>Ga0206807_1097_pt1 | contig 13817 bp, 12 predicted proteins | sample Alteio_BWOrgCont_57_FD_152915 | JGI IMG/M metagenome (GOLD analysis project Ga0206807, IMG submission 152915) | Enriched cells from forest soil in Barre Woods Harvard Forest LTER site, Petersham, Massachusetts, United States -... | ecosystem: Environmental > Terrestrial > Soil > Temperate forest >...
GTCGAAGATCTATGAAATATTCTTTGATACGAATTTGGCTGCAGCCTCAGCACAGACCCAGCAGTTAGACAGCAGTCTGACCAAGATGCGCAAAGAGCGCGATGTGGTCAAATTAAAATACCGCAAAGCCAAGCGCGGGGATATCGATAAAAGTTTACGTGAAGTCTTCTCCGCCCGTATGATGGTGACAAAATAGGAGTAAATATATGAGCTCTACCCGAGAAAAATCAGATAAGCCCATCCCAGAAGCGCCGTTACCTCCTGGTGTCGTGCCTAATACCGGCCGTGTGGCCGCGGTGCAAGGTCCCGTCGTGGACGTTCGCTTCCCTGAAGATGAAGAAGCTCCTGCTGTTTATGATTGCATCATCACCCATACATTTGACGGCAAGAAGATCACCTTGCAAACTGCAGAACATATCGGTCCAGGCCTTGTGCGCTGCAGTTCTTTTAATGAGACTTTGAACTTGCAATTAGGTGCTCCGTGCACGAACACCAAACGCCCGACGGCGATCCCCATCGGTGACGGCTGTTTCGGCCGCGTCATGGATGCTTCTGGCCGTCCGTTGGATGAAGCAGGCCCTTATGACTGTCCGGACATGGTCCCTATCAGAAAACCTGCGATACAGGTTAGTTTTGACCTTAAGAAAAAAGGCCGGGATATCCCGGAACTTTTGGAAACCGGAATTAAATATATCGATTTGTTGTATCCCATGATCAAAGGAAGCAAGACAGGGGTATTGGGCGGTGCCGGTTGCGGCAAGACCGTTGTTATTTTGGAACTCATCAATAATATCGTTAAGGCGCACGGTGGCGCCTGCGTATTTACAGGTATTGGAGAACGCATCCGTGAAGGTAACGAGTTATATTATGAATTGGAAGAGGCCCATCTGTTGCCTAAGGTTATGCTGGCCTTCGGGCAAATGGACCAGCCGCCGGGCGCGCGCGCGGAAGTTGTCAACGCGGGACTCACCATGGCAGAATATTTGCTGGCCAAGAATAAAGACGTTATCTTGTTCATGGATAATTTGTACCGTTTCATCCAGGGTGGTCAGGAAGTCTCTACACTTTTAGGCCGTGTCCCTGCGGAAACCGGTTATCAGCCTACCTTAGCTTCCGAGGTCAATACTGTCCAGGAACGTATCCGTTCCGTCGAAGGCGGCGGTTCCATCACCGCCATGCAGGCTGTCTATGTTCCTGCTGACGATATGACGGACCCGGCTGTCGTGTCTATTTTTGCGACCCTCGATGGCGTCGTGGTGCTTTCGCGCGATTTGGTCCAGCGCGGTATGTACCCGGCCATCGATCCTTTGCAAAGTTCATGTACCAATCTTGATACCAACGTGGTGGGGCGCCGCCATTATGAGGTTTCCCAGCAGGTCATCCAGCATTTTAACAAGCACAATTCCCTCAAGCGTATCGTCGCGGTTATCGGGTTGGAAGAGTTGAGCAAGGATGATCAGAAGATCTACAAGCGGGCTGAAAAGATGTATAATTTCATGACCCAGCCTTTCACGGTATCCGAAGTTTTCACCGGGAAAAAAGGCGAGTACGTTCCTCTGGAAGACAATCTTCTCGGTTGTGAAAGGATTTTGCGCGGGGATTATGATCACATGGAAGCGCAAGATTTCTACATGATCGGCAAATCCCCCAGGATTTAGTAACCTTAAGTACGGGTTGTCAGAGATGATCTCAAAATATAATCATATTATATTCTGTTTTGTTGTTTTGCTGGCGGGTTTTCTATTTCCCTTGAATGGCTGTGCCCAGACCGCGGATGAATATTTAAGGCAGGGGATCGCGCACGATCAACAGCGTAAATTCATCGAAGCTATTGCCGATTTTAGCAAGGCCATCGAACTCAAGCCTGACTGGGCCAAAGCGTACATCAGCCGTGCGTATATTTATGGCCGCCGCGGCGATTATGATAAAGCAATCAGGGACTGCAACAAAGCCATCGAGTTAGATCCCAAGGTGGCTTATGCGTATGGTCTTCGGGCCCACATTGATATTATCAAAATGGATTATGACGCGGCCATTACAGACGCGTCCCAAGCCATCGAGCTTAACCCTAAATTTGCGGCCGCCTACCATTTTCGCGCCTTTGCGTATCAGCGCGAGCATAAATTCAGCCAGGCCATTTCAGATTATAAAGAAGCCATCGTGCTTGACCCCAAGGATGACCAGGCCCGTACATCCCTGCGGCAGGTTCTGGAATTTTCATCGCTTTCAACAACGTGAAGGCTATAATGATCTATGTACAAACCTCTAGCCAATAAGATCCTCGTCGAAGTTCTGGTCAAATCCGGCCTCATTGCCGCTGAAGATGCGCCGGGTTATGTCCAGTCGGCCAAGAAGGAGCAGAAGAACCTTAACACCTACCTGATCCGTCATGGGATCTTAAGCGACCGTGAGATTGTCAATGCCTTATCCCAAGAATTAAAGATACCTGTTCTTAATCTCAAAGAAAAAGAAATACCTCAAGCGGTCATTGACCGCGTGCCGGTCAAATTCGCTTCCTTTTACAAGTTCATGCCGGTGTCCATCGAAGGCAATGCGCTGACCCTGGCTATTTCTTCTCCGCTGGATGTGCGCATGGAGGATGACATCAGGGTCCATTTGGGTCTTGAACCGCAGGAAGTCCTGGCCCTGCGCAGCGACATCGATGAGGCGCTAAAGAAATATTATGGTTTGGCATCGGATACGATCGACAAGATCTTGACCAAGGACCCCAACAAACGCAAATCCGACGGCAATCAGACAGCGTGGGTTGAGGATATTGAAAAAAGCAGCGAAGATCCCTCGGTGGCCAAGCTGGTCAATCAGATCATCCTGGAAGCTTATCAGAAACGGGCGACAGATATCCACATCGAGCCATACCGCGACAAGATGCGCCTGCGCTACCGTATCGACGGGATCTTGATGGATGCTAATCTGCCGCCGGAAGCCAGGCATTTTTTGCTCCCCATGGTCTCGCGCATCAAGATCATGTCTAATTTGAGTATTACAGAGAAGCGATTGCCGCAGGACGGAAGTACGGTGGTGCGCACCAATGAGCAGGATCTGGACTTGCGTATCTCGACGATGCCGGCCTTAAGAGGGGAGAGCATGGTCATCCGTATCCTGCCCACCAAATCCATGCGCACCCGTCTGGAAGATCTCGGCCTTAACACCAAAAATGCCCGTAAATTCAGGGAATTGATCCAGACTTCACACGGGATCATCTTTGTGACGGGGCCTACCGGCAGCGGTAAGACAACCACTCTTTATGCGTGTTTGCACGAGTTGAACAAAGACGATCAGAAAATAATCACGATTGAAGATCCTATCGAATATGAGATGGACGGTGTCACTCAGATCCAGATCAGCCCCAAATTAAATTTCAGTTTTGCGGAAGGTCTGCGCAGCATCCTGCGTCATGACCCGGATATTATCATGGTGGGCGAGGTGCGCGATCTTGACACCGCTGAAATCGCTATCCGCACGGCGCTGACCGGCCATCTGGTTTTTTCAACCCTACACACCAATGATGCGGCAAGTGGCATCTCGCGCCTGATTGACATGGGGGTTGAGCCTTATCTCGTGGCTTCTTCCGTCGAAGCTTTTGTCGCCCAGCGTTTAATCCGCCTGATCTGTTCAGATTGCAAGGAAGAAGACCTCAAGGTTCCTGATCCTGTCCGCCAGGAAATGGCCAGGTCCCTTGGCATTCCGCTTGATCAGGTTAAGGTCTATCACGGCAGGGGATGTGATAAGTGCAACAGGACCGGTTATCACGGCCGCACCGCAATTTATGAGATCCTCCAGATAGATGAATCGATCCGGGACATGCTGACAACCAAACCCAGCATCGAGCATGTCAAGCAGACTGCCATGAAAAATGGCATGGCCACCTTAAGGCAGAACGGCTGGCAACTGGTCGCTGCCGGCATCACCACGGTCTCGGAAGTTTTATACGTTACTTCTAAAGATTAAATACTATGCCATCCTATTTATATAAAGCCAAGAAAGACGCAACTAACTCCATCACTGGCCAGATCAATGCATCTAATGAGGAAGATGCATTGGAGATGATCAATCAGTTGGGCCTGATCCCTGTATCCATTGCGGAAAGTAACGCGGAAGGCATTTTGTTCAGCGAGATCCGCGAGGTCAAGATCAAGGACAAGGAGCTTTATCTTTTCAGCAAGCAATTGGCCAATCTTCTTAAATCAGGGGTGTCGTTGCTCAAAGCCCTTGAAGTCCTTTCTCAGCAAACCAAAAGTGTTTATTTTTCCAGGGTTTTGAACGATATAGCCATCGGTGTCAAAAGCGGCCGTTCTTTTTCATCCTGTCTCGAGGATTATCCATCTATTTTTATCCCTTTGTTCGTGGCCATGGTGCGTGCGGGCGAGGAGATGGGGAAATTACAGAAGATGCTCAACAGCGTCGCAGATTTTCTAAAGGCCCAGGAAGAATTCTCGTCAAAAGTGCGCAGTGCCATGGTGTACCCCGCTTTCATGATGGTTATCGGCATCTCGACGGTCATTTTTATCCTGACCTTTGTCATGCCCAAGATGAGTATCATTTTTATGGATGCGGGACAAGTTTTGCCCTGGCCTACCAGGGTGGTGATGGGGATAAGTAAATTTTTTCATGCGTACGGGATCGGTGCTTTGTTCGTGTTGGGGATCGCTGGCATGATGATCAACCGCTGGCGCTTAACGCCTAAAGGTTCGATTGCCATCGGCCGCTTCTTGATCAACCTGCCCTTGATGCGTGATCTGGTCCTCAAGGTGGACCTGGCGCGTTTTACCCGGACCATGTCCTTATTATTGGAAAGCGGCTTGACGATTATTCATTCTATTGAAATGGCGGTTCCGACGATGCATAATCCCCAGCTGAAAATGGACCTGCTCGTCTGTGCCCAGGGTTTGGCAGCGGGCGAAAATCTGGGTCAATCGTTGACCAAATCGAATTTGATACCGCCGATGATGATACAGCTGATCACGGTGGGGGAAGAGTCAGGGTCGCTGCAGGAGTCGTTAAGAGACATCGCTGAAAGTTATGAGGCAGATATCAATGAAACGACCAAGATGATCACAAGCGTCCTTGAACCGGCCATGATCTTAGTCGTCGGAGGGGTGGTGGGTTTCATCGTCTTTGCCATGCTCCTGCCGATCTTCTCCATGGACATCATGGCCCATTAAAGTGAAACATTTTTTTCTGACCATTTTCTTGTTCTTTGGTATGACAATAGCTGCCCACGCGGACATCGATGCCTCTTTTGATCCTGCCGGATGGCTCAAATTCGAGGGTGACCATTTTGTCATCCTTTGCGCCTCGAGCGATGACGAAGAGATGGCTCACGATATCCTTAACCATGCGGAAGATTATTATAATGATATCGCGGATGATATCGGTTATTCAAGGTATCACAATTTCTGGACATGGGACAATCGCGTTAAGATCATCCTTTTTCATGACAAGGATTCTTATGTGCAGACAACCGGTCAGCCGCCATGGTCCCAGGGATTCGCGTCCATGTATTCTGAGCTGTTCAAGTCCAAGATCATTGTCAGCTACAGGGACCAGCCCAATTTCCTGGAAGTGATCCTGCCGCATGAGGTCACGCATCTGATCCTGCATGATTTCATCGGTTTTGACCGGCCGATCCCCAGGTTTTTCGACGAGGGGGTGGCCCAGCTTGAGCAAAAGGACGACAGCTTAAGCCACATGGATGTGATGGTCCATCTGATCGTGGGCGGCAAGATCATCCCGCTGCAGGATTTGTTAAGGTATGACCTGATGGCCCATAAGAATGACGCGGAGTCTGTTTCAATCTTTTATGTAGAAAGTCTTTACATTGTTGATTTTTTGGTTAAAACTTATGGTAAGGACGCATTCAAGGATTTGTGCCGTCATTTAAGGGACGGGGACGATTTTGAGCAGGCCTTAAAGAGCACCTATTACCCGACCATTGATTCGATGCAAACATTGCAGGAAAAATGGTTTGATTACGCCAAGCAATCTTTATAACAAAAGGACAATGATATGAAAATTAGAACGACACTGCCAAAAGCAGGATTTACCTTAGTCGAGATCATGCTGGTTGTTATCATCATCGGCGCGCTGGCTGCGATGATCATCCCGCGCCTGGCAGGCCGCGGTGAGGAAGCCAAGATGAAGGTGGCAAAGTCTGATATCGAGGCTAACTTGGCGACCGCTTTAAGGCTATATGAATTGGATAACGGTTCTTTTCCCACCACCGCGCAGGGTTTGGATGCGCTGTTAGTCAAACCTAATACCAACCCATTGCCTGAGAACTGGAACGGCCCTTATGTGGAGAAGGCACCGCTCGATCCCTGGGGGCATGCCTACATCTATGTGTCCCCCGGCGAGCATCGCGCAGATTATGATCTCTCCTCGAAAGGAAAAGATGGGACATCCGAGATCAGCAACTGGCAATAACTCCCAAGGCTTTACATTCGTTGAAGTGATGGTGGCACTGGTAGTCCTTTGCAGCGGCATCGTCATGATCTACAAATCATTCTTCCTGTGTGCTGATTATCTGAATAATTTAACCTGCCGTTTATACGCGTCTTCCCTGCTTGATGAAAAGATGGGGGATGTGGCCCAGGCGTTCGCCGAATGGCCGGCCAAGGCGCTGGATTTCGGGGATTCTTATACTGACCTTAAGATCAATCACAAACAAACCCGTTTCGCCTATGTGATCAATTTAGCACCTTTGAGTGATGTCAAAAGCGTCTGGCAGGTAGACGTCAACATATACTGGCCCGACGGCCCCCGAACCATGCATGCCGAGCGCAGTGCGTATATGATTAGGTAGTTTTTTTGTAGTCTATAGCAGGCATTGTAAGCGATGAATATGTTCTTTTCGCTCCACGGGTCGATTTTTTAACGCAAAAAGTCTCATCATTTTAGGTGGCTTCGCAACTCACCCTGAAGTTTTCTAAACTTCAGGGTTCGGCCAGCTCAGCCATCCCTCGGCCCGAGGCCTCGGGATTCCCTAAAATGATGAAACTTTTTGCTAAAATCGACAAGTGTCGCTCAAAGAACATATTCATCACTTACAATGCCGCAATAATGGATACAATGCCTCAGGAGACGAACAATAGCTGTTTGTCTCACGTGCGCATGAATGGAAAAGATTTATTGCTTATAATGTAGTACTGCGAAATAAATTTATGAGAAAACACCGCCAAGGCTTCACACTAACAGAAATCCTCCTCGTCTCCGCCATGTTCGCGGTCATCAGTGTGGCTGTGTTCAACGCGTTTTCCAACGGATTCAAGCTATGGGCGCGCGGGCAGCATGTGATGATCGAGGGGAACATGGCTATCTTTTTGGACAAGATGGGCGAGGACCTGCGTCAGACGGTGACCATCAGCGGGATACCGTTCAAAGGGGATAGTGAAGAGGTTTCGTTCCCTGCCATCATCATCGCTCCCACCGACGGGTCCCGCGCCGAGGAAGGCAGCGGTGCCCAGATTGGTGCGGTGCAGTACACCTACGATGCCGCTGATAAGAAGGTCTACCGCGCGCAGGCTGTCTATGGCCAGGCGCTTAAATCCGAATGGTCAACTCCCGTTGAAGTTGCTTCTGATATTGAAGGCATCACCATGCGTTATTATTTTACGGCGGAACATGGGCTCGAGGTCAAAAGTCAGACAGATGAAGGTTTGCCCATGGGCATCATGATCGATGTGGAATTCTTGGTCGAAGGCCAGGAGTTTCATATGCGCAGATTTATGATCATACCTGTCGGAGGTGCGGTATGAGAATCCGTCAGAACCGTACCGGCATGGTCCTGGTTTTCGCCCTGTGGGTCCTTGGAATCCTGACGATCCTGGCGGTGAGTGTCGCTGCAGGGATCCGTCAGAAGATCTTTTTGGTTGAGCGTCTGGACGAGCGCAGCCGCATGAATTATCTTCTGGAATCAGCGGTCAAGAAAACCGCCGGTTATATTCATCAAAACATGGAGCTGACTTCATTCATGTTCACCCCTGAACTCAAAGTAAATTTGCTTAACAATGCCGGCGAATTATCATCGATCATGTTGAGGGATGACAGCGCGGGGGTAGGTTATATTTTAGGCGACGGCAAATCCCTGCGTTGGGGAGTGGTGGATGAAGAAAGTAAACTTAATCTTAACAGGACGAACGCAGAGACCCTGGCGCCCTTGCTTAGTAATGTCCTGTCACTAAAGGATGATGATGCTTCAAAATTAGCCCAGGCGCTTTTGGATTGGCGTCAGCTGGGAGAGGGCGAAGTCAGCGGTTTTTTCAGCGACGATTATTATTCCAATTTGCAAAATCCATACCCCAAGAAAAGTGCTGAGTATGAGACGCTTGATGAGATCCTGCTGGTCAAAGGAATGAATAAAGAAATGTACGATAAGCTCATCAATTATGTGACGATCTACGGCGACGGGACGGTGAACATTAACACCGCTTCCGAGCAGGTACTCGAGGCCTTGGGGCTGGCAGAAACCCTGGTGGACAAGATCCTTCAGGTGCGGCGCGGTAAGGATGGTCTGGATGGCACACCGGATGATCATGTCTTTTTAAGGACCTTTGAGATCACGGCGGATATTAATGCTGTCATTCCCCTGACAATAGATGAGGCTAGGGCCATTGACACACTTAACGCCAGGGGGCTTTTAGGGACCAACTCATATTACTATACCATTGAAGCCACGGGTAAGGTCGCCAGCAGAACAGCATTGAAGACCGTACACGCGGTTTATTCGTCCCGGGATGATAAGATCATCTATTGGAAAGAAAGATAAAATAATTGTTTTTCTGATGGTTAAGCTATAAAAAATAGTTATAATAAATTCATAATTGTAAATGGGAGATGCATGTTCGGATCAGACAATAAATATTTAACTATTTCGATCAATGATGGTGTCATCAAAGTTGCGCAGTCCGCTTCTTCCGGTCTTGTGGAAAAAGTAGCCCGCGGCAGCTATGCCTCTTCGGGGGTTGATGAGGCTGCTTCTGCGCTCAAGTCTTTATTGGCAGCGTTTAATCGCAATTCACCTGTGCTTTGTATTGTTCCGGCTTCCGCGGCTACCGCCAAAAATATCGAAGTCCCGTCCACTGATCCTGAAGAAATTAAATCGATCATTAATTTACAAGCCAGCCGTCATACACCTTACTCCAGGGAAGAAGTATTGCTGAGCTATATCAATTTAGGTTTAAACGCTTCCAATAATACCCGGATACTGCTGGTTATTGTGCACCGTGATATGGTCAAGGAGCGGATCACCATCCTTGAACGGGCGGGGCTGGATGCAGACAAGATCATTTTTATACCTGAAGCCCAGGCGCGTTTTTATGCCAAGGCCCTCAACCTGAAGAAAGAATCTCCTGCCGTTGGTGTCATTGATTTTTCTTTGAATACCACTAGTTTTATGGTGATCGCCAGGGGCTCATTACTTTTTGTGAGGAATATTCCAGTGGGCATCAAAGCACTCGTGGAAGGTGCTGATGCGCTGGCCAAGCTTCAGGATGAGTTTAGGAAATCGATGGATGCGTTCATGCAGGAGAACGGCACGGACGCGCCTATTTCTTATATGGTGACGACGGCCAGTGAGGCGACAAATGTTGCCACCGCGGCCTTAAAAGAAACCTTGGGCATTGAATTCAAGGTCAATTCTTATATCAATTTCGTCAAGGTTTCTGCGGATGTGCGTAAAAAATTACAGAGTGATTTTAATGATGATTCTTTCCTGGATGTGATTGCACCAGCATCCTGTGCCGCCAAGTGCGAGATCAATCTGATGCCTGAGGAGATGATCTTAAAAAAGACGGTGGAGCGCCAGAGCAAGGAAGCCAGCAAATCAGGGGTGGGGGCAATCATCATCATGGTACTCATAGGTGCCATGATCATGAGCAATATTTATTTTAAAGACACGTACTTGAATAAGAATTTACGCGAAAAATTTGCTCCCTTAAAAGAGCAGGTAAGCCAGCTTGAAGAGCAGATGAACAAGGTCAAATTAGTCAGCGGATATATCGAAACCCGCATGGCTTCCCTGGACATCATCCACGAGTTGTATACGATCACTCCGCATACGGTATATCTCAGCAATATCGAGGTTGATGATGACGGCACGGTCACCATCGACGGTATCGCGGATTCAATGTCTGAAGTCTTTTCGTATGTTAAATCACTGGATGATTCCACCAAGTTCAAGGATGCCAAGACAAAATCCACTTCGACCAAAAAGGACAACGGCAAGGATGTGGCCTCCTTTGAGATCGAGTTTAAATTAGCATCTGCCAAGGAAACAACGTGAACGAGATTAATAAATTTATCGCAGGCCTGAATGAAAATCAGAAGAAACTGCTGATGATTGCCGTTGGTATTGTGCTCATCGCTCTTTTTGACCGGCTTTTGATCGGTCCCACGATGTCACGCCTCTCGTCCATCGAAGAAGATATTGTCAAAGAGGAAGCCACCTTAAAGCAGGACATGCGCTTTGTCACGTACAAGGACCGTATCGCCAAACAAAGCGAGGAGATCCAGCCTTTCTTGACCCAAGATGTGCAGACCGACGAGGAAATGATCGCGGCATTCCTGAAAAAGATTGAAAGTTTAGCCGCTCAGACCAAGGTCAACTTAGTCAAGATCAACCCGGCCCCTGGTGAGCAGGATGCCCAATATTGGAAGTATCAGGCAGACCTCGAATGTTCCGGACAGCTGGCAGATGTGATCTCCTTCATGCATGCGATCAATTCTGATACTGACCTGATGAAGGTCGACAAGTTTACTTTCAATGGCAAAAAGTCCGACACGGATGAGATCAAGGCCACCATGACCGTTGAAAAGATCGTGGTGACTGAAAAGTCCATGCCGCCACCCAAGGCCCCCGATGCCAATAGTTCCCAAGCCAACCCTTCTGCTTCTCAATAGTCTTTTAGTATGTATTATTTTAGCCCTTTCACCGTTGGCCCATGCGCAGATGGATGGTCTAAGAGACCTTTATCAACGCGCGGTGGATGACTGCAGTAAGGGGCAGTATGAGCAGGCGATCGCCGTATATCAGCAGATCGTCAAGGCTGTCCCTGCGTTCGCGCCTGCATATAACGGGATGGCCCTGGCCAATCAGGCCGATGGAGGGGATGAAGACAAGACGATTGAATATTTGAAAACAGCGATCAGCTATGATCCCAAAATGACCCAGGCCTATGATAATTTGGGACGGATTTATTATGGCCGACAGGATATAGACCACGCCCAGGAGTATTTTGAAAAAGCACTGAAGTTAGACCCGAACTTGGCCACCGCCGAACTCAGCCTTGCCTGGATCAATTTACTGGTCAAATCCAAGCCCGAGCTTGCGATTAAATATTTTTTAAAGGTACTGAAGGTCAGCCAGGATCCCAAGATTTATTATGGCCTGGGGCAGGCGTATTTTGCTTCTAATCAGCGCTCGCAGGCTTTAGAGGTGATCACCAAATTGAATGAATTGGGTGAAGATGACCTGGCTTCCCGTCTGGAAAAATCCATGCGCGACAATGCCCAGGTCAACACTGATGAGAATGCCGATACTACCAATAATCCTCCCGGTCAGCCGGCAGGGTTAGGCCCGCTCCCGGAAACCCCCGATCAGCCCACCGGCACCAAGGTCCGGCTCCGCGGTAAATTGTCTGATTATTAATTCCATTATATAAATTGGCATAATCCGGATAAATATTGCATACTTTCTCTATATGAGAAAGTATCTAAATTTAAGAGCTGATATAGCGCTTTGGCTTATTTCAGCTTTTTTACTTAATTCCGTAGGCCCTCTGCCTATAGTGCAAGCAGAAGAATTTCATCTGCCCGCGCCAGGTGTGATGGTCCTTTTAAGTCCGGATTTTAATCCCCCGATCCTCAAAGGCATCAAGGTCCATCCCGATAATCCCTTTCGTTTCGATTTTATTTTAGACAAAGGCGATACCGTTACACCTCCGGGAGGTATCACGGTAGAATCCACCAAACTAATCAAATACTTCCTGGCCAGTCTGACCATCCCCGAAAAAGACCTCTGGGTCAACTTAAGTCCCTACGAAAAAAACCGCATTATCCCTCAAAGTTTCGGCCTCACCGAAATGGGCCGCGACTTGCTCGCTGAAGACTACATGCTCAAACAGATCACCGCTAGTTTAGTTTACCCTGAGGATGCGATCGGAAAGAAATTCTGGAAACGCATTTACGAAGAAGCCCAAAAGAAATTCGGCACCACCAATATCCCGGTCAACACATTCAACAAAGTCTGGATTGTCCCCGAAAAGGCAGTTGTCTATGAGAATGCTAAAGCAGGGACAGCGTATATAGTTGAGAGCAAATTGAAGGTGATGTTAGAACAAGACTATCTGGCGCTTGAGAAAAATACAATGACCTCACCGCAGAATGACGTGAACGCCTTAGGATCAAAGATCGTCCGCGAGATCGTCATTCCTGAACTTACTAAAGAAGTCAACGAAGGCAAGAACTTCGCCCAACTGCGCCAAGTCTACAACAGCCTCATTTTAGCCGACTGGTACAAAAAGAAGATCAAAGACAGCATTCTGGAAGAAGTCTATGCAGATAAGAATAGGACGAAAGGATTGTCATCCCCGAATGTTTTAATCGGGGATCCACAACACATCTACCAACAATACATCAAAGCGTTTAAGAAGGGGGTCTTTAATTACATCAAAGAATCTTTAGATCCAGTCACCAGCCAAACAATCCCCAGAAAATACTTCTCCGGAGGCGCCAGTTTCAACGCAGCTCAGCTTGCCTCAACCACAATTGATACCGCTAACTCTATTTACTTACCCAAAGAAACACCAGCCAATCTCGCCATGATCTCAGCTAGTGTGATAGATGCTGTTTCTGGCCATGCCATTAGCCCCGCCATGACCACGCCCTTGTCACCAGAAGAGTGGGAAGCAGGCATAAAGGAATTGGAAGGCTTTTTAATCCCGATCAAGCTGTCTTTAGCTGAATTATATACAAAGTATTTTAAAAAAGAGCAGAGCGGAGATTTCTTCACCCAGCATCTGTTGCCTTTAGGGTATTCAGCTGGTTTAATTTCATTAAGAAATCATGATTTAAAGGGTATTGAACAGGTTGATGATAGTTTGTCTTTACTTTCAGATGAGTTAAAGCAGATCAGAGAAGTCATTCATTGGACAACAGCACACAATGATGAGTCCTTGAGAAAACTCTTTATAAGAAATGTGCCCCCTGAAAATTATCCATTCTTTTTGCAAGAGCTGCAACAGCATAAACAGGAAGTTAATGAGATTTTGGTAAAGATGGAAACGCATATAAGAAAAAACAAGCCGAAGGTTGAAAGCATTTTGCGTCAGATGGATACGGGAAATGCAGCAATGTATTCAATATCACCAAGTTCCAGCATGCAGACATTAAGGTATGAATTTTGGGACAATCATCTGCTGACACCTGATGTTAAAGCTCGCATTTTTGATTGGAAATATTTGACACAGGAAGCTTTCGACCGTTCTAACAAGACCTTACTGGCTTACGAGGGAGATCATCTGGCAGGTGCTTTTTGTGTGAAGATCAGAGGGTATTCAATTCCAGAAGATCGGGGTTTGACTATTGACCCCAATGAGCGAAAAAGAAATATTGCCATACACATGGTTGTTCAGATGATCAAAGAGCTTAAAGAATTAGGCAAGAAAAGTTTTATAATGACTGCTGATGACCGGCTTGCTTATCTTGAAGGTGCTCAAGGGTTAGCGAAGAAAGTAAAAGAAGTCTTTGCCGGCCATGTCACTACCGTGTGGCATGATAAATCTCCGCAATTGATTGATCAT
>Ga0206807_1077_pt1 | contig 13787 bp, 8 predicted proteins | sample Alteio_BWOrgCont_57_FD_152915 | JGI IMG/M metagenome (GOLD analysis project Ga0206807, IMG submission 152915) | Enriched cells from forest soil in Barre Woods Harvard Forest LTER site, Petersham, Massachusetts, United States -... | ecosystem: Environmental > Terrestrial > Soil > Temperate forest > O...
GGCAGTTACGATGCCGTAAGCGTAGAGATACCAGTTGAAAATCGGTGTCGTGCTGCGCGGGTGGTAGTCGAGCACGGCGGGATTGACCGCCAGGCGGGCAAAGGCCGTGGCCAGCAGGGCAATGCCCGCCAGCCGCAATCCCGGGTGCGGGATCCGGTGGAACAGCCAAAAGAGCGCCACGCCTTCCAACGCCCAGCCGATGGTGATCCATTCGCGGTCAAACTGGATCGGAAATATCAGCGTGATGAAAAACAGGGCGCCGCCGCCAAACCAGGCAAGCTGGGTCAGGCGCGATTTGGTTTCAGCGGGGATTTTTTTGAGGACGACGGTGAGGCTTAATAATCCGGGAATGGCAAAGGCCGCGGGCAGCAGACCCATCAGATGATTCGGATAGACTGCGGACACAAAACGGTGGATGAGAAAAAATTGTGGCACGCCCGCCATGGCCGCCGTGGCCCACGGAACCACCCGGGTGGAAAATTGGCGCAAGAATAAAAACGGGAACACGGCGAAGACCGCGAAGTAAATCAGGTACCAGGCCAGCACCAGGTTTAACGGCTGGTTTATGTTGGCGGCATCGAAATGGTTGAAATGCCAGGCGCATTCGAGCACGGTCACACAGGTGAGGCCGATGGCCGGCAGCCACTCGAGGGAAAATAGTTTGGTGACCCCCAGCAATAACACGACCAGCAACAATCCCAGGCCGAACACCGGCGTGGGATTGATTAGAGTCAGCCGCAACGTCGCCAGGATGAGCAACAGGAACGGCAGGATGATCGAACAACCGGGTAAAATCGCCGCCAGGTCTCCGGGCGCGGCGAGGTTGTCGCCGAAATCGAGGCCGTTTTTCAAGGCCCCGGGTTTGAATTTTTTAACGAGCCAGATGCTGGCGGCCACGAAGAAAATGACAAACGCTCCGAGCAGATAAAACGGAACCGGCAAGCCGGTGAGGTCGGACGGAATTTTAAAAATGAGCGCGGCCGTGGCGCCGAGCGTGAGCACCAGCACGGCCAGCACCGGCAGCAAGGTGGCCGTCAACACCGCCACGGCAATGGCCAGCAAATCCACCAGCAGGATGAACGGCCACACGATGAACGAGACCTCTGCCAGCTTGAAGATCGGCACCAGCACCAGTGCGAGTGAAAAAATCGGGAAGAGATGTCCGGCCCAGGTCTGATTGCCGGTGACGCGCTGTTTTTGCATCAGCACGGGCAAGGCCGCGTGAAGCAAGGCAAAAACAAAATAAAAAGTCAGGGCCGAAGGCAGCAGTTCGTTGGACAAGGTTCCCTGGGTCCAAAAAGCCAAAAGTCCGAAAACCACCAGGCCGCTCACGGACTGGCATGCCACCAGGGTGCGGTCAATCCACGTCACGGCGATCGCGCCGAGATCAATGAGAAAAACAAAACCGAAGATCAGCCACGGACGCTGGGCGAGCGGCGCAAAACTCAAGAACCACGCCGTGAACATCAAGGCAACCGCCGCCAGCTCCAGCGCCGAACCGGAAAACCATGGATTAATTTGGTTGCGGCGCTTCGCCCACCCGTTCGCCGCCAGATAGAGGACATTAAAGCCCAGCAACACCGCGAGCGTGATGAAAATTTTATTTCCTTCGAGGTAATGTTCGCTGATGAAAAATTTGTTCGCCCAGCCCATTTGCATCAGGGCTGTTCCCGCAGCGGCGAGGGCGGTCAAAAAATACCAGCGGCGATTCAACGCGACGACCATCAGCCCGGCGTCGAGAATCGCAATGTAACCGAAAAGCCCGAGGGGATTGTCCTCGCCGGTGGAAAGCAGCAAGGGCGTGAGGAAACCGCCCAGCATGCCGAGAATGGCAACTACCAACGCATTCAGCCGGATAGCGAGAAAAAAGGCCGTGGTGGTGATGAGCACCATGAGCAGAAAAGTCGGCAGCGGCCCGAAGAAGGCAAAATGATAAACCGAACGGCACGCAAAGGTGACGGCGTATAAAATCACCACGCCCGTGGCGCAAAGCGTTTGGGATAGTGCCGGAAAATTTTTCCGCGACAGGACCAAACCGCCGACGAGCAAGCCGAGGCCGGCGAGAAAGCCGATCGCCACCCGCAATTCCGGCGGGACGAGATTATTATCGAACGAGTATTTGACGAAAAAGGCAACGCCGAGGAACAGGGCCAATCCGCCGACCCACGCAAATCCCTTCACGCCCATGAATTGTTCCCAGTTGATCGCCGGCTCCGGCACCGGTCGCTGGCGTCCGGCGTCCGGTATTGGCGAGATGAGTGCCGGTGCTGGTTTCGCCGAAACGGGAGGTGGCGAAGCAAATGCCGGAACGGGCGGGGGAATCGCCGGGGCCACTGGCGGTAGGCTGGCCGTTTGCGCCGTGACTGGTTGGGGAACGAAGGGCTGCGGAAAAATCGGTTCCGGTGCGGCTGCCGGCTTTGGCAGGGCGGGTGCGGTCGCCGGGGAAACCTCCGGTTGGGCCGCTCCCGGTTTCGTGGCTCCCGTTTGGGCGGCATCTGGTTTGGTGTCGGCGTGTTCCCATTTCAGCCGGGAAAGTTCCGATTCCAGCGCTTGCAGCCGCCGGGAAAGTTCTTCAATCTTATTATTGGCACCGATGGCGCGCATAACCAGCCAGCCCGCCAACGCCAGCGGCGCGCCCAAAACCAATAGTAACAATAGGACAATGCCGGGTTCCATAGGGTTAATTTTCTGACACCACGATTTGGATTTATAGGCTACGTTTGGTCTTTAAGGCTATATTTGGTTATTAAGGCTATTTCAGGCTATTTATGCTATTTCCTAGTCTGAGCTTCAACGCCAACCACAGGCAAGCCGTAAAAGCGGCTTTAATCAGGGTTTACGGCTCATTCATTATGACGTCATTGGCTCACCATGGCGCTATTCTGACACTTTTCGGCCCGTGGACATACCGGGGAGCAGGTGTTATGCCTATTTGTTTATCATTGAGGAGCTTCTTTGATCAGCGACAGCGGGATCACGGGACGTAAGAGTTTAAGGCTGACAAATCGCGCGACCAGAGCGAGCGCGCAACCGAGGGCCGTGTTGATCAAACGATGCCACGTCACCGTGGCTTCGGGCAGGCCGGTCAAGGCGATCAAAAATACTACGAACGAAGTGAGGGAGGTGGAGAAGAGGACGGCGTTGGCTTTTTGGAAGACATACGCAAAATAGGCGAAAATGGCGCACAAAGACGCTAGCACAAGGTTTTGCGGCTGGAGCAGGTGGGCGATGATAGTGGCGGCGATGACGCCGGTGAGGGTGCCGACGACGCGTTGCACGCCGTCGGTGTAGGTCCGGTAAAAGTCGGGTTTCAGCACGACGACGGTGGTCATGGGCAGCCAGTAACCGTTCTTGAGGTGGAGCAGATGGTCGAGTTCCACGGCGATGACGAGGGTGATGGCGACTCGCAGCGCATAATGAAAAGTGTTGGAGGAAAAACGGAGGGCGACGCGGAATTGTTTCCAGAGTTCGGAGAACGGGGGCAGGTCGTCGGGCGGAGTACTGGTGGAGGCGGATTCATTGCCGAAACGGCGGACGCCTTCCAGCCGCCACAGCAGGGTGATGCAGCCGATTTGCGTGAAGCCGCCAACGAGGATGAGCAGGGCGCGGGCGCCGGCGGCGAGGCCGTGGCTGGGAAAGGCGGTGGCGACGAGCATGGCAACGACGGCTTGCATTACGATCCAGCCGAAGTCTTCGCTCAGGACATTGAACAGGCCGCAAGCGAGTCCCCAAATGGCAGTCGCCAGTATCACAGTGACATAGAAATTCCCGGCCAAAGTGCCGACCCAGGCGGAAAAGGCCATCAACACGGTGGCGGTGATCATGGCGAGCAGCCGTGAACCCCGGACCTGACGGACGGCGCCGAAGCCGACGGAGAGCGCGGCGGCGGCGGCGAGGACGGCGGGAGTAGTTTGGCCGTAGAAAATGCCGGCGAGCAATAGGAGGACGATGGCCGGGATGCGTCGCAGACTGGCTTTCCAATGGGACTGAGGCCAATCGCAATGGTACAGGTCTACCTCGTAATTATTTGCCATGACGGAGAGAATTGCCGGCATTTACCAATCGAACATTTACCAATCAGCCTCGCGATAGTCCTTGAGGAATTTGCCCCAGATATGTTCGCCGGTATTAAAACCGGCGATGATCGGATCCACGATGCGCGCCGCGCCGTCCACGATATCGAGCGGCGGATGAAAGCGGTGCTGTTCCTGTTTGCGCTCGGCGATATGCGCGGGGTCTTCGTCGGTGACCCAGCCGGTGTCCACGGCGTTCATGTGAATGCCGTCCGCGTGATAATCCGCCGCGGCGGTGCGGGTCATCATATTCAACGCAGCCTTGGCCATGTTGGTATGGGGATGCCGCGTGGTTTTGAATTTGCGATAGAACTGGCCTTCCACGGCGGAGACGTTGACGATGTGCTTGTCCTTTTCCGGCGAGCGGAGCATCAATGGTTTGAGGCGCGCATTCAGGATGAACGGGGCGATGGCGTTGACGAGTTGGACTTCCAGAAGTTCGACGGAGGAAACTTCCGCCATCAGGAGACGCCAGGAATTGCAGTCGCGCAAATCCACCTGTTGCAAGTCCTGGTCGAGCTGGCCCTCGGGGAACAGGCTTTTTTGCGCGGCCAATTCTTCCGGCAACAGCGGCACTTGCGACAAGGCGGCGGCATGAGTGAGGCCGGCCACCTGTGAAATATTGGGGATGTTCCCGGGCACTAGCGCGGGGGCGCTGCCGTTCGCGCCTTCGGGCAGGATGTGATAACCGCGCAAGCCTTCGTAAGCGCCGAGCAATTTGCGGGCGTTCTCCGGCAGATCGTGCAAGGGACCGTGTTCACGCGCCATCATGTGCTCATAAAAATCCGGCGGCCGGCGCACGGTCTGGCAGGCGTTATTGATGATGAAATCAAGACGGTTCCGCGTGGCCAGAAGATGGCGGCAAAAAGCTTCAACGCTCGGCGTATGGCGCAGGTCCAGCCCGAAAATTTCCAGGCGCTGGCCCCAGTCCTTGAAATCCGCTTCCTGCGCGTAACGCATGGCGGAGTCGCGGGGAAAACGGGTGCAGACGATGAGCTGCGCGCCGGCGCGGAGGAGTTTGATGCCGGCCTGGTAACCGATCTTCACGCGGCCGCCGGTCAGTAGGGCCACGCGGCCGCGCAGATCCGCGGTTTCGGTTCGTTTGAAAAAATTCAGCGCGGCACAGTCGGGACAGAGTTGATCGTAAAAATAGTGGATGCTCGAATAATCTTTTTTGCAGATGTAACAATTCTGGGGCTCGACGACTTCGCGGAAATCCGGGTCATCCTTAATTTCCTGCTGGGTGAAATCCTTGGGCGGAAAAACGTTCGGGGTGGTGAAGACTTTTTCGCGGCGCAGTTTGCGGATGCCGGTCTGGTTGAGTTTGGACTGGTCGCGCTGGATTTTCTCGGCCTTACGCTGGCGGACCTTGGCTTTGACGAGGCGACGGCGTTCATCCACTTTCGGGCAATAGACTTCGCCGGCGGCCTTGAGCAGGCGGGTGCGTTCCTCGACGGAAAGCTGGGCGAGCAGGGCGCGATTGGAGACAACTTTCTCCAGGATTTCGGCGGCTTGCTGCAATTGCGCGGCGGCGTTCGCCGGCGGATGGGCGGTTGCGGTTTTCAAATGTTTTTACGTCCGTGGTTCATGCAAATGTATCAAAACGGGGGTAAAAATTAGCAAATAGACAAGGGGACTGGAAGATTTATTGGGGGAGGGTTCGGAGGGGCAAGAGAAACCAAAACGAGTTCTTTGAAATAACAGCTTAACTCTTTTGGTGTCCGCTCCGTGATAGCCCATTTCCGGCATGCTGGTTTTTGGTCTGGTGAAATTTTTTGTTTGGAATTCACGAGTTTGTTTTGATGAGGCAGCATTGAGTTCCTTTATCATGTTCCAGCTACCTCAACCTTTGCATCAACTGCTTTCAGTTGGTCGGTGGCCACGCAGTCACGCCGAAGAGATTCGCCAAAATCTCACGCCGCTGGTGCCTCTCGCCTGTATTAAACAGCTTGCTCCAGAAGAGCAATCACTCTATTTGTTTGCTCCGCCTTTTCACACCGTCGCCGAGCGCGCGGCCAACAACAAATTTTGGTTGGATCAGATGTCGGCGCCTTCGGAGATTGATCTTGCCTTGGACCTTGGCGACTTCGGGCTGGGATCAGATGCGCCCATTTTGTTGGACTATCAAGCTGGCCGAGTTGAGCCGCGGGTGCTGCATTTACATTGGGCAAATCGTGGGCGTGACAACCACTGGGTAGAAACAGCCCCCAACTTTGAGATATTTGCACGTGTTCTCGGTCTTCTACCCATCACCTAATTACAGAGGATCTGTTTTTTGTATGCCGTTATGGGAGCGTGACTCGGGCTGGTAAACACCAGGAAGATTCAATTCACCATGTCGAGCAGTCCTTGCACACGTTTCATGTCATTTTGGGTTTGGGCGATAAGAATCGGCACTTGATCCGGTTTTAAATGTAAAATTGTCATGGCGCTCGAATTTTTTTTCAGTAAATCCGTCAGCTCCGCCTTGGGGTCAACGATTTGTTGGGCCAGACAATTCGCCAGATTTACCATGGCCGCCAATCGTCCGTAGGGTTCGGCCAGTTCAGGGGTGTCGTGGTGATGCAAAGTCGCTGCCGTAATATCATCGGGCAATCCCCAGCGTGATAGCAGCCGGGCGCCGACATGGGCGTGGCTCACGCCAAAAGTGGAATACTCCGCTTCGGCAGGAGTTGAACCAAAAGTTCCGGTCTGGCTGATGATATCGGCATACCGGGAATGCTCTACCGAGACCAATACCAACTTGCCGATGTCGTGCAACAGTCCTGCCGTAAAGGCCACCGCTTCGGTCTCCTTAAGATGTTTGGCCAAAGCGGCGGCAGCCACGGCGGTGACCACGGAATGCCGCCAGAGATTTACCGTGTCCAAACAAGTTTGAGATTTCCCGATGGACATGGCACGGGCGCCGACCACGGCTGCCACCACGCAGTACACTTCGTAAAAACCGAGGCGGGTGACAATCTCAAACATGTCCCTGGTATCAATATTTGGGCCGGAGGAAGCTTTGTTGCAGCGCTTCAAAACCTCAAGCGTCAGGGATGGATCCAGGCCTATCAGTTCAACAATGCGATCAATATCGCGATCCGGATCGTCAAAAAGGCCAAGTAATTCGATGGCGACGGTAGGGGCGGGGGCTAAATGTTTTACGAGATCAATATAGTGATCTGCGTTGTTAAATCTATTTTTTGCCATGGTTTGTTTAATTCAGTAGTAGTCCCTCTTAGAGTGCGCGTACTCAACCAAACAGGACTAAACATGTCAACTTCAATGTAAAAAGATGGCCTGAGCGGCGCGGGAACCGGCTTGAAAAAGCGAAGTCATTAATTTTAAAGTGAGGATAACCGTTGCTGCGGTTCGATCGAGCCGCGCTCCGGGCTTGGGCTGACGATCCTGGCCGAGGCGTCGGAAGCCGGGGCCGGATCACGGCGACAATTGGTAGAAAATTTGTTTACCGGAGACGATGTTGGTTACCGTGAATTGGCCGCCGGTAATAACCGGTGCGGGAGTCACCGTGGTCCAGGTCACCGGTAAAACCAGACTGGTGGTGGATTTTAAAGTGTAACCGGTGGCAACATCTGGCCACGACAAAATCACATGGTTGCCGAGATTGCGAATAGCGAGTTGTGGGGCGACGGAGATGCTAAAAACTGTGCCATAGCCGTTAGTGCCGCCCTGTTCAGCCACGCCATAGAGGGTGTTGCTTGCCAGGATCAAGCCGGAGGTTGGATTCGCTCCGTCATCGCCGCCGGTAAAATCATGCAGCGTTCTAAAGTTGCTGCCATCCGTATTAACGGAAAAAACCGCGCCAAAACCGTTAGTATTACCGTAAGCCGCGGTGCCGTAGAGTGTGCTTCCGGATAAGAGCAGGGTCGAATAGGATCTCCCACCATCACTGCCGGCAGTAAAATGATGAAGGACCTTGAAGCCGGTGCCATCGATACTGACGGAAAAAACCGTGCCGACAGCGTTGGTGCCGCCTCCGGTAGTCGTGCCATAGAGCGTGGTGCCTGATATAATCAAGCCGGCAATGGGACCGGCGCCGTCCTGGTTTTCGCCGATGTATAGACCTCCGCTATTTATACAGGCTGAAAAACTATAGAAATTGGTGAAACCGATGCCGCCGGTGCCAATGGCAAACAGTGCGCCGGCTCCATAAAGGCCGCCATTGTAGGCGGTGCCATAGAGCGTGCTGCCGGATAGCAGCAAGGGTCCGGACGGTTGCGCACCGTCATCATTGGTTCCGTCCGAAGGAATGGTCGAGAAGCTGTGCAGGGCAGAAAAAGTATCATCCACCGTACTGATGGAAAATACGGATCCCTCATCACCCAAACCATATCCCGGGGCTGTGCCATAAAGCATATTATTGATTAGCAGCAGACTGCCTTCCGGACTCACCCCGTCGTCAGGAGTTTTATTGTTGAAGCTGTAAAGACCTGTAAGATTTTTTGTTTCGGTGTTAAAGGAGAAGATGGCGCCCCAGCCCGGAGGGTAAACTCCGCCAAAATAGGCTGTGCCATAAAGTATGTCGCCCGATAAAATCAATCCGCCTTCAGGGTCCCATCCGGTGCTATTGGTATAAAAACTATTGGTATCGACTAAAAAGGTGCAAAGAATACTGAAGCCTGAGGCATCGGAATTAATGGAAAATAACGTGCCCGTGTCACTGGCACCGCCGGCATCAGTTTCGCCATAGAGTATACCGCCGGGACCCTGCAGCAAGGGGCCGGAAGGGAATTCGCCAGAATTGCCACCGTTAAATTCATAGAGGGTCGAAAAATGTTGCGCCCGCGCATGGCATGCCAACAACAGCAAGATCAATAAAATGGCTTGAATGAGTTTCATATCCGATATTTTATCGCAACTGATTAATTGTTTTCAGCGCGACAATTCAAACAAGCAGAATAAGCTGAACAAATACGATCCAAACCTGACAGTGCTCGAACGGCGAAACAAGCCAAAATCAGGGCCATCCATCGCCGATGATGATTTGGGCTTTCGATATTGACCACCAAGTATGAATCGGCTATGGCAGATGATTGAGCTGATCAAACTCTGAACAGGACAAGCAGCGATTTTGGAGCGAGTCCGATGGTGACCGAAATTGGATGGTGACAAGGGTTGGGGAGTCGGGGTTAATTTATATATGTTTTCATATCGCCCGCCTAAAAGCAGTTGTTGGGGCCATGCGCTCCGGCCCAAAGACCCGCTCAAGGTGAAGCAGAAGGTGAATGCTTTTTTTGAAACTTATTTTGAGCGGCTGGAGCCGGAATGGGATCCCACCCGGCAGATGACGCTGACCTTGGATTGGAAAGTGTCGGCTTTGCCGAACGTTGATTGGTCGGCGGAGTATTTAAAACCGGAAAACGAGAAATGGCAGCGAACCCTGCTGATTCTGACGGGTGACCGCATCATGTTCATGATGTTCGTGATCCCGATCTCGCCGGACGAACCGTCCTCATACGAGTTTCTCGGAAAATTTTGCGCGGAGGCTCCCTTCAAAATGAGTCCCAAACATTTTAAAGTAGGGATAATTGGCAAGGCGGGCAAACTGGCATGGAGATATCCCGATGCGAATATCGTGGCGCGATTAGGGGAGTTTGTAGTTTGAAAAATCTTTGCGTGAGACTACTCCGGCTAACCAAACCCATTACGAACCCAATTTTAATGGCTCCGCTCGTCCGGCTATTCCTGGTGCTTTTTTCAACTTCTTAATTTTCTTTCCCTCCCGGCCCCGGTCGCAAGGCATTGCCAAGGAGCCGCCGGGCCACCGTCGGGTGGATTGCATAATTACCCGGTTGCAGGCTCGTTACGAGTTGGGGCAGCGAATAAAACACAATCATCCCTTTGCCATACGGAATCAAACAACCCGCGACACCCACGTTCGGGTTGTGATCCGCGCCAAAGCCGACGAAAGTTTCCATGCCGGGCGCATTGATCAGATAACCGTCCGTGACACTGCCGTTGGGCTTTTCCTGAAGCCATTCCGGGCCGTTGAAAGCGCTCACCCCGTATCGCCAATCCATCGCGCAATCCACCGGCAAACCGTCGAGCAACCAATGCTTGCGCACAAAATTCCAACTCCCGAACCACGGGGCGTTTAAATTGCCGACGTTGCCCGAGTAGGTCACGACGTTGAGCTTGCCCAGTTCCTTGGCAAAAGCCTCGGCGGCGCGATTGTTATCCGGCCAAAGAACCAGCCGCGTGCCGTCATCATGCACCGAGTCGAGCGCCGCCTTGAACACTTTCCGGGAAATTTCCGATGGATTCTTCAAGGAATCAGCGTTGTCCAAATCCTGCCGGTTGAATTTGCTCGCCAGCACAATCGCGTCAAAATGATTGGTCGCCGCGGAAACGGAAAACCTGGTCGGCGTGACGTGAAACAAGTCGCGCAAGGTTTGGCTGACTTCCTCGCCGCGTTCCAGCACGGCCACGTTTTGGAAGATCGGAGCGCCGGCGACGTCAATCACTTCGACCTGGCCCGTATTTTTCAAGGTTGAAACCGGGCCGTTCAACGGCGTTAATATAGCTTCCAGCGTGAGCATGCCCGCTGTGTCCACGGCGGGAATTTCGATCGCTTCGGCCAATAATTGTCCATAAGTATCGCCGCCTTTGGCCTCAACCGTTTTCTCGGTGGTTGCGGCCACCGAACCATTAGGCCGCCGGACCGTCAGCCGCAACGTTTGCGGGCCGGTGCGGTTGACTTCATTGATGAGGAAAAGATCCACCAGATTCGTCTCGCCCGTGGCGACAATCACGTGGCGGGGCTGGATGACCAGCACTTCGGGTTTGGTGGCGGCCGCGATGATTTTCGGATCGCCTTTGAAATAACGATGGTTGTCCACCAGGCCCGAGTGATTGTCAATCGTCGTGCTTTCCCAACCGCTAATGACCACGCCGTCATTGGCATTATCTATCCGGCTTTGCTCCACGATCCGTTGCCAGAAGAAATAAGTGCGATAACCGATGGCCTGGAACAGCGACGAGTCGGTGGGAAACGCCTGGCGAAAACCCCATTGATCCAGAAACTGGTGATAACCGTTCAGGATTTTGGTCATGTCCGCGAGTTCGTAGCCGGTGGGATGATCGGCGTCGAAAGAATGAACCAGTTTATCGTAGTCATCCGGTGTGGCGGCGCCCAGGGTTTCGCCCCAGATGTTGATGGTGTTGTGATCTTCGCTCGCCTGGCGTTGCTTGAAATGCAGCGGATCGGTATAAAGATTATCAAGGTAGTTGCACGGCCCGCCACAGGTATGCAGGTCTTGCCAGCCGGCATACGGAATGGCTTTGCTGCCATAACGGATTTCATCGCTGTAAGGCAGCATCAACACTTGATCCTTGGGCACGCCGCCTGAGAACATCGTGATGATGCGGCTCGGGTCCAGTTCGTGGATGCGGCGGAAAATGCGATAGACGCGCGGATTGTGCAGGTCAATATCACTCGATTCGTTTTGGAGGCTGTACATGATGAGGGAAGGATGGCTGCGGTCGCGCTTGACCATCTCCATGATTTTTTCTTCCTCGTATTTTTCCCAGAACACCACGCCGTCGCCCTCGGGACCCTGGCCGCTGGTATCCACGGAATCCGGCTGGACGTAATCTTTTTTCGGATTCAAATCATCGTTGTCGTCGCCGGCATTCAGATATTCGCCGTCCGGCCCAAAATTGCCGCGGGCATAGCGGTCGCCCATGGCAAATTTACCCGCGCCGGGTTCTTCGTAGCGCAAGAGACCTTCGCGATCTTGAATGTCCAGGACGGCCGGCTTGCCGATATTCCGGTGGAATTGGAGGCAATTCAGGCCCATCGCCTTGGCGTCAGCCACTTCGCGTTCGGCCATTTCCTGGTCCGGCCAAAGTCCGTTGCGGCCCCAGAAACCCCACGAAATCGAGGAAACCAAAACCGCGCGTTTGCCGTTCAAGGTGAATTTGGCGTCGTGCTGTCCGATGCCCTCCGCCGTGAAAAAGCGGAAACCGAAAGGTACGCTGCGGCTGCTGGCTTTCAAACCTTTGAGCGCCGCGTGCGCCTCATAAAGATTTGGCGTTTGCAAATTCCAGGGTTCCGCCGAGTCAACCTGCGCGTCCAGTTCCACCGTCTTGACTTCACCGGCGGCGATTTTAACGGGGCAGTTGGTTTGCCAGACGGCCTGGCCCGCGTGAGTGATTTGGAATTTCACCGCTCCCCGGTAAGCCTTCGTTTTGCTGGTGACTTCTGCGACGAGGTGAATTTGGTGCAGGTCAGGTTTATTGATCGTGGCGAGGTCCGTCACGGAAACGTCGTCGCGCACGTCCAATTGAATGTCATCATCCAATCCGCCGAATCCCCGGGATGGCGGGAAAGTATATTTGCCCCAGGTAAAACGCGACGAGCCGAAATCAATCCAGTCCAGGTGGCCACCCGGATTGGTGATGCGAATGGCGAGCTGCGCTTTTTGGCCGGGCTTGACGGCGTCCGTGAGGTCGGCTTGAAACGGCAGCTCGGTCATGATGGAATAGCCGCAGAGTTTGTCATTGCAATAAACCTCGGACCGCAGGCGCGCGCCGCGGATGGAAACGATGACCCGTTGGCCGGCTTTGAATTTCGGAACCTGGATTTCGCGCCACCACCAGGAGACGCCCAAATAGTTTCCGTTGCCAAACGACGTGCCCGGGCCGCGCTGGGCTTCATTGTGCGCGTAAGGCCGGATGCCGAATTTGCCCCAGAAATGTTCCTCCACCGTGGAGGGCAGGGTGACCGCCACTCCCTGGTCATCGCTGAGCATCTGCCAGCCGCCGGTGGGCGGATTCACGGGCATCTGATCGAGCTTCACTTCCGCCGGCAGATACAAGGTATCATCTTTCCAGGCCGCTTCCCGATCCGGCCAAAGCCGCCAACCGGCCGTCGAAATATCCGCGGCAAAAACACCGGCGGGCAGGGTGGCGAGCAGGACAATAATTGATAGAAAACGTTTCATGTAATGATGGCGACGCTGGAAAACTGGACTTGTGTGATCGTGATAATTTATTCTGTGAGGATCCATCAGCCGCAACCATCCCCTAAAGCGGGGAGGTAATTCGCAGTGATGGCGTCGCTGGAACAATTGGTGGATTAAATCCTTTGCTGAAAGGTGCTTTTTAATGACTGCGCGCCGGCGCGAACTTGATTTTTTTCGGGTAACAAACGCGCCCTCCCCGCTTTCGGGGATGGTTGCGGCTGGTTTTACGGCTTACATTATTTGCATAGTTACCCCGACACACAACCAAACGCATAGCTTGTCTAACCCCCACCGTTTTAATTCAAAATGAAATTCTCAACGTCACTATTTGCCGGCGCGGCTGTCGCTGGCATGCTTTTATACGGTAATGCAGCCAAAGCCCAGCCGGTCATTTCCAGTGTTTATCCCAGCGGAGCTTATCAGTTTCAAAACTCCCAATCGCTTTCTTTCATCGCCACCTCGCCGGCGACGATCACCAACATCAGCGTGCAGTTGATCGGGACAAAGTTGACGGGCGGGTCGGCGAGCTTGAGTTTCTTGAGCGGATCCCTCGGGGTGGACAACGGCTTGACGGTCACCGGCATCGCGACCAGTAATAATGTGACCGCCCTCCTGACCAGCAACGTGATTTACTCGGCGGTGATTCAGGTCGCCGATGCGAATGGCAACACGACGAGTTCGAGCCTGACGTTCGACACCATTGCGCCCGTGTATACCTGGGTAGCGGTGGATTGGGATGACAGCG
>Ga0206807_1098_pt1 | contig 13663 bp, 6 predicted proteins | sample Alteio_BWOrgCont_57_FD_152915 | JGI IMG/M metagenome (GOLD analysis project Ga0206807, IMG submission 152915) | Enriched cells from forest soil in Barre Woods Harvard Forest LTER site, Petersham, Massachusetts, United States -... | ecosystem: Environmental > Terrestrial > Soil > Temperate forest > O...
GAGTAGTCCGTGTTGTTATTGGGGCTATTGTACTCGAGCGTGCCACCGCTGAAGGTAATCGTGCCCGTGGTGCCCAGCGCCCCGGAACTGTTAATCTGGACATCTCCGTTATTGAGAACCACCCCACCGGAGAAGGTGTTCGGCCCAAAAAGGTTCAACGTGCCGGTGCCGGACATCGTCAACGTACCCGTGCCGCTAATGGTGCCCCCGTATGCCTGAAAACCGCCGACGTTGTTATAGACCAGTGACGCGTTGTCGAGGATATTGCCCGTGACGCTGCCGGCGGTGCCGCTATTCCCGATTTGCAGGATTCCGCCGGAAATGGTTGTGCCGCCGGTGTAGGTTTCCGCGCCGGCCAGGATCAGCGTACCGGCGCCGTTTTGGACCAACGCCCCCCCTCCCGAAACAGTACCCGAGAGGGTTTGATTAACCGAGCTGGCGTAGACGAACTGTGTGCCGGACGGCGTGCTGTTCGCCGCGCTCGTTCCAATGACAACCTGGCCGGCGTAGCTTCCCGAACCCAAAGAGCCGCTGCCGCCGATGGTCAGCGAACCGCTTTGGATGATGGTGTCACCGGCGTAGGTATTGACGCCGTTGAGCGTCAACCCGCCGCCCGAGACAGGAAACGTCTCAGCGGCACCGGCGCTGGTGACGGCGATGCTGCCGAAGACCAGGTCCGAACCGCCGTTGTCGACAATGGCGGAACCGAGTACGATGTTGTTCGAGTTGGAGATGATGTCGATTTCGCCGCCGGACGTACCGGCCGTGATTGTGCCTGCGCCGCTTTCTGTAAGGGTGTTGGTCGTTCCGCTCAAGCTGTTCAGCAAGCCGTTGAGCGTGATGTTATGGCCCCCGTTGGCCCAAGTCGTCGAACCGGCGCTGGTGAATTGCAGCGTGTTGGCGGTCACGTTGCCGGTTTGAGTAATTGCCGTACTGGTGGTGGTGTAGTTGCCCGTGGCGCTCGTGGCAGTCGACAAGGCACCGGTGTTATCCGACGTGCCTGACAGGCCCGTGATGGCGGTGGCGGCACCGGCCGTGCTGCCGACTGCGTACGAGAGACCGCCTGAGGTGGAGCCTAAGACAGCCCACGGCCCGATAATGCCGTTGGTCTTGGTGGTGGTGGTGGTGATCGAACCCGTGGATGTGTTCACGAATCCAACCAAGCCGCCCTCCGAAGGACGTGTGATGCCGCCTAAGGCTAGCGTCCCCGGTGTGCCCCCCCTCGTTGGTTACCAGACCAAAGCCCGCATTGAGAGCAAGACCGTTCAGCGCCGGAGTACCAGTGCCCGCATTATCCAAAAGCAACGCGCCTCCATTGAAGGTACCTGCACTGCTGGCGAGGGTTCCCGAGCCGGTGAAGATCAACGCGCCCGAATCGAGCGTCGTCGTACCGGTGAAAGTATTGGCCGCACTGAGGGTCAGAGTCGTTGCATTCATGTTGACGATCAAATTACCCGCTCCGGAAATCACGTTGCCAGCTGTATCCCCGTGCGAAGTGGTGAAGTCCAACGTCGCGCCACTCGCAATGAAATCCGTAGAGCCCGTATTAAGAAAGCCCGCACCACCGATGATCACCGTGCCGCTGTTGATATTCGTGTTGCCGGTGTAAGTATTGCCGCCGGTCAGCGTGAAAGTGCCGGTCGAGCCAGAGGGCCCGCCAAAGTTCACCGTGATACTGGTGCCGGTAATAATCGAGCTGATGTTCATGCCTTGGGAATTGCTGACTAAGTCAAGCTCTCCCGTGGCTGCCGCCGTGAGGGTGCCTGAATTTATAGTCAACAACCCTCCCCCGGAATTCATGATCCCGTTGGCGGTGATGGTTGTGCCGGAGAGCGTACCGGCCCCGCTACCGTCCCATTGCAGGGTGTTGCCCGTGCCCGTTAGGGTTTGGTTGCTGGTATAAGTATAATTCGTGCCGGAGCTCAGGGAGGTGCCGTTAAGGGTTCCTGAAGAATAGGCAGTGACGGTGGAACCCGCGCCATTGCTCACCGCATAAGCGAGGCTGGTGCCGTTGCCGGTGAAGGCCCACGGCCCAATGATGCCACTGGCATTGGAGGCGCTGGTGGTGACTGCACCAGTAAGTGTATTGAAGTCGACCATGCCCGCAGTCTGGGTGATTCCGCCCAAGGCTAGGGTCGCGCTGGCATTGGTATTGTTGATCGTGGCCAGGCCTTGAGTGAGAGTAACGCCGGCGAACGTATTATTGCCGGAAACGGACAAGGTGCCGCCATTCCCGCTGAAGCCAAAGGTACCGGCGAAGGTATTAGCAGCGTTAGAGAGAGTCAGCGTGGCGCCCCCGGATAAAACTATCCCATTCGTACTGCTGCCGCCGGAAACAACTCCCGTCAAGGTCTGGTTGGACGAACTGTTGTCTGTAAAGGTGGTGTTGCCGTTGGCGCTGGCTATGCTAAGATTGCCCGAATAGGTACCCCCGCCCAACACACCCGAGCCACCCAAAGTCAGCCCACCCGCATTGCCGACCCCCGACCCACCAGAATTGATCGTGGTATTGCCTTGGAAAGTATTGGTGCCGGTGAGAGTCAGTGTGTTTCCACCGGACTTGGTCAACGTTCCACCGCTGCTGGTGAGGGCGGTGGCATTCGTAATGGCCTGGCCAAAGGTATTAATTTTATATTGCTGATTGGCCGCGGCGTTGTTGTACCGGGCCGAATAATCCGTGTTGTTACTTGGACTATTGTACTCCAGCGTGCCGCCGTTAAAAGAAATCGTGCCCGTGGTGCCCAGCGCCCCGGAACTGTTAATCTGGAGATTTCCGCTATTAAGATTCACCCCACCGGTGAAAGTGTTCGCGCCGGAGAGGTTCAGCGTGCCGGTGCCGCTGTAGGTTAAGCCGCTGGTCGCGCCCGAAGTGCTGGTGTTCGCAATCGTGCCGGTAATGTTCACATTACCCGAGCCGTTAATGACGTCCGTGAAGCCGGTGGAGCTGTTGCTGAGATTGTAACCGCCGAGCGAGAGCGTGTCGCCCGAGCCGTTGACCGTGGTGGTCTGGGCGGCTCCCTCGGTGTTGGTCATCGTGCCTCCGAGGGTCAGGGTGGTCGAGGTGCCAGCGAGGGTGATGGTAGAGTTGCCCGCATTGGTGATCGCGCCGGTGCCGAGATTCAAATTGTTGCTGGACGTGTTGCCCGAGGCATACGCCCCGAAATTGCCGCCAATGGTGATCGCCTGATTGTTGCCCAGGGTCTTAGACGAGCCGCTGGTGTTACCGAGCGTACCGCCGTTGAGGTTAATCGTGCCCGAGCCGAGCGCCGTCGTGCTGTTGACATTCAACGTGCCCGCCGTCAGCGTCGTCGCACCGCTGTAGGCGTTCGTGCCGCTGAGCGTTGCCGTGCCGGAAGTGTTGACGGTGAGAGCGCCAGTTGTGCTGGCTATATTGCTGCTGATGACGGTGCTCCCCGAAGCGCCGGTCCCAGCGAGCGTTAAAGTGTCGCCGGTTGTGATGGTAAGCGTGCCGGTCTGGAGAGTCAGGGTACCGGCATTGTTGACGTAAAATTCCGAACTGTTGCTGAGGGTGACCGGCGCGATGATGGTAAGGCTGCTGTTGTTCGTCGTATCGTCGAGGACGATCGCGGCGTTGGCATTCGAGTTGATGGTCGTGTTGCCGGCAATCGTGAGCGTCCCCGTGCCAGCAAGCGTAATGGTCTGGTTGACCCCGGTCGTCACCCAGATGCCGGCTGAAGCTGCGGCACTCGAGCCCGTGGTCGGCATGTTGGCGTAACTTGCTGAATTGAATTCCGTCACGGTGGTGGAAAGCGGCACTATACCCGCGCCACCCCAGCTTCCAGTCGCTGCCCAAGTAGTGCTAGTGCCATTCCATGTGTCAGTCGCCGCCTGGGCGTTACCTTCGGCAAAAAGGATGATGGCAAGAAGGGCACAAGAGAAAGGATACTTAGCGGATGATGGTGTCATAATCATAAGAGCGATATGTTAACAGTTGTCCGATATCGATTGCCTACGAGCATAATAATCCAATTTCTCATTCGTAATGTCAAACTTATTTTAAAGGATTCTCGCTGTCATGGAAACGTTACATTAAAATTATATCATCATCTACTGCAACATTTTATAAATTACGCAGTTCGCTGGCACTTCGATAATATTGAAGTTAATCTCTTAAAAATAGCATTCGCGTCGCAAGAATAAGAAACTGCATAAACATGCAGAAACTGCTGAGCGGCGCTCCATTCTGTCTCTCTCGCTCCCACAGCCCTCAAGGCTTTCTTGGCGGATACCCATTGGCTACAACATCTATCATGTGATAGTTGATATCTCTCCGTCGAAAAAGCCCTCTCACCGGTCAGAGGTCGGTTCAACCAAGTTTCAGCTCAGGATCATCGCTTGGCCTCTCGTTCATCTCTGCGACAACCATTCCCGGGTAATGCCACAGTGAAAAAGATTGCGAAGATCGGTTGCCCTGCTTAGATTTTAGATCGATTATGCATATAAATGCGGCTATAATTGCATTAAAATATAGTTGGTGTTCTCTGGTGCGGCCCTGAATCGGCATCGCCACAATCGCCCCGTTCACCGTCATCAATCACAAATTTAACCCTCATGTCCGTCCTGAAACTCTACCCACGTTCCTTCCTAATTCTCTTTCGCTCCACCTCGATCCTGATCGGCCTCATCCTCGCCATGGCGATCGCACAAGCCAAGGAAGCGCCTCCGGATTTCCCAGCCAACCATAGCACGGTGGATTGGACCTGGGTTCACGGCGCGGTCTACGTCCCAACGAACTGCACCAACGAAGCCCAGGAATGGGACCAGTACGACCCGGCGATCAACGACCGGGAACTGCATCTGGCCTCCATCTACGGGGTCAATGTGGTCCGCGTTTACCTCCACTATTTTATCTATCTCAAGAAGAAGGACGAGTTCCTGAAAGATATCGAAGACTTCCTGACTCGCGCGGACAAATACAAGATCAAGACGGAATTTGTCTTCTTTGATGATGTCTGGAACAACCCGGACGCGAAGATTTTGCAGGCGGATTATCAATACCCGCCTCCCCTTTACGGCGTGCATAATTCGCATTGGGTAAAATGTCCGGGCGGAGACGTCCTCGCCAATTACGACGAAAAGAAAGCGAGCCTGAAAGCCTACGTGCAGGACGTGATCAACGCACACAAGGAAGATCCGCGTGTCCTTTTTTGGGAAGTCTACAATGAGCCGAGAAAAGGCGCCGGCGTGCGGCAATTAATGAAAGACGCCCAGCAGTGGGTCCATGAAACGGGAACGACGAAGCTCTGCACGTCGACCGCGCGCGAGTACAAGGGAGGCCCCTACTCCGATTTCATTACCTTCCATCTCTATAAACTGAAGGATGAGCATCGCCCGAAGACCGAATTATGTACGGAAAGCATGAATCGCAGGGACGAGACCGTGCCCGCCGTGGTGAAACAATTCGAGGGCAAGAATGGCTACATGATCTGGGAATTGGGCATCGGCCGCGACAACTGCCGATTCCAGTGGGACAAGGTGGCCAAGGTTGAACCGGCGACGCCTTTTCACGGACTGATCTATCCCGACGGGCATCCGTGGTCGCTGGATGATGTGAAGGTTTGGATGGCCGCGGCGGCCAAGTTGGACGCCAGCACCTCTTCTCTTCCCAACGCTTCCTCCACCGGATCAAAACCGTTCGATCAAACTCCCTTCTTCGATGTGACCTATTATAAGGACGGGACGTTTGGCACCGTCGCGAAGACATCCGTGACGCCCTTCATCGACTTCGATCTTGATACGGAAAAGGGAACCGGCTCTCCCGATGCCTCCGCCGGAGTCCCCGACCAGAACTTCTCCGTCATGTGGAAGGGAATGGTCCATCCCCCCGGGGCCGGGACCTACACGTTCTATGCCGATTGCGACGACCGGGTCGAGCTTTCCGTCAACGGAAAACCGGTGATCTCTAAAACGGAGCCTGGCCGAAATGAAGTGAGCGGAACTGCCGACCTCAGTGACCAGCCGGTGCCGGTCGAGATCAAGTACCAGCATGGCACGGGCGCGCCGAGCCTGCATGTGCTGTGGTCAGCCGCGGGCGGGGAGAAGCAGCTCCTCCAGCCGACAAAGTCATAATTCGAACGTTATAGAATTCATCGGATGATCCGCAACATTTTAGCCGCAAGGACGTCGAAGCATTATAGACATTATTATGAAACGTAGAGAATTCCTTCGCCGTTTCGGCGGTATTGCAGCCGCCGCTTATCTATTGCCTTCCAACCTGGTTTTGCGGGGCCAACCAACTCCTTCTTCCGCCGCAACCCCTGACGGCCGGGGTTTGTTCCCCAATCTCGACCCGCTGCAATCCACGCCCTATATCGCGCTGCCCCTCGGCTCGATCCGCGCTTCCGGCTGGCTCCTGAAGCAATTGGAACTTCAGCGGGACGGGCTCACCGGTCATGCCGAGGAGTTAACCGAGTGGCTGCCCGGCCTGCAAGACAGCGCCTGGACTGGCGGCACGGGTGAGGCCGGGGAAAAAGCCCCCTACTACCTCAAAGGCCTGGTCAGTCTCGCCTATCTTCTCGGCGACGCCGGACTCAAGGCCAAGGTTAAGCGCTGGATCGATCCGATCCTGGCGAGCCAGCAACCCGACGGCTACTTCGGCCCGGAGAAGAACCGCACGTGGTGGCCGCACATGCTGGTCGCCCATGTGCTCCGCGATTACCAGGAGGCGACCGGCGACTCTCGCGTGATCCCTTTCCTGCAAAATTACTACGCTTATCTGTCTCACCCCGAAAAGCTCACCGTCTGCTTCGCCGGTAATCCGCACGCCCACGGCCCGGACTGGACCAAGGCCCGCGCGGCGGACGAAATCGAAACGATTCTCTGGCTCTACAATCGCACGGGTGACCAGAAACTCCTGACGCTTGCGACCAATATCCGCGACCAGATGTACGATTGGACCGCCGTCGCCGCCGGGGACCGCTTCCTGACCGAGGAAGTCCTCAGCCACAACGTCAATGTCCCGCAAACGCTCAAGCGGTACGGCCTCACGGAAGTCCTCACCAAGGGCGCCGGAAGAGATGCCTTCTTCGCCGCTGAAGCCGCGTTGGAAGATGAATACGGGGCCGGTCTCGGCATCACTCTGGGCACCGAACATCTCGCGGGCCGCAGCCCGAACCAGGGCGTCGAAACCTGCAGCACGGTCGAGAAAATGCTCAGCTTGGAAACCAACCTTCGCGTCTTCGGTGAGGCCTCCCTCGGCGACACGCTCGAGCGGCTCGCCTTTAATCTTCTCCCAGCTTGCCTGAGCGATGACATTCATCAGCACGTCTACTACACCCGTCCCAATCATCCCTCGGCGCGCCTGGGCGGCTCCGGCTATTGGGAGGATTACCCCAATGGCTTCGTTCCCAGTCCGCAATCCGGCTATCCCTGCTGCTGTTTCAATTTACACATGGGCTGGCCCAAATATGTCCAACATGCCTGGGCGGCCACGGCGGATGGCGGCCTTGCGGCCCTCGCCTACGGCCCCAGTTGCGTCTCCGCCCAGGTGAAAGACGGCGTCCCCGTCACCATCGCCCAGGAAACCAACTATCCCTTCGGCGAAACCATCCGCCTTAAAATCAAGCTCGCCAGCCCCACCCAATTCCCGCTCGAACTGCGCGTGCCCGCCTGGTGCGAGACGCCGCAAATCGTCGCAGCGGGCAAGCCCGTCGCGAACGTTCAACCCGGAAGCTTCGTCCGCATCGACCGCACCTGGGCCCCTGGAGATGAAGTCGTGGCCACCTTTCCCATGAAGATTCGCACGCGGGAAAATTATCTCGGCGCCGTCATGGTCGAACGCGGCCCGCTCATCTATTCCCTGCAGATCGGCGCGGAGAAGAGCATCTCCAAGAAGGGCCAGAATGGCTTCGACGAGATCGAACTTTCGCCCACGACGCCATGGAATTATGCCCTGGCGGTTGATCCCGCGCACCCGGACGCCTCCATCTCGGTCCAGACGAGCGCCATGCCGGACAATCCATTCGTGGCAGCGACCACTCCGGTGCGGCTCCAGGCGAAGGGACGCCGGGTGCCCGAGTGGACCTTCGCGCGCAACGGAATCATGGCCGATGAACCGCCGGTCAGCCCCATCGTTTCCAGCGAGCCGGATGAAACTCTGAAGCTCGTTCCTTTCGGCGCGCAATTTCTCCGCATGACCTGGTTTCCGTGCCTCGGCACGCCCGTCGCGCCCGCGACCTCCTTCTCGGACGATTTCTCCAAGCCCACCTGGTACCGGAACTGGGCCGTCTATGGCGCCGGCTGGTACCGCGACACCGACAATTCGCTCGTCTGCCGGCCCCAGAAGCCAGCCAAGATCGTCGCGCTCGGAGCGGCTTTTACCGACTTGGTCTATGACGCCGAAATCATTCCTTCCGACAAGGGCGATGCGGGACTGATCTTCCGCGCCTCCCGCTTCGGTTTCGGCGGCGACGACTATAACGGGTACTACGCCTGTATTAATGCCGAAAAAGGCATCGTCGCCATCGGAAAATGCAACGGCAAATGGACCAAGTTGAAAATCACCGCCCTTCCCCTCACCCCCAACCAATCCTATTCCGTACGGATCAAAGCTTCCGGCCCAAAAATCTCCTTCTACGTCGCGGACATGTCCAAACCTGCTCTTGAAGTTGAAGACAGCGAGCATGTGTCCGGCGCCATCGGCCTTCGGCATTACGTGGTTGGCTGGTACGAAACCGCTCGGTTTAAAAACATCTCCGCACGCTCCGCTTGATCTAGGAACATCATATCCAAAGTAAAGATGAGATCCTGACTAGATGAACCCAGCCGCTTCATGAAACACTTGCGAATTCGGTTGCCATCCAACATCTATATACACTTTATAGCTCTCATCCTGGCGTCGACGACGAGCCTTCTTCATGCGGCTGATTCGGTGCAACCCAATGCGACACGACCTAATATCCTGTTCCTGCTGGCGGACGACTGGGGATGGCCTCACGCTTCTTGTCTCAACGATACCGTGGTAAAGACGCCGACCTTTGACCGATTGGTGAAAGAGGGGGTGCAGTTTGTGAATGCCCATTCGACTGATCCATCCTGTTCGCCCTCCCGTGCCTCGATTCTGACCGGACAGTATCCATGGCGCTTGAATGATGGCGCCAATTTATTCGGATACCTTCCGGCGCGCTTCGAGGTTTATCCCGATCTGCTCGAGAAAAACGGATATTTCGTCGGATATATGCTGAAGGGTTATTCGCCGGGAACGCTGGGAGACCGCACGCGAAATCCAGCGGGAAATGAATACAAGGATTTTGAGACTTTCCTGAAGCAAAGGCCCGCGGGACAGCCGTTCTGTTTCTGGTTGGGGAGCCATCATCCTCACCGACCCTACCAATTAGGCATCGGCGTTGCGCACGGCCTAGATCCGAACAAGGTTATGGTTCCTCCCTACCTGCCAGATTCCCCCGAAATCCGGAGCGATATCTGCGACTATTACTACAATGTGGAATATTTCGATCAACACGAAAGTGCCGCCGCTGTAGCCGCAGTTGAGCATCTGGGTGAGCTCGACAATACCATCATTGTGATGACAGGAGATAACGGCTGGCCCATTCCGAGAGGCAAGACGACGAACTATGACACCGGGACACACCAGACCCTGGCCATCCGCTGGAGCGCTAGGATAACGCCGGGACGAACCGTAACCGACTTTGTCAGTCTTAGCGATCTAGCCCCGACTTTCCTGGATGCAGCCGGTATTGCCATTCCCTCTGCCATGACAGCTAAAAGTCTCATGCCGCTTCTACTCGCGAAGGGCTCAGGGCAAATCGATCCGACCCGGGATCATGTTCTGGCCGGCATGGAACGTCATACCGACCGTGAATCGGATGATGGCACGCATTATCAAGGCTATCCCCGGCGAGACATCGTGACGAAAGATTATCACTACATCATCAATTTTCATCCGGAACGGTGGGTGGCCGGGAACCCGAAAGGATTCCAGGTGCCGGGCGCCGCGCCGGCTACCTTTGAGCAACTTAGTAACCTCACTGGAATTGCGTACAGTGACATCGACGCCTCGCCGACCAAGGCATGGATCGTTATTCACCGCGCTGACCCGAATGTGAAGCCGCTAGCCGATGCTATCCTGGGTCACCATCCTGACTGCGAACTCTATGACCTGCGAAAGGATCCTTACGAGCTGAAAAACGTGGCGAAAGACCCAGCCTATGCCGACGTCGTCAACGACCTGAACAAACGCCTGATGGATGAATTGACAGCAACCGCTGATCCTCGAACCCAAGCAGGATCGGTTGAATTGGATACGCTTCCAAGCACCCAGTCGAAAAACCCAAAGACAAATACCAAAGCGCCGGTGATTTTTTGAACAGCGAGTAATCCCCTCCCTCTTCTTCAAGCGATCCATGAAGGCAAAACTTTTTTTCACCATCTTCCTGGCGACCTTTGCCGCGCTCCTTATCTCATCTGCACAGACACCGCCAAGCACTCCTTCGACCGGAGCACGGCCCAATATCATCATCATTCTCGCCGACGATATGGGCTATTCCGATCTAGGATGTTACGGAAGTGAGATACATACCCCCAACATCGATGCGCTGGCTGCAAGTGGCGTGAAGATGTCGCAGTGTTACAACACGGCGCGTTGCTGCCCGTCGCGAGCGGAATTAATGACCGGACTCTTTCCTCCACAGGCGGGCATCGCCGACATGACGAATGAGCAGAGCCCGGGCGCGAATAAAGACGACCCTCCGGCCTACACTGGTGAGCTCAGCAAAAACACGGTTACGATCGCCGAGGCCTTGCACGGAGCGGGATACGCCACCTTGATGACGGGGAAGTGGCACCTCGGTCAATTCGATCAATCGCTGTGGCCGCTGCAACGCGGGTTCGAGCGGTATTACGGTTCGCTTTACGGGGCGATCAAATATTTCTATCCCACGGCCCCGCGCATCATCACCCAGGACAATACACCGGTTCCCGTCCCGCAAAGCACGACGGACCGGCAATTCTATACGACCGACGCTTTCACCGAACATGCCATTGATTCTTTGAAGGACGAGGCAGCCGGAAAAAAAAGGCCCTTTTTTCTATATCTCGCCTACAATGCACCGCATTGGCCCCTGCAGGCATTCGATGACGACCTAGCGAAGTACCGCGGAAAATATATGTCCGGATGGGATGTTCTGCGCCAGGCCCGTTATCAGCGGCAGATTGCCAATGGGTTAATTGATCCCAAGTGGCATCTCTCGCCTCGGACACCCAGTCTGCCCGCGTGGGATTCCCTGTCCCCTCAAAAAAAGGACGAGATGGATTTGCGCATGTCGATCTATGCGGCGCAGGTTGACCGCCTGGACCAGGACATCGGACGCCTCGTGTCGTATCTCCGTGACTCCAATCAACTCGACAACACTTTGATTCTCTTCATGTCCGACAATGGCGCCTGCGCCGAGGGAGGAGCGCTCGGCGCCGGGCCAGTGATGGATCCAACCGCCCGCAACCACGCTTACTTTTTACCCTATAGCGCGGCTTGGGCCAATCTTTCCAACACCCCGCTACGGCTCTACAAACACTTTGCGCAGCAAGGCGGCTCGTGCACGCCCCTAATTGCTCACTGGCCAGCAGGGTTGGGGACACAGCCCGGTTGGGTGCGGGAGCCGGCGCAATTCCTCGACATCATGCCGACCCTGCTCGACATTACCGGGGCAACCTATCCTTCGAGCCGCGACGGCAACGCGGTGACGCCGTTGGAAGGCGTTTCCTTTCTTCCCGCTTTGCGCGGCAAGCCGTTGAAGCGGGACAAACCGCTGTTCATGGAGCACGAGGGCAACGCGTTTATTCGCGACGGAGACTGGAAACTCGTTGGCATCCAGGTCGCCGGACAGGACGGAGTGAACCCAGCCAAGTGGGAGCTATATAACATGCAAAGCGATGGAACGGAGTTGAACGATTTAGCCCAAGCGCAACCCGACCTCGTGGCAAAAATGTCCGCGGAATGGATGGCTTGGGCCAACCGAGTGGGAGTCTACCCAAAGCCGACTATGACGGACCGCCTAAAGAAAACGGAGTCTGACTCGGAAAACTATTGATTCCAAGATGGTTAGGATCGATCCCGGAGGACAAAGCCCGGCCGTTTGCAATCAGCACGTGAGCGGCCAATGAGCGAGCAATTCGCCAATTTTGCGACCATTTTTGAATAATACTCTGGATATTCATGCGAGATTATGCTATCCTGCAATCCGCATTATGTCGCCTCCCGAAAACTCGAACATCTCTGAAGTTCGCAATCGGGAGCCGGAGATTGCGGCGGAATGACTTGAGATACCGGCAATTATGCCGATTGAGGAGGCGCACGCCCCGATAGCCGGACATTCGTTTTTGGTCCCAAGTGGGATGAAGGCGTTTTTCGCGGCGACAATTGGGTATAGCCTGTACTATATTTGCCGCTTAAGTATATCCGTGGTGAAGGGGCCAATGATCGGGGAGGGTCTGTTCACCGAGTTTGAGCTCGGCCTGATCGGCTCCGCTCTGTTTTATAGCTACGCGATCGGAAAGTTAGTGAACGGATTTCTGGCGGACCGGGTGAACGTTCGGAAGTTTGCTTCTGTCGGGCTCCTGATCTCTGCCTTCATCAATTTGTTGCTTGGTTTTCATGCCGGTTTTTCGCTTTTCTTCGCGCTCTGGCTGGTGAATGGATGGGTGCAATCGATCGGGGCTCCTTCGTGCATCATCGGCTTGACCCGCTGGTTTTCACAGAAGGAATGCGGCACGTATTACGGCTTCTGGAGTGCCAGCCATAATCTCGGGGAAGGAATGACCTTTGTGCTGACGTCGATCGTGGTCACCAGCCTGGGCTGGCGGCAGGGATGGTTGTTTTCCGCTTCGCTGGGCTTGCTCGGAGTGCTCATTTTCTGGTTCTTCTTCCGTGAAAATCCAGCCTATTCGAATACTACTCTGAAATTAGCGGTCGATTCCAAAAGCGAGCAGGCGGGTGTTCGCAAGGCCCACTCACGACTCCTGAAGAATCCGATGGTGTGGTTGATCTCCCTGTCGAGCATGTTCATGTATGTTTCCCGTTATTCCGTCAACAGCTGGGGCATTTTCTTCCTGGAAAAATCGAAGGACTATTCGATCGAGCAGGCGAGCATGATCGTTTCGGTCGGCTCCATCTTCGGAGTGATCGGTACGATTACCTCGGGCTGGCTCTCCGACAAATTCTTCAACGGCGACCGGGCTGTTCCCACCGTCCTTTGCGGCGTCTTCAATGCCGTTTCGCTCACGCTTTTCGTGCTGACACCGCATTTCTTGGCTCTCGATCTCGGCTGCATGGTTGTCTTCGGTGTGACCATCGGCGCCTTGATTTGCTACCTGGGCGGGTTGATGGCGGTGGACATCGCCGACAAGGGCGCGGTGGGCGCAGCCTTGGGAATCGTCGGCATGGCCAGTTACGCCGGAGCGGGAAGTCAGGACATCATCAGCGGCTATCTTATCGGCGCCAACCGGTCGGTCGTTGACGGCGCAACCGCATACAACTTTCTTCCCATGGGCATCTTCTGGATAACCTGCGCCTCGCTCTCGGTCCTGATGAGCTTCGCTGTCTGGGGAATTCAACGAAGAAAGCAGGCAAGAGTGAAGGAGCTGCTCGCTGCGTCAGCCCCAATTTAAACCTGCCTCGAGGGTTATTCCC
>Ga0206807_1100_pt1 | contig 13358 bp, 20 predicted proteins | sample Alteio_BWOrgCont_57_FD_152915 | JGI IMG/M metagenome (GOLD analysis project Ga0206807, IMG submission 152915) | Enriched cells from forest soil in Barre Woods Harvard Forest LTER site, Petersham, Massachusetts, United States -... | ecosystem: Environmental > Terrestrial > Soil > Temperate forest >...
GCTCCGACGCGAACCGGCTACGCGGTTCGCTGTAAGAAACAGCAGCACGGGCGCTCGCATAGCGACGCGCCCCTCTTTTAGAACCGACCTGCGGTCGGACGCAAACGGCGACCACGCGCCGTTCGCTAAAACAGACCATGACCGGCCTACGGCCTCCAAACAGCCTGTCCCATTGGCATCGGCCGTGCTCCACAGCCCGGCCGGGTCATCCTGGCAAGAGTGAGAACTGGGGATCTGGCAAGAGTGAAGACCGGGGATGTGGCGGGCTCGGCGCCCGCCGGCAACACTCTCTGCTGCTAGGGCCGTCGCACACTTCGCCGCTGCGCTCGACTCGGTGCTCCGGATACCGAAAGCAGCGTTGAGTGCAACCAAAGCAGTCGATTGACAACGACCGAGACACCCATCAAGACCACTTGTCCGGCGACGATCAGCTTCGCATGTCGGCGTCGCCGATCGCGTGTGTGCCGAGCACACCACGCTCCCTGCGTCCAGATGTATGAAGTCCCTCGGCCGGGAGGGTCGCTCGCCGATGGCCGCCTCCTGAATCAATGAAAAAGAAGAGGACGGCGCGCCTGCGGCCTGCGCTCGTCCAGTGCCCATTGAAGAAGCAACAGCGGCGGGTGCGGAGGATACCTCCGAAAACGTGGATGGTGTGTCCGAAGCAGTTACCGGAGACCGGCCTGCGGCCTCTAAACAGCAAACTCGATTCCCATCGGCCGTGCTCCACAGCCCGGCCGGGTGATTCTGACACGAGTGAGGACTGGGGATGTGGCGGGCTTGATGCCCGCCCACGGGAGTCGCCGTCACACCCATCGCGGCTGCGCTTCGCTCGGTGCTCCGGATACCCAAAGAAGCGTTGATTACAAGCCTTCTTTATCAGGAGCACTGCACGCTCTGGCCGTCAAGACCACTCGGGTAGACAAAAAGGACAGCGCGCCTTCGGCCTGCTGCTGTCCGCCATCCCCATATGACCCGGTACGCCCCATTCTTACTTACTTACACCCTCTCCAGCATCCCCATAGTGGACATCGCAAAGCTCAAGGTGGAAAGAGGCCTCACTATCAGCTTAAATGCTGCCCTCATCTGCATCCCCTCTCCCACTCTCAACCTTGCCGGTTTACCTAGAGTTCTCAAGTTGGCCTGACCCATCAGTACTTTTTGCCAATCGCATACTCAGATGCCTCCAGCTGCGCTGGCCCGGTTGGCTTGTCTTTCTAGCGAGTCCCATGCGCGCATCTCCTCTGGCTTAAGTATAACAGATCAGCGTGCGTGATGCGCGCATCCGTCAAGGTTTTTTTCAATAAAAATAGGAGCACTGGAAGCCTTCCGCCTTCGCTCACCGGGCGGCTTCGCCTCGCCCGATCGCTGCGGAGTTTTCCCGGTTGATTACAAGCACTATTGGGTCCAGAGTACGACACGCTCTGGCCATCAAGAGGGCAAAGATCGAAGTGATATCTCATCGGGGTGAATTCACCGCCAGTTCACCAGGAAAAACATCCTGGGTGGATGAGGTACTCACATTCTCAAATGGAGTGTTCGTCGAAGAAAGCCGTCCCCAATTCGTACTCTTGTAGGAACACTCCATTTGAGTACTGATCGTCCAGGATGTTTTTCCTGGTGAAGCGAGGCCCATCAGATATCCGAGCCGTACAGAGCCGGTGGGGCTAGAGGCGAGCCGTTGCTCGCCAAGGCAAAGGGTCCGATTCGAAGGCATACAGTCCATTGTGCTCATTGGTACGAACACGCCACCGGACCGTATGATGCGGTCTCCCGACAAAGGGTTGCTGGGGGCCGAAAGCGGCGCTACACTTGAGGGCATGCCGAAAGAGGACGACATCAACATCTCGAGCAACGGTGCGTCCAGCAATGGCGTATCGCCGTATCCCCCGGTCACTCCAGCGGAACGGGCATCGCTTGATCGCATCCACGAGGGATACGACGAGCTGCGCCAGAAGCTCAAAGCCGAAGGCTTCGACGGCACCGAGGAGTACGAGAAGCTTCGTGCCCGTGCCGCCACCTGGTCACAGTGACGCAGCTCAAGCGGCGGGACGTGCTCCTCGATAGTGGGGCGGTCAGTGCTCTTGCCCATGACCGGAAACTTCTCGAAGCGTACTTGCGACTCGTCAAAGAGGACTACGACGGCTCCATCCGTATCCCCCAACCGGTTCTCGGTGAGATCTTCACGGGCGATCCCCGCAAAGACGTGGTCGTCCACCGCCTGATCAACGAGCTCTGCGCCAAGGAAAACGTCGTCGACCAGTTGACCGACGCCATTGCCAAACGTGCTTCCGTCCTGCGTCACAAAGCGTTGATGGTCGAAGACGACATCGAGCCGACGGACGCCTTCGTCGTCTCCTACGCCGAGGAGCGCAGCGCTAGATCCTCCATTCTGATTCTCACCAGCGACTTCAAGCACATCAACACACTCGTCGGTAAGACCGACTGTAAGAACATCGATGTCGAAGTGCCCCGCTAGTCCCACACCACCGGCGGGGCGCTGCGCGCCCCTTCTAACGACAGACCTTTCTGCAGCTGCCCCACAGTCCGTGTTCTGGAGCTTTGAGGTCATCTCGCTTGCAAAGCTCAGACCGGGAGAGCTCAGACCGCCACCATCACATTTCATTTCAAAATCCCCAGATCCATCCGCACTTCTTGCCGATCGCATACTCAGATGCCTCCAGCTGCGCTGGCCCGGTTGGCTTGTCTGGGCGGCGGCGCTCCGCGCCGCCTTCGCACATGGTGCCACGGGGCTTGACTGAGCAGTTACAGGAGACCGGCCTACGGCCTCCGAACGGCAGAACCCATTGGCATCGGCCGTGCTCCACAGCCCGGCCGGGTGATTCTGGCAAGAGTAAGGATTGTGGATGTGGCGGGCCCCGAGCCCGCCGGCGTTTAGGGCCGTCACACACTGCGCCGCTGCGCTTGGCTTGGTGTGCCTCAGACCTAAGGAAGCGTTGATTACAAGCCTTTTCTTATCAAGAGCACTGCACGCTCTGGCCATCAAGACCACTTGGGGAGACAAAGAGGACAGCGCGCCTGCGGCCTGCTGCTGTCCAGTGCCGATCGAAGCAGAAGAAACATCGGCGGGTGCGGAGGATACCTCCGAGACCGTAGAAACTGCCGAGACCGAGGAGTCAAGGGAAGCGTTGAGTGCCAGCCCTGCAAGGTTTGAATCCTGCGCGTCGCACCCATCAAGACCACTTGTACGGCGACAAGCACCTTCGGTCCTGGCCGCCGTATGAGGTAGGGAAACATCAAGGGACAGCGCGCCTTCGGCCTGCTGCTGTCCGCCTACCCCATATGACCCAATGCGCCCCATTGTTACTTGCTTACACCCTCTCCGTGCCCACACTTGACATCACAACGCTCAAGGGAAAGAGGCCTTACTACCAACTCGGATGCTGCCCTCATCTGCATCCCCTCTCCCTCTCTCAACCTTGCCGGTTTACCTAGAGTTCTCAAGTTGGCCTGACCCATCAGTACTTTTTGCCAATCGCATAACTGCCTCCGAGGTAGTACCGGGTAAAGAACAGCTCGTTGTCACTGCCTCCGCGCCACGGGCGTCGCCCGGCGCTGCGGAGTTAAAGCAGGTGCCATTAACAGCACAGCAGTCAACTGAAACTGTGCGTTGATGCCCATCAAGACAAGCGTGAGTCATCAAGAGCGAAAAAGAGAAAGGCCGAGATGAGTCGGAGCACGTGGTGCTCCGCATATCAACGGAAGCGTTGATTACCTGCCCTATGGGGTCAACGGGCAAAGCCCGATTACACCCATCAAGAACATCACGACGACGATCAACATCGCATCTCTGCGTCCTCGATCGTTCGTGTGCGGAGCACACCACACTCACTGCGTCCTTGACCTGCTCGGTCCTGGTCGCCGTATGTGTCAAGCACTCGCTTGCGGTCCGCGCGCCGTTGGCATGCGCGTCCGTGTTCCCCAATGTCGATCCCAACCCCTGATACAAAGCGATGATCCCTCTCCTCATTCCCTGCATTTCCAAATTTGTTCAACATCGGTCCCAAATCGGAACCTTATACGTCACTGCCGTAAAGCTATCACAGCTTGCAAGTTTTTGCAACCTTTTCGTCGACTTTTGCAAACACGCATTTCACCACTACCGTGCCACCTCAAGTTACCCGCTTCTCGTCCCGCGCAGAGCGCGTGCTCGATGCCTCGAGACGATAACCGGTCGGCACGCTGCCACGGCGATTGGCGACCTGCAAAAACATAAAACTGGGACTACCCCTGGCATACCGCTTCGATGCCGCTCCTGGGTCCACCTTTTTACGGGTGGACCCAGGGGGTCATGCGGCTCCGTGGTACTACCAGGGTCTTGCTCTGGAGACCGCTCCCGGGCCCACCTTTTTAAGGGTGGACCCGGGGGGTCATGCGGCTCCGTCACCCACGGCTTTACCGGTGATGCACGATCGGATCAAAGTCGCGATTGCGCATTTTTCATATTCTCCAATAGAGAACAGCCGGATTTATAAATCTGAAAGATTTAGGTCTAGAAAAGACCGTTGTTGGTTGTCATCGGGCCTTGCCGCTTCGCCCGGCCGCGTCCCTCTGAACGTCAAAGAAGGAATAATTAACTGCCAAGCAGTCAAGAGCACAGCACGGTTTAGCCATCAAACGTCAGGGCGTTCTAGCCTTCGCGCCTGCGGCTTGCTTCGGCCTCTTTGGGTTGTTAAAAGCAGGGTTGAGTTAACTGCAAGGTCAACTGAAACTGCCTGTCACACCCATCAGGATTACTGGAAGTCATCAAGAGCACAGCCGTTACTCAACCGTTGCTGCTCGCCTGATGGCTCGCTGTCTGCATCAGTCCCGATCACTCCGGGCTCTTAGCGACGGTCGTTAAAAGCCAGTTTGATTACCGGCCTTTTTGGCAGGAGCACTGCTTGGTTTAGCCATCAAGACCATTGCGAAAGCTTTATCCCCTTCGGGGATTTTTGTAGATGTGTTTGGAGACCGTTCGCCTCCGCTCACTTCAGGCTCTTCACCCTTCTTTTCACCCTGTCAACGACTCACTGCGTTCGCTCTGTCCCTTGGTGACGTGAGCGAGATCACTCAGGCTGGCGAGCGATTAGATGGATGGTTGTTGGGCGTCGACCATCTCTCGACGCCGGTAAAGCTCAATTCAAAGCGAGGCCGTCGAGAGGCAATGTTTTTCTACCGGTCCACGCCTTGTAAGCGCCTACCCAACGTCGTAAACTGGAGACACAATGCCGCTCGTCAAGCACGCCATCCACGAGAACGACGTGGTCGCCTTCACCGAGACGATCCCCAAGGCCCAAAGCAGCGGCACCTGGCCCGCCGGCGCCGAAGGCACCGTCGTCAGCGACTTCGGCGACCACAAGATGGTCGAGATCTCCGACGACGACTACTACGGCGCGACGCTCGACATGCCGATCGTCCCCGTCGAGAAGCTCAAGCTCATCACGAAGTACAGCTGAGTACGCCGAACAGATCCTTATCGTCCGTCAACAGGAGTTCCTCGCCAAGCGACCCGGCCGTTCTTCTGTAAGCGACCCTCTTACCAGCGGTCGTTAAAAGCCAGTTTGAGCTACTGCCTTTTTGTCAGGAGTACTGCTTGGCTTAGCCATCAAGACCATTGCGTTTAGTTACCGCCTCGCCCTGTTGGGCTCACTTCCCAAAGATTTGTTCTTGCTCTTACTTCTGAGGTGGAAACTTCGGCCAGTCGATCTGTGTGATGAGTTCGCTGGGCCCAATGTCGATGAGGCTGCTGTGCTCGACTGCCTTGTACTCGCCGTCTCCTAGTCCAAACCAATCAACTGTCCGCTTCTCCGGATCCACGATCACTACCTCGTCAACCTCATGAGCGGCATAAAACTCAAACTTGTTCCACGACTCATCTTTCGGCGAGACGATCTCGATGGCAATCCCGGCTGTTTCCTGCCATTGCTCCCTGGCATCTTCAGGTCGCTGCAAGACGACGTCCGGCACACGATTGTTATTCAACACCCCGATCCCCACGCCGCCCACCAGCTCTAGGCCAGCAAGTTCTGCGTAGTGACCGAGCAGGCCCCCCAGATGCATCACAAGCCGCTCATGCTTGTAGCTCGGAGGAGGGTTCATATGCAGAACACCATCCCATACCTCATCCCACCGGTCTAGCCCAAGCGCTTCGCGGCGCTCGACCAACGCATCAATCTCAGCGGGCTGCGGGTCTCCTACCAATGTTGCCATGCCCAGACTCTAGCGCCTTCTTGGGCTGGTATCCCAAAGATTTGTTCCTGCTCTTACTTCTGAGGCGGCAGCTTCGGCCAGTCGATTTGGCTCGCCAATTCGCTGGGCCCCATCTCGACGAGTCCGCTGCGCTCGATCGGCCTGTACTCACCGTCTCCTAGTCCAAACCAGTGCACCTCACGCGTTTTGTGATCGACGATAACTACCTCGTTGACCTCGTGTGCCGCGTAGAACTCGAACTTCTTCCAGCTGTCGTCTTTCGGCGAGACGATCTCGATCACGAGCGCGGCTGTTCCTTGCCACACACCCTCCGGCTGGCCCCTAAAGAGCCCACCGTCGGGCACCCGGTAGTCCTCACGCCCCTCGCCAACACCGAACACCTGGATAAGAGGAAACAGACCTGAGCGGCGAGCCAACGGTGTGAGCAGCTCCGTTAGTTGCTGCGCCAAGATTTGATGCTCCACGCTTGGTGGCGGGTTCATGTGCAGGACACCATCCCATACCTCATCCCGCCGGTCTAGCCCAAGCGCTTCGCGGCGCTCGACCAACGCATCAATCTCAGCGGGCTGCGGGTCGCGTATCAGCGTTGCCATGCGCAGATTCTAGCGCCTTCTTGGGCTGGCATCCAGCTGCCGCCACCACAACGGCGGGGCGCCCTGCGGGCGCCCCTTCAACTACAAGCCCTTCAAGACGGTCGTTAAAGGCCAGTTTGAGCTACTGCCTTTTTGTCAGGAGTACTGCTTGGCTTAGCCATCAAGACCATTGCGTTTAATTACCGCCTCGCCCTGTTGGGCTCACCTACAGCAATGCGTACACCCGGGGAAGACCCTTCGGCCTTCCCCGGGGCACACTGAATTTGTTTCGCCATTAGCACACCTCCCAAACCTCGAAGGATGTCTAACGCTAAGCCAGTCTTGTCCGCTGGCCCACTGGCGTGGACGTTGGGCTTCGGATTCGTTAAAACGCGACAGTACGCGTCTCCGGTTATCCGCAAGCCTGAATGTTTCGCGGTCGGGGTTTTTGTTGCCCCGCAAGCCCTCCGTTACTTCCGGAAGTCTTCAACTCTACGGTCTCGTCAGGCGCCGCCACGGGCGTTCCCCAACTGAGACGATTTCGTGTGAACACGAGAAGTGTCCAGCACGAGCGAGTTCTGCTATGTCGTGATGCCTTTGCTGCTTACTGCTTTTACTGCGGTCCTGCTTACTGCCTTTGATTCGGTATTGCATTCACTTCGATCCAGCTTTGCTTCGGTACTGCCACTGGATCGCTGCTCGATCGATCTGTCCTCGCGAGCTCGTCGGCTCTCGTCGTTACGCCTCGTTCCGTCTCTTCCCACACTTCAAGACCAGAACCCAGCTATGACGATCGCGTTCTCCCTCTTGATTTCCTATCTCTCTCCGTTCGACCCGTTGTGTACTGCCGTACTACTTTCGCTTCTCACTACTGACCTGCTGTCCTGATCTGATCTCTCGAGCTCTCCGGCGCCTTCGTTACGCGTCGTCCTCTCTGTTCCCACACTTCGAGACGAGAACTAGCTTGAATGCCCCTTCGACCTCTCGATCCCTGACCCTTGCCTACCATCTCCACGCAAACCGGAGGGCATACGCAGCGACAGCTGACGACAAGTTTGTATATCGAGGCGATACACGCGGCTGAATACTCCGCCGCGGATCTGCGCTCTTGATGGTTCCCCTGCTACGTGGTGGTACTCCCTCTCTCCTGGTGACCCTTGGTCCTGCCCGTCTACTTCTCTCAACCCTTTGGGTCTCGCGAAGTTGTGGCCCCTGCCACGCACTCCTCCTCCGCATGACCTAAACGCAATCTAATGCATCGTCAACCCCGTTGTCAAGGGGGGTCGCTCAAATCTTCTCTCCCCTTCTCTATGCAGGCATTTTAGCACCCCACTCCCCATACTTCAACTCTACTTGACCCACTCCCACCACCAAACGCACCCTGATCAACCAATCGCTGGCGGCGCATTCGCGCCGCCACTCCCGCACCCCACCTCCACCACTCCTCCTGCTCCAACTCGTCGCATCCACGCCAACACCCACCACACCAATCCGCCATCACCCTACAGCTATTTCATCAGCTCGAACCCACTCGCCCAGGATCTCCACATCGACAAACTCGAGGACGCCGACGCTGTCGCCGGCGGTGCCGTCACCATGGACCTGGTTGCACGTCCCGACACCCGCAAGGGCGAGTAGACACTCGCCTCGTCTCCAGCCCCCCTTCTCACCTTCACACTCTTCGTTCGCCTGGCTTTCCCTGTGCTGAGGACACCGGTCCGACCGGCCGCCCCTCTCACGTTTCCGGGACCCAACAGGGCCCTCCGTGGGAATTGAGCCGCGATTAAACACATTGATGACTTCACACCGCCACGTTCTCAAATCCTTGCGAGGGATCACTTCTGCCGCCATGAACCCAGCACCCGAGCCCTCTATGAGGGCTCAAATCCACCACCGAGACTGCTCGCCACACACCTCAACATCTCCAACACCTCGCCACCTCCACTACATCAGCCATCCACCGCCACTACCAACACAGCCCCCAGCCCATCACCACTCAAGGGCGCACTCCCTGCTCTCCGCTCCGCGCCCATCGCGCCCCCTCCCTCTCCTCTTGTCCCTGCTCGACGGCCCAAAGGCCTTCTCGAGCAGATAATCGTTACCACGGCCCTCACTGCAGAGGGCCCTTGACTCAAACCTAGGTCTGTGCATATTTTGCCCTCCGGGCCTGCATTGCTAATCCCCACCGCCATTCTTCTTCCTTCCAACCTCTCACCGGTCTCTGATCCCCAACCCATCCATCGATCTGTTCTTAGCTCTGATCATCTCCTCTATTTCTTGAAGCTCACCGTGATGGTCTTCGTCTGCTTCCTGCCGCTCCTTGCCTTGAAGCTCAACTTCACCTTCGTCTTGAGCTTCCCACCCTTCTTCTGACTTACAACCACAGTGATCGCTTCTTGACCACTGGCACTCTTGACTACCCTCGTCAATCCCTTCCCGCTCGCCGTAAGCTCCCCAGCCGCTGGCACATACACCGACAACGTTGCGGTCTTCCCCTTCACCTTCTTAGAGACCACAGACAGAGTACTAGAACAACCTTCTACTTCTATGTGAGTGGACTGGTCAAGTGTCGCACCGTTCTGGGCCACGAAGTCCGTCGGCATCACGAGCTTCTGCTCGCACAGGTTCCCGTTCGCGGCCAAAGCCGAATAGGGCCCCTCCGGCAGAATCACTTCGAAGGTGCTGAAGGGAGCATCGGGGACGCTCTTGAACGTCGTTGACGTGACGCCCGAGTTGCTGATGAACGTCGTGCCCACCAGATCGATTGTCACCCCGTCGCCCTGGAGCACCATCGTCAGGCTGGGAAACGCTTCGCCACCATGCGACACGAAGATCACAGGGCCTTCCAGTGGCACTGCCAACATCGACGTCCGCACGATGGCCTGCCCCAGCATCGATTCAGCCGGACATCCGCCCAGCTTCGCTTCATACATCCCTCGCAGACACGCCTGTTCGACGATCCTCACTCTTCCTAGCAACACCCTCAGCGGATCGACCCCACCTCAGCGAAACCATCGACGATACCCCCATCCCTTACGACTCCGTCCTCTCCCTGACCCCCTCGGGCTAACCCTCTTTGCCTTGGGCCGCTTACAAATGAAAGCTCCTCACAGGACCATCCCGTACCCGCACCAATCCAGCTGCCTCCCCGACCGTCTAACCCCACAACACACCTATACGGGCCTCAGCCGATCCACAACCGCACCGGACCCTCCCAAGGTAAGCATATGTTTTTACGCACCACCCATCACGCCAGCCTTCGCAAGCACAACCAACAACCATGCACAGCTCCACACCCAACACGACCCACGCCCAGCTGACAACACCCCTGGCCAGCCATGCTGACCCTGGCACACCCTCCCCGCGGATAGCACCTCAAACATGCAAACCGACGCGCCTACCCGCCGCTGCCGTTCGACTACCGCCCATCGCCCCAAGGATCTCGAGCCCATCTACCCACCAATTTGATGCTCACTGACGCCCCGTACCAACTTCCACTCAACCCGAGCGCCGGCCACCACACGCTGCTCGTTCCAGCCTCGCGAGGCCCCTCAGTCTGCTTTGCTCAGCCCGTCTCATACACACGGGCTCTGCGCTCCGAGCTTCGCGCGCCACAGCTTTGCGTCGCCTCCCACAACGTGTATGTGGTCCTTGCGACAGTTTCACTTCAAATACTGCTACTCGCGTATCAGTAGTCGGCGTGAACGTCGTGCTCGTCACTGACGCTCTGAATATCCGTTTACCCCAACATCGTCGGCTGCACCCCACCCTCGAGGACGCAGATCCGAGTCCGGCAAGCCAATTCGCGTCAGTACTCGCTGGCTCTCGTGCAACCGGATGCCATCAAACTCCGTCGCAGAGGCCCTCGGACCTCCGACTCCTCGTCCGCCGTTGCCGGCGATCACCCCCGAGAAACACTGGCGCCGACAATCACTGTTCGGCAATTGCCACGGGTGCCCCGCAGCCCTCCGGCGCCCGCTGATCGACTGACTGCGCACCCGATTGACCGGCGTACCACCTTCTAGCTACCGCGACCCTCGTGGCGCCAGCCACTCGCTCTGGAACACCAAGCTTGTTTTCTCGGCGAGGATGTCGAAGTCCTTGTCGTAGTGCAGCACCCCGCCTTCTGTCTTGTGAGCGCACGCTGCAATCATCACATCAGCTGGCGAGAGGCGATGGTGCCCGATCGCCGCCAGCTCTCCTTGCGTTTGCTTTGCCAGGCGTTCTACGTCCGCGTTGATCGTCACCGTCGGGAGCTCTGCGACGTCGCTCATGATCTGCCGGTAATCTGCGGCTGACTGGGCCGAGTACCCGGCCTCGAGGATAAACGGTAGGCACGTGCCGAGCTGGCGTTGCTCGATCCACTCCGCCACCGTCTCGGCACGCTCCTCGTCGAGGTCACCGTTGACGAGGCGCGTCCACGCCGAGTTGTCCAGCAGCAGCACGCCTACTCGTCGTAGTTCGTGATCAGTCCGAGGCGCTTGACCTCGTCAGCCGCCTTGGCGTCGATCTCGTACGGAAACGACCGGGTGCGAATCATGTCCGCCAGCCGCTTGCGGGCCGCCCCGGCGGCCGCATCGTCCACTTGCAGCCGGCGGGCCTTGGCGTGGGCTCCGAGGATCACCAGCTCTGCCATGTCGATCGGGCCACCGTTGAGCTTTGCTCGCAGCTCCTCGAGCGCCTCGTGAACCGGCGGCGTCTCAGTGATCGTGTGACGTGGTCTCGTTGTCGGCATCGACACAGTGTAGCACCGTGCGACACCGTGAGCATGACGACCCCTCCCTGGCGCTCGCCTCGTCCTTCCCAACGCATAGACCACCACCCAAAAATCACCACGCACTGTTCATCACCTGCGATGACCCCGGGTAGCAACCCCGCTCAGGCGAACGCGTGCCGCGAGCACACCCTCCTCGTGTCCGCGCTGTGACACATCCCTCCAAGCAAATCCCCTACCGACCACCGGATCGAAACGCACTCCCCCCCACCTGCCATCGTTACACCATACCGACACCGACTCAACCGCAACACATCGCGCCGCCTAGGTACCCCGACGCAGCGGGTAGCACGCGCGCTCGTCCCTCACGCCCCTCTTCTCGCCAAGCCGGGCGCCCCCCAAGGGGCGCCTTCACCGCCACGGCCACTAACCCATACACCGAGCGAACAGCCCGTCCGCGCTATCCGCTGTCTCTTCCAGGCGTTGATTACCTGCTCTATCGCGTCAACCGCCTCGCGGCGCACGCTGCGCTGCGCCGCGTCGATACACCCATCAAGAAAATTGCGCTTCGCGCCGTGACCCACATCTGAAATAGCCGTCTCTTGTGCCTGCTCGTGAGAGCGCACGTCCCGGACCGAGGTTCCCCGTCGGTCTCCGTAGATACACCTGGTTGATGACAACTGGGTCATTACCCGACCAGGTTACGAGGGGCTTGGGAGGGTTCCGGTCGGTCTACCACACGGCGGTGTCTTAGACACCGCCGCCCCAGCTCGAGCAACTTTCCCAGCGTCACGACCGCAGCCGCCCCAGCCACCACCAGCACCCCCAACAGACTCACGACGCTCGTACCCAAGACCTTGATGCGCCACATCCCCTCCCTCTCCCCCTCATTGCCCCGACGAGTCGCTCGCAAGCGCCTCGTCTAGATCGGTAGCACGGCCGCCCAGCAGGCCGGCCCCTGTCTTCTCCGCAATTCCCATTCTTTTTCCTTCCGTGTCCAGCAGGTGCCGACTATGCGCAGTTGCGCTCCGTGCCTGCTGTCTTGGCCCAGTTGCCATCCATCTATCTGCCTGATGTCTGCCGAGAGCTCTATGCATCTGTCTACTCCAACGAACGTCTTTGTGAGTGCACCCTCCCGGCCGAGGGTCGTCATACATCTCAGAGCTCATAGCAGCGGCAGGCCTAGAGCGACCCGCACGGGGAGCGGTTACCAGAACCCCACATCCAATCTTCCCCATCGATCTGTTCTTAGCCCTGATCATCTCATCTACTTTTTGAAGCTGATTACGACGCTCTTGGATTGCTTCGCGCCTTTGCTCGGCGTAAACGTCAGCTTGATCTTCGTCTTCAGCTTTCCGGCCATCTTCTGTCTCAAAGTGAACGTCTGGGCTTCCCGGCCCGAATAGGATTTCGTCTCGCTCGTCAGACCCTTACCAGACACCGTGAGCTTCCCCACGCCCGGCGCATACACACTCAGTTCCACGCTCTTCTTGTTGATGCTCTTAGACTGAATAGAAATCCCACTGGGGCAGCCTTCTACTTCTATGTGGGTCTCTTGGTTGAGCGTGGCGCCGTTCTGGGCTACCAAGTCCGTCGGCATCGTGAGTTTCTGCGCACACAGATTCCCGTTCGCAGCCAGAGCCGAGTACTTCCCCTCGGGTAGGTTCACTTCGAAGCTCGATACCGGGGCATGGTTGATCTGAGGTTTGGGTAGTGATGCCGAAAGGTCTGGGCGTCGGGGCGCCACGATCAAAAAGGCATGCCTGGCGAGCGTCTTTGAAGCGAACCCCGGGATATGTCGGGCTGGTTCGGTGGTTGGGTACGCGGTGGTGCACGCTCTTGTGTTGCCGGTGCCTTTGGAA
>Ga0206807_1101_pt1 | contig 13120 bp, 7 predicted proteins | sample Alteio_BWOrgCont_57_FD_152915 | JGI IMG/M metagenome (GOLD analysis project Ga0206807, IMG submission 152915) | Enriched cells from forest soil in Barre Woods Harvard Forest LTER site, Petersham, Massachusetts, United States -... | ecosystem: Environmental > Terrestrial > Soil > Temperate forest > O...
CATCAATAATAACCACGGCACCTTGCTTATGCGCAGCCTCGATCACCGCTTTGACCGGATTCACTGTTCCCAAGGAATTTGATACCCAGACCATGGAAACTATCTTTGTCTTATCTGATAGTAACTTGAGATATTCATCAAAAATAATCTCACCCTGATCGTTGATGGGAATAACCTTAAGCACGCATCCCACCTGCTGGCAAAGCATCTGCCAGGGAACGATGTTGGAATGATGCTCCATATGCGAAATGATGATCTCGTCACCCTTTTTAAGGAAATGCCTGCCGTAAGACTGGGCGATCAAATTAAGCGAGTCAGTGGATCCCTTGGTAAAAATGATTTCTTCAACGCGTCTGGCGTGAAGGAATTGGCGAACCACTTGACGGGAATATTCAAAAGCTGCGGTAGCCTGCTCGCTTAAATAGTGAACACCGCGATGCACATTGGAAACTCCCGTTGAATAATGGGCGCTGACTGAATCAATGACACAGCGGGGCTTAAGGGTCGTGGCACCATTATCTAAATAGACTAGTGGCTTGCCATGGACCTTGATAAAAAGGTTAGGAAATTCCTGACGGAGTTTTTGGACGTTAAAAGTAGACATATTCCCTCTAAAGCTTTACTTCAGGAAATTTCTTGAGCAATAGACGGCTTAGTTTACCGCGGATGGAGTCACTCTTGATCGTATTGATGATATCGTCTATGAAACCCTTAGACAATAATTGAATGGCCATCTGTTGGGTAATGCAGCGGCTTTGCAAATAGAAGATTTCCTCTTGGGACAACTGGCCGATGGTGGCCCCATGCGTGCATTTGACGTCATCCGCAAAGATTTCCAGCTGCGGCTTGGTATCCACGCGCGCGTCCTTGCCTAATAATAAATGCTTATTGAGCTGATACGCGTTTGTTTTCTGGGCATCTGAATGCACGTAGATCTTGCCGTTAAATATTGCCCGGGATTTACCGTTGAGCAGTCCCTTATATAACTGATAGCTCGTGCAATTAGGATGACGGATATCGAGTAAAGTGTGATTATCCACATGCTGATCACCATCTAGGCCGTAAAGACCGTTCATGATCGTATTGGTCCCCTCGCCCTTGAGCAGGATCGAAAGGTTATTGCGGGTCATCAGACTGCCATTATTAAAAGCGAAAGAGTCCAGTGAACTGCCCTTTTCCTGCCAGATGCGGGTAGTGCCGACGTGCACGGCCTGATGGCTTTCGGCCTGTACCTTGCAATATCCAACTACTGCATTGGCTGCAATCTTCATGTCCGTTACGGCATTTGATAAATAAGGTGTCGGTTCAAAACAAATATGGGATTCCAGGATATTCACCTGTGCCGCTTCCCCGATGCTGATAAAACTGCGGGGAAAGACAACAGTGTCAGGAACAATCCCGCTGGTGACGTGAATGATATGAACCACCGGTTCAATAATGGCATTCTTAGCCACTTGAATGTACGCCCCGTCTAAGAAAAACGCCTGGTTCATCCATAAAAACGCCTTGGTGTCATTGGGGGTTAATTTTGAAATAGTATCCTGGATTTCAGGTTCACTATGCGCCAATACTTCATTCAATGAAGTGACCTTCAAACCTTGCGGTAGATGCTTTAAATCTGATAATTCACCCCACAAAACACCATTGATCAAAACGATATTGATATCCGCTTTGTCGCGGTAATTTTCGAATTGCCGATCTTCGATCAATTGATGACGGGTGGCCAATTGAAAACGGCGATCCACCACACCGGCCAGGGACGTGTATTTCCATTCCTCATCCTTGAGCGTTGGCATGCTGATAGCAGCCCACTCGGCAGAACTTTTCTGACGAAAAGCTTTGAGCCAGGCGCCTGAAGCACCTTCTAATTTATGCTGATATTGCTGGAGTCCGTCGATCTTCATTTTATCAACCAATCGTAACCGCGGCTTTCCACTTCCAACGCCAATTCCTTGCCTTCGGTCTTGACGATCTTCCCATCGTGGAGGATATGGACAAAATCAGGCTGGATATAATTAAGCAGGCGCTGGTAATGGGTGATCAAAATAATGGCGTTGTTTTTATTGCGCAATTTATTGACCCCCTCGGCCACGATTTTCATGGAATCAATATCCAGGCCGGAATCCGTTTCATCCAAAATAGCCAGGCGCGGATTTAAAACCGCCATCTGCAGGATCTCATTGCGCTTCTTTTCCCCACCGGAAAAATCCACATTGACCGGGCGGTCGATGAACTTGTCATCCATGCTCAATAGTTTCATTTTCGTGCGCAGGTATTTGTCAAAATCAATAGGGTCCATCTCTTCAGCACCCTGATGACGGCAAACAGCATTAAAGGCCGCACGTAAGAAAACAGAGCTTGGGACACCCGGTATCTCAACCGGATATTGAAACGCTAAAAACACACCCTCACGGGCGCGCATATCCGGCTCCATACCCACCAAATTTAATTTCTTAAAATTGACCTCATAATTAATTTCACCGCCGGTGACCTCATATTGAGGATGGCCCGCGATCACCTTGGACAAGGTGCTTTTGCCGGAACCGTTAGGTCCCATGATGGCGTGCACTTCGCCTGCGTTGACGTTCAAATTGATCCCTTTTAATATTTCCTTGCCTTCGATACCGGCATGCAGATCCTTGATTTCTAACATTAACCTACACTCCCTTCCAATTTCATCTCCAATAATTTAACTGCTTCCACTGAAAATTCGAGCGGAAGTTCTTTAAAGACATCCTTGCAAAATCCGTTGATGATCAATGAGATCGATTCTTCCAAATCCAGGCCGCGTGAGCGCAAATAAAACATCTGCTCGGCATTGATCTTGGACGTGGACGCCTCATGTTCCAGGACTGCGGTGTTGTTTTTGACCTCTATATAAGGAAAGGTGTTCGCAGAACACTTATTCCCGACCAACATCGAATCACATTGAGAGAAATTACGTGCGCCGTCAGCGGTCGGCATGATCTTGACCAGACCCCGATAGCTGTTATGCGCATAATCCGATGAAATACCTTTGGAAACAATGGTGCTCTTGGTATTCTTTCCGATATGGATCATCTTGGTACCTGTATCCGCAGTCATGTGATTATTGGTCAGGGCCACGGAATAAAACTTACCCTGGGAATTATCCCCCTGCAAAATCACGCTGGGATATTTCCAGGTGATCGCTGAACCCGCCTCGACCTGGGTCCAGGAGATCTTGGAATTAACCCCCGCGCATTTGCCGCGCTTGGTCACAAAGTTATAAATACCGCCTTTGCCTTCTTTGTCCCCGGAATACCAATTCTGCACCGTCGAATATTTGATCTCGGCATTGTCCAAAGCCACCAGTTCAACAACCGCCGCATGCAGCTGATTGGTATCACGCGTGGGCGCGGTACAGCCTTCCAGATAGCTGACATAACTGCCTTCTTCAGCCACGATCAGGGTGCGTTCAAACTGTCCGGTATTTTCGGAGTTGATGCGAAAATAGGTGGAAAGCTCCAGCGGGCATCTGATCCCTTTAGGGATATAGCAGAACGAACCGTCGGAAAAGACCGCTGAATTTAAAGACGCGTAAAAATTATCCGAATAAGGCACCACCGAGCCTAAATACTTTTTAACCAGCTCAGGATGATGAAGTACCGCTTCAGAAAAGGAGCAGAAAATAATGCCGTGTTTGGCAAGTTCCCCTTGATGCGTCGTGCCGACGGAAACACTGTCAAACACCGCATCCACCGCGACCCCGGTCAGGCGCTTTTGTTCGCTTAACGGGATGCCCAGACGGTCAAAAGTCTTAAGTAATTCTTCATCAACCTCTGCCAGGCTTGCAGGACTTTCATTTTTTGCCTTTGGCGCGGAATAATAATAAAGATCCTGATAATCAATGGGCCCATATTCAAAATTCGGCCAGGTCGGCTCGTGCATTTTCTGCCAATGGCGAAAAGCCTTCAGGCGCCATTCCAGCATCCACTCAGGCTCTTTTTTCTTGGCGGAAATAAGGCGTACCGTATCTTCATTCAAACCCTTGGGCGGCTTATCTTCAGCGATATCTGTATGGAACCCATAACGGTATTCGCCGGCCCCGGCTAATTGATTGTCTTCTAATTCTTTTTGTTTCACTGTATCTGCCATATGTTAATCCTTTGATTCAGCGTGCTGAAAAGGTTTTAAACGAATAAGCTTCTCACCTTGATTACGTGAAGAGATAAGTTCCTTCACATTAATGGTTTTAAACATATCCGCGATGCGCTCATTCAGGTTAAGCATGGGCGATATGACATTACAGCTGGAGGTCATATCGCAATGCGAATAATTACCATGGAAACAGTTAACGATCTGGATCGGCCCCTCGATGATCTGGGTGAGGTCAAAAAGTGTGATCTTGGAGAGGTCTTTCAAGATCTGGTATCCCCCGTGAGCGCCCTGCTCAGCACGGACGATCTCATGCTGGGCCATGATCTGTAAAACGCGCGAGGTCGGGTCAAAAGGCGTGTGATAAATATCGCACACTTCCTTGGCTGAAGTCAATTGCCCTGGCGATTTGCTGCTCATGTGCCTCAATGAGATCAGGGCATACTCCAATTTACGGTTGATCTTAAACATATCTTTTTATCCAAGCTGATTAATCTTGGCAGCTACGATGAGATCATTCTCAGTAACTCCGCCAAGCGCGTGCGTATATAGGACTACTTTCAAATTCTTATACCCGGTCAAATGCAGGTCCGGATGATGCATTTCATCTTCGGCAATGTCCTTGATCTTATTAATAAGATCGACACAGGCGACAAAATTCTTCAATATATAGGCACGTTCTATGCTTTTGCCATCCTGAGCCAAAATCCACCCCGGGATTTCTCCCATATGAGATTTGATCTCAGCCGGCGAATATGCCTTGCCAATCCCCTCGCAAGGCACGCATTTTTTCTTAGTAAGCTCCATGCTCATGCTCTTGCACACTTCCCTCGGTCTGTACCGTGATCTCGGGATTATACTGGTCGCGCAAAATGCTTTCTATGGCCTTAAGTGTGCCCATGGTGGAACTTGGGCATGAACCGCAGGCTCCCTGATAGCTAACAATCAAATTGATCCCGTCAAAACTAACAATTTGAAGATCTCCGCCGTCCATCTGAAGTCCCGGCCGGATGGTGTTATCTAAAATGGTGTTAATTTTAGCGATCTCTGGATCATCAGAAACAACAGCCGCTGCCTTCTTATCTTCCTCAACCTTAAAATCAGGATTATGGTCAGCCGCATATTCCAATATCACCTTCTTGATCTGCTCCTCGATCTGGTCCCAGTCCACGTTCCCATCCTGGGTCACGGTGACATAATTATCATAGAAGTAAACTTCTGTGATATTAGGGATGGTGAACAAAGCCGCGGCCATGGGATTGTGCTGGCATTGCCCGGCATTCTTATACGTTACCTTACCCTGGTTCTTGACCGGGATATTTAAAACAAACTTGAGCGCGTTGGGATTCGGCGTGCTCTGGATCATCGTTTTGATTTCCATATAAAACCTCCTATATACTTCGTCTTTTGACGTATTTAGAATACCATAAAGCTATGGATTTGACAAGCATGGAAATGAAGCCGTTAATTGGTGGAAACCCCTAGGAATTTAGGCAGGTCATTGAGCGGTTTGATCTTAATATCCTTGATATAAAGCCCATTGATCTCAATATTATCCAGCATTTTCAGGTTCATAGGCTGGCTCACCGCAGCTTTATCTGAATCTACTTCCAAATTCATACGTTTGGTCGTTAAATCGATACCGCCGGGGGTCAACTTTGATTTAATTCTGTTCATCGCCTGGTCATGTTTGGCAGAGGTCATGGCTTGACTGTTATCAATTACAAAATGATCACTCACTAATCGATCACTCAGTTCAGTGTTAAATACAAGATGCGTTAAGAACGAGGATTCCCCAGGAAATGCCTTCTCACGAGCCGCGATCCCCTGCCAGTTTCCCGTTTGCAATTTTCGAATCCCGAAAAAGAACCCGTCTGACGAATTTAAATCCACCTTATGCTCATCAACTTGTATGCCGTAGCTTCTAAATTCTCTTGAAGTGTCCTTCAGAATTCCAGAATAATCACCAAAGAGAGTGACATATTTTGGCCATTTGCTTAGACTCTTTAAATAATGATAGACCTGGAAATCCCTGGTACTGTTATCAATATTGAAAAAATGAGCCATTGACATGCGGTTATTTTTATCGATCACGACAGCAACGACACAATCTTCTTTCACTACCATGGATGTCCAATATTTACCATCCTCCCTTTCGATCACTGCCATACGTTCAGAAACCCTTTTACTTTTAACATGTTTGTTCGTTACAATATTCAACATATCTATTTCAGGCTCAGCCAAGAGTTTTTTCTGAACTTCTTGTGCATTTTTGATCTGCTGTTCTTTTTCTATAGCACTGATAAAGGAATATTCATATTTGACCGCCATAACGATCGCTGCCACCGCTGCTATATAAAATAATCTGGCCTTTTTAGCGGTCATGGCCGCATTGGCTTGATCAAAGAGAGGCGCGCCCTGGGGATCGGAGATGATGCTTTCTATATATTTACTGAGAACTGCTGTGCCGGTCCTTGAATTCAAGAATGGCAACAATGCATGTTTCTTGACATAGGCGTACTCTTTTGGAGAAAACTCTCTATTGATCAACTCTTTTAAAACATTTTGAAAACGATAAGCCCTATCCTCGACAAATCTTTCTCTATACTCGGAGTTGACCTTAGCCAGGGTAAAACCTATAGTCAATAAAGCCTGATACAAACCCTGCTCATATACATGATGGTTCATATCAAATGGCTTTATTTTAAAATAGTTCTCAAAATACGCTCCTGCCTGCTGCCCAAAGGCACCACTTTTGATGTCCAAATTAAGAATGAATTCAGCCATCTGAGAAATGGTCTCTGTGAACGGACTTATAAGGGCCAAGACCTCATTTCTTTCTGAATGAACCAATTCATGAACAAACCCGATCGCAATATATTTTCTTATTTCATCAACATTTTCCGCGTTCCCTGCCCTAATCGCCCTTAATAACGGTTCAAATAAAGAACTTGCGCCTACCGGGATGCCGAGCTCAACACCGGATTCCATTACATTTTGACTATCAATTATCCTCGCGCCTACGATGTAGCTGAATCTATCAAAACCAGATTCAATTCTCCAAGGCAGAAAATTCTCAGCATCCACACGGGCCTGAGCAACAACTCGTGCGGCTTTTTTTAACTCTTCGTTAGTGTACGTGGAAACACTTTCAGTATTGATGCTGACATGAAAATATAATTCACCCATTTCTCTGTTCTTTACTTTAAAAACAAAGAATCTATTATGTTTATACGTAATGTAATGAAGCATGCTTACCCATTGTGAAGCATAAGCACCACGGGGCACGTAAGCGATGTACCGCTGATACTCTGGCGAATACGGATCTACCGCAACAGGGTCTTCGAAACGTAATTCCTGACGAACATGCCCGGTGGCATCTAAACCCCTCTCTGCCATCATCGCCTGATTGGGATTAACTACGTTCATTGCTGTGTTTGGTTGTTCTGATCCTGTCGCCGGGATACCTTTAGCCCTTTGGGCAAGCTCTCTTAATGCTTTAACAACCTCTTCCATTGACGGCCTTTCATGAAAATCTTTCTTCTTCATGCGATTGCGCAATCTTTGCAGATCTCCGTCAACATCATCTACCTTGCTGATCTTGCTTAGGATTTTTCTGCGCAAGGCATCAAATACTCTGCGGACGATATGTTTCTCCAGAATGACATCCATCGTAAGCCCCAAACTATAAACATCCGTTTGATCGTGTGCCGTCATCTCTGGCGGGCTGTACATCCGACTCCCCTCAGCCTTTCTCTGGCGGAAAGCCGTCGCGATATTCCAATCAATGATCATGATCTCGCCCTTCTTATTAAAGACTATGTTCGCGGGTTTCAAATCATTTTGACTGATACCCCTTTTATGGACGGCCAGCAATATCTCTGCCACTTCAATTATTTTGTCCAGATGTTCCACGCTGGTTAATTTACCCCAAAGTTTAGAAATCCCACCATCTACCACCGGCTCTTGAATACTGACAGAATCCTCGATCCCTTCCATATGGATCCAAAACCTGCCATCTTGCAGATTGCCCCAATCTATAACTTTAGGAACACCGGACACTCCAGAAAGTGCTTTTAAGACCGTTATTTCCTGTATCCCGTATGAAGCATTTCGCTCCCCCATTACTTTGTAATATCTATTACTATCCATTTTATCTTTATAAACAATACCAACCGTTCCAGACCCCAACTTTACATACCCGTCAAAGAACGAATCAGGCAAAACCGACACATGCTTAACTTCCAGATTATCTTTTATTTCCCTCAACTTGGCGGCATCAACAATATGAACACTGGCATTCATCGCCTGTTCAGCCCCTTTATTAAAATGTTCCTGCATGTAATGCAATGCTACCATTTTTGCGAAACTTCCTTTAAATGACGGGATCTCGTTGAGATCGCTTAACTCCCCCATCTCGATAAGATTGACAACAGTTCTATACGGTATCATCAAATTTCCCCAGATAGCCTGTAACATCTCCGGACGACTGACAAGTTGTTCTACTGTTAAGTCACGCAACTCTTTATCCGGAAATTCTTTTATTATTTCAAGACAAAGCCTCTCTGCAGTCATATCATCCATTTTCTCCACCACATCACGTAATTCTCGATTTTCACGAATAAGACTACTGTTGACCATTGTTTGATAATCTTTTCCATAATCCTTAACGATACTTTCAACAGACCGAACAGCGGGAGATGCCCCAGCAGCCTGTTGTCTATTTGATGCTGCCTCTAATGCCTCGATAAGCTCATTTAATTTTTTTACTTTACGGTCTTTTGCGGCTAAAAAAGGACTTCCCTTTACATCCTTAAACTGCCTCAATCCGATCAATAATATCCTTGAGATATCCTTCATATGATCAAGCAGCCATATCTTTGGATAATTAAGATCAGGCCATATTCCCAATTCTATTTCTTTATCCAATTGATCTGCCAAACTCGGGACTTTCTTTAAAACTGCCAATAAATGTTTAATGTCCACATCAAAAATGGCCTCAGTCCATTTTGAAACATAGAGATATTCATTACTGCCATCATCCCCTATGTCCTTATCATAATCAAAGTGATCAAAATCAGATTCGATGAAGCGCTCTTCACCCCCTATTTCCAATATTTTGGCATTATTGCCTCTCGTCGTTTGTAAACCGGTATACCTTAACAATTGATTTAAAACAATGATCTCCTCAAGCCCGCTGCCTTCTTTTTGCCGCAGATCTTTTTCTGTCATCAAATCAACCGGTTGCACATACAAAGCCACGTGGATCCCTGGAGCTATTGCGACACCAGGAATACCTCTTAAAGCATCAACGATCGGTTGATTCAAAAGCCCTGCACGCGGTGTGTTAGCCCCGATCAATTCTGCCAGCCGATAGGCAAGGTCTTCCTTCTCTGTCAACTTGTCACTGGAGATCCTGACATTGTATTCTTCACCGTCAGGTTTTCTTAAACGATAGGTCGTGACATGATCAAGCTCAATTTTTTGAACCAAGGTGCTTTGTTTAGCCTCCTCCACTGTCAACATGGCTTGGCTGATAGATTGTACCATTTGAGAGTTATCTAAATTCACCACTGCTTGCGCAAAATTGTTTCCAGATGGCAATTCACTTCTTGTGATCTTCGTTGTCATTGCCAGGTCATCCTTATCTTGAAAGGCCGCCACCACTCCGCCTGAGAAATATTTCCTGGGGATCATCTCCTGCGTTATGGGGTCGGTTTCTTCTTTGATGTAGTTGTAGACGCCTTTTTTGAAGGCGCGGAGATAGCGCTGGTAGATGGCATCAATGTCATTAAGATCCTTCGCTTCGCTCAGGACGACAGATGATGCTTTTATGAGTGAATGGTCATAATGTATCCCTGTAACTTTATTTTGGTCCATATATTTATGGCCAAGAATGCTGTTTTTCATCCTCTTCTTGAACCAGGTGGCTAAAATCATTGAATAGTAGACTTGGCGCAAGACGGCGAAGTTCTTGCCTTCGTTGACTTCCCTGGTCAACTCGGGGATGACTATCTCTCTTACGATTTGGGAACCGAGGGCGTTGGTATTATTAAGATCCTTCGCTTCGCTCAGGATGACATTGGTGTGCTTTTCGAGAGATAAGTAATCCTGCTCAAGCATGACTTTCAAATTTGCTTTCACCACATAGGCGGTGTTGCCGTGTTCGTAGACCTTGGCTTTGTCTGGGACTATCCAGACCTTGTTAAAAGTGTTCACCGGAATATCCGTTGTACCAAATTTCTTTTTAGCTTCCTGATAAACACGAAGCCAGAATTGCTTGCCTATCTGCCCTTCAGGATAGATCAGGGATGCAGTGATCTGTTTGAGGATATAATCCTCAGCCAATAAGTCCCGGCCCATGTCAGTTTGGCCGAAACTTTGGGGAATGATACGATTCTTTTCATACGGCGACAGGTTGACCCAGAGATCGTTCTCAGGAGTGGTTATTGAAGCCAGGAAGTATTTGACGAGTTTGGAAGTTTCAGATTTAAGTTGTTCTTGTTGAGATCCTTCACCCCGCTCAGGATGACGGCTGCTTTGATCACCTTTATCTAATATAAAATCAAATTTGAAAGGGTTGTTGGGATATACAGTGACACCTTTAAGGACTGGAGGATTGTATTCAGGACTTAGCTGGACCATCATGCCTGGAGAAGGCAGACGAATTTCCTGGGCTTGGGAAGTTGGCACAGGCCCCAGGCTGTTGAGTAAAAATGCAATTAAAACAATGAAATGTGGAACTTTCATAGTTACCTCTCCCTTATATAAAGTATAGAACTTAATACGGGACTTTGTCGGCTATGGGAGACTTTTAGGGAAAGCGTTTTCTGGGGATATTATCGTCGAGAATTAATATATTTACTTATAATCCATAGAAGATTCTTAATAATTAAGAGCAGGAAGGTGGAAATAGCGGTTTTTGAAGAAAATCAGTGCGGTCTTAAAGATGACAATATTTACTTACCTATTCACTAACGCTTTAATGGCAGGCAGGGCTTTTTCGGCGGCTTCTTCGCCGCGTTTAATCAGCTCTTTGACTTCATACAGTTCAAACCACTGAATACCCCGCAGATCAGGATGGATCAAAACATCAGCCTGCTTAGCGCTTTGCTCGGCGATGACGAACTCAGTCGCCTGCAAGGTACGCACGATGATGTCCGCGATATTAGGCGTAAAGAACTTGGACATGAATCTCCCCAGGCGAAAGCCCACGAATTTAAATGGATGCTTGGCAAAAGGCAAATCAAAACATTTAAGAAGCTCTTCATCCGCTTTCTTTTGGGACCAATCAACTTCTTCCGGAGACTGCAGCACATTAACCGCGATGATCTTCTTGACACCCATGTCCGTCAATACATTGGTGGGTAAAGGATTTAAAACCCCCCCATCGATAATCATCTGCTTGCCTTCCATGATCGGCTTGATAACACCTGGAATGGCGATGCTTTTGCGCACCGCTTCAACCAATAAACCATCGCTCACAACGATCTCCTTGCGGTGGAAAAGATCATAGATCACGACCCTTAAGGGGATCTTGCTATCGTGGAATGTTTTGTCACCTAATTTACCCCTTAGCCACTGACGGATACCCTCACCTCCCACCAGCCCCGCGATCGGGATAATCGGATCAAAAACCTTGTTAAGCATTTCCAGTTTATTTTCAAATTCAAATCCAAATCTTTCCAAATCATCGGCATTATGCCCGATGGACCAAATGCTGGCGATCAACGCCCCCATGCTGCTGCCAACAACAATATCAATAGGGATTCCTTCACGCTCCAGGACCCGTATGATGCCGATATGTGCCATGCCTAAGGCTGCTCCACCACCCAAGACCAAGCCAATCATCACCTTGCTGATCTGCCGCGAAAGACGGCGGATGGTTTGGGCGTATTCACTTTTAGTATCTACCTCGACAAAGGCGAAACCAGGAATGACCTTTTTATATTCGAATTCCGCGGGCTTTAAATGCGGTAAAACCAAAAAGACGTCGTAATTAAGGATCTCTTTGATCCTTTGGGCAGATATATGTTCACCTGTATTGACCCCGCTGATGATGACCTGGATGCGCTCGGCGTTGAACCTTTCCTTGAGCTGTCCACTAAGTTTGTCGATCACCTGACGGGTGGTGTCCAGGTCCTTCTCACGATCAATGCTGACCAAGTGGATGACGTCTGACTGGGTCAGGGTTTTCATGACCACATCATCCATTTCATTTGGCAGGTCCAGGACGATATAATTATAATCATTCACCGGTGCCGAGACGAATTGGCTGATCTTGCTCGTCAGTGTTGTGTTTTGAGGATCAAATTTGACGCTCAAAAGATCGACGGAAAGAACACCTTTAACGATCGTATTAAGGATGGAGTGATGATCACCCGCGATATGCGCGAGATCCACCCGCTCCTCATTCTTATCAGAAGACAGGCTCAGCAATAATATTTTCTTATCCGTCTGCTCTTTCAAGCTCAGGGCCAGGTTGGTCGCATACGTTGAAGAACCAGAACCCTGCACCGGTGCGTAAACGGCAATGATGGTGCTTTCCTGGGTGCTTTTAGTATGCGTGACGTGGCTGTGGATACGCTGAGATAAACTCTGACTTAAAGCTACCGCCAGCTGAGGCGTTGTCTTGAGTAATTGCGAAAAACTATCTTTATTGATCTTGATGACAACTGAATCATTGATAGCTTCATAGGTATGCGAATGATTCTCGCCGGTCAAGGCAGAGATGACACCGAACTGCATGCCGCGCAGGATAAAATCAACATCCTCTTTATGACCGCCGGAGCTTAAGCTATAGCAATAAACACGGCCTGAGACCAGGGCATAAAAAGCATCCGCAGGAGCGCCCTGCTGGCAGATGATATCCCCCTTGTTAAAATCAACGATCTCAGCATAACGGCTGATGCGGTTGAGCGCAAACCAGTTTAATTCCTGAAAAATAGGAATCTGTTTGAGGATCGGAAGCTTATTATTAAAGAAGGATGGCAGCGCTGTCATT
>Ga0206807_1104_pt1 | contig 12760 bp, 9 predicted proteins | sample Alteio_BWOrgCont_57_FD_152915 | JGI IMG/M metagenome (GOLD analysis project Ga0206807, IMG submission 152915) | Enriched cells from forest soil in Barre Woods Harvard Forest LTER site, Petersham, Massachusetts, United States -... | ecosystem: Environmental > Terrestrial > Soil > Temperate forest > O...
AATCTGAAAGGTTTTATCAACAAAGGAAACTGATTTATCTTGCGAGCCATCCGACCTATTATTCTTATTCCAGATACTCTTTATAGAGTCTGCATCGAAAGGCACTATTAACCAAAAATTATTTTCTATTTGGGAGCTAAGATCATCCGCCTCAAAAAATGTTCTCATTGTTGACCAAACGGATAACGAGTCATCTTCACTTACTCTGTCCAGATTATCTATGACAATAATAAGCTTTCTCTTTTTATCACTTAATGCATCTCTAACCACGGATTTAAATAAATCTCGAAACTCAACTGAAGTGGGGTCAATGCTTTTTGTTGTTGTCGATTTAACCATATCTTTTGTTTTATTAAAGAAAAGGAGGGCAATGTCATTTATATCAAAACTTGGTTTTGAACCTTTAAAATATTTATATGTAATGTGATTAAAAAGTACTGGGACTGTCGCTACTGCGGCAATTAAGAACGGCAATATTAGAAATAGAATCCCCCAATATTCACAAGATAAATATAAAAAACTCCAACTTATTTTACCTTCGATAAATTTGTCTAGCAACAAATACCCCATAGGAGTAAATAGAAATGCTATGGCAATTGAGAGGCCCCACATAGTTACTACTGGAAATGAAGTAGTGGTAGCATCTTCTTTAAGTCGTTTAATCTCTAATAATTTATCCTGCCATTTTTTTGATTCAATCCATTTCTTATCATTCAAAAATTTGATTAGCTCTTCTAAAAAAGACCTCCTAAGGGGATCTCCCTGATGGGCCCAAGTATCATAAACAAGGATAGCTTCCGAACTGCTGGTATCTTTACTAAACTCAGAATTTAGCTGTTTTATAACCGAAGACTTGCCAACTCCCCACGATCCAGTTAAAGCTATCGCTTTACCGCCCTCTTCTGACAAAATCAAATGGGCCATTGCTTTTGCTATTTTCTCATGAGACCCAAATGCATCTTTTCCAGCGGGAGAGTCAGGCAATAATCTCGTTTTGCATTCTTTTTTCATAGCAATCCTTTAATATATATTTTTGAATTTGAAAATTGATTACTTAAATCCTAAAACGAATATGAAGTAGAAATGATGCAAACTTCCCTAAATTCAAGGAAGACAAATGAGGGGGCTTAAACACATATAATTAGGGATGAATATAGCTGTTATGGTAGTTAAAATACCTAAAAAGTCAATAAAAACAACACCATGGCCGAGGATTATTTAGCAAATAACTGCTCAGTTATTCGATCCCAAAAAGCTACCATACCTTATATTGAAAATTCCATGAAATATGCGGGTGCGCTTGTTTGTCATTAAAACCCGGGAACACCCGCTTCATCCCACGCTAATTCTATCTAGCCATTCTTTTAAGCTTTTTTATAGAAAAAATAGATTTCTAACTTATATCTATTATCGACCTACAAGGGCATTCAAGCCGTGGAATTTTACGTTTTTAACGAATTTTTATGAAGAGATTTAAAAAATTAAATCATCTTGGGGCGTTGCGCCCCCTTTTTCCTGGCCAGCGGGGCACGGGAGGATTAAAAATTAACAAATTTACTATCCCCGCCTGTCCTCGATAAATTAACAAATTATTAAATTTCTACGGGTGCGTCCATATAACCAAGCTCCTGGGCTTGTTGCCTTTTTTGTATATGTTTAATAATTTATTAATTTTTTATATTTTTATAGGCTTTTATATTAAAAAACCGCCTGAATAAATTAACAACGGCATGTTAATTTATTAAGAATTTAATCATACTTAAGGCCGATGCTTAATTTTAAAGAATAAATTGCAATTAAATTCACAAATTTACTGTGCATTTAATCAATTCTCTTTAATTTATATATTGTTCTTGGCTTTCTTGTAGTCTTAACTGCGTAAGATTCTATCAGTTCTTTTTCAAGCAGGGATTCCACAACCGTGACCATTTCTTGCTTGTTTAAGTGCAGATCTCTCATTAACTTCGAATGATGAACCCCATCCCCGTGACGATTTAATTCATCAAGGAAGTCTTGTTCTATTTCTTCAGTCCGGCTAAAGGTCATCCTGTCCAACATCAATTGATAGAATTTAGTTACTTCATCCATAAATCTAATCGCATACTCGATGTTTTTAACCGTGATGTGATAAGTTGGTACTGCGCTACAGGCGTCAAAAATCATAGCCAATTTTCGAACATGGGTATCTTTTCTGCTCCAAAACGGCTGAATATTGGCACTGTTCCTGATCCGGTTAAATTCCTCTCGGGATTCCTTATAATATTTCGTAAATGGCCCTATCGCTTCCTCCTGCCAGGTGTATTGATTTTTTATATGTCCCAAAGCAGCAAATCGTCTCAGCAGTTCATTTTTCACTACCTCATTAGCCGGAGGCCTGATTGCCAGTATTCTTGTTTCATTGCAGGAGTGCATTGGTAAAAATCTTCCTAAAAATCCACCACGAATATCATTTTCGCTTACTTTCAACCAGTCAGGCGTTGAAGCAGCTATGATATTCAAGGTTGGGTCAAGGATTGTTTTCTGATCACCCTGTAAACTCTTAATTTCTACCCTGTGCATAGGAGGATTGTCCCAGACGGAAGTAAAAAATGAAATTAGCCCGGCGCCATACGATTTTGCTTCATTATCCATTAAATGTCTTAACTCATCATAAACTACCAGCTTGCAATTATTGGATCGGAAAGCTTCAAGCAGACCTTCCTGGCTCATAGTAGTGCCCAAAAGCAATTCCGGTTTTATTCTTGATAGGAATTTGTATACCATATTCAAAGCCGTTGATTTTCTGGTAATTCCCGATGCCCCAATGACTAAAATATATAAATTGGGATAATAAGTCGTTGCCCCCTCTTCCAGATAAATATTCCTTTCTAAAAGGGTTGCCGCAATGATCAAAGCAACAGCCATATGATATTGCATAGGCGCTTCTGTTAATGGGTATGCAAAATTGACATAATCTTTGAGAAGACCATCGGGTAATAAATCTAAGGTAAACAACGGTGCATTATTTTCAATATTTACCAAAACATTGGCGACAGTACCACCAATTCCTACTTCCATGTCCATTTCTTGCTCAGAAATCATAGCAGGCTCCCTTTAATTTTTATACGCTAACCTTGTAGCGTTAACGTGGCGTTAAGAATTTAACATATGCAAAACCGTACAAATGGATGCACCCTCATCCAAAGGACAAAAAAATAAACAACCCCTTCGAAGATAATGGGATTATATCCAATCGGAAAAGCCTAAATACGTTACGAAATTGGGTTAAAAAAGAATGATGCCGAGGCCCGGAACCCAAATCATAACAAAGTCCTTGATGGCATAAAAATTGTAACCGAAATTGTAACCGAAGCTTATCAGGACTGGGCAAAATAGGGGAAAAGTGAGTAAATAGACTGTGAATCAATGAAAAGACGCTACCCGTCGTGGAAATACAGATAGCGTCGATGAAAAATACTGGTAGCCCCAACCGGATTTGAACCGGTGTTTTCTGCCTGAGAAGCAGACGTCCTGGACCAGGCTAGACGATGGGGCCATATCTTTTAGGAAAGGTAAGGATATCTCAAAGCGCCCCAATCGTCAACAAATATCGTTGACACTTGGCATCTTAAATTTATAATCAAATGTCAGTAACCAACCTTTGATCCCGGGAGCTTTTCTTTGTCTACAAGTACAAGCATTGGGTTCAGCCAGCACCCCGACCCTAAAACAGCCATTCTGCAGGCATGCGTGCACGTCAAGGGCCAGCTAAGCACTCCCCATACCGACCTGATCATCATTTTTGCTTCACCTCAATACATCATCCCCGAGCTCCAGGAGACCGTCACCCGTACCCTCAAACCAAAACTCTTGATCGGATCTTCTTCTGGCGGCATCATCCTGTCAAATCATGTAGCCAACCGCGGCATTGCCGTCATCGGTATCAATTCGGATGAAATGGAATTTAGTGTTTCCGCGATCAGCGACCTTGATGCCCAGGACATTAAATATGCCGGATTTGATCTGGCCCGCAATGCGATCCAGAATTTACACGCATCCCATCGGGAAGCGTTCATCACTTTTTCCCAAGGTATTGAAAATAACAGTTCCCAATTCATCCGCGGCATCAGGGAAATCTTAGGAGGGGCCTTCCCTCTGATTGGAGCCCTTTCCAGCGATCACTTTAAATACAAGAATACTGCCCAGCTCTTTCAGGATAAAATACTGCACAATTCATCCGTAGGCCTTCTCGTCGGCGGAATTTGCAAATTGGGTTTTGGCTGCGCCCACAATTTTAAACCGCTGGGCATGCCCCGCACCATCACCAAGGTTGATGGGAACATTATCCGCACCATCGATAACAGGCCAGCTGTTGAAATATATGAGCATTTTTTAGGCGACCATGCACAGGCGCTCAACAACCTGGACTTAAACCCCTACACGGCAGTGTACCCGCTGGGCGTCTATCAGGAGGAATCCGGTCATTATTTGTTGCGCAACATTATTGACATCCTGCAGGACGGTAGTATCGTATGTCATGGGGGCATTCCTCAGGGAGCTGAAGTGCATTTGATGATCAGCAATACCGATTCCTGCATCAATGCCGCTGTTCAGGCTGCGGAATTGGCCAAGATGTCCCTGACGGACAGGCAGGCTAAATTGATCCTTGTCATTGAATCCATTGCCCATCAGAAGATCCTGGGCAGAAGCATGCTGGGCGAGATCCAAGCCATTAAAAATGTTTTGGGCAACAACGTGCCTCTCGCAGGCATGTTTTCATTCGGAGAAATCGGGCCCTTAGGCTCGCAGGACAATATAAAAAATATCTATTTACAAAACGAGACCATCCTCGTCGTGGCCATTGCTTAGAGGATAAACAGACCTTATGGATACAGCGATCCCCGCCTTCTTATGGACACTTGGTACCATCATCTTCATCCTGATGTGTGCCACGGCTTATCTTGCTTATGCTTTCATCACCAAAGAAGAGACCATAAAAACGATGACCGAAACGCACCATAAACTGATGCGTTCCTTTAACGATCTTGATGAACAGGCCCGGCTGATTGTCCGCACAGACATCGAACTTAATAATATCCGTGAAGAGATGGACAAACGTCTCAACGGCTTAAACGCGGTCCAGCGGATATCCCGGCAGATGAGCCAGGCGCTTAATGAAAATGAGATTTTTCAAAAGATCTCCCCTGCCCTTTTTGAAGAACTGGGTTTCACCCGCGTCCTGGTCGCTTCCCTGAACGAAAATAACGTATTAAAGGTCCGCCTGAATTTAGGGTACAAGGATTCCCGCACCGAGGCGATGTTAAAAGAAGTCGATACCGACGAGACACTTGCTAAATCTTTGCAGGAGAACCAAACCCTGTCTTCCATCAGCTGTCCTAACAAAATTAAAGAAAAAATAGCGCACATCTTTGAATCTGATCACTTTGTCCTGTCCCCTATCCTGTCTCAAAATGGGAGCATTGGTTTTGTTTTTACGGGCAATCGCTTTAACTCTGCCGCGGTGACTCAATCCGATGAAGAATTAATCACCATTTTAGCCGGGCAGATAGGCCAATCTATCGAGAACGCGCAGCTGTTTGAAAAAGTATTCCGTTCAAGTCAAGAGCTGGAATTGAAAGTGTCTGACCGCACCAAACAGCTGGCCCAGGCCTTACAAAAGGTCAACGAGATTAGCAAAAAGAAATCTGAGTTCATCTCTGCTGTTTCACATGAGTTGCGCACACCCCTGACGTCCATCAAAGGCTATGCCGCCATCCTGATTGCCGGAAAGATCGGCGAAGTGCCGACTGCGGTCAAGGAACGTTTGGTCAAGATCAATAACCATTCTGATAATCTGGTAGGACTCATCAACGACCTGCTGGACATCGCGCGCATCGAATCCGGGCGTCAGGAGATGAAATTCGGCAATTACAAGATCAAAAATATTGTCGATAATGTAGCCGATCTCCTGGGTCCCCAAATAACCGCCAAAGGTGTCAAATTGCAATTACGGTTCCCCCAGCAGATAGAAGAGATCTACGCGGATGCCTCCCACGTGGAGCGTGTTTTTATCAACCTTATCAATAATGCCATTAAGTTCACGCCGGCAAACGGGACCATTACCGTGTCCGCGCCCCCGGCGCTGGACCGAGGCTATGTCGTTTTTAGCGTGGCGGACACCGGCATCGGCATCCCCGCTGCTGATGTACAAAAACTTTTCAGTGAATTTTTCAGGGTGGACAATGAAATCAATCAAAATGTTAAAGGGACGGGCTTAGGTTTAGTCCTGGCCAAAAACATTGTGCAGGCACACCATGGAAAAATGTGGGTCCAAAGCCAGGTCGGAGTCGGAACCACCTTTTACTTCACCCTGCCCACTACTCCCAAAGCATTTGAAGAACATTTGATCATGGAAAAAACTGATGCGTAAAGAACGTATCCTCATTATTGACGATGACCCTGATATCCGCGATGTCCTTAATTTGAGTCTGTCGGAGCATTACACCATCTTTGAGGCTTGCAACGGCAAGGAAGGGTTGGAAATGGTCAAAGCCAAAAACCCTGACCTGATCATCACGGACTACAATATGCCCATCATGAACGGGCCTGAATTCTGCCGGCAGCTGCGGCGAGATATCCTGTTCCGGCACCTGCCGGTCATCATGCTTACCGGTAAAAGCGAGACCAAGGACATGGTCGTTGGTATTGAGTCAGGGTCGGATGATTATCTGGTCAAACCTTTTGAACCCGAAACGCTGCTAGCCCGTATCCGTATGATCCTGGCCCGCACCATCCGTGCCCTGGATGCAAATCCTCTGACTCATCTTCCGGGCAATTCATCCATCATGGAAGAGTTCCAGACGCACATCGAAAGCGGCAAGCCTTTCGCTGTCGGCTACGCCGACCTGGACAAATTCAAGGTCTTTAATGATAAATATGGATTTGAACACGGCGACGACATCATCCGCGCGCTGGCGCGTGTCATCATTGATGCCACTCAAAAATACTGCGGGAATGACGCCTTTGTGGGACACATCGGCGGGGATGATTTTATCTTCATTTGTGCTGATGACAAGGCCGATGTCATCAGCCAGTTCATCATTGATACTTTTGACAAGTTGATCCCGGAATATTATAACGAGGAAGACCGTGCCGCGGGTTTTATCACCGGTGTTGACCGTCAAGGTAATGCTGTCAAAGCAGGGCTGGTTTCAGTGTCCATCGGCATTGTCAGCAATGTCAATCAGAAGATAAGCCACGTGGCACAGATCGGGGAACTTGGCGCGGAGTTAAAGAAATACGCCAAGGCCATCGGTAAAAGCAATTTCCAGCGGGATCAACGCAAGGGTTAGCTGCTTGGGCCAAAACAACTTCACTAGCAGGGCGCTCCTCCAAAAGCAGGTACCGGACATTCACAAGCAGGGGTTTCACCTGGACCCGCGGGACATAACCCTCCGGCGATAGGAGCAGGAACAGCATTCCCCTGGATGATCTTGGTGATGGAAGTATAATACGATGCTGCTGAAATGCGCACCTGGTCAATGAGTGAGCCCGGGCTAAAACTGGCGATGACCACCACCGCCACCACCGTCAGTAGCAATAGATACTCAACAGAAGTTTGAGCACGCCTATATGTATGATCCGCAGTTGTTTTCATCATTAATTTAACTATAGCACAATAAATCAGGGTAAGCAAAATCAGGCAAGGTCTTTAAGGGACTTGACGACGTCTGTCAGGCTGTTAGCACCAAAAAGGTAACTGGCGGTGATCAAAACATGCGCTCCGGCGCTGACTGCCAAAAGAGCGGTTTGGGCATTGACGCCTCCGTCGATGGCGATATCACCTTTGAAAATTTCATTCAAACGCTTTAATTTAGGCAATGCTTCCGGCATGAACTTCTGTCCGGCAAAGCCTGGATTGACAGACATGATCAAAACCCCGTCGCAGTCATTCAGGACTTCCTCACACAACGCTGTCCCAGGATTGATCACGACAAAGGCTTTTTTACCGAAACTGCGGATCTTTTTAAGGTCCGCACGCAAGGCAGCGATGTCCACCTGATCAATTTCTTTGGGCCATTGGTTCCACTTAAGGCTTGAGGCTCGCCGCTGGCCATAGCACTCGACCTGGATCTGGATGATATCAGCTCCGGCTTTCGCGTAGCTCTCAATATAATCACCGGGATGCTCGATCATCAAGTGGGTTTCCAGGGGAAGCTTGGTGTGTTTGCGGATGGCCTCAACGATCACAGGACCAATGGTCAGGTTCGGGACAAAATGGCCGTCCATGCAATCAATGTGAAAACGAGCAACTCCCGCGTCTTCACATCGCTTGATGTCCTTTTCCAGATTACTGAAATCAGCTGCCAGGATACTGGCTGATACTTCGATGGGTTTGGTCATAAAATTAATTGGTGCGCGGGGAGGGAATTGAACCCTCACGCCTTACGGCATACGCCCCTCAAACGTACGCGTCTACCAATTCCGCCACCCGCGCATAAAAATTTACATAAAGTTTATTTCACATGATTTAATGCCGCCGCGATAAAGCCCTTAAAAAGAGGATGGGCACTATCTGGCTTGGACTTGAATTCCGGATGGAACTGACAGCCGACAAACCATGGATGGTCCTTGATCTCAACGATCTCAACCAGGTCACGCTCAGGATTGATACCAGCAATCACAAGCCCCTTTTGGATCAATTGCTGACGGTACGAATTATTGAATTCATACCGGTGACGATGCCGCTCGGAGATCTTTCCGCTCTTATAGGCTTCAAAGCTTTTGGTCCCCTTTTCCAGGGTGCAGCCAAACGCACCCAGACGCATGGATGCTCCTAAATTCTTAACCTTCTTCTGTTCCTCGATCAAGCTGATCACAGGATAGGGGGTCTCTCCGTCGAATTCCGTTGAATTGGCCCCTTTGAAACCTGCCACATTGCGGGCAAACTCAATGGTCGCAATCTGCATACCTAAACAGATTCCGAAGAAAGGAACATTGTTCTCACGTACATATTTGACTGCCGCGATCTTGCCGTCGATGCCCCGAGAACCAAAACCGCCGGGAATTAAGACACCATGGGCGTCTTTCAGGACTTTCTTAAAGCCATTGCCCTCCACTTGCTCGGAATCGATTTTCAGGATAGTCACCCGCGCATTATTGGCAATGCCTCCGTGGACCAGGGCCTCATAAATCGATTTATACGCATCCTGCAAAGAAATATATTTTCCTACCACCGCGATCTTGACCTCCTTGGCCGGAGAACGCAGGCGTTTTAAAACACCTTCTTCCCAATTCTTAATGCCTTTATCCACTAATTTAATATTTAATTTCTTGAGGATCAGCTCATCCAAGCCCTCTTTTTTAAGAGCAGAGGGCACTTCATAAATATGTTTGACATCCGCAGCTTCAATGACCGCTTCCACATCCACATTGCAAAACAAGGCGATCTTCTCGCGCTGTTCAACTGAAATGGGCCGCTCGGTGCGGCACATCAATATCTGAGGGATGATCCCGATCTCACGCAAACGCCCGACGCTATGCTGGGTTGGTTTTGTTTTCTGCTCACCGGCGGATTTAATATAAGGAAGCAATGTCACATGGATATTCAGCGCATAATGCTCGCCTAATTCCCAGCGTAATTGCCGGATGGCTTCCAGGAAAGGCAGACTTTCAATATCACCTACTGTTCCGCCGATCTCAACAATGGTCACATCCACATCCGTGGATTTGGAAACTTTCTTGATACGTTCCTTGATTTCATCGGTGATATGCGGAATAATCTGGACCGTTTTCCCCAAATAATCACCGTGACGCTCCTTGGTGATCACAGAAAAATAGACTTTGCCGGCGGTGATGCTGCTGTCCTTGGAAAGCTGGGTGTTGGTAAAGCGCTCGTAGTGCCCCAAATCAAGATCTGTTTCCGCCCCGTCATCCGTGACATACACTTCCCCGTGCTGATAGGGATTCATGGTGCCGGGATCCACGTTCAGGTACGGATCGCACTTGATAATGGTCGTCTTAAGCCCCCGGGCCTCCAATAATTTGCCAATCGAAGCCGCAGCAATGCCTTTACCCAAGCTTGAAACGACCCCCCCTGTAATAAATATATACTTGCTCATTTTTCCAACTTTAATTTATCTGTATTTTTAGGGATTGCTGTCGGATATTTACCGGTAAAACACGCTGAACAAAAACTTCCTTTATCTTTCATTACCGACAACATGCCGTCAAGGCTCAGGAAACCCAGGGAATCAACCTTGATAAAATCCGCGATCTCCTTAACCGTCTTGTTATGCGCGATCAATTCGCCTGTTGAGGGAAAATCGATCCCGTAAAAACAGGGCGATATGATGGGCGGACAAGAGATGCGCATGTGGATCTCTTTGGCACCGGCCTCACGGATCTCCTCGATACGGCTGCGTGACGTTGTCCCGCGCACGATCGAATCCTCGATGACCACGACCTTTTTGCCCTTGATCACATCCTTAATAGGATTGAGTTTAACACGCACACGGAAATCACGCAAAAACTGCGTGGGCTGGATAAAAGTGCGCCCGATATAATGGTTGCGGACGATCCCCAGTTCAAAAGGGATTCCCAGCTGCTGGGCATAGCCCAAGGCCGCGTAATTTCCAGAATCAGGGATCCCCATGACAAAATCCGCGCTTGCTGGATGTTCGATGGCCAGTTGTGCGCCTAAACGTTTTCTGACCTGATAAATATTGTCATCAAAAATCTTGCTGTCCGGTCGTGCAAAATATACATTCTCAAAAACACAAAAAGCTTTTTTTTCTTCCTTGCTCCCGGGCAAGAAAATAGATTCCAATTTATTGCCTCTAATAATGACAATTTCGCCAGGCTGTATCTCGCGCACAAATTCAGCCTGCATCAGGTCAAAAGCACAGCTTTCAGAAGCTAAAATATACCCGTCGCCTAATTTACCCAAACATAATGGACGAAACCCGTGAGGATCACGCGCACCGATCAGGCAATCTTCTAATAGAAGCACAACGGAATACGATCCTTTTACCTGAACAAAAACCTTTGTCAGCCAATTAGCCATATCCCCATTGGGTGTCTTGGCCAATAAATGGACAAACACTTCGGAGTCCATGGATGTCTGAAAAATGGAACCTTCATCCTCGAGCTTGGCATAAAGCTCATCGGTGTTGGTCAAATTCCCGTTGTGCGCAACTGCCATGGGTTTTTTGCGATGATTAACTAAGATGGGCTGGATATTCTTGGTGTGTGATCCGCCGGTGGTGGAATACCGGGTGTGTGCGATGGCCATATGGCCTTTTAATTTGCTGATATTGCCTTCATCAAAATTATCAACGGCCAGGCCGTCTTTTTTAATGACATGCATCTCACGCCCGTCGTAAGAGACGATCCCAGCTGCCTCTTCCCCGCGGTGCTGCAAAGCATAAAGGCCTAAAAAGGCCATTTTGCTTGCTTCCTTATGATGACTGATCCCTACGATGCCGCACATATTTTTGTCCTGTATAAAACCTGCAGAGATTCAACCGTGAACTCTTCCTTGATGCTCGCTTCAATACCGTTAACTGCCGCCCACGCGCCTTGTAATGTCGTGATGCAGGGAATATTATGCAAAATAGCGGCCGCCCGGATCACCCGCATATCCGATTGGCTTTTCTTTCCAGAAGGCGTATTGATAATTAAGTTTATCTCACCTTTTTGGGCTAATGTCAATGCGTTATTTTCACCTTCATGATGTTTATCCACGATCATCACATCGATAGCCGCTGAGCGAAGGGCTTTGGCCGTACCTTTGGTCGCCATGATTTTAAATTTCAGGTCAGCCAACTTCTTGGCGATAAAGGCCACGTCGCGTTTGTCATGTTCATTGACACTGATGAAGACAACACCGCTCTTGGGCAACGCCTGATTGGCCGCCATCTGGGACTTGGCAAAAGCCGCGCCAAAACTTGAGGCAATCCCCATGACCTCGCCGGTGGATTTCATTTCCGGGCCTAAGATAATGTCCACCCCGGAAAAACGGCTGAAGGGCAGGACGGATTCTTTGACACAGATATATTTTAATTCCTCGGGATTCACCAATTCAAAATCACTCAATTTCTTGCCTGCCATGATCTGGGCCGCGATCTTGGCTAAAGGCATGCCGGTGGCTTTGCTGACAAACGGTGTCGTGCGTGAGGCGCGCGGGTTGACTTCCAGCACATAGACCTGACGGCCTTTGACTGCAAATTGAATGTTCATCAATCCGATGACCTTCAACGCATGGGCCAAGCGCACGGTTTGTGACTTAATCTCCGTAATCACTTCTTCGCTCAATGTATGCGGCGGCAAGACGCAGGCTGAATCGCCTGAATGGATACCCGCATTCTCAATATGTTCCATGACCCCTGCGACATAGACATCTGTTCCGTCACAAATAGCGTCAACATCCACTTCTTGGGCGTCTTCCAGAAATTTATCAATCAAGACCGGATGGCCGCGTGAAACGCTGTGCAGTTCATCCAGGAATGATTTCAATGATTCTTCATCATAAACAATGCGCATCGCACGTCCGCCAAGAACGTAAGACGGGCGAACTAACACTGGATAACCGATACGGCCGGCGGCGATAAGAGTTTCTTCTTTTGTTACTGTCGATCCGTTAGCCGGCTGCTTTAACCCAAGCTTATCCATCAATTTGGAAAAATGCTCCCTGTTCTCAGCCAGGTCAATGGAATCAACTGTTGTCCCGATGATCGGCACCCCTGCTTGGGAAAGACGGCGCGCTAAATTAAGCGGCGTC
>Ga0206807_1105_pt1 | contig 12747 bp, 12 predicted proteins | sample Alteio_BWOrgCont_57_FD_152915 | JGI IMG/M metagenome (GOLD analysis project Ga0206807, IMG submission 152915) | Enriched cells from forest soil in Barre Woods Harvard Forest LTER site, Petersham, Massachusetts, United States -... | ecosystem: Environmental > Terrestrial > Soil > Temperate forest >...
AGCTGGAGCCGGCATTGCACTGGTGGCCCATGGCTCAAAGACAGCAGTACGCGCGGCAGTCACGCCAAGTCCGGAGCCGGTTTCGAACATAGTCCTCAGCACAGGCGAGGACTTCATGGCAGTAGGCGTTACATGGCTGGCAACAAAGCATCCATTGCTTGCCGCTGGTATTGCGTGCGGATTCCTGCTGCTTGCGGTGATCCTGGTCCACTGGTTGGCAAAGTTTATTCGCAAGATGTGGAACAAGCCCAGGCCGGCGAACGCCTAGTGAACTGGCTGCAGGGATATCTAGTCTGAGTGGAGCAGGATGACGCGCGAGCCCTTGAATCTAACCGTAGCCATGACCGGAGCCAGCGGCGCCGTCTTTGGCCAGCACCTTTTGCAGGCACTCCATGTCGACCCGCGGGTTTCGCATGTGCACTTCGTTGCCTCGGAGAGCGCGTTGCGCGTCCTCGCTGAAGAGCTACGCTTCAGCGGACGCAACGCTCTCGTCGAAAAGCTGCTCGGGCATCCGTCGGCAAAGATTCAGCAGCATGCAGAATCCGATATCGGCGCGTCGATCGCGAGCGGCAGCTATCCGTCGAGCGGCATGATCGTGATTCCATGCAGCATGGGAACACTGGCAGCCGTTGCCAATGGTCTTGCGCAGAATCTTATCGAGAGGGCCGCCGATGTCTGCCTCAAAGAGCGTCGCCAGCTTGTTTTGTGCGTCCGTGAGACCCCGTTCAACAAGATTCACCTGCGCAATATGACGCTTGCCGCCGACGCCGGAGCGACGATTTTTCCTATGATTCCAACGCTCTATAACCATCCGGTTGACTCGACCGAGATGGCCAGGCAGTTCGCGGCGCGCGTGCTGGCCCATATCGGCCTTCCCCAGCAGGGCGCCTATATCTGGAAGGGCGAAGTCTAGACCCTCACTTCGCCATCGGCGGCGCTGAATCGATCCACGCGCCCTGCGACTGTTCCGTGGGCAGCAGCCTGCCGACATATTGCAGCAGCAACTGCCGGTTCAGGGGCTTTGGCAGAAAAGCATTGGCGCCAGCCTCAAAGACACGCTCCGTCTCCAGCCGCGCTCCACGTTCAGCGATCACGATAATCGGCGTTCTCACAAAAGCCGTCAGCGACCGCAGGCGCTCCACCACCAGCAGACCACTCCCCGCAGGCAGGCTTAAATCAACGATGATTAGGTCGGGATTGTGCTTACGCGCCTCTGACACCGCGGCGACTGCATCGAAGGCGAAGGATACAGCGTGATGCATCACTGACAGTGCTTTGTGGATTGCCTGACACACTCGGGGGTCGCTATCTACAACCAGAACATGCTTCATCAGTTCCTGTCCTTTGCGGCGGTGCCGTTTCCGTATTCATCGGTCGGAACACGCGGAAGACGATGCCCTGTTTCGTGCTTCTTGCCAGCCTTTCTTTGAAGCTTCTAAGTCTGTTTTTGAAATGCCTTTTCGATGACCGCGATGGTGAATGGCGCAACGCGGTATTTGCTGTGCGAGTTCAGCTCTTCGTGATGCAGCCAGTGAGCAGCGGCAGCATCGGAGGCGCAACAGAGCGTGCCTCCGGTGACGCGGCAGAGAAAGTCCACCAGCACATAATGGAATCGCACCGCGCCTGCTTCATCGCGAACGATGCGGTCCAGCACTTCGACAATCCCGACAGTCTCCACTTCGAGGCCGGTCTCTTCCAGAACCTCGCGGCGGACGCCCTGTTCCAGCGTTTCGCCCAGTTCGAGCGCGCCTCCAGGCAGCGACCACTCGCCCTTCAGCGGCTCCTGACCGCGCTGGATGAGCAGCACTTGATTTTCATGGATGATGACAGCCCCTATACCGACGATCGGAGCCTCAGGATATTCGCGTCGCATGAAGACCAGCTTAAATCTTCAGCGGCCTGCCGAACTCCTCGGCAAAGACGGTACGAGCCATGCTGAATCGCCCGCCGTAGAATTTGTCGCTGCCCTTCAAATGTCCGATGCCAAGCATGGCGACAACGTGGTAGCTGAGAGGGAGCTTTAAAACCTCGCGCACCCGTTCCTGTTCAAAACCTTCCATGGGAGCAGTATCGTAGCCAAGCACTTCCGCCATCAGCATCATGGTCGTGAAGGCGATCATGACGTGGCGGTTGAGCCACATCGGAAAATTGGGGTGATTCGAAAGGTAGTTGGGAATATTGATCTTGGCCTGTTCCACATAGTTTTCAGGCATCCCACCCTCGCGTCCCAGACGAAGCATCTCTTCCAGATCGCCACTGCGCCAGCCATCCGCATCGCCGCAGGCGACAATCACCGCGGACGCCTCTTCTACCTTGGCCTGGTTGAAGCTTGCGGCCCGCAGGCGCCGCTTATGATCCTCTGAACGGACCACAACAAAGCGCCACGGCTGCATGTTATAGCCGCTCGGGGCCTGCAGCCCTGCTTCTAAAATTCTTTTCAGGTCGCCGTCGGGAATAGGGGAACCGTCGAAACTGGCCGTCGCGCGTCGCTGCGCAATTGCCTGGGACAGGGTTTTCTCCATCACGTTTGCCATCTCTATCAAACTTCTTTCTTCTAACGTTGCGCGGCGGTCAGCGCGTGAATGCTACTGAATCTGGCTCATCGGCAGTTCGATCGCAAAGGGCCGCTGGTTCTCCGCGTTGGCGTAAACCCAAAGACCGTGGAAAGCTTCCCGCAATTCAGGATGCCGGCTCAATAACGCCTTCATGACCTCGAGATTGCGGCTGCGTGTGGCGACCGGATCGGAAACATCACTCGCCTTGTAGTGCACGACCAGATCGAGTCCGCCGAGCGATCCATCGGTGTCAAGATTCGTAATATCGAAAGTCTGGCCATTTGCCGCGACTTTTAACGGCTCCGCATTCGGGAGATCATCCGGGCGGACGCTGCTCATCTCTTTCTGCAGCTTGTCGAGATTGGGACTCGTGAGAAAGTCAACCGGGTTGAGGAGGTACGCCGCCGTCTGGTAGTAGAAGTACGCATTCCACTGCTGCCGCTTATTTGCGTAGGCGCGCGCCTGCGTCCAGTACCAGACGCCATCATGTCCCGCCGCCGTGAGAGGGCGCACAAAAATGCCGGCAAGCTTCCACTGCGTGCTGCCGGCGGGATCGTTCTCGAGAATCATCGCAATCTGCTGCGGCTGCTTGACGCCGGTTGCGTGCACCACTGCGAATGCATAGTCGCCGGGAGGGAGCTGAGGAATGGAGATGTTGATCAGCAGCTGCGATCCGGGAACGCTGCAAAAAAACTGCGTGTCCTGCGCAGACTTTAGATCGGCCGCCCGCAGGCTGTAGATGGACTGGATGGTCAGGGCTGCTCCCTGAATCGTCGGAGATGCAGACTGAATCGTGCCGGCAATGGAGTCAAACTGTGCCGCCACGCTGGCGATGGTGTTTGCCTTTACCGCAGCCACGTTGCCCGACTGGATTTCAGCCGCCAGTCCCTGCACCGCCTGCACGTATACCGTTCGCTGCGCTTCGGTCATCTGCGATTGGGTCGTGCAGGTGACCGCTCCGGCTGTTGCGCCGGACAGGAGAACTGCAAATAAAGGGAATGTGCGCCAGCAATTCATACATTGCAAGAAACAATTTTTGATGAGCAAATCCAAACCACTGCTAGTCTAGTACATAGAAGTATGCGCGCAGGCAGACCTGCGAACGTACAATAAAGGTTCTGATGCGGTTACCGGCACAAATCGGGTTCATTCTTTTTGCTGTTGTTACTGCAACCATAACAGAGGCGCAGAACACGCCATCGCCACAACAGCCCCGCCAACTCTTGCATGGGGATGCGCCCGCCACAAAGCCATCCGCAGCTATCACTCCACAGGCAGAAGCACCTTCACCAGTGCCGCAGGTAGCATCGTCGTTGCTGGACCAGCCTGCCAGTCCCGCCCAGGTGCAGTTGGATGCGGGAAAACTCTCCGTGAAAGCCGATAATTCGACCTTGTCGGGAATTCTCCACGACATCTCCTCGAAAACCGGAATGACAGTCGACGGCCTTTCCCGCGACCAGCGGATCTTCGGCACCTATGGGCCGGCGGCTCCCCGCGAGGTGCTCTCGTCGCTGCTGGATGGGCTGGGCTACAACGTGATGATGGTGGGCTCGCTCAGCAACGGCGCTCCGCGGCTGGTCACGCTCGCTCCCAGGACAGGCGGAGGTGCGGCGGCCTCGGGCAATCGCGCAACGCCGATGGCTCGGCAGAGCAACAGCAACAACGACGATGAGGATGATTCGGGCTCAGAGCCGCAGGACAATCCGCTGCCTCCAAGACCCGAGACGCAGCCGGAGACAAACCAACCACCGGATCAGCAGCAGCCTCCCGCTAACCCAAACCAGCAGGGACAGCCGGGACAGGTGAAGACGCCGCAGCAGATGTTGCAGGAACTGCAGCAGATGCGCCAGCAGCAATTGCAGCAGAATAATCCTCAATAAAAAGACCGCCCGTCGGCGGCCTCCTTGTCTTAAAGCTCGCGATTCAATCGCGACTGGCGTTATGTGCTTACAACTTCAGGCTTGGGCTGCGGAGCCTGCACTGAATACGGACGCGCGTGCATCTTCAGCGCCGCAAAGGCTACCCGGCAAACTCCATACGCCGCCAGCACCCCAAAAGCGAGCGCAGCCACTGCCGCGCAAATTAACATGACCAGATTCAGTGCGTCCTGCATCCTGATTTCATCCTTGGCGACCGCCTTTTGTTTATGGCCCTGCGGACTGCCTATCACTCTTTCAGCGTGCGTGTGTTTACTACGATGTTCATTCTCGCAGAAATAGGGCGTACGTTGACCAGCTTTTCTGTTGCCAACTAAGATACCTGTAGGATTCTTGTTCCAATTCTGAATCGCCGCCAGCGCATTTGCAAGAGCTGTGGCTCTCCGCATCTGCAGGTTTTTTCCGAATTTTCATCCTACATGTCGATCACACACATTACCGTTCGCGGTGCGCGCCAGCACAATCTGCGCGATATCAGCGTCCAGATTCCCCGCAACACGCTGACCGTTGTCACCGGCCTTTCCGGCTCCGGCAAATCTTCGCTCGCCTTCGATACCATCTACGCCGAGGGCCAGCGCCGCTACGTGGAAACCTTATCGGCATATGCGCGGCAATTCTTAGATCAAATTGAGCGACCCGATGTGGATTCGATCGAAGGGCTCAGCCCGGCCATCTCCATCGAGCAGAAAACGACTAGCCGCAGCCCCCGATCGACGGTGGGAACGATTACCGAGATCTACGATTACCTGCGCCTGCTCTATGCCTCGGTCGGCGTGCCTCACTGCCCCAACTGCGGACGGCCCATCTCCCGCCAGTCACACGAGCAGATCGTAGAGCGAATCCTTTCGCTGGCGCCCGGCGAGCGCGTCACGATTTATGCGCCGATCGTGCGCGGACGCAAGGGAGAATTCAAGGACCTGCTCGATGAACTCGACCAGCAAGGCTTTCGCGCTCGCATCGACGGCGAATTGCGTGATCTGGCCGAATCGATCAGCCTGGAAAAACGCAAGAATCACACCATCGAGGCAGTCATTGATCGAGTCGTTCTCAAGTCAGGAGTGGAAAAGCGTCTGCAGGAAGCCGTTGCCCGCGCGCTGCAGATGGCCAATGGGCTGGTGCTGATCGCCGTCTCCGGCGGCAGCGAGCAGCTCTACTCCTCATCGATGGCCTGTCCCGATTGCGGCCTCGACGTGCCCAAGCTTGAGCCGCGCAGCTTCTCCTTCAACAGCGCCTACGGCGCATGCCCCGAATGCCATGGCCTCGGCAGCATCTACGATTTCGATCCGGCGAAGATCATCAATGACTGGTCGAAGCCGCTGCTCGATGGAGCCCTCGGTCCCGGCTCAGCCTCGCAGTACCTGCTCAAGCTGATTCAACTCGCGGCCCAGCGCTACAAGATCGATCTGAAAAAACCCTTTGAGCACCTTCCGCAAAAGCAGCAGGAGATCTTGCTCTACGGCCCGGGCAAAGACGAGGGTCCGCGCACCGGATTTCACGGCATCCTCGCCTATCTGCGCGATGCCGTCGAAGAATCGAAGTCCGATACTTACCGTGAGTGGATGCTGAACTACATGTCAGCTTCCACCTGCCCGGTATGCAAAGGCAGGCGTCTGCGTCCCGAGTCGCTGGCCGTCAAAGTAGGCGGTCTCTCCATCGCCGATTTCACCGCGCTGCCGCTGCGTCGCGCTGTCGATGCTGCCCGCGGCCTGGAATTTTCGCAGCGCGAAGCGCTCATCGCCGAGCGCCTGCGCCGCGAGGTAGTCGAACGGCTTGAGTTTCTGAATGCCGTCGGTCTCGGCTATCTTGCCCTCGACCGCAGTGCCGCAACCCTCTCCGGTGGAGAAGGCCAGCGCATCCGCCTGGCGACGCAGATAGGTTCGCGGCTGCGTGGAGTTCTCTATGTGCTGGACGAGCCCTCGATCGGCCTGCATCAGCGCGACAATCAACGCCTGATCAACGCCCTCGAATCCCTGCGAAATCTCGGCAATACCATCCTCGTCGTCGAACATGACGAGGACACGATCCGCCACGCCGACTACGTGCTCGACCTCGGCCCCGGCGCCGGCAAGCTTGGAGGCCAAGTCGTCGCCGAAGGCACGCCCCAGGACATCATGCATTCCCCTGCTTCCCTCACCGGGCGCTATCTCGCGGGCGAGGTCAAGATTCTGCATCGCTTTGAGCCGCGCACTGTCAACGGCAAGTGGATTACGGTTGAAGGCGCGCGCAGCCATAACCTGCGCAACGTGACGGCAAGATTTCCGCTAGGCGTCATGACTGTGGTGACGGGCGTTTCCGGCTCAGGCAAGAGCACACTGGTAAACGACATCCTCTACCGCGCGCTGGCAAAGCAGCTCTACGGCTCACGCGAAGAGCCCGGCGAGCACGGCCGCATCACCGGCTTTGAAAATATCGACAAGGCCATTCGCATCGACCAGTCGCCGATCGGCCGCACACCGCGCTCCAATCCCGCGACCTATACCGGCGTCTTCTCCGGCATCCGCGATCTCTTCGCCATGCTCCCCGAATCGCGCGAGCGCGGCTACAAGGCCGGCCGCTTCTCCTTCAACGTCGCTGGTGGACGCTGCGAAGCATGCCAGGGTGAAGGCCAGCGCCGCATCGAGATGAACTTCCTGCCCGACGTCTACGTGCAGTGCGAAGTATGTAACGGTCGCCGTTACAATCAGGAAACGCTGGCGGTAAAGTTCAACGGATACTCCATAGCAGATGTGCTGGAGCTCTCGATTGAAGACGCGCTGCCCGTGCTGGCCGACATACCGCAAGTACGCCAGAAGTTGCAGACACTGGTAGACGTAGGCCTCGGCTACATCCACCTGGGCCAGGCGGCGACGACACTCAGTGGCGGCGAAGCCCAGCGCATGAAGCTGGCACGCGAGCTGTCAAAGCGTCAGACCGGACGAACCCTCTACTTGCTCGACGAGCCGACAACCGGCCTGCATTTCGACGATGTCCGCAAGCTGCTCGAAGTACTGCACCGCCTCACCGATCTCGGCAACACCATCGTCATCATCGAGCACAACCTCGACGTGATCCGCAACGCCGACTGGATCATTGACCTTGGGCCGGAAGGCGGCGAAGATGGTGGACAGATTGTCGCCGAAGGATCGCCCGAGCAGGTTTCGCGCGTCAGTGGCTCATACACCGGTGAATTTCTGCGCCGGTATTATGTCGAGCACCCGACCGTGCTCGAGTTAAGTCCCAACGGCAGCGGCACTCCTAAAAGGCGCAGGTCAGCGAAGAAAGAAACGATCCAATGACGCTCGATCCCATCTCGCTAACGCCCGTGCCGCAAGAGACAGAGGCTGTTTCAGCCGACGTTCAGGCGCCGGAGTATTTGTATCCGGCAGAGATTCCGCCTCCGGCGTCAGACCTGCCTCATTTCAGCCATGCCGTTCTCTTCTTCGTACTGACGGTCCCGATGCTTCTCATCGGCGAGGCGCTGAGTCTCTTTCTGGCCAAGCAGTCGCATCTCTTCGGTGACAAAAGCTACCAGGCAATCTTCAGTCTCCTGGGCACGGATGCGCGGCTTGCGATCCCCGCCCAGGCCCTCACCTATGCGCTCACAGTGCTGGCTGCCGTCGCCATTTTCCCCCTTCTATGGCGGCAGCCATTTTCCCAAGGCATCCACTGGAATCAGGACGCTGCCCGCGCGCGTTTTCTCCGGTTGTTGGCGCTTGGGCTCGGCCTCGGGTTCGGCATCACCCTGCTCGGCAATTATCTGCCCATGCCGAAAGATCCGCCGATCATGCAGGACATGATGGGATCGCAGCTTGGCGCATGGCTCATGCTGATCTTCGGCGTCAGCTGCGCTCCTCTGCTCGAAGAATTGGCGTTTCGCGGCTTTCTGTTGCCGGGGCTCATTCACGCCCTGCGCTGGCTGATGCAGCGCGAAATTCTCTCACCCGAAGCGCTCTCCTGGGCAACCATCCCCTTATCGGTCGTGCTCACTACGATCCCGTTTGCGCTCCTGCATGCGACGCAGGTTTCCCATGCCTGGGCTCCGCTGCTTCTCATTGGGTTAGTCAGCGTCGCGCTGTGTGTGGTTCGTCTACGGTTGAAGTCAGTCGCAGCCAGCACCGTCGTCCACGCGGCGTATAACTTCACGCTCTTCGCCGGCTTGCTTTTGCAGACCGACGGCTTCCGCCACCTGGACCGGCTGAACAGCTAGAATCGCAATAACATGGCAACCAACTACCGCGACGCGCTGCTCCATCTGCTGTCCCGCATCTCGTTTAAGCTGGGAAACTTCACACTGTCTTCCGGCGCCACCAGCGACTACTACATCGACTGCCGCACCACCACGCTGCACGCTGAAGGCGGACGCCTGACTGGCCTTGCAATCCTGGAATTGCTCCGCGAGCGAAAGATCAAGCCTGCCGCGGTGGGCGGACTCACTCTGGGTGCCGACCCCATCGTTTCCAACGTGGCCACGGCCAGCGCCTGGTATGCGCAGGAGCACCACGGCGCTCCGCTGATCCACGGGTTCCTCGTTCGCAAAGGGGAAAAAACACACGGCACCGCGCGGCGCATCGAAGGCTTCCTGGAAAAAGGTGCGTCCGTGTTGATTGTTGACGATGTCTGCACCACCGGAGCCTCTACCATTACAGCCATTGAGGCTGCTCGCGAATCCGGAATGAAGGTGATTGCCGTTGCCTGCCTGGTCGAGCGCGAAGAAGCCAATGGTCGTCACGCGGTTGAGGCGGCCGCGCAGGGCGCTCCGTTCTTCGCTCTCTATACAGCGAACGATGTTCGCGCCGCGCATGTCCGTCAATTAGCCCTATAAAAAGAAAACCGCGAACAGGCACAAACCTATTCGCGGTTCAATCCTCTATGGCAGTGATTCTATCGCTGCTGCGGAGCGTTGACCTGTCCTTCCTGCGGCAGTTTGACGGTTCCGGTTGCCTGCGCAGTAGTCTGCGTTCCGTTCTGACCACTCATGTTCGTGAGCATCTGAATCTCTACGCGGCGGTTCTTGGCACGGCCTGCAGCCGAGCTATTCGAAGCTACTTCCTGGTCTTTACCGATTCCGATCAGGTAGAAGCGGTGCGGAGGAACGTTGTACTTGTCAGCCAGGTACTGAACCACTGCCTGCGCGCGGCGCTGGCTAAGATCGTAATTGTAGTCGGCCGCGCCTGTGGAGTCAGTCCCGCCGGTGATCGCCAGAATGTAGTTCTTCTGCGAGTTCAGCTGCCCACCAAAGTCGTCAAGCTTCTGCTTGTCGGTCTTGGTCAGGTCAGCTTTGTCGAAACCAAAGTTCACCTGTGCGTCGGCAATTTGTTTGTAGTTGTCCAGATTTCCGACCACGCTGGCAAGCGAGTCTGCCCGGTTCACCGCTTCCTGTGCAGATTGGTTCGCCTGGGAAGCAGCGGCACCCGCGCTCTGCGCGGCCTGGTTTGCCTGGTTGGCGCTGTTCTGCGCTTGCGTAATGCCCTGCTGAGCGCGCTGGTCTACATCGTGGATATTGCGATTGTTTGTCGCGGTCGCGTCATCGAGTTCGTTCGTCTTTTCGATAACCGGGGTAGTCTGGCTGCGCACATAATTTTTTGTACTGCATCCTGCGGCCAGGAGCAGCGACAGCGCGCCAGCCGCCGAAACCGTCTGCAAAGATATTCTGCCGATACGAGTCATCACGTTCACTCCATTTCGCATAGGCAAACTCCTGTGTGTCAGGAAGGCATGCCTATCCCTCTTTCGTAAAGATTAACTGCAAACCCATTGCCAAACTGATAACTGACGGCCAAGTGGTTCTGAATTGAGTCATTTATTGATGTTTTCGGATGCGCTGGTTCGGCTGTTGAAATCGTTGGCAGCTAGGTAGCTTTTACGCGGTTTGTGAAAATCAGTAGCTTGTCCATAAAGATGTTTTAGGCGAAGAAACAGTAAAATAAGAATAATCAGCCAATGGATCTGCAGGAGAAAATTCGTACTTTACCGATGCGGCCCGGCGTGTATCTGTACAAAAACGCCGACGACGAGGTCATCTACGTCGGCAAGGCCAAGAATCTTCGCTCGCGCGTGCGGTCGTACCTGCTGGAAGCATCGCAGGCGAACGCCAAGACGGGCTCGCTCATGCGCGAAGCCGTCGATCTCGATTACATCCTGGTCGACAATGAGCACGAAGCGCTGGCGCTTGAGAACAACCTGATCAAGCAGCGCAAACCGCGCTTCAACATCTTGTTGCGCGATGACAAAACCTACCCGTACGTCAAGCTCACGCTCGGCGACCGCTATCCCAAGGTCTTCGTTACGCGGCGTCTGCGCAAGGACGGCAGCGCCTATTACGGTCCATATTTTCCCGGGAACCTGGCGCACCGCATCGCAGACCTGATACACCGCAGCTTTCTCATTCCCAGCTGCAAAGTGGACCTCTCGCGCTATCACCCGCGTCCGTGTCTGCAGTACTACATCAAGCGCTGCCTTGGCCCCTGCGTTGAGGGTTTGACGACACCCCAGGCATATCGTGAAGCCGTCCGTGACACACAGATGTTTCTCGAAGGCCGCAGCGCGGAGCTGGGCAAGTCGCTCGAAGAGCGCATGCAGGTCGCAGCCGCGAGCGAACAGTTTGAACTGGCCGCGCGCTATCGCGATCTGCTGCGCACGGTTTCCGATCTGCACGAGAAGCAGCGCATCGCTTCAACCGAAAATGACGATGCCGATGTCTTCGGCTATCACTTTGAGAGCGGCATGCTGGCGGTCAATCTCTTCCACATGCGCGGCGGAAAGATCGTCGATCGGCGCGAGTTTTTCTGGGAAGAACTGCCGGAATTGCTGGAAGCCGAGGACAATGGTCCCTCAGCGGAGAATTCTGCCGGGCCGTTTGAAGCAGGCGCATTCTTTTCTGCATTGTTGAAGCAGCTTTATATCGATCAGCAGTATGTTCCGCGCGCCATCTATGAACCGGTGGATTTTGCCGACCGGGCTGCGCTTGCCGACCTGCTCAGTGAGCAGACAGGGCACCGAATCGAGCTCGCCGTCCCGCAGCGTGGAGAGAAACGCTCACTCGTCGATCTAGCCGGACAAAACGCGAAGCAAAGCTTTGACCAGCGCTTCCGCGTAATGCAGCCGAGCCAGAAGGCCATTCAGGAAACGCTGCAGGACATTCTCGTCCTGCCTGAGCTTCCAAAGCGCATTGAGTGCTTCGATATCTCGCACATTCAAGGCGCGGAGACGGTCGCCTCGCTCGTCGTCTGGGAGAACGGCGCGATGAAGAAGTCCGATTATCGCAAGTTCCAGATCAAGACCGTCGAGGGCGTCGACGATTTCGCCTCTATGCGCGAAGTCGTCACCCGTCGCTACAAACGCGTTGCCGAGGAAACCATGCCGATGCCCAGCTTGATCCTGATCGACGGCGGCCTGGGCCAGTTGCATGCCGCAGCAGCAGCTCTGGAAGAGCTGGGCTTTACCAGCCAGCCGCTGGCGTCGATTGCCAAGCGCGAGGAGATCATCTACCTCTACGGCCAGGAGGACGATCCGATTGTGCTGGACCGGCGTTCCCCCGTACTCCACCTGGTCCAGCGGATTCGCGATGAGTCCCATCGCTTCGCCATCAGTTATCACCGCAAACGCCGGGAGATGCGTGACCGCGATTCCGAGTTGCTGGCAATTCCCGGCGTAGGCGCCCGTACCCGCACCCGTTTATTGGAGCATTTCGGCAGCCTGCGCAGCGTTCAGAGCGCCGACCTCGAAGCACTGACAGCGGTCGTCCCGCGCAAGACGGCTGAACAGATTTATTCCCACTTCCACCCCGCGGACCTTCCCATCCTGAACCAGCCCGCCTGAGCATCTGTTTCAAATAGCCCGACCCGACCGTCATCCTTGAACCTTGTCAAGCCCCATTCATCTCAAGACAGGCGATAACCAGCTGAAAAATAACCACTTAGACCATAAAGCATGGTTGCCGAATATTTCCGCCAATCCGCTATAATAAGAAGTAGTGAGAAATTACGGCACAGTCGTCTGCTCCGCTGCGACAGTGCACGCAACCCCATAAAGAATGACGAATTTAACTCAAAGATATGGGGGGAGGGGGGACAGGGCCTGGACCGCCGCCTGAACCAGCCCTTCCACATCGTGTTGGCCAGCCTCGATCGCCGGTTCCCATCCAAGCTCCCGCAGAGTTTCCGACGTAATCGGTCCGATCGAGATTGCCCGGACGTTCGCGGGCACCGAACAAAGCCCAGCCTCGCCCAGCAGATGGAAGAAGTTGGTCGCCGTCGAAGAACTGGTAAAGGTCACCG
>Ga0206807_1057_pt1 | contig 12147 bp, 9 predicted proteins | sample Alteio_BWOrgCont_57_FD_152915 | JGI IMG/M metagenome (GOLD analysis project Ga0206807, IMG submission 152915) | Enriched cells from forest soil in Barre Woods Harvard Forest LTER site, Petersham, Massachusetts, United States -... | ecosystem: Environmental > Terrestrial > Soil > Temperate forest > O...
TTCGTCAATGGCTGCAAACGGCTCTTCGGTCCGGATAAGAAAATTGCCGCTGCGATCGAGCTGGCGCAGGAAAATCTTGAATCGATCAAGGCCGAGATGGTCGACTTCCAAAAACAGTTGGAAGCGAAGAACGCGGAACGCAATCAGAGCCTAGAGAGCGGCCCGCTCCTCATTCTGCGCAGCGTGGATGCCACGGAGAAGAGCTTCTCTGACAGCATCGTGGCGACGGCCAAAAATAGTTTGAAGCTCATCGAGGGCGCGACCCGCTCCATTCAAATCCTGCTCTCGCGCACGGCCTACAGCGAAGCCACGGTGCGCGAAATTAATCACAACATCGCGGAGGCGGAGGTGCGCCAGACCATCCTCAAGGGTGCCATCCAGCAGGTGTCCAGGACGACGACGGCCCAGACGGTAACTATCAAAGCGGACCTCGATGCCAAGGACGCTGAAATCGCTGTTGCCCAGAAAGGTGATGTCCAATTCGCCGTGCTGCAAGCTGAGCGTGTGGACGTCGATCAGCGCTATAATGGGGCGCTCGATTACCAGGAAGTTCTCAATCAGACCGAGACCAATTTCGAGGTCATCGCGGCCGGAAATGTCGAGGCCAAAAGCCGCGCCAATCAACTGGCCGCGTTGATTCACACCGAGAAAGAGCTGCTCAAGCGGCTGGGGACAGAAGCGCTGCCGGCGACGACGCTCGCTCTTCGCACCGTGCTTGAAACCAGCGTGGCGCAGCAGAACAGCGAGATGGCGGTGGCAATTGGTGCCATCACGGAGCGCGCTCGTTCCACCGGGAAGGAAGGTCTGCGCACCCTCATAGGTGCCCAAGAGGAACTGCACACGCAAAAGATCAAGGATATGGACCGCGCGATCCAGGCGCTGGCCGATGCCGAAGAATCGGTGGTGCAGCGGATCGAAACGACGGTGACCGAAGGCGCGGAAACCCGCGAACGCATGAAGAGCCTGATCGATGTCGCGGGCGGACTTCAAGCCGCGCTGGGCGAACTCAACGAGATTCGCCCCAGCGTGTCCAATACCACCGAAACCGTAACCACAACCGACAAATAATATGGGCCTCTTTCGCTCCATCCCCCTGATCGAACGGGAACTCCCGTTCCTTCAGGAGGTCAACTTCACCGAGCTGCAAAAGGAACTCGTGCGGGTCAGAAACCTGAACGCGCAGCGTTCGCAGGGAGTCGTCCACGAGGACGTCTCCGAGACGGATGGACTTTGCACCAAGTTCCCGCGCATCGTCGGCATCCAACATCTGGTGGAATCTCTATGCCTCAACCTGGAGCCCGCCACCAGCAGTGGTGTCTGCATTACGGGGCCGCGCGAGTGCGGAAAAACTACGTTGGTCGAGGCGCTCATTCGCGCGCGTGCGCAGGGGCGTCTCTCCAGCCAGCTCGGCACAAAGCCGTTCTATATATTCGATGCGACGGGCTTTTTTCTGCAAACAAAGCCCGGAGACCGGATCCAGCCGTTTATCCGCGCGCTGGATGTCGTGGCTAGCAGTAATGGCCTGCTGATCATCGACCATATCGACGATTTTGTCGAAATGGCGGGCACCGACGCGACGCTATTCTTGAACGCGCTTGTCTCCACGCTGGAGCAATTCCGGCGGCGTGGCATGGCGGCCATCATCGTCGCCGAAGAATCTGGTATGAAGGCCGTGACTGAGTGCGGAAAAAGTCTGCCGCGTGTCTTCAAAAGTTTTCCCATCACGCACGAGCCAGGCTTCGACGAGTTGAAGCCCATCTTGACCGCAACTTCGGTCATGCTGGAGAAAGTGCATAACGTGAAGTACACCGAGGAGGCGATCGACGAGGTCATTCGCATCCTCTCGCGCTATCCGGGCCGGGCCTTCACGGCTGCGCGCCCGGGCAATGCGATCCAGTTCCTGGATATGACCGGTGCGTATGTCTCGCGTATGCGTTTCGCCGAGCCGCCGAATATCACAGAGATGCGGAGCCGGCTGTCGCTGCTGCAAGACGAGTATGCTCTCGTGTCGGAAGGTGGTGACGCCACGAGAATCGAGCAGCTGTCGGAGGTGATCGCCGCCCTGACGCAGAAATATGTCACGGTGGAAGGCGAGTGGCGCAAGAAGTTCGAGCCGCTGGAAAGGGCGCGCAAGAATTTCGCCACGATCGAACGGGAACTTCCCATTCTGCGCGCCATCGTCCCGCTGACCGAGAAGGAAAAGGGACGCATGGCCCAGCTCCAGGCCAACGATCAGCGCACCAAGGAGGATGATGCGGAACTCGTGCTCCTCAAGGCCAAGCGCCCGCGCACCAGGGAGGAAGACACCAAGTTCAACATCTACACGGACAACTATGAGAAGTGCAAAGACGCCGTCGTGCAAGCGGAAGCCGCTCTCTATAGCAGTATTCCGCGCGTCCAGGCAGAACACCCGCGTGCAGTCTTTAATTCCCAGACGGGATTCAGCATCAAGTCTCCGCTCGAGACGCGCGAACGTCTCAAGAATCTGGACAGCTATCTCTCCGGCCAAATCTTCCGTCAGGAAACGCCGCGAATCGCATTGGCCAATGCGTATCGTGCGCGTGAGCGTGGTGTCAAAGACCCGGCGCGCCCAATCGTTCTCCTCTTCGGTGGAGGGTCCGGTCTTGGCAAAACCGAGCTGGTCAAGGCGCTCGTCCGCTACCACGTCGGAATGGAAAACCGCCCGGATCTTGCTGACCAACTTACTCCGGTCACCATCAGCCTGAGTGAGTTTGGCGATAAATCATCCGTCTCCAAATTGATCGGCGCCGCACCCGGCCTCGTCGGCTACGATGAGCCTATCCCCTGGCATGAGGAAATCCGCAAGGACCCGCGCGCCATCGTGCTTTTTGACGAAGGCGACAAGGCCCACCCCGTGGTTATGCTGACCCTCATGCAGGCCTTCGACGAAGGCGTGCTCAAAGACAGCGCCCAGAAGCCCGTCAACTTTAAGGACACAATCATCGTCATCAACATTAACGGGATCACGGCTGCCAACCTGGACCCGGCCAGGAAGGACGACCCGGACCATATCTTCGAGTCGGTGTTAAAAGTGCAATCGGAAGCCGGCGGCAACCTGTTTACTGCCGCCGTCCTCAACCGCATCGATGGCCTCTACATTTTTGACGATCTGCTCGACGAAGACCTAGTCAAAATTCTGGGGAAGGAAGTCCGCAAGCTAAACAATGATTTCCGCGATCAATGCGTTTCCGTCGTATTGGATGACGCGACTGCGGAATCCCTTATCGGAACCTTTCCCAATCCCTTCGCCGGAGGACGCTGGCCGCGCAAATTAGTGCAGACGATGCTCCGTCCCCAAGTCCTGCAATATATCGACCGGCGTGATGCCGATCTCTGCGCCGATCAATCCCCACAGAAATGCGTCTTGCGAATCGTGCTCAAAGACCAGGCCATCGTCCTGGTGAAGGAGTAATTATGCCGACCACAGAAGAAGTCCGCGCTTTCGACCAGCAATTGAAGAACAAGCGCAAGCGGGAGAAGCGCCCCAATTGGTTCGCAAGATCCGTCGCGCCCATCCAGGAGAGACTGGCCAAGGTATGGCGGTGGCTTGATCCCGTTGCGACGCACGTCATCCGCGGTGTGACCTGGATATCACCCAAACTTGCCCGCGTTTCGTGGAAGACCGCCGTTCTCATCTCCTGCAAAAGGGACGCTGCTGGAGTACGCCGCTACAATACCCGTTATTGCGCGCTCAACGTGGTCAAAATCGCCCTCACGGCCGGCTTTATCGTCCTCATCGCCACGCCCGCGTACTACTACTGCACGTGGGCAACCTATGAAGACGTCTACGTGCCCACCGCCGGCGTTTTCGTCAACGAGCAGTTCGTTCGTCCAAGTGGAGCTGGCCAGGTCATTGCGCCACGCGATGAAATCTACACCGTGCTTGGGCACGTCATCGATAAGGAAGGGCATGTTGAACCGGTGCGTTTTGACATCGACGTCAATGTCCTGTTTTTCTTCTACAACGACGCTATTCGACCGGACCTTGCGGCAGCTAAACTCGATTCTCAGTCCCCGTACGGAGTGAAATGTACGGTCGAGGCCACCGGCATCTACAACCGGCTACCACGAATCATCCGCATCTGGGCGCTCAAATGGTGGGATGTGCGGCCCGAGATCGTGCGGATCGTAAAGGTAGAAGAACTGAAATCCATTCCTGATAGGTTTTAACCCCGGGCTTCAAACATCGACTGTCACCACTACGGCAGAGGGGAGCGGTCTGTCGTGCATGAGTTGAACCCTGCAAGCAATAAGAGCCTAAAGCGTCGTTATTTAAGAAAATTATAATTGCCAATCAGACGGTTATATGGCCTATTATGTAATTATGATTTCTGTTCTAGGAGATAAGGAAGCAATGCTGAAACTGGGAGTTCGCCTCCGGGCGGAACGCCTGCGTCGCAACCTGTCCCAAGCTCATATGTGCCAAGTGGTGGGAATCACAGTGCCCACCTACCGCAAGATCGAGTCAGGTGATGGCACCGTCGAGTTTCGCCACGTGGCCCGAGCGTTGGGAGTCCTGGGCTACTCCGATCCCCTCGGGGAACTGGTCCCGGAGGCACAACCCGAGATGAGACTGGAGGATCTACTTGCACCCCAGCGCAAGCATGCCTCTCGTCCGAGGACGACGTAAGTGGAAAGACGCCTCCAAGCGATTTGGTGGGACGGCTCGGTGGTTGGGCACCTCATCCATCGGGGCACCATTTACTTTGTTTACGACGAGACTTGGATCAAGCGAGGGCATGATCTCTCCCCTTTGTCCCTACCCTTCACCACCGTCGCGTTCAATGGGAGCAAGGGTATCGACGGAGTTCCAGGATTGATCGCCGACTGCCTGCCCGATTCCTGGGGCCGGAAACTGGCCCGCCAGGAATTCGCCAAGAACAAATGGGGGGAACCCACTTCCATGAGCCTTCTCGCCTGGCGAGGGAAGAGAGGGGTGGGAGCGCTGCATTTCATGCCTTCCCTCCAGGAAGGTTCCAGTGCGCTCGAAAGCATCAGCGCTGCGGCGCTCGCGCGCGGCGCTGCGGAAATCCAGAGAGGTGAGCCAAGCAAGGTTCTCGAGCAGTTGGCCAAGGGAGGCACGGCAGGTGGAGCTTTCCCCAAGAGCCTCGTCCTCGCCTACGCTGACGGCACCCTACGTGTGGGGCCACCGGATGGGGTTGGACAGCCATCCCTGCTGAAGATCGATCTCTCTGAGGATGGAAACAAGGCGGCAGCCGAACATGCGTACGCGCTCATGGCCCAGGCCGCAGGCATCCGTTCGGTGCAGACTCAGTTGATCAAAGAGAAAGGTGCGTCGAAGCGCCGGCACCTTCTCGTAAAACGCTTCGACGTGCCCGAGATCAAGCAGCCCGAACGTCGTCTGCACTTTCATTCGGTTAGTGGCCTGCTGCAAAAGCCACCGGACGAACTTGATTACCGCGATTTCTTTCGCACCGCGATCCGACTAAACACGCCTCCTCAGGAATTGAGGGAGATCGCCCGACGGATGGTGTTCAACGTACTGGCATCCAACCACGATGACCATGCCAAGAATCACGCCTTCCTCTATCACGAGGAACGCCGGGAATGGTCACTGACGCCCGCCTTCGATGTCACTTACGACGCCGGCATTCTGGAGCGTGGCATGTTGGTGAATGGGGATGTATGGCCGGAAGCCACGACGATGGAGGCCCTTTGCCTCGACGCGGGCCTGGCCAAGGAGGAGACCCAACAGATTTTTCGTAAAGTCGTCCGCGCCTTGAAGAAGTGGCCCACGTTCGCCAAGGAAGGGGGCCTTTCTGCGACGAAGACCAAGGAGATCCGTGAGCGGCATCATCTTATCCAGAGCCGGGTCAAAATTTGACACGTCGCTGAGTCTCCTCGTCGGGTGATTCACTTGGAGTATGCAGCTTGTCCGTTGCCGGATGGCTTGGAGTGGGCAGAGGCTCTAAGCTAGCGCCATCGTTTCCTATGGTATCTGTCGGGCATATGGACAGCGCCTCCTCTGCCAGCGCTATTTCCTCCGGGGTGATCGGCTGCCGATAGACATAGGTGTAGCCACCGTCATCCTGCCGCTTGAAAAATTGTGGAGCAAGTTCCCGACATTGGTCACAGTCGATGCAACTGGTGTCGTTGTAATAGGGACCTGGGACGTTCTCCGGTGCTTTGTCTTTGGGGTTGGCCATATAAGTATTTTGTTTGTTGGTTTATGACCGAATATTCTCACGGCTTTCATTCCGATGGAAATTCATTAGTGTTATGTTTTGATGAGCAAAGCGCATGAATTACTGTCACGTCGCCCGTTCGACCTTTACCAGTTGCATCTGTTCCGGCTGGTGGCTGAATCAGGCAGCTTCACGCGGGCCGCGCAGATCACCGGGCTGACGCAGAGTGCCATCACGCGGCAGATTCAAAGCATCGAACAGCAGCTGGGGTTGAGTTTGCTGACTCGTACGACTCGATCGGTGGTAACTACGCCCGCGGGTAAATTCCTGCTTCAGGAATCAGCGCCCGTCCTGGGCGACGTCGATGTTCTGTTGCGTCGACTTAGGGAAGAATACGCTGATGCGCCGAGAGAAGTTCGCGTGGGTGTATCCCGCAGCGTGAGCCTAGCCTATCTACCCGGCTTCTTTTCCGCCAATGTGGGGCAAGGGCCGACGGTGATCTCGCGAGTGACTCATGAATCGAGTCAGACCATCTTGGCTTCGCTTGAATCGGACACTCTGGACATCGGCGTGCTGTTACCGCCAGCCCGGCTTTCCGAACGACTCCGCATCACCCACAGGTTTCGTGATGCTTTTACTTTCATTGCCAATGCGGACCAGCTCGCAGCAGCAACGGTAAAGGTGAAGACGGCCTCTGAGCTTCGGCGCTGGTTGGAATCTCAACCTTGGCTCGCCTTACAGGCCACGACTCAAACCGGGCGGCGGCTCACCGCGTGGCTCAAAGCTCAGAAGTTGCTGGTCAGACCTACCATGGAGTTAGATAACTTCGATTTGATCATCAACTTGGTTGCCGTGGGCGTTGGCGTAAGTTTGGTACCTCAACGTTCCCTGGCTTTGTACGCACGACGTCACGCCATCGTGCGCTTGCCCTGGCCGAAACGCTTTATCCGTGAATTGGTTGTGGTGGTTCGGCGACAGCGCAAAACACCGGAGCATATCGAACGCTTCGTCGAAAACATTTTATTCTAGCGATCAGTAGTCCCTGCGCCGTTCAAAATAAATGAAAATAAGTTGAGATAATTCTTGCTCGTGCGCGTCTTATTCTATATAAAGAAATCACATTCAACAGCCATGAGAACCATATCATTAACCACAAAGCATTGCCTGAGCTTTGCAGCCATTCGGTTGCAAGGTACAAGCGCGATCTCGTCTGGTTTTATGGTCAAATATGGCCCCAAGACCGAACTTAATGATCGTACGAAAGAGGTGCGCGGCTAGGTTTTAGCCTGAACTTTCAGGACAATTTCCAACCCCGCCCACCGAAAGGTGCGCGGGGTTTTTTATTCGACTTTTTCAGAGGTAAACAAACAAAGGAACAACCAAAATACTGACAACTTAATTTAAGGTGACGAAAGAGAAAGGCCCTGCCGTCGGCGCGAACCAACGGCAGGGCGGATTGGTCACTCACAGAAACGTGGATTGCGGCACTGAAGTAACCGTTAAGGTTATATTTCAATACCGGTGCGGTGTCAACTGACCCCGTATAGATAGCAGCGTTTCTGCGTAAACCGGTCCCTCAAAGTCCCTCACTTACATCACAGAAGGCTTAGGCTCTTATCTATATGAAAATATAGATAACGGGTCGCAGGGGAGGTGTGCCTGAAACACCGAAACATCCGCCGTGAAATACCTGCGGGTACGAGAACACAAAAGCTCGTAATGGTGTTCGTTCTTTATTGTGAATAGCGGTCCTGCGGATGGTGGCAACCTGATGAGTTGCCGGCTGTCTGCGGGACCGCGCTAATTTATCAAGGGAGCGCCGAGGCATTGGAATCTGTCCAGCCTCGACGCTCCTTTCCATTTTTCGCGGCCATGGTCCAGTAGCTAAGACGTGACGACGCCATCGTTGAGATGCCGGAGCGTAACCGGCTGGCCGCACCATTTAACAAGCGCAGATATGTCGCGCGCCAGCTTGCGCGGGGAGGTCTCCAAAACCACCCAGGTCCGGGGCAGCACCGGGGCGACATGGTGCTGCGCACGGCAGTAATGGGGATGTGGCAGACAAGGAACGCATCTGCCTTGCAAGTTGGCTTATGCGGGAGCGTTACCCGCCATCTCCACCATTTCATTGGGAGTTGACCCGGCTAGCCGACTGTAAATCGGCCGTCACTAAACGTGCCGGAAGGCGACCTGTGGAGCATTACCACCAACTCCCACCATTTATCACACCCACGCCGTGGGTTCCGAAGCCGAAGTCGTCGAGGCGCACGGTTGTCAACCGTGTCATTAACGAGTGCGAGTCTCGTCGGAACCGCCATGGCAGCAATTTCAATCACAACCTCGGGCACGAGGAAGATAGCCAATCCGCGCCGCTTGGGACGGCGAGACACCCGGAGCGTAACCGGGGTGCCCGACCACTTTCCCTCCCTGTAGCTCAGGAGCAGAGCTTGTGACTTCTAATCACATGGTCGCAGGTGCAATTCCTGCCGGGGAGAATTTTGCTGCCGTGCGCAGCACTTCCCAGGTGTCGAAATAGTAGCCGAGCCTGACTGTTAATCAGGTGCCGCAAGGCGTGTTGGTGCGAGTCCAACTCTGGGAGCCACTTTTACGGAGCACGTCCGGCATAGACGAGGACACTGTCTCGAAAACAGCTGCGGCCTTAAAACCGTCCAGAGTGCGATTCTCTGGTGCTCCGCCATTCCACCGCAAATGCAAAGTATCCCAAGCACCCGGGTTCTCAACCCGGTCCTATCCGGTGAGAGACCGGATGCGGTGACCATTTTCCGCCCGTTAGTATAATAGTAATACGCTCGGCTTACATCCGAGACTCGAGGGAGCGTAACGTTCACGGGCGATTTTCCCCTCCATAGCTTAAAAGCAGAGCCATCGACTGATAATCGATAGACCGAGGAGCGTTACCTCGTGGAGGGACCATTTTCCCCAAAGGCTGAATAGCTGAGACAGATTAGCGCCTCGCTGAAGCCGAGGAGAGTTCGGCGCAATTCCGAATTCAGCCACCAGTTTGTTCAATCCAGCATCATTGATGTAGCAGCGCGCATGGCGGTCTTCCAAACCGCATGGGCCGGGGCGGCACCGGCATGATGCAAACGTTTCCAAATGCTCCCGAGGTGTAAGAGTCGTGCGTGTCGCCGTGCGAAGGCGAAGGGTCGAGGTGCAAGTCCTCGCGGGAGCAGACCTGCGGTCGGCAGTATTTTCATTCCTCCGTGGCAGAGCGAGCAATGCACTTCTTTCGTAAAGAAGACGATGCCGGTGCGACTCCGGCCGGAGGATCCAATTTCCCGCCGTGAGCAGTACCAGGTGATGATGTAGCCAGCAGCATTCAGGCCTGTGAAGCCTGCCGGGTGGGTGCAAGTCCCACGCACCTGACCAATTTCCGTGTCTGATGGAGCAAGTGAACCACTCGGTCTGCAAAACCGATGCGACGGGAGCGTTACCCGTGGGCACGTCCAATTTCATTCCATCCAAGCAGAGATAGCGCTGCGGTCCGTCGGTAACGGACAGAAGGCCGGTGCAATTCCGGCGGGTGGATCAGGTTTATCGCAGCGAAGGCAAGTGGCGAGCCATCTGGCTCATAACCAGAAAGCAGTGGGTTCGATTCCCGCCGCTGCAATTTTTCACGCTCCGTGGTCCAACGGCACGACGCCTCTCTCATAAGGAGGAAACGGTGGGGCGGCACCACCCGGAGCGATTTTCATTTCACGGGCTCAGCGTATTGGCAGACCGTACACCCGACTCTTAATCGGTGAAGTCCCGGTGCAACTCCGGGTGAGCCCAGAATTAATGCCGTACGCAGTACTCCGGCTTGGCCGAGCAGCAGAGGCACCTCTTTTGTAAAGAGACCCAGACCGGGGCAGCACCGGTAGCCGGATCCACTTTCATGCCAACCAGCAGCTGCCGTGCGCAGCACCTTAGCCCCAAAAGGCGTCAACGCGACCGGGCAAGGTGATCAGCAGGCCGGGTTTCCACAATTCGTAAAACCGTAACGCCACGGGCCCGCACCACTTTCAACCCACAACCAGGAGTAACCCATGGAACCGAGTACCAGCAAATAGCGGTGTCTCCCCGCTTCAATCAACAGAGATCCTGCCAGACCATCCAGGAGCCGGCGCGAATGCGTCGACTGAAGCATGGCTTCTAATCATATGAATACTGAACTCATCGAGCGACATTTCGCCCGGATGGGATCACGATTCAAAATGACCCGACCAGCCTCACGGCGGGGCCGGCCTGATACCTACACCATCGATATCCACAAGGACAACCGGGGCGAATTCTTCGACCTGAGTGTTCCGGAGAAGATGGATGGCCAGATCGACCTCACCGTCATGCAGACCGTGCCGGAGGACCGCCACCTGCTTTTGCTCGTTCGCAAGAACGGCGAGGAGCAGAAGGACCGGTTCCTTTGCGGTCACGACGAGCGTGCTTGGTTTGTTGCGGCCGTGCCAGGCAAGGCTTCCTCTGTGCGTGATGCCAAGGAATCTCTCAAGCCCCAGCGCGTCCGCCTCGAACAGGCTCTCCGTGCCGTGCCTGCCAGCCAGGTTAATCGACGCAAGAACCGTGCGTTTCGCCGTCAGGGCGAATGGTTCTTCATCGAGGAACCGCGGTTGCAGGTCGACGCGAAGCTGATCCTCCGCAATGAACCGATCCGTCGTGGTGGCGGCAAACCGCACACCATCGCGGAGGTTTATCGACGTGGAGGTGAAGTCGTCTACGTGCATCCTCGTTATCGCAACGGGGTGCGTCCCACGGAATATGCGAAAATCCTGGCCAATACCCCCAACATGAGCCCGTCCGACTGGCGCATGATGATGCGTAATCCAGAAGTCTTCGCCCGTGGCACGGTCCGCCATGCGGATCACAAGACGATCACGCTGCATGGTTGGCATCGGGTCCTGATGAATACGGAAAACGAATCGGCGACTATGCGCGCCGTGGCTTTTCTGGACTGATCTTCATCCGGCTGAAACTAGCCAATAAATCGTGGTCCGATTCCCCTCGGGTAGTCGGGCCACGCCGCTTTATTGCCCTGTAGTGCAAAAGTAGCACGACGGTCTCTGAAACCGTAAATCTTGGTGCGATTCCAAGTGGGGCATCCAATTTCGCCCAGAGCCCGCATTGAGCGCTCAATGCCGGGCCATCTCCCGAATCAACGGCAGGCCTTCTGCAAAAGGAAGGTGTGAGCAGTAGCTCCGTGGTCCGTGGGCGAATCTCTTTAGCTCCCGTAGCGCAGCAGAGCAGCGCCTCGCTTCGAACGAGACGGTCGCAGGTGCAATTCCTGCCGGGAGCTCCCTTTCCCCACGTAGCCCAACTAGAAGGAGGCGCTCCGCTCAGAACGGAGACAGTGCGGGTGCAAATCCTGCCGTGGGGACCACTTTTACTCCCGTAGCCCAACAGAAGAGGCAGCCGACTTAAGATCGGCTTAGTGCCGGTGCGAATCCCACCGGGAGTATCCCTTGGAGCATGTACCGGGCAAGCGAACCGGGACTCCGTGCTAAGGAGTTCGGCCCCTTCGGGGGCTGGGGTGCAAGTCCTCCGTGCTCCGCTTTCCCGCCCGTAGTTTAAAGTAAAACCCCCGGCTTATACCCGGCCAGCACTAGATGAGTGCGCAATGCAGGTGCGAGTCCTGCCGGGCGGACGATTTTTTGGCCGCGAATGCAAAGCAGATCGAGCGACCGGTCTTTCAAGCCGGACCTAACGGGTTCGAGTCCCGTCGCGGCTACCAATTTATCCCTGAACAAGTTCAACCTTGTGGCCCGTGGGATCGACAACCACAGCACGACGCCCCCAAGGTGAATCCTTAGCGGGTGAAGCAACCCGCCCTCCCTTTTCGACGAGAATTGGAACCAGGGCATCCAGATCGGTGACTTTGAAGCCGAGTCGCGTGGCCGTCGTTGCACCAGCAGAATCGGCTTCAGGATAAATCTCAAACGTCACGCCATCGCCTTCAGAAGCATAATGC
>Ga0206807_1093_pt1 | contig 12094 bp, 12 predicted proteins | sample Alteio_BWOrgCont_57_FD_152915 | JGI IMG/M metagenome (GOLD analysis project Ga0206807, IMG submission 152915) | Enriched cells from forest soil in Barre Woods Harvard Forest LTER site, Petersham, Massachusetts, United States -... | ecosystem: Environmental > Terrestrial > Soil > Temperate forest >...
ACTCCACGTTAATTTGGAGGAATTTTATGATTTGCCCTGAATGTGAGAGTGCGCTCGACTTCGACGAAGAAGATGTGGAAGAAGGCGACGTGATCGTCTGCGACGAATGCGGGACAGAATTTGAAATTGTTGCCACCGAACCTCTTGAGCTTTCCAAAGTAGAAGAAGGCTATGAGGATGAGGACGAGGAAGCCGAAGAAGAGGACGAGGAATGAAGCAGTTTTTTCCGAGCACCGCTCGCGCCGCCTATGTGCGGGGAGCGGTGATGGCCCTGGTTGCAATTTGCCTGCTGGTTCCGCTGGCGGGTCTGGCACAGAACGATGCGGTGCGGTCGGTGGAAGGCAAAGTGTACGGAGCCCAGGAGTCTGTGCTCGGGAGCGCCGTCGTCTATCTGCAGGACTCGAAGACGAACAACATCAAGAGCTTTATTTCGACGCAGGATGGAAGCTACCGCTTCGGCCAGCTTTCCTCCAGTGTCGATTACCAACTGTGGGCCGAGTACAAGGGCAAGAAGAGCGATAAGAAAAATATCAGCTCATTCAATTCCAAGAAGCAGCTCTTTATCGATCTGCACATTAAAGATTAGCCTTGCAGCATAGGTTTTCTTCAATCCACGTTGCAGATTAGGCACTTGAGATATTCCGTTTCGGGAATCGTCAGGATAACGGGATGGTCTGCGGCTGCGCCGCGGCGCTCGATGAGCCGCACGCGGCGGCCTGCGTCGCCTGCGGCTGCGGCGACCACCTCCTGAAAATCTGCGGGTGAAACGTGGTGCGAGCAGGAGCAGGTAACCAGCGTGCCGCCGGGGCGCAGCATTTTGAGCGCGCGCAGATTCAGCTCCTTATAGCCGCGAAGCGCGCCTTCGACGGCGCGCTTCGACTTGGCGAAGGCGGGCGGGTCGAGCACGATGCTGTCGTAGGCGGCGCCGGAGGTACTCCAGTCACGCAGCAGGTCGAAGGCGTTGGCTTCCATCCAGTCCACGGTTGAACCTTGCAGCTTTGAGGCGTTGGCGGCCAGGTTTTTTTCGGCTACTTCGAGCGCGGAGCGGGAGATGTCGACGCCGGTGACGCGCGGGCAGCTTTGCGCGAGATGCAGGGCGAATCCTCCTTGATAGGTGCATACGTCAAGCGCTTCTCCGTGGGCATAGCGTGCGGCTGCGGCGTAGTTTTCGCGCTGATCGAGGAATGCTCCGGTTTTCTGTCCGGCGCCAGCGTCGTAATGGAAGGTTAGTCTGTTGAGCTGGAAAGTTGTGCTGAGTAGCGGGGCTTCTGCGCCGGCTGCGTACAGCGGAGATGTTGGAGGCTGCCCAAGCTGCTCGAGTTCGCGGATGCGCGGGTCGGAACGCTCGATGATGGTCTTGGGTGACAGCTCTTCTCTGAGGACATCGGCTACGAGCGAGCGGGTCTCATCAGTATCCAGTCCTTTGGCCAACAATTGCAGTATGACGAGATTGCCGTACTTATCGGCGACGATGCCGGGCAGCGCGTCAGCTTCACTGAAGACAAGGCGGCAGGCGCTGGTTTCTGTGCTGAGCATCGGAAGGCGCATGCGGACGGCGGCCTGGAGGCGTGCTCGCAACAGATCAAGCCACTGCTCATGATTGATGAGATCGGTTGATACGAATCGCAGGGCGATCTGCGAGGCGGAACTGAAGAGTGCGGTGCCTAACGGAATGCCGCGCTGGTCGACTACCGGAAGAAGTGCGGATGGTTCGCCGATAATCCGTTCGACGTCTGACTGATAGACCCATAGGTGCCCGGCGCGAATGCGGTCCGCCGCACGGCGTGAAATGACGGCTGCGGGGTCTTCGAATTCGGGCTGGAGCGAGGTTGGAGATGCGGGCCGAGGCTTTTGGCTGCGCCTTTCCTGCTTCGCTGCGTTGCGTCCGGGCATAGTTCATCTTCGCACGGAGGGACGGTCAGACTTTTCCATGAAACTGTACAAAAATGTGGCAGATACGCGCACAGGTGGATTCCCGTGATGCCTCTTTTGCGGTCAAAGCCTATAATCAAGTATGGCAACTGCGCAAAGCGCGTCAGTGCAACCCGCAAAATCTCTCCAGGTGCTTGATCCGTTTGCGCCCCGCTTTGAGAAGCTGGTGGCCACGGTTCGCGCCAACCGGCCCAGCGACGATACGGAGATCATCCGCAAAGCCTGGGAGTTTTGCCTCGAACACCATAAAGGCCAGCTGCGCGCCTCGGGCGAGCCATATGTGCTACATCCGCTGGAAGTTTCTCTTGTGCTGGCGGAGATGAAGCTGGATTCGACGGCGATCGCCGCCGGGCTGCTGCACGATGCGGTCGAAGATACTCCGGTCACGACGGCTGATATTACAGCCAAGTTCGGCGAACAGGTGGCGCACATTGTCGAAGGCGTCACCAAGATCGATAAAATTCAATTCGCGAACAAGGAAGACCGCCAGGCGGAGAACGTTCGCAAGATGCTGCTGGCGATGGTCAGCGATGTGCGCGTTGTCCTGATCAAGCTGGCCGATCGGCTGCACAATATGCGCACGCTCGAGCATCTGCCCACAGACAAGCAGCAGGTCATTGCCCGCGAAACACTCGACATCTATGCACCGCTCGCTCATCGGCTGGGCATGGGCAAGGTGCGCGGCGAGCTTGAAGACCTCGCCTTCCGCTTCGTCGATCCCTACGCCTATCAGCAGGTACATGATGCCGTTGAAGAGCGCCGCAGCGAGGGTGAACAGTTCCTGGTTGGCGTGGAAGCCTTGTTGCAGGAGAAGCTGCGCGAGAACAATATCAAAGCGCGCGTGGAGTGGCGCATCAAGCGTCTTTACAGCGTGAGCCAGAAGCTGGTGAAAGCGCGCACGACGGTCGATCAGGTGTACGACCTGCTTGCGCTGCGCGTGATCACCACCAGCGTGCAGGATTGCTATGCCGTCTTTGGCCTGATCCACAGCATCTGGCGGCCGGTGCCGGGGCGCATCAAGGACTTTATCGCGATGCCTCGCCCGAATTTGTATCAGTCACTGCACACAACTGTGATGGGCGAGGGCGGCCATCAATTCGAGGTGCAGATCCGCACCGAAGAGATGCATCGCATCGCGGAAGAAGGCATTGCCGCGCACTGGAAGTACAAGGCCGGCGGATCGCCGATCAGCGCACGCGACGAACAAAGATTGGCCTGGGTGCGGCAGCTGGTCGAATGGCAGCGCGAGATGAGCGATCCGAATGAATTTCTTTCGACGCTCAAGATCGATCTCTATCCGGAAGAGGTTTACACGTTCACGCCGAAGGGCAAGGTCGTTGTATTGCCGAAAGACGCCAGCCCGCTCGACTTTGCCTATGCCATCCACACCGAGGTGGGCCAGTCCTGCATTGGAGCGAAGGTCAACGGACGAATGGTGCCCTTGCGCTCCAAGCTGCGCAATGGCGATATTGTCGAAGTGGTTACGCAGAACGGCCACACTCCAAGCCGCGACTGGCTTACCTTTGTCAAAAGCTCGCGCGCTCGCAACAAGATCAAGCACTGGCTCAATGAGCATCAGCGCGAGCGCGCCATTGAAATCGGCCGCAAACTGCTGGAACGCGAAGCGCGGAAGTACAAAATTTCGCTCTCGAAATTCGACGAGTCCGACTACGAGCGCATCGCAGCCGAGTACAGCGTCGCCACTCCAAACGATCTATTAGCCGCAGTGGGCTTTGGAAAATATTCGGCGCGGCAGGTGCTCAATCGGCTCGCGCCAGGCGTAACGACCCAGCAAACGGCGGAAACGGACACCGCGGTCGCGGGAGTATCGGACACGGTCAAGCGTGTTTCGATGGCGAGCGGGGCGGATTCGCTCCAGGTCGAAGGACAGAATGAGCTGCTGGTCTATCGCGCGCGATGTTGCAATCCTATCCGCGGCGAGGAGATTATCGGCTACGTCACGCGCGGCAAAGGTGTCGCCGTGCATGCGCGTAGCTGCCCGAATGTGCAGAATTTACTATACGAATCGGATCGTCGCATCTCGGTTGAATGGGCGAGGCCAGCGGATGAAGCGCCGGGACGCAGGCAGACGTACCCGGTCAAATTAACTGTCTACTGCGACGACCGCGCAGGCATGCTCAAAGAGATGACCGCTGTCATCAGCGATGACAATACGAACATCCGTTCGGTCGACTCCAAGCCCGGCCCGAACAACGATGCAACGGTTGAATTCATCGTCGATGCGGAAGATGTGCGGCATCTGAATCGCCTTGTCCAGGGACTGCGGCGCGTGCCCGGCGTCCGCGACGTACAGCGCTCGCAAAAGCTTTAGGGACGCGCCGGAGACGGCCCTGCTCGTGTACACTGAGGTAGACCCCCTGTGTCGGGACGTGGCTCAGCCTGGTAGAGCACTCGCTTGGGGTGCGAGGGGTCGGCAGTTCAAATCTGCCCGTCCCGACCATTCCATGGAGCAGCCGCGTGCTTCGCTCGCCGGGTCTCTTCTATTCTGCTCGCGCTGGTCACAAGCTGAGATATTGTGACTTGAAGAGGTCGAAAATCAGCTATCAGTGCGATCGTTTTATTCCACTCTCTTAAAAATTATGTCCAGGCAATTGGAACTACCCCATTCAAGCCAAAAGAAGGCTTGAATGGGCCACCCGCCGCTTGTCAGCGGAGCTACAACTCAGTGCGTCGCATCGGTTCCGCCAGGCGCGACAGGCACGGTTGTCTTTACCTATAACGGAGGCAATCCCTGGACAACGGTGAACGTGGATGCATTCGGGAATGCCACGGTCAGCGATGGATTCCTCAACGCGCCAATAGGCTCATACACGATAACTGCCAGCTACTCCGGCGACAGTCACTTCACAACGGCTAGCGCGAACACGACGTTTACCGTGAATTCTGGCAAGTCCACTCCAAATATCACCCTTACCTGTTCACCGGGCACAATTGCCTCGGGTCAGACTTCCAATTGCACAGCTCACGTATCAGGGGGAGCCACGGGAACAATCGCTCTTTATGAGTGGTCAACTTATCTCTGGAGTCTTCCCGTGGACGATTCGGGCAATGCAATTGGAAACGCCACCTTCGACAATCTTGCCGAAGAGTCACCCGCACAGGGAATCCCGTTGACGGCCACCTATTCGGGCGACAGCAATTTCAACTCTGCCAGCGCGACTACCACGCTGACAGTGACTTCTGGAACCTCACAGAATTACAGCTACGTCTATGACCGCTATGGGAACCGCTGGCAGGAGAATCCGAATGGAGCCCAACTGGCTTTCAATGCCAGCACAAACCAGATTGCGGTCTCAGGCTATACCTACGACGCGGCGGGTAATCTGACAGGAGACGGCATCAACACGTACAGTTATGATGCGGAAGGGAACCTCACTCAGGTCAATGGCGGAGCAACGGCCAAATACACGTACAACGCACTCAATCAGAGAGTGCGCATCGATCAGGGCAGTACCGCCCGTGAATTTGTTTTTAACATGAACGGGCAGCGCACATCCATCTGGGATGGCAACAGCGGGAGCCAGCTTCAGGGACAAGTGTACTGGGGAGGGTTGCCTGTGGAGTTCTATTCCGGCGGAGCGGCTCACTTCCAGCATCAGGACTGGCTGGGGACAGAACGAATGCGTACCAGCTATAGCGGGTCAGTAGAAGGCACTTTCACTTCACTGCCATTCGGCGACGGGTACTCCTTTACGGGAACTGACGGCGATGTCTACCACTTCGCCCAGTTGGACAAGGACTACTATGGCAGCGCTGACAGCCAGACCGACCATGCGCAGTTCCGGCAGTACTCGGACGCGCAAGGCCGCTGGATGTCCCCCGACCCCTATGACGGCTCCTACGACTTCTCCAGCCCGCAGAGCTTCAATCGCTATAGCTATGTCCTCAATAATCCGATGAGCTTTGTCGATCCTTTAGGGTTAGATACTCAATGTACAACCAACCCGGATTGGACGATCACTTGCATCATTTCCATTCCGGTTACGAACGGACCACCCGCAGCACCATCATGTCAAGCCGGATCGTGCATTTTTGAGATTGGCGCCGGCAGCGCTATGGGTAGCGGTTATGTTCCCCCATGTAATGGGTCTAACAAGGGTAACTGCACAAATGGCCCAGTAAAAAACATAAGCGTAAAAGGTGGGGGAGCCCCAAATAAAACACTTGGAACTTGCCGGGTAGGTTCAACACCAAGTCACTCGCAATATGCTTCGGCTTTTGGGTCAGTTGCGGCTATGACGGCACAATTCTTTTCAGGTCTTGGACCGATCAACAATACATTCGGTTCGGGGTCGGCGGTGTCGCAGGTAATGGCTCAATCTCCCGGTGTGCAAGACGCAATCAATGGGTACAACATCTTCGGGAAGACGAGCGGCAATTACAATTTCGGCGTATCGGGAGCTTTTGCTGCGGGGAACAACATCGTGGCTCAGTTCGTCGGCGGCTACTCTTACAGCATCAGTCCAACCAGCGGTGGGATCAATCTCTCACTCAGCAACTACACGAGTTTCCGTTCGCTAGCCGCTGATATCGGACCGAGCTGGGCGCGCCCTTACCCAATGGGAACCACCCATCAGACGTACAACCTCTTCGTCCCATGTCCATGAAGGTAAGTTCACCGAATAGCTCGCGAGAGGAGTCCGACTATGAGATCAGATGTTAATGCAGCGCGGAACAGGGGGCGCTTGATGGGAGCAGTGGTGTCGATGGCTACCTTCATCGTCCTGTTCGTAGTCGCGCTTCCCAATATGGAGACCTCGCTGGTGTTCATACCAATACTCACGCTCTCAGCACTTGCAGGCGTCCTGGCGTGGGCACTTGTGCGCTATCGCGCTCGGAGATCGGCACGCACTATATGAGACCACTGCTCGGACAAATGGTGTTAATGTGCTGCCTGCTAACTGGGTGTCAGGGAGCCGAATCGCGGTCAATCACACGACAAGCACTGGTAGGCGACTATGGCTATAAGTCTGTGGACACTTCAGTCGATAAGGCGACAGATCATCAGCTTGATCGCCTGACGTTGAAGGCTGACGGAACCTACAAACTGGTGCAAGGAGGATCGACCAAGGCCAGATCGGAAAAGAACGGTTCATGGAGCATAGAGCCTGGAGACCCGCCCAATGTCCTCTTGGATCATGCGGGCTATCCCATCCAGGTCAAGAAGGGTGAGGTCCGCCTGCTAATCAACGATGACTTGGGAGAGTGGTACGTCAAAGCCAAGTGAGGCAACCGTGCGGGCCGTTCTCTGTCGTTCCCTGCTGGCGTGCTGTGTTCTGGCCGGGTGTACAGCCCAGCCACCGGTCACACGAGATGCCCTCGTGGGGACTTACGTCTATAAGTCGGAAGACCCTGAAGGCAAGCCGACAGATCACGAGTGGGACCGTCTGACCTTACAGGCAGATGGAAAGTATGACCTCGTGCAAGGGGGGCCGACGAAGCCTAAATCTGAGAAGACAGGCTTGTGGCACTTCTCAGGTGGAGACCCTGCGGAAGTCGATCTGGATCACTCGGGTTATCCGGTCCGTGTGAAGCGCGGTGAGGTCCGGCTCATGATCGATTGTCGCATTCCATGAATAGGGGATTAACCTATCCCAACAAATCGAGCATCTTTCGTGGCCTTATGAGTGACTCTGCAACATTTGCAAAGTTTGCAGATGCAGTGCCGGTCGTTGCCTTAGATGTGGCCTTAATCGATGGCATATACACAGAGTTTACTGGGGAATGTTCCTATCCATGAGAAATCTCTTTGAAATGACTCAACATCATCGCGGTCGGGCCAAGGACCTCATTCTATATGTGCTCATAAGCTTACTTATTTTGGCCGTAGTTTTTACTGCCGCTATGACAGGGCTGCGTGAAGACATATTTATGAAATGGCTCAGTTTTGTAGCCTTCACATTGCTCTTATTCGGATATTTCATTGCGGATAATCGTTCACTGTGGAAAAGACCTCAATTCTGGATCATGAGCGGGGTGTGTTTTCTGATCCACTTACTTGGTTTCATTGTTTTGTTTGCACATCTGACGATATTCAAACCCATTTGGTTTGGCTTGATTGGGCTTGTTGAGATGTTCGTACTCCTTGTCCTCAAAAAATATCTGCTATAAGGAAGGAACACGCCCCAAAGAAAGGTCTTCTATTTAATTAGGAACCTAAGGACCGCAAGGAATGATAACCCGGACTCCCCAACGACGGAGAGTGAACCATTCCAGTCACTGAATCTGGCGTCATGATAGTCAAAAAGTTCTAAAATCGTCCGCCAGGGCCGACCATTATAAAATCAACAGCTTGCAAGATTGTCCTGATTGTGGAGAATAGCAGCGCGAGGGGCAAAATTAAGCAAAGCTTTTGCATCTGCCAACCCTGGCTCACGGCGGAATCATCGCCTGTGAAGTTCATTCGTAAAAAGAGGCTTGCCTGGTCCGGTGCTTTCCCTCACTTTCTCGCGTACCTGCCTTTATCTCTCCCGTTTCTTTGTAGACCTAGTCCATGCGAGGGCGAACTGCTTCAAGTTCAGGCTCTAGACGTGCACGTGTTGTGCATGAACTTCGCTTGCGACTTGGAATTCTTCGCGAGAACCTCTCCCTCTTTACAAAGATTTTGATTTCGAGGTCTTCAAGAGCCGCAGCGTCGCGCTGGTACATACAGCCTGTTCAGTTCTGGACAGTCCTTTTTCGTAAATGGACAGCTTTGGCTCTCGTACTCATGTTGACAATCAACATTAAGTACCACTTGTGTTGATTGTCAACATGGAAACTGAATTGCTCCTCAAACACAGAGAAGTGAGGAGGTCCCAATGAGAATCAGTCATAACCACAGTTGCTCGATACGTCTGGGGGCGGCTTCAACCATCCTGCTCCAGATCGTTTGTTTAGGAGTTCTCGGCGGAATGGGTTTGTGCGCAAAGGCGCAAATCCTGACGAAAGAAGATCTGCAAAAACAAATAGAGATCTATGAAGCCGCATCACTGCAAGCAAAGTCTCCGGATATGCCGGCGATCCAGGCGGGACAGATTTGGTCACACCTTGGAACGTTGTATCAGGATGCAGGCATGTATGGGCAATCCGAGCGTGCCTTCGAACACGCGATGCGATTGCTCACCGTCGCTCCTGTTTCTAATTCGGACCTCGCGACAGCAATCGACAATTTAGGAACGCTGTACATGGAAACAGGGCATGTCGAGGAAGCAGAACACGCGGAATTGAAAGCACTGAAGATTCGCGAAGAATCAAAGTTAGAGTCTGAGCTTCCTAGAAGCTGGTATCACCTCGCAACTCTCTATCTTCGAGAGCATCGCTCTGCAAAAGCGAAAGAGTATGCGGAACGCGCTGTGAATGCATTTTTCGCGGATAGGAATGCTGTTCCAGAAGATAAGACGGGCAGTCTGCTGGTTCTTGCATCTTCTTTATGCCAGAGCGGTAAATACCCTGAAGCAATCGCAAAACTGCAGAGCGCGTTTCAAATGGCAAAAGAGACCTATGGGGCCGATACATTCCCAACAGGGTTCAGCGCATTCATTCTGGGATACGCCTACTGGAAGAGCGGCGATCCTGCTTCCGCCGCTGAACTCATGCAGCACGGAACGGAGATCATGGGCAAAGAACTGGGATGGAGGCATCCGGCCTATCTCACCGTGATGACGCAATACGCAAAGTTCCTACGAGATGAACATCGACCAGACACGGCGCGCGCGATTGAGCAGCAGGTGAAAGACATGCGAGCTCAACTGAATGCAAATCCGGCCTACAGCAATGGTTTGGATACGACGGATGTAGCGGCTCTCTTTTAGAGTGGCCGCTATTCCGTTTTTAGCGCCTGCGTGGGGTCGATCGATACTGCGCGGTGCGCAGGCAATGTGGCCGCGAGCAAGCCGATGAGGACGAGCAGCAGCGCCGAAAGCGCAAAGACGACAGGATTACCCGGATGAATCTCGAACAGATAACCACGGATGGCGCGCGCGGCGAAAAATGCCGCTACTCCCCCGATCAGCACACCGATTGCCAGCAAACCGATGATCTGGCGCATCACCAATGCGAAGACTCTTACGCGGGTTGCGCCCAGGGCCATGCGCAAGCCGATCTCGGTGGTGCGCCGGGTCACGTTCCAGGCGACCAGGCCATAGATGCCGATGCAGCTCAGCAGCAATCCGAGCAGGGCGAAGAACCCAGACATGCTGGACAGCAACCGCTCACGCGCGACCGAGTCTCGAAGCGACTGGCTGAAGACCACCGCTGGGATCTCCGGGCTGGATGGCGCCATCTCATGCATTGTGGCCAGATACGCCGATCTTGCTGCAATGGTGCTTCGTGCGTGAATGATAAAGAAAAGCGTAGAGCCCGCATTCGTCGTAACCGCTTCCTCGCCTGCGGCGATCGGCAGATACACAATCGGGGGAGGCGACTCGCGCAGAGAGTCGTATTTTGTGTCCTGGACGATGCCTACAATCTGATAGTCGTGGAAAGTATCAACACCTGTCCTTCTGTTGTGGATGACGTTTCGCAGTGTTTTATCGAGTGCCGATGTGTTCGGAAAGTAGAGACGTGCTGCGGCCTGGCTCACGATACAGGAGTTTCGGTCTGAGTTGCTATTTTGCAAGTCTCGGCCGGCGAGCAAAGGTATGCCCACGGCGGAGAAATAATGGGCAGCGATTATATTTTCCATTGCTTCGGCCGGCTGGGCGTGCTGGGCGTTCTCTGCAGCGACAAAGTCATCGGTCCAGCGTCCCATTAGAGGAGGCACTGCGGCAACGCTGGCCTGGTCCACTTCGGGATACTCCTCCATGCGCGCAGCCATGCGGCGATAGAGCGTCACGAGCGCTTCCCCGTGCTCGGGAACGCGCAGGAAATCGGTCAGGACGAAGAACACGTTATCGGTGCGGTAGCCGGAATCCTCAGTGAGCAGTCGCGCAACAGTTGTGCCGAGCAAGCTGGCCACCACTATCAGCGTGAGCGACAGCGCGACTTGAAAGGGCACGAAAAAGTTACGCAGGCCCGTGCCACCGGCGGATGCGCGGGGATGCGAGTTGCGCAGCGCCGCTTCCACGCTGGTATGGCTGGCGGTCCATGCCGGCGCCATGCCGAACAGGAGCGCGCACAACACGGCGCAGGCAACTGTCACCGAAAGAACAGCCAGGTTCGGCTGCATAGAGATGGCCTGCTCGGCCTCGGCGTTGCCGAGCATGTGCAGAATCCACGGCCCTGCCATCCATGCAAGCCAGACACCCACTAAAGCTCCGGGGAGAGCCAGCATCAGGCACTCAACAAAGAGCTGCGCCATAAGGCGCAGACGGCCGGCACCCAGCGCTTCGCGAATCGCAAATTCTTGTCGCCGCGCTGAGGCACGGGCCAGAAAGAGTCCGGAGAGGTTGGCGCAGCAGATGAGCAAAACAGCCGCAACCATAATTTGCAGCAGCAACAGAGGTTCGGTGTACTGCGAGCGAAGTTGGCTCCAACCTGTGCGTGCTGGCTTCACCTCGAAGCGGGCCTTTTCAATAACCGGCAAATGTCGCAGAGCTGGCGGTATAGTCGCGTCCAGGATGGAGGGGAACAGGGTGTTCATTTCCGCCCCAGCTTGCGCGCGGCTGACACCCGGGTTGAGGCGGGCAAAGGTTTCGAGCCACAGACGTCCGGCATCGCGCTTGGCCGGCTGGCCGTACAACACGGCCTGGAACTCGATCGGCAGATAGATATCAGGATGCTCGGCGACGATCACGCCTTCAAACCCGGCCGGCGCCACGCCGACAATTGTCGCGCCGTGGTCAGTGACTGTAATGTGCCGGCCGATGATGGAAGGATCGGCATGATAACGCTCTACCCAGATGCGATGGCTGATGACTGCGGCCAGCCCATCGGGACCACCGCCGGGCTGATCGTCGGCAGGAGTCAGCAGACGTCCCGCGGCGGGACGCACGCCCAGCGACTCAAAGGTGTTGCCACTCACAATCGCGCCGTGTATGCCGCTATTGACAGTGCCGTCCTTGAAGGGAAAGTCGTACACGCACCAGGCAAAGACGCCATGGAACGATCGCGACTGCTTCTCGATGGCCTCGATGATCGGCAAGTTCAGTGGGGCGTCGTGGCCGTTGCTTTCCACCGCGCTCACGTCGATCGCCAGTCGTACTAACTCGCCCGGGTCACG
>Ga0206807_1110_pt1 | contig 11995 bp, 10 predicted proteins | sample Alteio_BWOrgCont_57_FD_152915 | JGI IMG/M metagenome (GOLD analysis project Ga0206807, IMG submission 152915) | Enriched cells from forest soil in Barre Woods Harvard Forest LTER site, Petersham, Massachusetts, United States -... | ecosystem: Environmental > Terrestrial > Soil > Temperate forest >...
GCAGACCTTCTTGCCAACGATCCTGCCCAGATCAACCTCCGCCACAAAAAATTCTCGCTCCAAGGACGCCACTTTGGCGAATACCTCGACGAGTAATGGTTCAACCTGTCCATGAAGGTGGGTTCGAGGGCGATCAAAGACGTACTCCCCCGACGCCAGCTGCCCAAGTTCCTGAATCGCCTTTTCCATGTGCAAATCCTCCTCGGCTATAAAGCACTTGAGGTCAATCGTAGCTAGGCAATTTTCGCATCGAGCAGAGTACCGTCAGAACAAACGAAAAATGCCGATGGATTCCCCAACACATTTTGATTCGCCCACAGTATTTCGCCAGTGGCTTGAAGAGAACCACGACACGGAGAAAGAACTTTGGGTCGCGTTTCATAAAACACATACCGGGATTCCATCGATGACTTGGCCCCAATCGGTTGACGAAGCGCTTTGTTTCGGATGGATCGACGCATTGCGGAAGAGCCTCGGACCGGAGCGGTACATGATCCGATTTACTCGCCGAAGTAAGACCAGTGCTTGGAGTGCAATCAACGTAAGGCGGGTGCCTGAACTCATTGCGGAAGGGCGAATGATGCCAATGGGCCTCGAAGCATGGGAAAATCGACACCTTAGCAAGAAGTACGGCTACACATATAGCGGCCCAGATCGAAGATTGGGCGAATCCGAGGAGATGCAGTTTCGGGCAAACGAACCGGCTTGGAAATTCCTTCTGACGCAGCCGCCATCCTACGTGAAGGCAGCGAGCATTTGGGTAATGAACGCGAAGCGCCCAGAGACACGAGCCAAGCGCTTGGAAACCCTGATTAACGACTCGGCAGAACGGCGACGACTTGAGGGAGCGACTCGCTACGTTAAAAAGGTTCGTTAGCCAAGTTCGGCACTGCAAACCCTATAATGGCAAGATGGATCTTCGACAGAGATTGCTTCTGATCGCTGCGGCCCTGCTTCTCCTGTTCACGTCCCAAGCAGCCAAAGCCCAAACCAAGATCGAGTGGCAAGGCTACTCCTGGTATGTGAAGTCGAGCAAGTCCGATGGACCTGGGCCAAATCCGTGGTCGCCTTCCAACGTCTGGATCGACGAAAAGGGCTTCCTCCACATGAAGATTGCTAAAGTTGATGGCAAATGGAATTCGGCTGAGATCTGGACCGATCATTCACTTAGTTTCGGCACCTATCAGTGTCAGGTCGAAGGCGCCATCGACACGCTAGACCCAAACGTGATCTTCTCGATGTTTTCCTACCAGGGACCGGACAATATCAAAGAGATCGACATAGAGTACGCCAAGTGGGGGAATCCAACCGAGAAAAACGCATGGTGGACGGTCTATCCGAACGACACCCAAGGCAAGAAAGGATACACCGGGTTTAACCTGAAACTCACCGGCACTTACACAACGTCGCGCTTCGCATGGTCGAAGGAAGGCGTTCACTACTGGATGCTAGGCGGTCATCAGCCGATCGAATCTGAAAAAAACCTCATGCAAGAGTGGAATTATCATCCCAAAGACTATGAGCACATGATCACTCAAACTGGAATGCCGCTGCATTTTAACCTCTGGCTGTTTCAGGGCAAGCCGCCGACGGACGGCAAGCCAGTCGAGATCATTGTTCACAGCTTCTTGAAAGTCTAGATCGAAAGCGAGTCACTAACAAAGTCTGAGTAGGCCACGTCGAATTAAAAAGACTCGATGTGGCCTGTTGGGTGACTCCTACATCCAAGGAGTGAAGTTTACGTCTGCCACAGAAATCAGAGTCGTCTGAATTTTGTAGCCGGTCATAAAGGAGAGTTGCATCTGCTTCGCAATGTTTGGATCCGAGATATTTCCAGAGCCCCTCGTCTGATATGTGTCAGTGAAATTCAGGGCACAGGTGTAAGTCCCGTTGGCCTGAAGTGCCCAAGTTTCACCAGTAATTTGGACGGTTGAGCCGTCAACCCAGGTGGATTGGGTGACGGTTTTACTATTTGGTGTAGGGCCAGGAACAACCAAATTACCTCCCGGCAGGCCGCCGTTGCTGTCTACGAAGTCGGTAGTTGACTGCCCTGAAAGGCCCACCGGTAACGAAGAAATCACACCGCTAAGACTATATTGGTACCGTTGCTCTACGACTACAGTGGCAGTGCCAGGTACATCGGTTGGATTGGAAGGCGTCCAAACTAAATTCCAAGTGAACGACAAATTCGCAGCAGCAGGGCCGGCCCCAGTAAGGCTATTTACTCCAAAAGCGTAGATATCTTCGCCGCCTGATCCGACAGTTTGAAAGGTCCAAGAGCCATATGGACCGTAGGACGACAGCGGATTTCCTCCGCTAATGTAGCTACTATTCCAACTGGTTTCGGTTTCAGAGATCGAAGACACCGTTACGGTGTGCGCTGAAGCAGAAGTAGCAAGGGCACATCCGAGAAGGGTGATGAAAGTGCTGTGGCGAAACGATTGAAGAGCATTTTGGTGCATGATGTTAACCTATCCTCAGTATCATTGTCCCATTGAAAGATGATATGTCGTAATAATGACGCTCCAGTAATATGGAATCGTTCTACTGAAAAGAAGGCTTTAAAGAGCCCCACGCCAAATACGTTGGACGAATCCACTCACACTGATCAAGGAGTAAGCGCGTGACGAGGTTGAGCTCACGTTAGTTGTGGACAAGCTGTCCCAAGCGGTCTGAAAGTCCAGAAGCAAGTATGCTCTAAGGCGAAATTCAACCAAACAGTCCTGCCAACACCAAGAATGCCGACGCCCAGTTTCCCGGAATATGCCAAAGGCCCAATCCAAGGGCTGTGATATCATGAAGCGACGTGGCAATGCCCTCTCCAAGCTCCATTGAAACTGAACTGAAGCTGGCAACCGAGGCCTACAGGTCAGGCAACTTAAGCGCCGCTGGTGTTCGAGTCGATAACCTGCTGAAATCGCACCCTGGTCGCGCTGACGTTCAGCTTGCTCGAGGGATCATTCAGATTGGTCGAGGAGATCTGGTTGGCGGGCTCGACTCGCTGATATCCTCGCTTCAAATTGAGCCGCACAATGCCGAGGGCCTTGGGTGGGCTGCCTACACGGCTCTAAATCTACAACGCTTTGAGATGGCGGAAGGATTTGCACGGACTTTTACCGACGTCGCGCCTCAGAATCCACGGGCTCATTATCTCCTTGCGAATGCATTGCGTGCCCTTGGTCGCATTGAGGAAGCGCTGCAAGCAATCGATCGATCGATCGATCTCAAACCAGACGACAGCGAGAGCCTTGTCACCAAGGCTCGTCTCTTACAAAGCTGGCAGATGCCTGCTTTGGCGACGGAAATCTATAAGCAGGCAATGGCCATTCGGCCGACACCCGCAGCAGGAATGGAGTTGGCAAAAATGCAACTCAGGGATAGCCACTATGAGCCAGCGATCGAGCTTCTCATGCAAGTATCGCCGCTCATGCAAGAGTCGATTCGGCCTTACGGCACCATTGCTGAAGCATATACGCTACTCCATCAGTTTGACGATGCCGAGCGGTATTGGTCTCTTGCGAAGGCGCAATCGGTCAATCCGATTGCGATGGCCCAGGGCCGAGCACGTGTCGAAATAGCAGCCGGCAGATTTGAAGTCGCTCAACAGCTTCTCTTCGAACTGATAGGCCGGGGCCAAGACATCGCTAATACCTTCTCGATACTGAGTACGGGACGGAAGATGAAGGCAGACGATCTTCCGCTCATCGAAAGAATGGTGGATCTCTCTGCCGCAGAGTCCAATCCTTCGCGTCTGATCGATCTCAGCTACGCGCTTGGCAAGTGTTTTGACGATCTCCGGGACTTTGAACGTGCAATTGCGCATTTCGATGCAGCCAATAAAGCTTGCCTAGACCTGTACGGTCAGCGCCGGGCCTTTGACCGCGATCAATCACGGGCATTCACGGACTTCCTAATTGAGATGTCGAGTTCGGAAAAGATAGTGAGTATGACCGCATCTGGACTTGAGACGAGCCTCCCCTTGTTCGTTGTTGGAATGATGCGATCTGGAACGACGCTTACAGAATCGATCCTCAGTGCTCACTCCCGTGTGAAGGGGGGCGGAGAACAAGCCTTTTGGACCGAACGAGTGATCGAGTTCATTACGCCTGGCTCAGATGGGCCCAAATACAACCACGAGTTGGTGATGCAGTTCGCCAAGGACTATCTGGAACTCGTCGATGCTAAAGATGTAGGGATACTCCATGTAGTGGACAAGAACCCCGCGAACATCGAGCTTGCCGCAATACTTCACTGCGTCTTTCCAAACGGTAAATTCGTGCACCTCATGCGTCACCCGGTAGATAATCTACTTTCAATTTGGATGACGCCAATGAGTGCAAATGTCCGATTCGCCTCTGACCGCTCAAACCTAGTGTTCACCTATCGCGAACATATCCGACTTGTAAAGCATTTCCAAGAAGTGCTTCCGGTCGATCGATTCGCGACTTTTCGCTACGAGGATCTCACCGCTGAGCCACAAAGCACCATAGGCTCCATGCTGGAGTTTCTTGACCTTGAGGCCGAAGAAGCCTGTTTTTCTCCCGAGACCAACGCCCGCTCAGTCCTTACGCCGAGCGTTTACCAGGTGAGACAGCCGATCCACCGGGGATCCCAGGCTCGCTGGAAGAACTACGAGCCATGGCTTGGGAGCTTTGCCGAACTCCTCGATGAGGCATGAACGACCGCCAACTCGGTAGAGTTTGGGCGGACTAGGAGCGTATGGCAAGCAAACTCGACGAGATAATGCGTAATGCCAACTTGGCACATTCCCAAGGGCGTTGGGACGACTGTAAAAAGTTCTGCGAGGCGATCTTGGATGTGCTTCCTGTAAACGTGCCTGCGTTGGTCCTATGTGGAGTAGCGCTTTCGAAAGCGGGAGACACTCGACGCTCGGTCGGCCTCTTCGAGCGAGCGATCGCGGCAGACCACACATGTGGCCCCGCATATTTATGGCTGTCCATGGCCTTTCAAGAGTTGGGAGAGAAGGCCGCAGCTTTGCTCCAGGCGCAACAAGCGGTTGCGCTCAACCCAGGTGACCCTCTCACACTGCATCAGTATGGTCGCTGTCTTCTGGACTTCGAACAGTACGATGCCGCTTTAAAGACACTTCAAAGAACGGTCGAGATGGCGCCGAACGCCGCAATGGCTCATCACTCACTCGGACTCGCGTTTCAATCTCTCAATCGGAATTCCGAGGCAATTATCGCTTTTCGTCGGTCCGTAAAACTAGAACCTTCATCTTTAGCATCGCTGGTCGCTCTCCGAAACATTTTTTTTGAAGAGGGAAACTCTAGGGCTGCTGCGGAGGCCGCTAGAGAGGTTTTGAAACTACAGCCGGACTCGGCCGATGCTAATTTATGGCTCGCTTTGACTTTAATGGAGGTTAACCAAGCGACCGAAGCGGACCTATACGTTCACCGGAGTCTCGAATTGGCGCCTGATTCTGCGCCGGCCCTCTCGCTACTTGGAACTGCTTGTCAGGTCCGAGGCCGCTTGGAAGAGGCTAACTCCCATTTTCGAAGGTCGATCGAGTTACTCCCGCAGCAAGGTTCAGCTTACTGGTTTCTTGCCGCCAATCGAAGGTTGACAGAAACCGATCGGCCCATCGTTCGGCAGATGCAAGCGGTTCTTGGAAACGAGGGCTTGTCTCTAGCCGACCAATCTCAAGTCAACTACGCAATAGGAAAGGCGTTGGAGGATCTTGGTGAATTTCAGGGATCGATGGGCTATCGCGATGAAGCGAATAGAATCTCCTATCAGATCAAATTCGGGAACAAAACCTTTGACCCGAAGTCGCTCGATAGTTACGACCAACTCACGAGGACAATCACATCAGATTGTGTTAAGCACCAACGAATCAGCGGACCAACAAGCGAACTCCCAATATTTGTCGTCGGAATGATCAGATCCGGCACCACGCTGGTAGAACAAATTCTCTCCTGCCATCCCCATGTTGGTGCGGCGGGCGAACAGCCGTTCTGGCTGGAAAACGGCAATGCAGCTTTGGCAGGCGGGGGCACGAGGGTCGACATGCCGATGCTTGTCAAGCTTGCGGCCAAGTATCACCGCATGCTTGAAGGCATGGCCCCCGGCAAAATGCGAGTCGTTGATAAAATGCCGATGAACTATCAGGCGATGGGCTTGATCCACCTGGCGTTCCCTAAGGCGAAAATCATCCACGTGCGGCGACATCCCATCGATACATGCTTGTCGATCTACACCACGCCGAATCGAGTCAAGCTTCCGTGGGCGCACGATAAGGGAAATATCGCATTCGCTTACAAAAAATACTTGCAATTGATGAACCACTGGCGAGCAGTTCTACCGTCCGACACGTTGCTGGAAGTGCGGTATGAGGACATTGTCGGGGACCAAGAACAGACGATCCGCAGCTTGATCGACTTTTGCGGATTGGAATGGGACGAAGCTTGCCTTCATCCAGAGCTAAACGAAAGAACTGTTGTCACGCCAAGCGTATGGCAGGTAAGACAGCCAGTTTATAAGACATCAGTTGAGCGCTGGAGGAAGTTCGAACCCTGGCTTGGACCGCTCGCGAAGCTGAATGAGAGCTAGTTCGGAGAGCCGTCACCCAACAGTTCTGCAAAACGACCGAGCCAAGGCTCGTAGCGCTTCCATTTTGCCTGTGAATTTGTGTTAATGGGCTGTCGAACTTGGTAAACGCTTGGCGTGCGCACGGTTCGCAGGTTATCTTCTGGCCGATAGCAGGATGGCTCTGATTCCAGATCAAGAAAACTCAACATTCCCTTAATCGTCGAACATGGATCGGAAGTTAAAGCTTCATACTCAAATGTTTGAAACTGGTGCTCAGGAAGTACTTGCCTCAGGTGGTCCACCAGTCGGAGATAATCTTTGTAAGCATAGAGTAGGTGATCACGGTTGTAAACGAACGGCAATCCGGATTGGATTGGGGTCATCCAAATGGAGAGCAAATTGTCAACTGCGTGACGCATAACATGTAGCAACTTTGCGTGCGGAAATACACAATGGATGAGGGCAGCGATCATGACGTTGGATGGGTTCTTCTCAGTGACATATGGTGCACTCGATTCCCGACCAGTCAGCGCGTTGACAAACGCTTGTCCCAAATGCTTGCCCGCAGCCGAGTTAAATGATTTTGAACGAACGTCAAAAACGTCGCCTCGGTGATCTGGCCAGAAGGTTTTCTCTCCTCCCGCCTCAACTTTCGAATGCCTACTCAGGATATGCTCAGTCAACGTCGTCCCTGACCGAATCATCCCCATAATGAATATCGGAGTTGTTGTTTGCAGTCCTTCCCTCGCGAGCGACTCTATTCGTTTTTTTGTGAAGAACTCGATGTGAAGGTCTGTGTACTTGCTCCAAGCATGAGCGTCGAATTTCTTGCAGATTGGAGATAGCTCGTAGGCAAGTCGATTGGCATCATCGTAATGAACAATGGCATCGTGGTACTCGCCAAGATCGTCGTAAGCTTTCGCAAGCGAGTAGCAAAGATCCCGTTTCCGAGATAATTCAAGATCCCCTTCGGCCAGCAACCGCTTCATGCTCTCAACCAACGGCCAATCATCTTTCTTGACCTTCACAATTGTTGTGAGCGGCGAATAGAACTGCGATGCAGAGGGATACTCTTCCAAAGTCTCTCTCAACAGGACCTCCGCTACGTCCAAACGTCCAGCATTGATTTCTGACATCACCCTTGCGAGGATTAGGCCCTTCCTGTCAGAGGTCAAACTCTCGGCTGAATTCCAATACGCGGCTGCGGCATCGAAATTCTGAGCTTCAGTATAAGCCTGAGCTAATAATTGATTGGGACGCGTTTCTACCGGCATATGCGGCAAAATTTGTTCTAATTCGTGGAGCGCCTCCTGGACCTGACTTTCACGAAGCAGCGAGTCAGCCAGCTCTACAGACAGTTCTGGAGATGGGCGAAGTTTAATAGCCCTTCGATACCACTCGATAGCCTGGCTGGACCAGTGAAGCCATCTCAGCAGCTGTGCCTTTCCGATGACGTAGTCCGGTTCTGTTGGCTGAATGCTCAGCGCATTTTCTACGGAATCGAGCGCCTCTTCCAATCTCCCCTGGAGGGTAAGCGCGTTAGATAGCAAGAAAAAGACTCGATCGTTCTTCGGTTGAATATTCAGGAGGCGCCTCGCCAGTTCCTCCGCTTGTTCCCCCTGGCGAAGGTTTAGGGAGGTCAGCGTCGCCCATGCCAGGGCCTCGCTACTCTTCGGATCAATTCGAAGCGCCTGCATAAAGGAGGCCAGTGCTTCCGATTGTTGCCCCTGGGTTACACGAATCATCCCCAGACCAAAATGCGCGCCAGAGCTGTCTGGATTCGATTTCAGTACAGATGAGATTAGCCGGTTGGCGGTGGCAACATCTCCGCGGTTATAGGCTCCTCTCGCCACTCTAAGCTCTGCTTCGACCTGACCTGTTGAAAGTCTCATGACTCAAAACAGCGAAGCGACTTTTAAAGTCGCTTCGCTTTGATTCACTTAGATACAGGGGCCGTCAAACCATCTTTGGGTTGTGCTGATCCCCCTGCCGCTAGTCTCTCTGCCACCTTAGGAGGTAACTTCCCCATCGAAGTTTTGTTCTTTGGAGAACCACCTTTATCCTTGGCTGCCGCCGCTGCAAGCCCTTCCTGGAAGGCCTTATCGGAAGCGGAGTCTGTACTGCTTCCGCCACCGCTGCAACCAATGACAAAAGGAATCACCAAGGCAGACACTAAGATGCTAAGAGTCGGTTTCACTGGAAAGTTGCCCATATGAACTGCGAGGCGTTGGTGACAGTGCCTCTTGGCGCGGCCCCACCTCCTTCCGTTCCATACGCGGAACAGCCAGCGGCCACCTGACTAATCGGCATCGCTTTCGAGTGCCCATCTGCCCAGCCGATCACAACTTGTCCATTCTGAGCCGCAGCCGCAGCCGTGCTGGAAGTTTGGACATAGAACGGCCACAGGAACCCGTAAACTGCGGCACTTAGTGGATTCGGAATCCAACCGCTGCCATAGCTATATATCTGTCCGGCGCCAGCATAGTTCTGGTAGTTCGACATCGGCTCCATAAGCTTGCCGTTGGATGAGTCCCAGCAAGGCGTCTGAACAACCCAGTTGCCACCGCCGGTGACAGCACCGCCCGGAGTACGATTCCAAATCGACGTTGCATACATCAAAGTGTGAGCCGGCTGGGTTACCTGGCTGGAGTTAACCGAAGCCGAGCCGATGTAGAACCCACCAGTCTGCAGTTGATAAATCCACGGGCTGAAAAATGCGAAGTTGTAGCCCATGTTCGAGCGAACGCCTTCGCCGTAAGCAATCTGGGCCGGAGTCGCCGTCGCATAGGAAGTGCAACCCATGTATTGACATTGATTCGTTACTCTTTCCACCAGGCTTTGCCAAGGATCCATCGGATCAACGCTGATATTCTCGTTCTTCATGTAAGGCTGCATCACTTCGTAGGGCACTGTATCTGGGGGGCCATATCCCCAGCCAGGGCCATTGACGCTGCCGCTATCTGAAAGCGGGAAACCATCGTCGTAGTCGTTTTGGTACATCAAAGTCGCCAAAACACCTTGCTTCATGTCGCTGATTGCAACGGTCTTCTTTGCAGCCTGTTTGGCTTGTGCAAATACCGGAAAAAGAATGGCGGCCAAAATAGCAATGATCGCAATAACGACCAAAAGTTCGATAAGCGTAAACGCACGTGCGCGTTCGGATTGGTGACAAGAACTCATAGTAAGGTCATCCCCTTAACAAAAATGGCAGCGAAACAACCGCTGCGAAGTGAGTGTAACGCGATTTCCCCAAAATGCCTAGAGTTATCTAGAGAACTCCAGACATTTGACAGTTCACGGCATTCCGACGGTCGAAATTCCTCGGCCATCGCCGTCAGATCTGGCGACATCACGATTAGGGTGAATCATCATGGCCAGATCTGCCTGGAACCGAGGACACGCTTCAGCATCGGGTTCAGTGCGAGCGATCGCCCAACCGTAGCTCACAAGGGTTTCAAGGCACTTGATACATTGGGACCAGAAAAACTGATATTGCTGTTGGGTCATAGAGTTTGATGCGGCTTGCTTTTTAGCCGCATCTTTCAGCTCATGGAAGCTTCGCTCATCGCTCAGGTAGCGGCATAGCCAGCCCATCACCTTAACAAAAGGGAGCACCTTGCTGCCGCGACGATAGGCTCTATACCGCGTAATCTTCCCGTCCGCCAGTTCAGCGACCCAGTCTTTCTCGGCACCAGCCAAATCAAGCTTGAAATGGGTCTTTCCCTCGATCTCAAAGTATGCCGCTTCACCAGTGAAGGAAGAGATAAGCTCCTTTGTAGCAAGTGAGCCGAAGAATCCGATGTCGGTACTTCCACTCGAATCGATGAAACCACCTTGCCCCAACCATCTCCAAGCCTCCTCCGCACTCATCTTCAAACCTACTTCTTCAGCGATCTCGCGAGAATGCTCCTTCAGGTCAGAAAACGCACCATGCGCCGTGTACCAATAGTCTGCGAACCTGATGTGCTGGCGAATGTGTCCCCGGTGGTTGATGCAGTACTGGGACCGAAGCCAACTGGACTCGTATTCCCCAGCTTCCATCGCCAATATCGCGTAAGCGACTTCCCTCGCCCCAGAATGCGCGAGGCTCATGCCTGCCGACAGAATTGGATCGGCAAATCCTGCGCACTCTCCTGCTAGAAACCAGTTTTCGCCCGTCAGCCGCTCGGCCACAAAGCTCCAGTCTTTCGTCGTCCTAACTGACGTCTCCGGAATTGCATTGCGAATGAGTTTAGATACAATTCGGTCTGAACTCAGAGCTTCACTGTATATGTCCTCTGGTCGCTTCCCCTGCTTTTTGTAGTATTCAACCGGGACGATGAGACCAATCGAAGTTCTTTCCGTGCCCAAGGGAATAAACCAAATCCATCCGATTTTCTGCGCTAGAACTTGGACCCGCGTACCCCCGACTCCGATGGACGACGCCCACTCAGCATTCTCCCAGTAATTCCAAATCGCGATGTTCTGAAGATTGCTCGGATAATCCAAAGGAACGCTCAAGTGTCTGCGCAAGATCCCAGAATGCCCACTCGCGTCAACGTAGTATCGAGCAGTGATTTTACTTCCGCCTTCGAGAACTAGCCCTTCTACACGGTCACCGGCAGAGAGCACTTCTCTGACGGCTGTCGACTGATGCACTGTACATCCCACCTCGGCCGCATGGTCGAGCAGTATCTTATCGAAGATTCCACGGTCAACTTGGAATGCTGTGCTCAATCGCTGGCCGGCATATTTTCCGGGACGGGGCGCGGGATCAAACTTGCCATCGGGAAGAAATTCGAAGTCCCAAAGATCATCCGTGCTGCCCCATCGGTAGGTCCCTCCAATCTTTATCGGAAACCCTGCCGCCTCCACTTTGTCCCACACTCCCATCTCATCCAGAATCCTACAGACCAAAGGGAGCTGACTCTCGCCCACATGGTCTCGTGGAAACTGCTCGCGCTCAAGGATGATGACCTTCAGACTGGGTTTATATTTGGCAAGCAGAGTTCCGACGGTCGAACCTGCGGGGCCACCGCCGATGATTGCGATATCGTAGTCAGCGCTCATATGCTTTTGTGCCTTCCCTTACTGTAGCGAAACTTGCCTCTACCGCTTAACCCGAGGGGAGAGAATCTCCGTGAGGTAATCCGCCGTATTCGGAATCCGCTCCAAGTGGGGATTCCGAATACCTCCATGGTAATCCACATTCAGCGTTGAAAGCTTCCCGTCGCGCTCCACGACGAACTCGATTGGCATCGGCGAGCTCTTTGCTTCTTTGATGGCAGCGACGAGGTGATCCTCAGAGAAGGTCCGGGAGTTAATCGCCAGCACTTTCATGCCGGGCGCCAGTCCGCCTTTGTCTGTCGGCGAATCCAATGCCATATCCGTGATCAAACCGTTCTTATCAATTTCAACTCCGATGTCACCCATATGGCTGGGGGTGGCATCGTATATCGGTAGC
>Ga0206807_1112_pt1 | contig 11338 bp, 14 predicted proteins | sample Alteio_BWOrgCont_57_FD_152915 | JGI IMG/M metagenome (GOLD analysis project Ga0206807, IMG submission 152915) | Enriched cells from forest soil in Barre Woods Harvard Forest LTER site, Petersham, Massachusetts, United States -... | ecosystem: Environmental > Terrestrial > Soil > Temperate forest >...
ATCGACAATCGGCTGATAATACGGCAGAAATTCACTTCGTCGCAGTCCCTGCCTCATCAGACTTGCCGCTGAAGTTTGCCGCACCAGCAAGCCATACAGCATGAAGCTAGAGTCAGCGCGACGATTGCCGAAATGCCTGCAGCTAAGATACGGCCGCTGAACTGCAACTGGTCAACGTAGCGTTGCATTGCCCCCAGAGTGAGCTTCGCGCTGCTGCGGCCGATCATCGCTTGTTCCGTTTGGCGAACAACAACCTGGCTCCAGTCCCCCACCTTCACTTTGAAGTCTGGCTGGTGGACATCTACTTCATATGTCACACATTGCGGGCAGTCGATCGAGCTTTGGAAGTCAAAGAGCATCCTCTCGGGGATTGCGATGTACTCCGCGTCACCTCGGCGCTGTATCACATAAACAATTCCCGGGTCTTCCACCAACTCAACCGACCACACGTCGTCAATGCGGTGGATCTGGCCAGTCGATCCGGGATCCCTGTTCACGAGGCCGCTACGGCAGATCATCTCCCCTGCCAGCCGAACGCCCATCCAGCGAACATACGGATTATCAAACGCTCGCTGGGCCAATACATCGCTGGCGCCGTTCCGACAATTCAGCGCTTCGATCGGAGGTAATTGCTCGAGTTCGCGGCGTGTCCCATTGATCGTCTCTTTGAGTCCCCGAGCCATCACACTCATCTGGCGCGCAAGCGCACGATTAGCCAGATACGGCTCGTCGATCCCAGGCTGAAATAACACACCAGGAACACGAGCACGCATGTGGTAGCCGCCAGGGGCGCGGACATGTCGGTCGCAAAGAGTCTTCGCATGGGTTGCGAACCAAAATCACCACGGAACTTAGGACCCAGACCTGGTGAACCTCTACGCCTAGCCTTAGGAACACTGGCATCATACGCCCGATTTGCCTCACGAGAACCGAAGCCATTCAAATGGCTGTGTAGCCGGCAATACTGAAGTTTCACGCTCGCCGCGGCGTGATGGTGACCCAGCAGGCGAACCCAATCTAAGCCGGAAAATCCAACTCCACCGGGTCAATCAAAGGCATCAACCAGACCAGCAGTTTCTTGTGCGCAGGATGCGTCCCATAAGCCCCAAACACCGTCCGGTCCGCAAACTTCATCACGCCACCAAACATATATCCCTGCCCATGCGGCGATTCATTCCGCCCCACATACGTCTCCAGCAAACCCGGAATCACACCCTGAAAAGCACGAATCTCCGTCGCGGCACGTTCAATCTGCTCATCCGTCACACCCGGTTTCCAGCGAAAAGCGAAGCAATGAATGTACATACCCGCCATCTTAGAACACGTCCGCAGCTGTTACTCTGAAGTCAACACAAGAGAAAATTCATTTTCCCCCGAATGAAGCAGCGGTAAAGGCGTGCCCGACCACATCGACTATCACAATTGGAAGCCCAAGCATAACCCCTGGCTGGTTGCGCTCACGGTCACGCTCGCCACCTTCATGGAGGTGCTTGACACCTCCATCGCCAACGTCGCCCTGCCCCACATGGCCGGATCGCTCGGCGCCAGCCAGGAAGAAGCCACCTGGGTTCTGACCAGCTACCTGGTTTCGAGTGCCGTCGTGCTCCCCATCTCCGGATGGCTGGCCACGCGCTACGGACGCAAGCGCTTCTACATGACCTGCGTCGTCATGTTCACCGTCTGCTCGTTCCTCTGCGGAATCGCCCAGTCTCTGCCCATGCTCATCATTGCGCGCATCCTGCAAGGAGCTGGCGGAGGCGGACTCGCTCCCAGCGAACAGGCCATCCTCGCCGACACCTTCCCGGTAAGTAAGCGCGGCCAGGCCTTCGCCGTCTACGGAATGGCCGTCGTTGTTGCGCCCGCCATCGGCCCCACACTCGGCGGCTGGATCACCGACAATTTCAACTGGCACTGGATCTTCTTCATCAATATTCCCATCGGGATCCTGTCGATCTTCCTCAGCAACCGCATGGTCGAAGACCCGCCATATCTCCAGGAGCAGCGCAACAAGGTCGGCAAAGTCGACACCATGGGACTCGGCCTCATCACCATCGGCGTCGGCTTCCTTGAATTCGTCCTGGACAAAGGCCAGGAAAAAGACTGGTTCGGCGACACCAAGATCACCACCTTCTTCATCCTCGCCGTGGTTACGCTCGTCGCCTTCGTCATCTGGGAATGGAATCACCCCGACCCCATCGTCGATCTGAAGCTGCTCAAGAACCGCAACTTCGGCACCGCCATCTTTTTGCAATTTATTCTCGGAATGGTCCTCTTCGGCTCGACCGTGCTCATTCCGCAATTCCTGCAGGTGCTTATGGGCTACACGGCGGAACGCGCCGGCATGGCGCTTTCACCCGCTGGCTTCCTCATGATGGCCACAATGCCCATCGCCGGCCTCATCGTCAGCAAAGGCAAAATGGACGCGCGCCTGCTCGTCTCCATCGGCTACGCCATTACGGCGATCGGGCTATACAACCTCACCCACCTCGATCTCCAAACCGACTTCACCACCATCGTGCTTTGGCGTATGTTCCAGGTCAGCGGACTCGCCTTCATCTTCATCCCCATCAGCACGCTGAATTACGTCGGCGTCCCCTTCAACAAGAACAACCAGATCTCCAGCTTTTCGAATTTCGCGCGCAACCTCGGCGGCAGCGTCGGCACCGCCATGCTAACCACCTTCCTGCAACGCACGCAGCAGGTGCACCAGTCCACGCTCGGGGCCAACCTTGTGCCCGGAAGCATGCGCTATTCCGAATTCATCGACAATACCAAGCAGTCCCTCATGCGGCTCGGCCAAAGCTCCGACCAAGCCTCACAGACCGCCGTAGGCCACGCTTACCAGATGCTTCTGCAACAGGCGTCCATGCTGAGCTACATGAACGCCTTCTGGTTGCTGAGCGTCATCATCGCCTGCCTCATTCCGCTCCCCTTTATCATGCGCAAGCCCGCAGCGATGAGAAAGCCGCCCGAAGAAGCCATGGGCCACTAGCAGCCGTTATAAAGCTGGTCCGCCCCTGAGCTCGTACAGAAAGCCGTGGGATTGCTCCGCTTCCGATCTCCAGCCCGCCGAGCGGCGCTGCTTCGGTTGACGCCAGTTCTTCTCGATCACATTGGCGACATAGCCGAGGATGAGGCCAAACACAATAGCCAGCGGCCAGAGCAGGTACGGAATACGTGGGGTATCGGTCATCGTGGTCCTCAATCCCTACTAATATGGCCTCAAATCACGCCGAAGAATGCTCCAATTTTGCTGCGCCTGTTTACTTTTTCGATGACTCCGAAGTCCGGGTGCGGGCCCATCCTTTCGCGTAATCTGCAAAAGGGTCGGCGACCACAAATCTCCCCCAGCCAAGCGAAATATCTCCCATGCGTGCCGTATGATCTTTCCTGCATCAAAATGAAGGCACAACGCTCTCTCAGCGGAGGACAAGAATTGGGAAAAAGCATGGTCCCGAAGCGGCTGTTTTTCACCAAAGGAGTAGGCAAGCACAAAGAACGTCTCACCTCTTTTGAATTAGCCCTGCGCGACGCCGGTATCGCGGCACAAAACCTCGTCCGCGTCTCCTCTATCTTTCCTCCGCAGGCCAGGCTCATCCCCCGCAAGGAAGGATTGAAGTATCTCTACGCTGGCGAGGTCGTCTTCGCCGTCGTCGCCGAAAACTCGACCCGTGAACCGCACCGCCTCGTAGCGTCGAGCATCGGCGTTGCCATCCCCAGCGACCGCAACGCCTACGGCTATCTCAGCGAACACCACAGCTTCGGCGAAACCGAAGAGCAGGCCGGCGAATACGCCGAAGAACTCGCAGCCGAGATGCTCGCCACCACCCTCGACGTCGACTTCGATCCCGATAAAAGCTGGGACGAGAAAAAAGAAATCTACCGCATCTCAAACAAGATCGTCCGCACCGCCAACGTCACCCAATCCGCCATCGGCGACCGCCGCGGCCTCTGGACCACGGTCATCGCAGCAGCAATCCTGATTTTTGAATAAAATTGACGACGAAGCGTATCTAATCTGTTGTACGCGGTAATAAAACCGCAGGAAAGAATCGAGGCGCGGGCCAAAGATGCCTGCGCCTTTTCTCTGTCTTGAAACAAACGTGATGTATACCTGTTCGTTTAACAGAGAAGAAAGAGAACTAACTATGCCCTCCAATCCAAACTACCGAATCGGCCTCGTGCAGATGTCCTGCGGCCCTGACCCTGACGCGAACCTCGACAAAGCCGCCGACCGCGTCCGCGAAGCCGCCCGCGAAGGCGCCAACGTTGTCTGCCTGCCCGAGCTCTTCCGGGCGCAGTACTTCTGCCAGCGCGAAGACATCGCCCTCTTCGACCTCGCCGAGCCCATCCCCGGCCCCAGCACCGAGCGCCTCAGCGCCGTCGCCCGCGAAGAAAAGGTCGTCATCATCGCTTCCCTCTTCGAGCGCCGCGCCGCCGGCCTCTACCACAACACCGCCGCAGTCCTGCAGCAGGACGGCTCCATCGGAGGCCTGTATCGAAAGATGCACATCCCCGACGATCCGCTCTATTACGAGAAGTTCTACTTCACGCCCGGCGACCTCGGCTTCAAGGCCTTCGACACGGCCTTCGGAAAAGTAGGGACTCTCGTCTGCTGGGACCAGTGGTACCCGGAAGGCGCACGCATCACCGCATTACAAGGCGCAAACGTCCTCTTCTACCCGACGGCCATCGGCTGGCATCCGGCCGAAAAAGAAGAATTCGGCACCGCCCAATATGATGCCTGGCAAACGATCCAGCGTGCCCATGCGATCGCCAACGGCGTCTACGTCGGAGCTGTCAACCGCGTCGGCCACGAGCAGGGTGACATACGCGGCAACCGCGTCGAAGGCCCCGGCCTCGAATTCTGGGGCGGATCCTTCATCGCCGACCCCTTCGGCCGCATCATCGCGAAAGCCGCGCACGACAAGGAAGAAATCCTGATCGGCGAAGTAGATATCCGCTCGATGGAAGACACACGCCGCAACTGGCCATTCCTGCGCGACCGCCGCATAGACGCCTACCAGCCGATCGTGCAACGCTTCCTCGACGCTACAACCTTGGAAAAATAGCTGTCATCCTGAGGAGCGTAGCGACGAAGGACCTGCTTTTTCAAGGTAGCAGCACGAAAACGGGTGCCCCACATCTCGAAAGAGATGGGGGAAAGCAATCAGCAAACTGGCCGGACAGTAAGCAAAAGGAAACCCAATGCAAGACACTCCGAGAACCCACAACTACCGCATGCCCGCCGAGTGGCACGCCCACGCTGCCACCTGGATCGCCTGGCCCCACAACGCCACCGACTGGCCGGGAAAATTCGCATCCATCCCCTGGGTCTACGCCGACATCGTCCGCCATCTCTCCCGCGTCGAAGATGTCCACATCCTCGTCAACGACGCAGCCGCCGCCAAGCGTGCCAACGGAATCCTGAAGCGCGCCGGCGCAAGAATCTCTCACGTCTACTTCCACCAGTGGCCCACCGACCGCGTCTGGATGCGCGACTCCGGCCCCATCTTCGTCAAAAACGAGACCATGATCGCTCTCACGAACTGGAAATTCAACGCCTGGGCAAAATACGACAACTGGCACCTCGATGACCAAGTCCCTGACCACGTAGGCAAAGAACTCCGCCTGCAGCAATGGCAACCAATGATTGGCGACCACCGCGTAGTCCTCGAAGGCGGGTCAATAGACGTCAACGGAGCAGGCACGCTCATCACGACAGAGGAATGTCTCCTCAGCACCGTCCAGCAGCGCAACCCCGGCATCAGCCGTGAGCAGCTGGAAAAAGTCTTCCATGACTATTTGGGGATAGATCAGGTCCTCTGGATGAACCGCGGCATCGCCGGCGACGACACTCACGGCCACGTCGACGACATCACCCGCTTCGTCAGCGAGAACACCATCGTCACCGTCACCGAGCCCAACCGCGAAGACGACAACCACCTGCCGCTCGCCGAAAACCTAGACCGCCTGAAGTCAGCCCGCAACCTGAAGGGCGAGCCCTTCAACGTCGTCGAGCTGCCCATGCCCTCGCCAGTAGAATTCGAAGGCCAGCGCCTTCCCGCCAGCTACGGCAATTTCTACATCGCCAACAACCTCGTCCTCGTCCCCACCTTCAACGACGCGAACGACCGCAAAGCCCTCGGCATCCTCGCCGACCTCTTTCCCACGCGCGAAGTCATCGGCATCCACAGCGGCGATCTTATATGGGGATTAGGCGCGCTCCACTGCATGACTCAGCAGCAGCCGGCCTAACGAGGCTCAATCGAATCGAGGCTGGCAGCATATCTGCCCAGCCTCATTCATTTTCCTTTGCTCTTACGTTCCCACTCTTTGTAAGCAACCCGGGCTTCGCGAGTACCAATCGTATTCAGCGCCCAGGCCGCGGCTTGGAGCACGTCATCAACCTCGTCCTGGTTTTGCAGAACGGCGACTAAATCAGGCACTGCCACGGGATCTTTCAGCTCTCGCAGAGAATGCGCGGCAAGCCTTCGGACATCATCGTCTTCATCCTTCAAGGCGAGAATCAGGGCAGAAACTGCAGTGCGATCGTCAATTTGCCCCAGCGTATATGCCGCAATCACACGAAGACGGGCATCTTCGCTTTGAAGCAGAGCGATCATGTGATTCACGACCGCATCATTTTTCAACTTGACCAGCAGTGCAGCGACGGTTTGTTTGTCCGAGACCTCTTCCAGTCTTTTGAAAAGTGTTGGGATAGCCGAAGAATCAATCACATTGGCAAGAGCATCTCGTGCGTAATACCTCACGACATTATCTTCATCCGCCAATGCCTCCAGAAGAGCCGGTACAGCGCTTGCATTCGCCGCTTCTTTCAGTGCCTCGACAGCTCGCTGACGCACGGCGACATTGGTATCTTTCAGCGCCCCAACGAGCGTTGCCACTACTTCCGGCCCACGGTAATGCTTCAGACTGGCGACCGCGACCCACTGCGTCTCACTGTCGCGGGTAGCTTCCAGAATCCACGGCAGCGCTCGCTGCTCTCCAGCCAGCGATTTCACAGCCTGAATCCGCAAGTCCCCTTCCGGACTTTGCATAAGTTCATGCAGCGCCTCCACCGACTCATCGTTGAGCATCTTGCCCAGCGCAATCGCGATACATTCGTGGACGTGCACTCCCTGTGCAGGATCGCGCAGCATTGTCACCAGAGATGGCACCGCGGCATCACCCAACTCCGCGAGCGTATCAACATTGATGTGATCCCATCGCTTATAGCGAATCGCATCCAGAATCGCAGGCAATGCACGTAGATCCTTCGCTTCCGCTAAAGCCTTGGCAGCAAGGTCCCGCACGTCAGCCGCGGGATGCCGTGTCGCCTCTGCCAGCACTTCCAGCGAAGCGGGGTCATGGATCTCCGCCAGAAGAGTGACGGCGGCAACTCGCTCTTCAGCGTCTTGGCTGTCCAGTTCCCGCGCTGCCTTCTGGATGAACGGAGGAGCATCTCGCGGCACCGCGACTGTGAACGGCCTCTCCGTATCGGCAAGCGCCTTCAACGATCGCGTCAGCGCTTCCCACGGACGCAGCATGAAATTGCTGAAGTCCAGCGCCTGCAGGCTCCTCAGGCGCGGATGCAGCGCTTCTGCACGAATCTTCAGCAGCAGAGGCAACACCGGAACGCCCGCGCCGACTGCAAATGCCCATTCGAAGTTCACATACTCAGACGCCCGCGCCCTCTCTGAAAGAACCACGACGACAGCGGCTGCGCCCTTGATCGCGCCTTCAATCTCCGCATGCCAGCTGTCGCCGGCCCGAAGATCGAGATCCTTCCAGACGGAAATGCCCGCCTGCCTCAGCTGATCTTCCAGCACCTGCGCAAAGTCTGCGTCTTCGTGGCAATAAGAGATAAAAACGTGTCTCATCCGATGAGAACCGGTTACGTATTGGCGTTTCTTATACCGTCTTAGGCAGCAGGTTGTCGCGATGCGAGAAGCAGAACTCTATGAAAGCATCTTCTTTGACAAACATGCGCACAGGAAACGGAAGTGCCTCGTGTGCCATCTTGAATACCGATCTCATCTGATCGTCATTTTGCGCAGCCGCAATCGCGGCAGGCCCAATCTTTTCCTGGAATACCTGCTGTACCTTAGGCCAGTTTTCCTCGATTTTCTGCTGCGCATTAGTGTCAATCTTGTCTCGAAAACCCATAACACACCATCCTCGGAAAATTGTGAGCGAATGCGGGAGAATCGTATCAGAATTCTTGCCGGGTATGGACGCTAAATGTCCGTGGTTGCCGGGCACCCGTGTGGTACCGCATGGGTCTATGTGTAGTGACCTCTATAGGTTCCCTCCAATAACTTTCGTATCCTCGGTCTAGTCATTCGGTTCCTCCCAAACCAGGTCAAAGATCAGCAATCCGCTCTGATGAGCAGCGGGAAACGAATGTCAAAGCCAATAAGGAAATCAGGTAAACGGTGAAACGGGCGATTCTTGTGGTGACATTCCTGGCTGTTTCAATCGGCATCGCCGGTTATGCCCGGCAGGAGACATTACGGGCAGAGCAGACAGCAGCGCACCACGCCCAGGACCTCGCAGCCGCTGCCCAGGTCAAAGCTTTTCCATCGGCTGATCATCCGCAGGATGCGGCATACATGGGCACGATCATCCAGGCCGATCTGCTGTCTCTGGATGTCTGCCAGAGCAATCACAAGCTTTTCGTAAACGAACCTCTATCCAGCGCCATGACGAATGCAAACGAAAAGTCATTCGTTGACGCCGAAGCTGCCGCAGAGTGCGTTGTTGAATTGCAGTCAGCCGCGCGCGAAGTGCCGGCGACTCACCCCGCATACCCCGACATACGCACCGAGTTGGCTTGGTGGAATAGCAAACTGATGCAACTTGATCCGGCCGACTATCACCGGCTGAACCCCGAACCGGTCGCAATATCTCCAGCAAAGGAAGAAGGACTATGACAGTCGTGTGTGAAGGACAGGAAAAGCGTTACGAAGAATTCGAAACCGCCTCTAAAGCGATCTCGAAGCCGCTGGCAAAAATCGAAAAATGGGCAGTGGTTCGAAGCGTCGTCTCATATCGCTTTGAATTGCCGGAGACAGGAAATCGTCTCATAGGATACGTTCCTGGCAGCGCGAATTTGCCGAGTCCCAGGCTCATCCACACGTCCCCCATCCTCAGGATGGACCTGGCCATGGGCTTAGTCGAAACCCGCAATACGATCTACGTGCTCGGCGAAGCCAGCGAGGAATACAAAAAGTGGAGCACTGCAGTCAGAAGCCAATGATCGGCAGCCGGGAACGCGCTTTAGCTGTCCTTGCGGTAAAGAAGGTCGCGGATCGCCTTTCGCCTGGCCGCATTTGCTTCACGGTCCCCGGTATCGATACGACCCTCAGTAGGGGAATCGGTCGCTTCGGCCTCACTGCACTCCGGGCAGCGGTTGGCAAAACCGGGCTTATCCGGCTTCAGTTCGAACTCTTCTGAGCAAACAACGCAAACTTTGGTCGGAAAAGACATTTCCCTTCTATTTTAAGATGGAATCGATCGATTTTGCATGGCTCCATTGCTAAGCTTGCCGCGTCTGCCACTTGTCAAGCCCCTACTTGCAAGATTTCTCATAAGCCATTGATTCCACAACTCTAATATCTAGTCAATTTTGCCGATTATTTCTCCTTAATCAGGTAAAATAAAGTTAATCAGGTAAAATAAAGTTAGTCGCAAAATCACTGTTAAGGCCCGCCTTTAGGCGGGCCTTAACTCATTAAATAAGAATACTTTGCAAATAAAGCTTTGAATTTCAATACTTTGCCGCGTTGCTCTGCCAGGAATGCATGTTTTCAAAGACTTAGCTACCCCCCGGGGGGTAGGGGGTAGGCATTAGCATAAGGAGCATGCTGGATGAGACTTTCATGCACGCGGGACTTGATGAAGCACGTCTCGCCGCAGCAGCAGGCGAGGTGCCGATCGGCGCAGTCGTCGTTTTCAAGGGAGAGATCATCGCCCGTGGCCAGAACCGCGTGCTGCGCGATATCGACCCAACAGCCCACGCCGAGATCGTCGCCATGCGAACCGCCGCCTACGTTGTCGGCAATTATCGCCTGCTCGATTGCGAACTGTATGTGACCTTGGAGCCCTGCGCAATGTGCGCCGGAGCAATGACTCATGCCCGGCTCGCCCGCTTGATCTACGGCGCACCCGATCCCAAAGCCGGGGCAGTCGGCTCAGTGCTCGAAGTGCTGAACCATCCGAAACTGAACCACAAGATGTCCGTAACATCAGCCATTCTGGAAAAAGAATGCTCAGCGATTCTTAAGGATTTCTTCCGCGCTCGTCGAGAATCATCGCAGCCTTGACGCTAATCATGAGTCAGTGCGCGAATCCACGCTTCGGCATGCGGATACTGCGCTAAAAGCACTTCCCTTTTGCCCGATTCATAATCGGCATAGTCGAAGCCCGGACTCACAGTGCATCCGAGCAACCCGAAACTGCCTCCGGGAAGCAGCCGCGAGCCCTGCCAGACATTATTAGGCACATGCAACTGCACATGCTCACCAGAGGCTAAGTCCGAACCAAGAACGACAGTTCTCACGCTCCCATCCGGCCAGAGCTGCAGCATCTCAATCGGATCGCCGAGGTAGAAATGAAAGATCTCATCGGAAGCCAGCCGGTGCAGCTCAGAGAAAGTGTGCGGCTCAAGCAGGTAGTAAATCGCAGTCCCCGCAGCACGCTCTGAAGGATAGCGCTCGGGCAACGCCGACTTCGGGATTGTCTCGTCAGCGCGCCACGTCTGGATGAACCATCCTCCTTCGCAAGGATGCGGTTCGAGTCGCAGCAGGCTCTTCAGTTCATCGGCGGTCATGAGCGTCATGATACGCGGGAACTCGATGGTCGACGTGGTGTCTAAGGTTGCAGGTGCCTCGCTCACCAACTCTCGATTGGGTTTGGAGGCACCATGTTCGAAGACAGTCTGGTCGAATCGACCGGCCGCATTCGCACGCGCAGCGGGTATTTTGCGATCGGCTCATTTGCACTGCAGGCATTGCTGCTCGCAGCGCTGGCACTCTATCCGTTTCTGCACCCCGCAACGCTGCCGAAACAAGCTCTGACGATGCTGTTGACGGCTCCAACGGTTCCGCCATCACCGCCAAGCCTGCCGCATCAGGCAACATCCGCTGCGGCTCACCCGCAGACCATCATGATCGACAATCCGCTGACCGCGCCCCTTCGCATCCCCCAGCATGTCGCGATGAATGCGGACTCCGGACCGCCTCCAACCACCGTTGATTCAGGTCTGGGCCGAGCCGGAACTGGCACAGACAGCGGCTTGTTCAGCACGCTCGGCGCATCGTCTCCTCCAGTAGTG
>Ga0206807_1113_pt1 | contig 11175 bp, 7 predicted proteins | sample Alteio_BWOrgCont_57_FD_152915 | JGI IMG/M metagenome (GOLD analysis project Ga0206807, IMG submission 152915) | Enriched cells from forest soil in Barre Woods Harvard Forest LTER site, Petersham, Massachusetts, United States -... | ecosystem: Environmental > Terrestrial > Soil > Temperate forest > O...
TGAAGTCCGTTTCAATGAACTTTTAGCTTGTATCCTCGCCCCGCAGCTGTTAACGACGTTGATAGCTGCGACCTATGTTTTTCAACAATTAAGGAATATCAGCACCTTCTTCGCTTTAAAGTCTTAATATGCGTCTTAATATCATCCAATCCCTTATTTTTCTTGGACTCAGCCTGATCATCGGTGGTTTGTTCTACATGCAGATCATCCATGGTGGGTTCTATCACCTTCAAAGCATGAATAACCGTATCCGGGTTGTCCCCATCGACGGTCCCAGAGGTAAGATCATGGACTCCAATGGTGTTGTCCTGGCGGATAATCGTATGGTATTTCATGTTGGGATAGTTCCGCAGGACGTGGAAGATAAGAATGCTTTATTTAATTATTTGGGAGAGGTGCTTGACCGCAGCCCTGTCTTTCTGGAACGTCAGTTCGACCGCAATATTAAGACGCATATTAAGACTTTAAAGCGAAGAAGAAAAATTTGTTTATCCGGGTCTTATCGTTCAACAGGGTTTTGAACGTTATTATCCTTTCAATGAAGCAGGGGCGCATGTTTTAGGATATGTGGGCAAGATCAATGAAGATGAAATCGAGGACAATCAGCAGTACGGATATACACCGTTAACTTTTGTTGGTAAGACGGGTGTTGAAAAGGAGTATGACACGTACCTGCAAGGTGTTTCAGGCGGCCGTCAGATTGAAGTTGATAGCCGCGGTCAGCAGGTGCGGTTGCTGGGCCTCAAAGACCCTGTCGCAGGCCAGGATGTGGTGCTGACCATTGATCAGCGCGTGCAGAATGCCGCACAGGAATTATTAAAAGGCTACAGGGGAACGATCACGGTGATGGACTTAAGCAATGGGGACATGATCTCTCTTGTTAGTTCTCCCTCGTATGACCCGAATGCTTTTTCAGACAAGAATAAAAATGATGACATTACTTCCTATTTCAATGACCCTATGACCCCGTTGTTTAACCGTGCCGTATCAGGGCAGTACCCTCCGGGTTCAGTTTTCAAAATCCCGGTGGCTTTGGCGGCAATTCAACTTCATAAGATCACGCCCAACACTACCTATGATTGCCCGGGATATATGATGGTGGGAAAAAGAAAATTTGGTTGTTCACACGTGCATGGGGTGCAGGACCTGCAGGCTGCCTTGGCGCACTCCTGTAATGTCTATTTTTTTCATGTCGGTGAGCTGGTAACACCGCCGATCATTGGTGCTTTTGCCAGGGCCTTTGGTATCACCCGTCGGACGGGCATTGACCTGCCTTTCGAGGCCAGGGGCAAGTTGGTGACAGGGGCCTCGACGGACAGGTCATGGTACAAGGGGGACATCTTGAATTTGTCCATTGGGCAAGGGTATACGCTGGTGACGCCGATGCAGTTGACAGTGATGATCGGAGCAGTCGCCAATAACGGAGTAATTTTACGGCCCAGGGTTGTGAAACAGGCAGGCGATGAGGTGATTCCTGTTATGGATTTTTCCAAACGGCCATTGATTCGCTTGCGTGACCAGACTTGGGAGGTGGTGCAGCGGGGTTTGAAAGCAGTGGTGGATGATCCTGAAGGGACAGGGCATGACCTTAAAGCAGTTAGCGGACTGGATATTTATGGCAAGACAGGAACTGCTCAAAGCGTGCATGGCAAACCTAATCATGCCTGGTTCGCCGGCTATACCAGATCCGCTAAGAGAGGTATTGCATTTTGTGTTTTCCTGGAATACGGTGGTTCTTCCGAGAATTCCGTACGCATCTCCCGAGACCTGCTTTTGAAACTTCAATCCCTCCAGATCATATAAAAAAGTCAAATAAGTATGGAAGCTCTTTAGAGGGGTGTGTTAAAATGGCCTCTATATGTGGATAAATGTAAAAAAAGCCAGATCACTTTTATATATACTACTTTTCCTTTTTTCCTTTAAAACTATTGTTGCTTTTGCTGATGATTCTGTTTCCCTCAACGATGTTGCAGCGTCATATAAAAATGCGGTAGATCTATATAAGCAGAAAGAATATGACCAGGCACAGGCTGCCTTTGAACATGTCAACGCCATCGCCCCGGATTATCGTGCTACCGCCAGTTATTTAGAAATAATTGCCCAAGATATCATTATCACGCGCGCCATGGCTGCAAAACAAAAGTCGGTTGAGGTTCCTCAATTTCAACAGTCTGTTGAAACAACCCCTGTACCAGTAGCTAAAATTAATCCTCCTGCAGTAGTCGAGATTGTTATTCCTCAACCTGCTAAAGTTGTGCCGTCTCAAGAAAAAGTGGATGCTCAGAAAAAGGCTCAACAAGCGTTGATCGAGCAGCGTCAGCAGCAAGAGGCTTTGGCCCAGGAGCAACAGCGTATTTTGGCACAGCAGCATCGAAAAGAGGAAGCATTGACCCGAGAGCATCAGCGCGATCAGGCAATTGCCGAGAAACATCAGCAAGAAAGAGAAAGGGAAGCCCAGGCGGATGCCCAGCGTCAGAAAGTGTGGGCTGACGAGCGTCAGCAGAGAAAATTGTTAGCCGAACAGCGACGGCAAGAACGTATATTAGCTCAGCAGCGTCAGAAAGAGGAAGCATTGACCAGGGAACGTCAGCATGAGCAGGTCATAGCCGAGAAGCGTCAGCAAGAGAAAGAATTGGCTGAACAGCGCCAGCATGAGAGAGAATTGGTCAAAGCAGCCCTGCTTCAACAGCGGTTAGCCATAGAACATCAACGCCAAGAAGCCTTGGCTCAAGAGAGGCTGCAAAAACAAGCGATAGCCTTGCATCGACAGCAGGCAATGGTTGAGAAACGTCAACAAGAGAAAGAATTGGCCGAGCAACGTCAGCATGAGCAAGCTTTAGCCCGTGAATATCAGCGTGAACAGCAAGTGGCTCAGGAACGGCAGCGCCAGGAGGTTTTGGAGCAGCAGCGGCAGCAAGAACAGCTGTTGGCTGAAAAAAACCGGCAAGAGCAGGCGGTAGACCTACAGCGTCAGCAAGAACAAGCAGTGGCCCAAGAGCAGCAGCGCGAGCAGGCGCTGGTTCAGGAAGGTAAACGCCAGCAGGAGCTCAAAGATAAGATCGCACAGACGGACAAGATTTACGAACAGGCCCTGGGCCAATATCGTGATCATCAATATGAATTAGCAAAGAATACCTTCCTTCAGGTTAAAGATAGGGATCCTAACTACAGAGCCACGCAATATTACGTAAGCACCATCGACGATAAGGTTAAAGAAATTCAGGCAGAAGCCGAACGTCAAAAATTATTGGATCAAGAGCGTCAGCATCAGCAGGAGCTTAAAGATAAAGCCGATCAGATCGAAAATAGCTACGAAGAAGCGTTGGGTTTATACCGTGACCATCAATGGCCTCAAGCTAAGACTAAGTTTATAGCCCTTGAAGCAACGGCTCCTGATTATAAACATACACGACGCTATTTGCAGAAAATTGATTATTACATTTTGTGCCAAGAGCGCTCCAAGCAGGCGGCGGGGATCAAAAGAGCTGGTTGGGGTATGCTCAAGGTTCATGAAGAAGACCAGCCTGGTTACGTAGGTCATTTGAAGGATAAAGAGGACCGTGATGCAATGCTGCGCGATCAAAGGGAGCAAGATAAATTCCGGACCCTTGAAAGTCAATTGCCTACCCTGGAAGAGTACAAGCAGCGTGACAAAATGAGATCACAGAATATGTTGTTCACTGACGGTGTAAGATGTTACGAGCGCCATCAATATATTGAAGCCAAGCTTTTGTTCGGTGAGTTGGCAGACCAGCATGACCCTCGTGCCTGGCCCTGGCTTAAAAAGGCGGAACTGGCCATTTCCACTGAATATTTAAAAGATCAGCAGGTACAGGAGGATGAACGCACGGCTTTTTTAGCGGATAAATTAAATGCCCAGCGTAAAGTGGCTATTATTGAGAATAGGGAACGCCTGCGTCAAAAGAAATTAACAGAAGAGCTGGAGCTTCAGAAGCAGCTTTATCAAGATGATCAATTGCTGCAGTTGCGCAAAGAACAAGCATTAAAAGTGCAGGAGCGTGAACGGGAGAGTCAGGAAGAAAAACGAGTACAATTAGAAAAAGCAAGCGCGGAACAGCAGGAATTGTTTCGTTTTCGCAAGATCAAGATAGTCATTCCTCCGCCGTCAGTCTCTCCTGTTGTAACGCAGCCTGAGACGAAAGGCTGGAAAGCGAAACTTTTAATCCAGCCTGCAGTTGCCATGCCTGTTGGAGCTGCTCCTAAAGTTGTTGCGCCCGCAGTGGTCCCATCTAAAGTTGTTGCGCCCGCAGTGGTCCCATCTAAGGTTGTTGCGCCTGTAGTGGTCGCATCTAAGGTTGTTGCGCCTGCAGTAGTCACGCCTAAGGTAATTGCACCTGTAGTAGTTACTCCACCTGAGATTGTTGCAGGGCCGATCACTCCCATTAAATCAGTTCCAATTGAGCAAGTGGTGGATAATAGTAATCAAGATAACCAGGCGCTGGAGGATCTGGAGAAACGGCGCGAAGACCTTCGTAAAAAATTTGAAGATGGTGTTGAAGAAATGTATCAGGATGCTCTTGGGCTTTATCAGCAGGGAGATTATGTTGAAGCTGCCGAGAGATTCAGTGATATTCAGGAGATTATGCCCGGGTATAAACGTTCAGTGGAATATTTGGGTGAGTCTCGTCAAAAGTCGTTGGATGTGAAGTCTCAGGCGGCAAATATGCCTGAAGCGCCAGTAGTTTCTACATCGTCATCCCATCAGGATACAGTAGCCAAAGCATTGGACTTATTCGATCCTGATGTCAAATAATCCCGTATCCTCCAACCATCTTATTAACGAAAAAAGTCCTTATCTGCTGCAGCATGCCCATAACCCGGTTGATTGGTATCCTTGGGGGAAGGTTGCTTTTGACAAAGCTCAACATGAGGGCAAACCAGTCTTATTGTCAATTGGTTATTCCACCTGTCACTGGTGCCATGTAATGGCGCATGAAAGTTTTGAAGACCAGGAGATTGCAAAAGTGATCAACGAGCATTTTATCGCCATCAAGGTGGATCGTGAAGAGCGTCCCGATATCGATCATATCTATATGACGGCAACCACTTCCATGACCGGTCAGGGCGGCTGGCCATTGACGGTATTCTTAACTCCGCAGGGTGATGCTTTCTATGGAGGGACGTATTTTCCACCTTATGCCAAATGGGGGAGTGTGGGCTTCGTGGACCTTCTGGAATCCATTGCCAAGGCTTGGAGATCAGACCGGGAGAATATCCTGTCTTCAAGCCTTTCTATCACTGAAAGTTTGCGCCGGCATGCGCAGGCTAGTCCTAGTTCTGAAACAATGGATGCAACCTTTATGGACCGGGCTTTCCGTCAAATGAGAGGACAATTTGATCCAGCTAACGGAGGATTCGGGGGTGCGCCTAAATTCCCCATGGGGCATAATTTATCATTTTTGCTGCGTTATCATAAGCGTCATCCATCGACAGAAGCATTGAGTATGGTTGAGAAAACCTTGACAGCGATGAGTCATGGAGGGATATGGGACCATTTAGGTGGTGGTTTCCATCGTTACTCAACAGATGCGCGATGGCACGTGCCGCATTTTGAGAAGATGTTATATGACCAGGCCTTATTGTCACGCGCCTATGTTGAAGCATATCAGGTGACTGGATCAACCCACTATGCTCAGGTTGCCAAGGGAATCCTTAATTATCTCTTAGACGGCATGACAGATACAGAAGGCGGATTTTATTCTGCGCAAGATGCGGATAGCATGGAGGCCGGGGGACATTTAATAGAAGGAGCATTTTACGTCTTTTCAAAGACCGAGATCGAAGAAGTGTTGGGCAAGGAGAATGCCGAGGTCTTTAATTATTGTTATGGTGTGATGCCTATGGGGAACGCGGATTTTGATCCTCATGGAGAATTCAAAGGGAAGAATATTCTATACCAGGCTCATTCATTCGAAGATACATCGATCAAGTTTCAAAAGAATGAAGATGAAATCCAAGATATGATCGCCCAAGCCAAGCTTAAACTATCTGCATTACGTGACCAAAGACCGCGTCCTTTCTTGGATAACAAGGTGTTGTGCGATTGGAATGGTTTGATGATCGCAAGCCTGGCCATTGCCGGCAGGGTCTTGGGAGAGCCCCGATACATAGAAGCGGCTTCTAAATCTGCAGATTTTATTTTAGAAAAGATGATGAGCCAATCACGCCTTTTGCACCGATGGCGGGATGGTGAGGCTGGTATTCAAGCAACACTTGAAGATTATGCTTTTTTTATCGATGGGCTTTTGGAGTTATATGAATCCAGCTTCCAGGAGAAATACTTTAAAGCAGCACAACGCTTGGCTGATGTGATGATCGAATCATTTTCTGATCCGTCAGGCGGTTTTTTCATGACAGCCCGTGACGCTGAGGATTTGATCATACGGCCCAAGGAAGTTTACGATGGGGCAATACCTTCGGGGAATTCGGTCGCTGCTTTGATCCTATTAAAGCTTTATGCTTTGACTAATAATGATGCTTATCAATTGCATGTTGAAGCATTATTCAAGTGTTTTGCTGCCTCTGTTGCCCAGGCATCCTGGGGGCATGCTTTTTTATTATCAGCCCTAGATTGGCACTTGAATGGTCCGCTCGAGATCACGCTTCAGGGGGCAGGTGATGACCCGGTTATTGCCAAAATGCTAAAAGTATTGTATAAACAGTTCATACCTTCAAAGGTTGTTAAGCTCATTCCCGGCACGGGCAAGGCCCAAGTACGCGTTTGTTTTCAGGGAACTTGTAGAATGCCGATAGGCACGGTAGATCTTTTCGAACAGGAAATTATGCAATGGACAGACAAACAATTTTAAGGATTGTTTTTTTTACTATTTTTACTTTTGCGCTTTTTGTTGGGACCCTTGCCTATATGTTCTCATCTGAGGGTGGGGATAATCCCATTCAATATATGTTGAACCTAAGCGGATTTGGACTTAAGGATGCGCAGAACCAGAAAAGCATGCAGGCATTAAGCGAGACAGCCAGTGAAGAGTCCATGAGGGTTCACCAAAGAATGGAAGAGGTTACCCAGCAGCAGAATGATTTTTTGAACGCGACCAAGGACAGGATGGACCAGGAGCGCCAGGATGCTCAGGACCAGCAAAAGATAAACCAGCAGCGCCAGGAAGAACAGATGCAGCAAATGCGTGACATGCAGCAAATGCAGAATAGGTGACGATCGATGAGGATTATTAAAAATATACTTTTGTTTCTTTTGGCCCTGGCCTTGATTGCCAGTACCGGTATCTTTATTCTATTCCAAACATTGGACACGGATCAATACCTTCCACAGATTGTCCAAAAGGCTTCTTTTGTTTTAGGCAGGCCCGTATCCATTGGGCATTTGGGCCTTGGTTTGTCATTGCGGGGAGTTAGCTTAGACGCAGGCCCCCTGATCGTTGCTGATGATCCGGAATTTACGGCACAACCTTTTATAAAAATAGAAAGAGTTCGTGTCAGTTTTGATCTGAAATTCTTGATCCTTCAGCACAAGCTTCGTGTAGCAACGGTGATTTTGCAATCACCTCAGATCCATTTTATCCGTTCTGAAGATGGTAATATCAATAGTAAAAGCATTTTCCGAAAAGGTCATCTAATCTATCACTATGGTGCCAAAGAGACCATTGATTCCAATATTCCAGTCTCCCCTAATACTCAAGTAATTCCAGAAGCAACTCCAGTTGCTCGCAATAATGCTGTCAACGCCCAGACGATGATCATTCAAGATGCCGCTATTTCTTTTATCGATCAGAGCCAGTCTATGCCTTTGGATATTTGGCTTAAGGGAATTAATGCGACCGTAAGCAATTTTTCTCCCTCCAGGCCATTTCGGTTCACATTTGATGCTGCACTTTTGAGTAAGTCTCCTAATGTCCATACAAAGGTACTTTTGACTTGGGACCCTTCAAAACGGGCCGTTGGGATCAGTGATCTGAGTCTGCATATGGACCTTTCCCGATTAGACGTGGATCAGCTAAATAGTATTTCTCCTGTGCTGATCAATGATCCTATGATGAAGGATATGGCAGGGGTGGTTCAATTGAATGTGTCCCATTTTGACCTGGCCCCATCTGGTGATGTTGAGGCGAACGGCGACGTGACGATCACCAATGGAATGATCAAGAATTTCAATATTGTTAAGGCTGTTTTATCCCGTGCCTTGGGGGCTTTTGGTATAGGGGGTACTAGTGTCGGTGATCTTTTGGGCGGTCAATTAAAAGAAGCATTGGGTAAGCAGGATACGGTCATAGAAAACGCGCGTGCCCAATTCTCTTTGCATGATAATGCTTTATTTATTGATGATTCCCTGATCAAGACAAATATTTTTGAACTCTCCGCAAAAGGTTCGATGGACAGGGGATTAAAAGTGGATATGCAGACGATGCTACACTTGAATGCAGATGTTTCCTCTGCCTTGGTTAACGAGCTTGATGGATTGAAATATTTATGCGATGATAGCGGCCGCATTAGCATAGGTGCCAGTTTGCAGGGTGTCGCACCGCATTTAAAGTATAAACCTAATAAAGATTTTAGAAAGAAAAGCAGGAAGGCCATGATGAAGGAAGGGATGGGCTTACTTAAGCTTTTTTTTAAATAAATATGCCATGTTCAGACAGCTCTTCAGGGCTTAACATACGATTGGATTTAAACGAGCGATTGGTCAAGTTTGATTTCGCCAAGATCACCTGTTCCAGTGAAATAGGCGGTGGCAAGAGTTTGTCTCAATTTTGTGCGGCAAAGAAGTTACCTAAAAATCTAAAGACTTAGAGATACTTGCTATAGAAGCAATGCTGAGGATTTTAGGATAGATGCCTGAAAAATCGCCTTCGTGAAGCTGTGCGGCCATGGCTGGATCAAAAGTCATCGATACTTTATCCCCCGTTACCTTCATCGCCATATTCTTCGTGTTAAAATCAATGCCGCCGGGAGCTCTTTGTTGAATAGCAGCTTTTAACCCATGCAGCAGCATTGCCGAGTCAACTGTCTCCAAAATTAGTGTCAATACATCCGCCTGCGTCCTTACCTCCATTATTTTAAAAGGAAACAATGCTTTATTCAAACCATCCAAATGATTATTAATGATCTCTAAAGGAAGGACGGTTTCCCTTCCTGATACTTGACTGATCATCACAGTAATATGCCTTTGCTCTCCAGACTTGATGTGAATTTGCATGCGATGGTCCTGACTTAATTTATTTTTCTCAAAATACCGCTGAAACCTCTTTAAAATGGCATCTGAGAATCTTTTCTCAACGAGATTTACACGCTGTTCCACATTGATCCTAGAATTGAGATTTTGATCAAAAACAGTCTGTCCAAGAATTTCATGCACGGGGGACCATAAGATCTGCCATCGGTCCCATAAGATCGTGGCATCTTCTATAATCCCATCCCGATATAACATAAATCTTTCCCTGTACCTCTTATCAATATTTTCCGGCTTAATGCTCTTTATTTGTGCATGGTTTCTTATGAACTCCCGCAGAAATGTTACATCTAAACCCCAGCGCGCCGTTAACCAAACCCCATCCAGAAACTGTTGGGCCCAATATTTATCATTAAACGAGGCACTGACTCTATTCGAAGCGTTCCCAATATTAATACCTTGAACATAATCAAGCGCCCATCCTTTAACTTTAACTGAATAATCAAATTCATCAGCTTCAGGAATATTCTCTAAAACTGCTTTAATTGGTTCAATATTCCAAACAGCAGGCATTCCATTGATCCCATCAACAGCCCTTCCCTCTGCCGGCATCATCGCCCCTGGATTAACCCCTTCACGAAGTCTTGGATAAAACCTCGTTTCTGCGATTACCCTAACTTCTGCAAGACGCCCTGTAGCAGAGAAATATCCCGAAGGCACAGGCACTCTTTCCAGGACCGTCATCGCGGTATCAGCATCGACGCGTATCCCACCGGAGAAATATTTTCTTGGCACTGATGTCCTGCCTGCTGGCCCCAAGTCTTCCTTAATATAGTTGAACACACCTTTCTTATAGGCTTTTAAATATTCCTGATAGATCTTTTCCTTAACGTTCTTGTCCTGCGCCTTAACTCCATCGATCTTGAACCTGTTACTGAAAACCTGGTTTAACAGGGTCTCTTTAAGATTCTTCTTATACCAAGCGGCCAAGATCATGGAGTAAAAGATCTGCCGTAAATTAGAAAAATGCTTACCTGTGTTTACTTCCTTCTCTAATTCAGGCAGGATAATTTCACGGATGATCTGATTGCCTATGGCATGTGTATTGTTAGTATCATGAACGGCTGTCTTGATACTGCCATGCTTTGCCAGGGACAGGTAATCTTCCTCTAGCATCACCCTTAAATGCGCCCCTACGATGAAAGCTGTATTGTTGCGCACATAAAGATCAGCCTTATCCGCCGTAATCCAGACTTTATTAAAGGTGTTGACCGGTATATCGCTTGTCCCAAAAAGCTGGCGCGATTTGGCATAGACCCTGTCCCAAAAATCCCTGCCCAACTTTCTTTCGGGATATATCAGAGAAGCGGTCAACTGCTTTAGGATATAATCTTCTGCCAGCATATCCCTTCCCATTTCAGTTTGACCCAATTGTGCCGGAATGATCCTATCTTTTTCGTAAGGAGAAAGGTTGACCCATTGATCATCATCTGGAATGGTCAAGGAAGCCAAAAAGTATTTAATGATCTTTTCAGATTCAGCTTTAAAATTGGGATCGCAGGACGCAAGTCCAGAATTACCAGTATCTACAATAAAATCAAAAAGAAGAGGGTTGTCAGGATGGACACGAAGCCCCCTGGCAATGACAGGAACATAGGCTGGAGTCAAATTAATCATGGTTCCAGGCATAGGTAAGCCCAGAAGATCGACTGTTTGGGCATTGGTGCGGATGGGACCTAAAAAAGCAGAAATAAAACAACCAAGCACAATGCTTGTAATGAACCTTTTAAATAATCTTAGCGGCATAATTAAAGAATAGATTATAAAAGATGGTTTGTCAAACCTGTACCCTATTAGGACTACTTTTCTTTATCTTGACGGTCACTCAGGCTGCAAGGCAGTATCTTAGGAAGCTCTTTGGGAGGGAGAATGACCAGGGAGATATCGATAAATTCATCCCCTTGTTCAATGGAAGATATCTTGCAGCGGTCTACATCAACACCTTCATATTC
>Ga0206807_1025_pt1 | contig 10937 bp, 7 predicted proteins | sample Alteio_BWOrgCont_57_FD_152915 | JGI IMG/M metagenome (GOLD analysis project Ga0206807, IMG submission 152915) | Enriched cells from forest soil in Barre Woods Harvard Forest LTER site, Petersham, Massachusetts, United States -... | ecosystem: Environmental > Terrestrial > Soil > Temperate forest > O...
GGTTGCCAGACGATCGGCTGAATGATGCGCGAGATCAGCATCCAGTTTTCGCTGATGCGAGCGGGAATCACAGGTTGAATATTGAGTACGTCCTGCGTTCGGTTATAGGGACCGACGGCAAAATTCGAGTTGTTCTGAATCGGAACGCTGATCAGGCTCGCGACCGGATTCTGCGTGGCCTTGGCCAAGTCGCCTGCAGAAGCTGCGGCAGCGGCTGGAGCAGAAGAGGCCTGAGCATTCGAGGCAGTACTTGGCGGCGAGTCCTGCGCAGAAAGAAGGGCAGTGCAAAGAAACACTCCACAACACAGGACTCCGAGTTGACATAGTTTCTTCATGAATTCATTCTTTGTTTCTTCATTCTCGGCAACTAGCATCAGAGCTTCACCAACCTCGTGCACTAAAAAGCCGATAGATTAGCGATCCCAATGGACCGATTCTTAGCCAGTAGCTAATTCACCAGCTCAAACTCACCGGGCTTCCAAGTCTTGTCAAACCACGGCTGCAACGGCCCGTACAGCCGCAGGAGGACATTCCAACCTTTGTTGGGAACAGTCTGTACCCAGTTGGCCTCATGGCCCTGCGGTGCGGTGGGGCCAAACCAGACATCTACCGAGGAGTCAGGGTTCACGACGATGCCCTTTGTCTGGCTACCGATGCTGGGGAACTGTTCATCAGTCTGCAGCATCGAGCGGGTTTGATTGTCATAGACGACGAATGACCAGAAATCCTTCGCCGGGATGTTGGGCGGCAAATGAATCTTGTAGGTCTTCCCGCCATCCAGCGGCTTGCCTTCGGAGTCCACGAACGCGGCAGCGTATTGCGAGCCGATACCCACCATCTTCATGGCCATGGCCGGCGTGATGCCCGTGGCATAGTAATGAAACAAAGTTCGTGCATCGAGATTCCGCACGCCAGGCTGGGACAAGAACTCATAGTTTCCGCCGACGAAGGTGGTGATCCACGCGCTGTTCGGATAGTAGGGCGCTTCCTTCATCCGGGTGCGGAAGAGGATGGCCCGGGAAGTGGCGTTCCCCACGGCCGCCGCATCTGTCAGAATCTTTTTCATCCGCGCATCGGGCGCAAAGGGCTTACCCTTCTCGATGCCGATGGAGGCAAACAGCCCCAGCCTCTCAGGATCCAGGGCCTCGCTAGGCTCCTCTTGCACGACCTCGTTCAGCTCTTCAAAGTAGCTAAAATCATTCGCGTGAACCGTGTTGAGCTCAACGCCAGAGCCGTTGATGAACTTTGTTTCAGGCGGGTTCTTTGCCTGCGCCAGCGGATAGATGCGCAGGTTTTTTCTGAGGCTCTCCACGCCGGGCTTGAGATCACCGTTTACCTTGAATCCCCGGCCCATGAGCCAGAGGTTATAAGTGCGTGATCGGGCGACAAAGTAACCCTCCGGCACTTCGCCTTTGTAGCCTGGCGGAAGCACGAGATACTTGCCGCCCTGACCCTTGTCAGGACCGGCGTTGCCGATATCGGTGACGTACTGGAACCAAGAGTCGTCAAGGAACCCAAGTACTTTGGGAGGCGCTTCAACCACCAATGGTCCGTCCTTCAAATTGAGCCAAGTGCTGAAATAGACGGAGTCGGTGTTCCCGGTGAGAAAAAGCGATTTCGAGTCCAGAAGGTTTTCCAAGATCAAAATGGTGCTATTGATAGCGCCCAGTTTTTCAAAACCTGTGCGCATACCGACCAGCGACGTCCCCGGCATACCGCTCATAAACGCCTGTACCCCGCGCGAGAAGTCGAGGTTGTCATAGACCTTTTGGACCGTAGCATCGTCCGGAAAGCCGTCGACAAACTTCAGGGTACCGATCGGCGTGTCCACGGAATCAGGCGTAGTGATTTCCGGCGGAATGGGTGTCGTCATTTTCATCTTGGGGGGTGCGGTCTGCGCGAATGCACTTCCGAGGACGCATAAACAACATAGGAGAACGGCAAATATGAAACGGTCGATCTTCGAACCATCGGTTCTCATCTAGCCTCCTGAATTGACATGTCCTTAAAAATTCACTTCGTTCGGAGAGGCGGCGCATTCCATGTGCCGTCGAACACTACTTCACTGGGCAGACCCCCTCAAGGCTTACCGAGCTTTGACCGGTGGCGCAGTCCACTTGCCGTCCAAGGCTTCCTCTTTCGGCCAATAAAGGCGCATATACATAGCGAAGGGCCCCTTAGGCGCGGGCAACCAGTTGGATTCCTTGTCTTTGCCGGGAGAGTCGTTTTGGATCAACAGCGTCAAACCACCATCGGCATCATGTTTAAGTTGTGGCAGCATCGGCGAGTTGATGAGGTAGCGATTGATGGGGTTGGCGACAAGCAGGCTCTCCGGCAGTCCATACATGGTTAGCGACCAAAACGCGTTCACGGGCGGCATCTGACCTGGCGCAAAGCGCAAGGTGTAGCGGTTGGCACCGCTCAACTTGTGCCCTTCGGAATCCACGTAGTAGATCGGATACATCGCCTCCTGCTTCGAGTTCCCGTAAATGCCGATAGTCCCGAGCCAGCGATACAGATAATTGTTCTTCATCGCTTCGCGTGTCCCGAAGAGATCGCCCGACGTCACGGTCCCGGCGCTCATTTGTTTCACGCCTTCGGCGAAGGCAGCGTACGCGTCGGCCCGGCCCTGCTCAATTGCCGTCGTCATTTCAGGGGTGAGCGTGCCCGGATCAAAGGTCTTTCCTGCGCCGACGCCGATCTTGGCAAAGCGCGCCATGAGTTCTGTCTCCGAGGGGTCGGTCGGGCAGAACTGTAGAATGAAGTTCAGGATGTTGAAAAACTCCAGCGAGGTTTTCTGTGTCTCGACTGTGAGCGGCTTGATAAAATCGATGGCCAGCGCGGCTTTGGGTGTAGGCGTGTTTAGGAACGCCGACAGTGTCTGCACTTTGTACCCCGCTTGAATTTTCTTCACGTTGTCGAGATCGCCGGGATTGAACAATTGAGTGCGATAGACAACAACAATAAATTCCGTCTCAGAGCGAATCACCCTTTCCACTCCCTTGGGCGTCTCGCCTTTCCAACTAGGTCCGGCGACAAGGAAAGTGCCGCCCTCGTTACCTGTGGTCCGGGTGCCCAGATAGGCAAAATTGAAAGTGTAAGCGTCGGTGAACTGAACGCTGAAGTAACGGTCTTTTCTATCCATCGGCGGCAGCGTGATCACGATGGGTTCGGCGCGCAAGTCCATGCCGAGCCAGGAGTAGGGTGTGTCCGAGTTGGGCGTCTGAACTGCCGTGTCGGATGGCGTAAAGACACGCGGGATGTTCGTGATCTGGTTCCATGGTGCTTTGAATTCGGGACTATCGTGATCGACGAAGTAGGCATACTCTACGCGATAGTTGTCCACGACCGGGAATCCGTATATGTAGGCTTCCTTCGCGATGGCGCGAGCTTCAACCGGAGTGATAGCAGTCTGAGCATTTGACGAACCGAACGGGAGTAACAGGAGAGCTGCTGCAATGCTGCTGCCAAAGATTCGTGTAATGGATTCCATCGTTATCGATCCTCCAAATTGTTTGCCTATTCGCACTTGCACTGCATCTGGTTCTTAGGCGGTATTTACTGCACCAACTCAACCTCACCTACGCGCCATGTCTTGTCGAACCAGGGCTGGAGCGGACCGTAGAGGCGGAAGATCATGTTCCAGCCTTTGCCGGGGATGGTCTGTACCCAATTCTCCTGCGGTGCACCCGTTGGGAGCTTCGGGCCGAACCAGACATCGGTCGAACCGTCCGGGTTGGTCACCAGGCCCTTGTCGAAGCTGTTCACGCTCGGGAAGCGCTGGTCGGTCTGCAGATTCGAGCGAGTCTGGTTGTCGTACAGGGTGAAGGACCAGTTGTCCTTCGCAGGAATGTTGGGAGGCAGATGCACCTTGTACGTCTTGCTGCCGTCGAGCCCGTGATGTGAACTGTCGGTAAAGGCGGCGGCATATTGCGAGCCTCGACCGACCATCTTGGCAAACATCGCAGGAGTGATCCCCGTGGCCCAGTAGAACATCGCGGTGCGTCGGTCCAAGTCAAACACGCCGGGTTCGAGCAGAAACTCATATCCCGAGCCGTAGCCAGATGGAATCCACCAGGAGCTGCCCGGATAGATGTAGGTTCCCTCGTCGCGGCTACGGAAGGTGAGCGCGCGCGCCGTCGCATTCCCGACTGCAGCGGACTCGATGAGGATCTTCTTCATGCGCTCGTCTGGTGCGAAGGGTTTGCCTTTCTGGAGTCCGATGGAAGCGAACAGGCCCAGCGTCTCAGGGTCCAACGCCTCGTTCGGTTCCATCTCCAGGACTTCGTGAATTTCCTCGTAGAAGTGGAAATTATTCGCATGAATCGTATTGTGCGGAATACCGCTCATGTTGGTGAACTTCGTGACCGGCGGGTGAGCGGCCTGTGCTAGCGGGTAGATTTTCAGGAGCTTCTTGATGCTCTCGACGGCCGGCTTCGGATCGCCATTCACCAACATTCCACGCCCCGGTGCCCACACGCCGTAAGTTGCCGGACGCATGACGAAGTAGCCTTTCGGTACTTCACCTTTGTAGCCGGGAGGAAGGAACAAGAACTTGCCGCCCTTGCCCTTGTCCGGACCGGCATTGCCATAGTCGCCGATCCAGCGGAACCAATGGTCGTCGAGCACGCCCAGGACATTGGGAGGAGTTTCCATCACGATCGGTCCGTTGGTGGTGTCGATCCAGGTGAAGAAGTAAACACTCGAATTGTTCGCCGTCAGCCAGAGTGCCTTCGAGTCCATCAGGTCCTCGAAGATCATCACGTTGCCGTCCACGCCGCCGAACTTCTTCGCCGCCGGAAGGAAGGCCTGGATTGAGGCGCCGGGTATGCCGCGCAGGAACGCCTGCACGCCCCGCTGGAAATCGAGGTTGTCATAAACCAGCTGTGTGGTCTTGTCGTCAGGGAAACCATCGAAGAACTTGAGTGTCCCAATCCGGGTCTCGACGGAATCCGGCGTGGTGATTTCCGGCGGGATCTCCGTGGTCATCTTCATCTTCGGCGGTGTTTGTGCCTCGGTGGCGGGCGCGGTTGAAGTCGCAGACTTGTCGTTACACCCAGCGGCTCCCATGAGAGCGAAAGCAAGGATGCAGCCGAGTGAGGGCAATACGAGTCGAATGTCTTTCATAGATCTTGAACCTCAAGTGAGTTATTCCGACGCTCGTAACTACATGTTTTGCGAAGACATCGCCACTATTGGCAAAACTGACGCTGCGCACTTGTAAATCTGGCATTTCGGTAAGCACTTCGCACGTCTGCTTTCCGTTTCGGAATTCGTTCGCGCCAGGTGCTGTGCCAAGTGTCGTGACAAATTCTAGGGCTCCATGCAGAGCCCGTACACTGGTAGAAGTGCCTAGTCATGCAAGAAAAAAAGTACGGTGGTGGTGGTGAGCCGCAGGAAGAGGGGTAAATGAAGGCGTTCGCATCCGTTTTGGAGAAAACCGTCTTACTTCACGCTACGTATAGCTAGTGATACAGCCCTTGTCTGTCACAAACATTGAGGGCGTGAAAACACAAACCATACCCGCGGCAATGAGTCCTTTTATTTTCACAGGCAGTTGATACAATCGTGTCGACCCGTAACACATTAGTAAACCGTTCGAGTTCACATATATTTTCCAGCTGCTGATCAATCGACGTACTGACTCCATAGCAAGGAATATTGGTCATGGGCCCTTCGGATGGTCATGGTGAACTCGGCGACCTTCCCATTGGTTCGAGCTATTGGTACGAAACGTCGTTTACAAAACGCAGGCTGACTGGATATCTAATTTCTCTTCAAACTCTGATCTGTCTGGTCCTTTTCCTGAATAGTCAGGTCTTTGCGCAGACTTCTTCAACTGGCGCCTTGTTGGGAGCAGTCGTCGATGCTTCGGGAGCAAGTCTGCCCGAAGCATCCGTCGAGGTCAAAGATCAAGCGTTAACGATCAGTCGATCGGCCCAGTGTGATGCAGACGGTCGCTTTCTCTTCCCCTTGTTGCCGCCGGGAACATATCAGGTTACGGCGCAGAAAGACGGATTTGCCCAGGCACAATCCATCATTGCGAACGTGTTCGTGACCGAGAGCGTTCAGTTGACCATTCCTATGAAGGTCGTAGGCGCCACGCAACACATAGAAGTGAAAGCGAGCGCTTCACAAGTCCAAACCGACATCTCGCTGGGCCGTGTCGTTGATGCAAGAATCATCCAAAATCTACCGCTGGTGACACGCAACTTTACGCAGATCGTCAACTTATCACCCGGCATTTTGAGTGGCGTCAACAACGCAGGACAACTAGGGGTGGGTAGTGGAGGGCTGTCGCAAATTGACCCGTCAAACGATGGTATTTTTGCGCACGGAGCACGCACTTATGACAATAGTTTTGAATTTGATGGGATTCCAGTGAATGACATGCAAGGCAGCAGCATTGCAAGCGGCGGAATTCCGATACCCAACCCCGATGCGATCGAAGAATTTAGAGTGCAGACTAGTCTCTATGACGTTTCCTTCGGCGAGCGTGCTGGCGCGAACGTAAGTCTTATCACCAAAAGTGGCACGAATAGCCTTCACGGGACTGCTTTTGAGTTCTTGCGCAACAATTTGCTGAATGCGAACGATTTCTTCTTCAATCGTTCCGGCCAGCCTCGTCCAGACTTGAAGCAAAACCAGTTTGGCCTGACGATTGGAGGGCCAATTCGGCGGGACAGGTTTTACTACTTTGGCTCATATCAAGGCACTAGGCAAACTAACGGCCTTGCGTCGGGACAGGCCAGGATCTCTTGTTCATCCACGATAGTCATGCCCCCTCTCACTGATGACCGTTCTGCTAAGGCAATAGGGGCCATGTTTGCCGGAATGACGGGCCAACTCGGAGGCGTTGCAATCAGCTCGGACGGGGCAAACATTAATCCGGTGGCGCTTGAACTACTAAATTTCAAGCTATCAGATGGCTCGTATCTGATTCCCAATCCGAACTCGGTGAATACATCTTTGCCCCTTGCGAGTCAGGGCATAAGCACCATCAGCGATGCGTGCCATTTCGATGAAGATCAGATCCTGGCGAATTTCGATGCGAACCTTTCACCAAGTTCGCGCGTCTCTTTGCGATGGATGCAATCCGATGGTGCAATGAATGTCACATTCCCGGGAAATGGCCTCAATGGAACGGGCAACGTTCATGGATTTCCCAGCAAGATCGACAATAATTTTCGCGTATTTTCGGCGTCCTACGTATGGTTTGCGCGACCGCAGTTGCTGAACGAAGCGCGGTTCGGATATACCAGCACTTTAGGCTCCAGTTCTGCACAGGCGCCGTTTCAGTGGTCCGATCTGGGCGTTTCGGCGGGTGCGATGAATAATGAGAATGGATTGCCCAGCTTGGGAGTAGTCGGTTCGATCAATCTTGCTAGTGGGTTTCCCCGAACCTTTGATCAACAGCGTATATATTTTTCCGACACGCTTAACTATTCGCATTCACGACATTGGTTACAGCTTGGCGGTTCGTTGTCGCGGCTTCATGATGACACGAATCTCATTGGACTCGGATCTTTTGTCAATTTTCTCAGCTGGCCCGACTTCCTTCTCGGACTGAATGCCGAACAGAACGGTACGAACCTTTTTAGCAATGTCTATGAGTCCATCGACGATTATGGACTCTTGAATCGCAAGTACCGTAGCTGGAATGGCTCTCTCTATCTTGGAGATCACTACCGAACAGGAAGCACCTTCACGATCGACGCTGGGGTGCGATACGAGAGGCTGGGTCAACTCGCAGATGAGCTAGGGCGGAACTCTAGTTTCGACATTAGCCACGCCGATCCAAATCCTCCAGCAAATGGCAGCGTAGCGGGATATTTGGTTGCAAGAAATTATCAAGGCAATGTGCCGGCTGGAGTCATTCGCGCTGACAACGACGCCGCGAACTTTGACGAGGGACAGAACAGTATTGCTCCCAGGGTCGGCTTTGCCTGGCAGCCGTTGACTCTTGCGACGGGCTTCGTGCTACGAGCAGGCTATGGTTTTTTCTTTTCACAACCGACCGGGCAGGCTTTTTATCAAAGCATAACGGGACCACCATTCTCATTGGCACGGATAAACGTCGGACGGACGAATGCCGCAGCTACCTTTGGCAATCCCTTTCCTGAACCCTTTCCCACGGCCACCTTCTTTCCTGATTTTCCTGCCTATTCGCCAACGAGCAACCTCACAATTGCCACTGTATCTCCGGGTTTCCGTCCCTCGCTCATTCAACAGTTTGGAATGAATTGGCAACTGGAGTTCTCCAGGAACTGGCTCCTGGAAGTTGGATATGTCGGAACGCGCGGCACTCATTTGCTTAGATTGCGCTCGCTGAACCAGGCGGCCTTTGCGTCGCCCGGTGACCCGATTCGTGGAGTGGTCACAAATACGGTAGCTAACGTTGGTCTCCGTGTACCTGTTCAAGGAGTCTCGCCGAATGCGCTAACGATGGTTGAATCTGCTGGTACGTCCTGGTACAACGGCCTGGAAGCCAGCTTGAATAGGCGGCTGAGTCGAGGCCTCCAATTGCTTGGTTCTTACACTTTCTCCAAGAGCTTAGACAGCGATGGCAACAACATCAACGGAACCTCGGCCGGAAACTCGCTGACTCTTGGAGATCAGGATTCGGTCCGACAACGTTGGGGCAGAACAAGTTTCAACCGGACACATCGTTTCGTGTTGAGCCTCGTATATGAATTGCCTTCACCTCAACGGCCATGGGCAAAAACAGTGTTCGGTGGGTGGTCGACGTCAGGGGTTGTGACTCTACAGTCAGGAACTGCGCTTACCATCAGCTATGCTAACGCAACGAACATTCTTGGGATAAGCGAGGATCGGGCTCAATTAACACCACGATGCAACAAATCAAACATCGTCAAGAATGCATCGATCGAGAGCAAGTTGGGAGCCTATTTCAATTCTTCCTGTTTTACAACACCGCCCATTGTCGGTGCCGACGGAATTGGGACTACATTCGGTGACAGCTCAACAGGAATTGCAGATGGTCCTGGGCAATCCAATGTTGATTGGGCAGCGATGCGAACAGTGAAGACACGCTGGCCGAACGAAAATACCAGTCTTCAGTTCCGGGCAGAATTCTTTAACGCTCTGAACCATGCACAGTTCTCAAACCCGAACACGACATACGGATCCTCGGCTTTCGGTATCGTCAGCAGCACATCGGTAAACCCTCGGGTTGGACAGTTGGCCGTGAAGCTGATTTTCTAGTCACTCCCTGAAATGTGATTCCATAGCAAACGCTGATCGCATGCGTTATGAGCCTCTACCTGTTGCCGAAGGTCCAACTAAGTCCGGAGCTGGTGCCGTAGTCGCTCTTAGGAAGCGTGGCAGGAGGGCGAGTGTCCCAGCTTCCGTAGAACGAAAAGTTCCACGAGAGATCGTTGACGAGCTTGATGTAATAGACAGCGTTCGTGTTGAAATGTAGACGTCCAGCATCTGTGATTGCCGGAAGCAGAGAGGCCGAGACATCCAGGTTCGTCTTTTTAAATTTAAAGGCTTTGATTTCTGTTGCGGCGAAACCAACTGCAGTGTTATTTGCTCCCTGTTCAACCGTATTTTGTCCGTAGCTGATATTCTGCCAACCCACTCCTCCCATTACGTATACACTCGTCCGGTTGGTATTCTTTAAGTAGCGTCCAATTCCCCCACCGAGTGTCGTTTGCAGTTTGATATCCTGCACGGAGCTTTGTAGAAAAGACGCTGTACCAACGTAAAACCAGTTGTTCCAGCGTAGGAGCTTCAATGTGTTTAGGTCAGTCTGATTCCGGGTTGTGAAATTGGAACCACTACTGGATGCAAATGAAGTGTTATAGCTGACCTGACTTGACCAGCGTTCTCTGGTATATGCCACCTGCGAACTGAGGTTGTACTGTGCCGATTCATTTCCTTTTGAATAAAGGAAACCAGTGTTCAACGCACCATCGAAACGATGCCAAAAACCCTCCGATGTCTGGCTCAGTTTAATGATCTTGCGCTGTGCAACTTCCACTACCTCGCTTGGAGTTTCAGCTAGTTGAATTCTTATCGGTGGGTCAGTGGATGCCCCGGGGGTCGACATTTTACCGGTGTATACAGCGCCGCTCTCGGTGTGGACCAGGAACAGCCGGTTGCTTTCCAGGTGAGCTACCTGCGACCACTGCACAGCGATCGTGCCATCCACGTAACTCAATTTGACTGAGAGCACACCGGCGCTGAGTTCCTTGATCTCGCAGGTAAGGCGGTCGCCATTCTTCATCACGAGCACGTCACTGTTTTCCTGCGCAAGCAAAGTCGCGGAAAACAGAAGGGCGGAACAGAGGATGATGACTCGGATAGTCATGGCGTATCCCGCCTCCATGCGGTTCCGAACCCGGCTTGTCGGGTTAAAAATATGATCACTAACGTTCTGCTGGCCTTACGTAGAGCTAGAAAGCTTCACCTAGCCCCATATAGAAGCCGCCTCCATCTTTGCCAATGGCGTAATCAAAACGGAGATTGATATGGTTTTTTCGAGCGACCATGTATCGCAGGCCAACACCACCCGCAGGCAAGATATTCTCCGCATTGAATTTCCCGATGCTTGGCGCTACCTCTGCGACTCCGAAGAAGCCAGTAAGCCCAAGTCTTTTCGGTAGCTCCAGCCGATATTCGAGCTGGCTAGCAAGCAGGCGCCGGTCCTGGTATCTTCCGGACTGATATCCGCGAATGTCGTTGTGAGCTCCAACGAAACACAAGTCATAGAAGGGGGCATCGCCTGTTACCACGCAGCCGTAGGCGCGAAATGCAAGCGTCTGTTTGGCTGTCAGAGGCGAATATTTGTTCAACGCAAAGCTATAGCTTTGATAATTGAGATCGCTTCCGATGAGATTCGTGTCATCATGAAGCCGCGACAACGAACCGCCAAGCTGTAACCAATGTCGTGAATGCGAATAGTTAAGCGT
>Ga0206807_1116_pt1 | contig 10926 bp, 10 predicted proteins | sample Alteio_BWOrgCont_57_FD_152915 | JGI IMG/M metagenome (GOLD analysis project Ga0206807, IMG submission 152915) | Enriched cells from forest soil in Barre Woods Harvard Forest LTER site, Petersham, Massachusetts, United States -... | ecosystem: Environmental > Terrestrial > Soil > Temperate forest >...
GTATAAAAAAGGGGCTTTCCCCGTCGCTGAAAAAATAGCTTCCAATATCATGAGCCTGCCGATGTTCCCGCATATGACCCAGGAACAGGTCAAGGCAGTGGTGGCAGCGCTGGCTAAATCTTTATCTTAAGAGGAAATTTTGTGCCGATCCCAGTAAGTGTTGTTGTCATTGCCAAGAATGAAGAGAAGAGGATCAAGCCCTGCCTGGATTCTGTCCGAGGCTGGGCTGATGAGATCGTGGTGCTGGATGATGACAGCACGGACAATACACGGGCGATCGCCGCCGGATATACGGACAAGATATTCATCCGCCATATGGAGCTCGAGGGTATTCATCGCAATTTTGGCGCTGACAAGTCAAAGAATGACTGGATCCTGCTTTTGGATTGTGATGAGCGCATGACGGATGACCTTAAAAAAGAGATCGAGGAAGAACTTAAGAATCAGGACCCCAAGATCGCCGCCTACTGGGCGCCGCAGATCAATTATATGGATGATGTGCCGTTAAACCATGGCGGCTGGTCGAGCCAGCATATCCGTTTGTACAACAAGAAATATGTCAAGTGGTCCGAGGCGATCTATGATGTGATCCATCCGGGTTTGAAATTCCAGGAGGGGTATCGCGGCAAACATTTAAAAAGCAGGAGCCTTCATTACAGCTTTGGTAACGTTGAGAATTTCATCGCCAAGATCAACCGCTATTCGACCTTGGAAGCGACCAAATGGTATCTGGATGGGCGGAAAATGTCGCAGGGCAAGGCCATGTGGCGCGCCTGGGACCGTTTTTTCAGGAGATTCATCTCTAAAAAAGGGTACAAGGACGGCTATTATGGTTTTGTCGCAGCGGTATTAAGCGGTTTTCATGAATTTGCCGCGTACAGCAAATATAGAGAAATAATTGAAAAAGGTTATTACGTCAACGGTGCCAAGCCTGTAGTGAAGGCATAGGCCATAAGGATCTATGAAGGTTGTTTTTCTCGACAGGGACGGGGTCATCAATAAATTCCCGGGCAATGGTTCTTATGTGACCCGTGTGAAGGATTTTCATTTCATCCCCGGGGCCGTGGAAGCCATCCGTGATTTGACCCTGAAGGGCAATAAAATATTTGTCATTTCCAATCAGGCAGGGGTAGGCAAGGGTGTTTATTCCCTGGATAAACTCAAGCGCATCGATGCTAAAATGACCAAGGGCGTCGAGAAGGCCGGGGGGAAGATCCGCAAGAGTTTTTATTGCACGCACCGGTCTGACGCCGGATGTGATTGCCGCAAACCCGGCATTGGATTATTGAAGAAGGCCCTAAAGTCGCTAAATAAGACCATCGCGCATGCGCAGAAAGCTTTTTTCGTCGGTGACACCGAAGGCGATATCAAGACCGGGCATAATGCCGGCTGCAAGACCATCTTTGTCCTCTCCGGACAAGAGGACCGCCGGTACATGCGCAAATGGACGGTCAAACCCGATCATATTGTCAAGGACCTGAAAGCAGCAGTCACGATCATCCAACATGAGAATACTCGTCGTCTACGCAACAGCCGGAGCAGGGCATAAGAAGGCAGCAGAGGCAATTTATCAGGCCTTTAAATCCAAGGAAGGATACTATGTCCGCCTGATCGATGCTTTGGATTATACCCGGCCTTCCTTTAAAAAATCTTACCCGCGTTCATATGCTTTTTTGGTCACCCACCTGTCATGGATTTGGGGCATCTTTTTTGCCTTGCTGGATCTTCCCTGGATGCAGTCCTTCGTGCGCAGTGTGAGGCGTTTGTATAATGGTTTTAACGCCATGCCGCTGCATCATTACCTGATTCAAGAGGAGTTTGACTGCATCATCACGACCCAATTCTTGTCGGCGGAAGTCAGCGCCTACCTTAAACGCACGGGCAAGATCAGCGCCAGGATCATCTGTGTGGTCACGGATTTTGATGTGCACCGCATCTGGCTGAATGAAGGGATCGATATTTACACGGGAGCCTGTGATTATACCAGGGATAAACTGCTGGCCCTGGGTGTTCCTTCAGAGAAGGTTTATGTGACGGGAATACCTACGGACGCCAAATTTGCCGCCCCTTCGGATAAATCGGCTTTAAGGAAAAAGCTCGGCCTTGGGGAAAAGATGACCGTCCTGATCGCCACCGGATCTTTTGGCATGGGACCGATCGAAGAGTTGATGAAATTGCTTGGCGAGCATCAATTACTCATCGTCTGCGGGCATAACTGGCATCTTTATCAGCGTTTAAAACCCCTGGCCGGCGGAAGCACGCATATCTATGGTTTGGTGGACAATATGGATGAGCTGATGTCTGCTGCCGATGTCATGGTGACCAAGCCGGGCGGATTATCCATCGCCGAGGCTTTGGTGAAAAGATTACCCATGATTTTCTTTAGTGCCATCCCGGGGCAGGAAACTAATAATATCAAGGTCCTGAATTCCTATGGGATCGTTCCCAAGTCCCAATGTTCCCTGCAGCAGATTGCCCGGACTATCAACGAGCTGGATTCTAACCCCAATACCTATAACGCCCTGCGCCAGCGGATGAACGATCTTTCCAAGCCCGATGCGGCTGATGATATTATTGCTTTGCTGAATGTTCCCTTGATATGATCTCTCAGATCGTCTTTGACCTTCCTCTTGATGAGCCTTTTGATTATTTGATCCCCGAACAATTAACGGGTAAGGTTGCCGTTGGTATGAGGGTCAGGGTCTCCTTTGGTCCCAGGGCACAGGTTGGTTTTGTAGTCGGGCTGCTCAAAGAAAGCAATATTCTTAAATTAAAACCCATTCTTTCCCTGTGCGATGCTGTCCCGGTCTTTAATGACCTGGACTTGAATTTTGCCCGTGAATTTGCCGCGTATTACGGCTGCAGCTTGGGCGAGGCATTGAGCACGACGCTGCGCAACAGAGAAGACCTTAAGCCTTCTATCCGTCGGGAGAATAAGCCGGCTGTTTTTTTGCATCTTTGCCAGCCTGATGGCTATGCGGCCAAGATCCGCGCGATCATTCAGGGATATCCGCGTCAATCACGTTTTTTGATCCTTGTCCCGGATGTTTTCAGGGCCCAGACGCTTTCCAGTCAGCTTACGGGGATTGAATCGATCAAGATTGGCATGCGTTCCGCGGTATTCGCAGCAGATGGGCGGTATGCATGTGTCATTATGGTTGATGAAGAGGACTCTTCCTTTAAGCAGGAACAATCGCCCATGTATGAGACCCGCCAGGTGGTCCTGGCACGTTCTAAAATGTACGGCTTTGATCTTGCTTTTGCTGGTATTTCTCCGTCGGTGGAGTTGATGCATTTAGTCAGGGACCATCAGGCAGGCTTGATCGAAGACAAGGCCCTTGCCACGTCTCCCGTGAGGCTGGTTGATCTGACCATGTATAAATTTGTCCCGGGATTGATCTCGCCGCCGGTGCGGGAGGTCCTGGATGCGGCGTTGAAAGCAGGAAAGAAGGGGATACTGGTCTTAAACCGGCGGGGATCGTACCGGATGACCCGTTGTGTTGATTGTGCGGAGGTCCTCAAATGCAGCCGCTGTGACAGCCCGCTCATCTATTCAAGATCAGAAGGAAAATACCTCTGCCGTCATTGCGCATTTAGCGCTTCCGGAGATACTGTTTGCCCCAGATGCCATAAGCCCAGCTGGAAATCCGTGGGCATTGGGGTCGAACAGGTGCAAACGGAGCTTAAGAAACTTTTTCCCGCTGCCCGTGTCGCTTCTTTTGAGAGGGCTCAAAAAGCAAAGGAGCAGGCTCTTGGTGATTTTGATATTCTGGTATCTACCAATGCTGTCCTGCGTTTTCAGGGAGCGTTAAAAGCCCAGGTGGCCGCTTTCATTGATTTCGACGCTGAATTGAACCGTTTGGACATGCGTTCTGCCTTTAATGCTTTTAGTTTGGCACTTCATGTCAGCAGCATGGCTGTTGATCCGATTCTTATCCAGACCCGCAATATCAATCATTATGTGCTTCAAAGCCTTTCGTGCGGGAAACTTAAAGATTATTACGATGAAGAATTGAAGTTGAGAAAAGAATTCGGCTTCAGCCCTTTTAAGCATTGGATCAAGTTAAGCTGGAGGGGAAAGGCTGAAAAATCCACCCATGAAGCTGCCCTGCAGGTGTATAATGAACTTATCAAATCAGCTCCGGAGAAATGTTCTATAACACCTCCTTTGGCTGATGCTGTTATGCGCAAACGTGACCAATTCCGTTTTAATGTGATGGTGCAGGCAGATCAAGTGCCGCCAACGGTGGCATTCATCAAAACCACCCTGACTAAGACCAAACGCCTCAGCAGGGTGATCATGACTATCAACATAGACCCATAATGATCCAAGAGGTGCCTATTGAGAATTGTTTTTTTCGGTAGTGATGATTTCGCACTGGTGCATCTTGAGCATTTGCTGACGGCAGGGCATGAGATGCTTGCCTGTGTCACCGGACCGGATAGGCCGCAGGGGCGGGGGATGAAGGTCACGGTTTCTCCTATTAAACAAGCAGCCATTGACCGCAAGATCCCATGCCTTCAGCCGGTGACCTTGAAAGATAAAGAGATCGTCGATGTTTTGAAGACGTATAACGCGGATATTTTTGTGGTTGTGGCCTACGGGCGTTTGCTCACACAGGAAATCCTGGACATTCCTAAAATGCTTTGCATGAACGTGCATGGCTCGCTGCTTCCCAAATACCGCGGGGCGGCACCGGTCAATTGGGCTGTTCTCAACGGAGAGATCGAAACGGGCGTCACTGTGCAGAAAATGGCCTTGAGCCTGGACGCCGGTGAGATCATTGCCCAGGAGGCGATGAGCATCGCGGCGGATGAGAATGCCGATCAATTGCGCCGGCGCATGGCGGTGCAGGGGGCTAAATTATTAATCAAGGTTTTGGACCAAAATCCTGCAGGGCAATTTCCCCTAACACCTCAGGACGAAAAGGCGGTAACATGGGCCCCCAAATTGACCAAGGAGATGGGAGCGATCGACTGGAAAAGCCGTGCCCGTTCGATCATGGACCAGGTGCGCGGCCTTGCACCCTGGCCGGGGGCGTTCACTTTTTGTAACGGCAAGATGTTGAAAATAAGCCAGATCGAATTATCGACGGAAGATACATTCAAATTTTCACCCGGGCAGGTCATCAAGACGGGGCGTGACGGCTTTTATGTGGCCTGTTCGGATAAGGCACTTCTGATCAAGGAAGTCCAGCCTGAAGCCGGCAAGGTGATGCCAGCCTCAAGCTTTGTGGCAGGCTATAAAATTACGCAAGGTTTTTCGTTTAACCTCTAACTTGTGATATAATTCCCCCTATGTCCCAATTAAGAAAAGATCCCATTGTCAGCCGCTGGACCATCATTGCCACTGAGCGCGCCCGTCGACCGGCAGCTTTTGTGGACCCTCAGTCAGTGATCACCGAGCAGAAACATTGCCCTTATTGCAAAGACATAGCCTCACCGGGTATTTATGAGTCCCACGGGGTCAAGGTCATGAATAGCACCAGCCCCATTTTAGATAACAGCAAGCCTTTTGAGCGCCATGGGCACGGGCTTTATGATGTTTCCCATAGTTTTGGCAGTCATGAGATCGTCCTGGAAACGCCTGAGCATATAGCGAACATGGCGGACCTTTCCAAAGAGCAGATGGTGGCTGTTTTCAAAACGTATGGGCTTCGCATGCAGGAACACCGCAAGAATCCTTTTATTGAATATATCATCGCTTATAAGAATTATGGTGTTGCTGCCGGCAGCCGTAATATCGGGCACGCCCGTTCGCAGATCATGGCGGTACCTGTACTGCCCATGCGCGTTAAGGACAAGATCGACGGGGCAGAGAAATTTTTTGATTATCATGAGCGCTGCCTGTTCTGCGATATGGTCAGCCAGGAATTAAAGAACAAGGAACGTGTCATCGTCGAGAATGATCATTTTGTGGTCATCGCTCCTTTTGCTTCGCGTTTTCCGTTTGAGACCTGGATACTGCCTAAAAACCATCATTGTGATTTTGCCGAAGGGATCAAGGGCCATGAAAATTCGCTGGCCGCGATCATGAAAGATATATTGCTGCGTTTTAAGCTGGGGCTTAATGACCCTGCGTATAATTACATGATTCAAACCTCTCCGGTCAAGAACCCTTCTGCCTTCAAGGATAATTATCACTGGCACATTGAAGTGATGCCCCGATTGACCCGTGTGGCTGGCTTTGAGCGGGGCACCGGATTTTATATCTGCCCCATCCCTCCTGAGATGACAGCGGCTTTTTTAAGGGAGGTCGATATCCATGCCTGAGTTAAGACGCGACCCCGTGGTCGGACGCTGGGTCATCATTGATAGCGAGCATTCCCAGGGGCCTGCAGATTTTCCTAAAGACAATAATACGCCGACCCATCAGGCGATCTGCCCGTTCTGTCCGGGGCGTGAACATCAAACACCGCCAGAAGTTGACGCGGTGCGCCCTTTGAAAAGTCTGGCCAATACTGCCGGGTGGCTGGTGCGCACAGTGCCTAACAAATTCCCGGTGTTGATCGCCGAGGGAAGTCTTCAAAAGGAAGGTATCGGGATCTACGATCAGATGACCGGAATAGGTGCCCATGAAGTTTTGATCGAAGGGCCTGACCATGAAAAGAGTTTAACTGAATTTACCAAGGATGAAATGCAGGCGGTGATCAGCCAGTACCGCGGACGTTTTCGTCAGCTGGCCCAGGACCGCCGTTTTAAATATGTGGTGATTTTTAAGAATTATGGTTCCTCCGCCGGGGCTACTGTCGAGCATACGCACAGCCAGATCATCGCACTGCCCATGGTCCCCAAGACCGTGCTGGAAGAGTTAAAGGGTGCGGAACATTATCACCAGTACCGCGGCCGCTGTGTATTTTGTGACATGATTGCCCAGGAATATCAGGACAAGGAACGCATTGTCGCTGAAAACAACAGCTTTCTGGCCTTTTGCCCGTACGCGCCGCGTTATGCATTTGAGACATGGATCATCCCCAAGGGGCATAGTGCTGATTTTTCCAGTATCGATGAGACGGCACAGGCGAACTTGGCGCAGATCCTGCAGGATGTCCTTAAAAGGGTCAAGAAAGTATTGAACAACGCTTCGTACAATTATTATTTTCACACAGCTCCCATCGGGTATGCCAATACGGCCTGTTACCACTGGCATATTGAGATCATCCCTAAATTGACCCGCAGTGTCGGCTTCGAATGGGGGACGGGGTTGCATATCGTTCCCACCATGCCTCAGGACGCGGCCCGTTTTTTAAGGGAAGCTTGAAGTACGAATTGACAATTCAGCCTTTTTAAGTAGAATAGGGTTCTTGTTTGCGCCTCAAAATTTTGCCGAGTTAGCTCAGGTAGTAGAGCGCAGGACTGAAAATCCTGGCGTCCCCAGTGCAAGTCTGGGACTCGGCACCATTCTTTGATTATGTTCAATGACGCCATATCTAAACAGCTAAAGCAGGACGATGTCATGCGTTGGCTGGGCTTCTGTTTCATTGCGCTGGCAGTCCTGTTTTTTTATCTCCCATCCCTGTTATTCCCGCCCCGGGCAGATCAAGTCATTTATCTTTCTGAAACAGCGACTATACAAAAGCCTCTGGATTTGATCTTCGGTTCTTATGACCATAATCGCCATCGCACGATCGCACCTGGTGATGAATTATTATTCAGGCCATTGCTTTATGTGCTTTTGGGAACGGAACAGGTCATCTTGGGGCATCATTTTTGGGCCTGGCAATTGTTTGGGATATTGGCACACCTGACGCTCGTCTGGATGCTATTAAGATTGTTATGGCATGTCTGTGACCCATGGCTTGCCTTCGCGGGGGCGTGGGTGTTTGCCTTGTCGGTCTTTAATTATGAGCTGGTCACCTGGACGCATTTAAGCGGCTATATACTGATGATGGCCTGCATCGTTGGCGTGATAGAACAGGCGGTTCTCTGTATTGAAGACAGCGATGTGGCGTGGCGGCGCCTGGGGCGATTGCTGATGTATTCTTTTGTTGCCTGTTTCTTTTATGAGACGGCGAATGTTTTTGTGCTGATGATCACGGGGCTATTGATCTTTTCATTCCCGCAGAGGGCGCGAAGGCTTCTGGTATTAACGGTCCCGGTGTTTTTATATGGTTTATGCAGTTATTTAAACTATGTCTGTGCGGGACATACCAATACCCATCCATCCGCGGCTGTTGCCCATGGCACTTCGGCGGGGCAGTATGTTTGGGCGGTCCTTTATACTGCTTGCTGGTGGTTCTACGAGGGATTGTTCAACGGCATGTATCATTATGTCCTGGGCATCCGCACCATGTTCCGCGCAGATGAAGTGATGGTATTTAAAACATTGGTCTTCAATGATCTTCAGGTATTGATGGCCTTGATCATGTTGGTTTGTTTTTTAGGACTTGCATGGATCAGCCGTCGTCAATTTATAAAAAAGATGGGTCTTCTGACCGCGTTAGGGGGGATGCTTTTTTCCTATGCAGCGGTGATCGTCATCGGCCGTTTTCATGATTCCAGGGACCTGTTCAATACGGTGCGGATCAATACCTATTACTCATATATCTTTTGGGTCATCATCGTGATTGCTGCGTTCTTATTGGTGTCGAGGGGACAAGTAAAGACGTCATGGCAGCGGTGGCTTATCATTGTCTTTGTTGCCGCAAGCGTTGTGTCCGGGCTCAGCCAAGGCGTGACTGTTTATGGCATGGCTGATCATTATGGGAAAGCGGCACACGCCAGTGTTTCACTAGTGGAGGGGATGGATTATTTGGTCCAAACCAAGAGCACTGATCTTCAGTTCTCGTTCTACGTTGATCCTAGTGTCAGGGGGAACTATTCTTATGGCCTCTCTGACGGGATCCGCAAGCTGACTGATCCTCCCGATAAACAGTATTCCTTCATAGAACTTTTATATCCCCAATATTTTCGTCCCAGGCAATCAGCTGAATTTAAATTCCCGACTGAGAATTCATCATAATGGCACGGCACAAGATCATCCTTATCCTTTTTTTTGTCCTCTTCCTTGCCCTTGGGGTGTCACTTTTTAAGGATTACGGCGCTTCCTGGGATGAGGGCTGGCAACGGGAATTAGGCTCCCTCACTTTTGATTATGTTGTCAACGGGGATCAGAGGATATTGCATTACGTTGACAGGGCCTACGGCCCTTTTTTTGAAGTCGTGCTGGTCGCTTTAGAGAAAGGATTTCATTTAAACGATAATATCAGGGCCATTTTTCTGATGAGGCATTTGTTTACCTTCCTTTTATTTTATCTGGGGGTCATCTTTTTTTTATAAATTATGCGCAAGGATATTTCAAAGTTGGCGGCTTGGCTTATTAGGATGCTTGTTTTTGGTCTTAAGCCCCAGGATATTTGCCGACGCTTTTTATAATTCGAAAGACATCCCATGCTTATCAGTGTTTATCATTTGCGCCTATACACTGATCAATTTTCTTGATCATAAAACCATTAAAAATGCATTGGTCCACGCGCTTGCCTGCGCGGCACTTATTGACATCAGGATCGTCGGTATTTTGGTCCCGTTTCTCACATTTCTTTTTACTCTGATAGATATTGGCGTGATGCGCTTTACAGGCGTAGATTTTAAAAAGGCTTTTTTAAGTCTTTGCGCGTATTGTTTTTTCCTGGAGTTGTTCACGGTGCTTTTCTGGCCTTTTTTATGGCCATCACCCTTGAATAACTTCATCTATGCGTTAAAGCTGATGTCTCATTTTCAATGGGACGGGACGGTATTGTATTTAGGGCATTATGTGAGGTCTTTTCACCTGCCATGGCATTATATCCCTGTCTGGATCGCTGTCACGACACCGTTAACCTATGTTGTTACTTTTTGTATTGGTTATGCGAGGACGATTGTCCTGGCGGTATGGAAACCAGCAAGTTTTTATCAGCATAAAAGGGGTGAATTATTGGCCCTTTTATTATTTTCGATGCCCCTGCTCGCCGTTATTCTATTCAAATCCGTTCTTTATGACGCCTGGCGTCAAATGTTCTTCATTTATCCATTTTTTTTGATCCTTTCATTAATAGGTTTCAGGGCTGTTTTTAATTTCGTCAGGGAAAAATCCAGCGGGGTATTGATACAGACAGCTCTCGGTATCCTGATCGTATTTAATTTAAGTACAGTTGTCTTTTTTATGGTCAGGTGCCATCCTTATCAGAATATTTATTTTAATAGCTTGGCTGGACGTGATCTCAAAGAGATCAAGAGTAAATTTGAATTGGATTATTGGGGATTATCGCTCACCAAGGTGCTGGAACATATCATGGCGAATGATAACGGCCGTGTTGTCCCGATCTATGCGGACGGCCCTTTTAAGATAGTGCCCACCGAATTGCTTGCGGCAGGGGACATGAACCGGCTGATGTTCGTTGAAAACATCCTGGGGGCGAAATATTTTATAAGTGATTACCGCTGGCACTGGCAGGATTATCAATACAAAAATGATCCCTATTATTCCGTCAAGGTTGACGGGGTACCCATCGCCGTGGCTTACCGGTTATAGGGCATTCACAAAAAGTGGCAAAATCCCGATAAATAGGGCATACTTTCTCTATATATGAGAAAGTATCTAAATTTAAGAGCTAATATAGCCCTGGGGCTTATTTTTGCCTTTTTGCTTAATGCGTTGGGGCCCCTGCCTTGTGCCCAGGCGCAGGACTTTGCTTTGCCGGCACCCGGCGTGATGGTGCCGTTAAGTCCGGAATTTAACCCGCCGATCCTCAAAGGTATTAAAGTCCATCCTGATAATCCTTTTCGCTTTGATTTTATTCTGGATAAAGGGGACAGCCGGTTATCGAACAGTGCCCTTAAGGATGAGTCGGGTAAACTGATCAAATATTTCCTTGCTTCTTTAACCATCCCTGAAAAAGACCTTTGGGTCAATCTCTCGCCGTATGAGCATGACCGCATTATTCCGCA
>Ga0206807_1120_pt1 | contig 10738 bp, 10 predicted proteins | sample Alteio_BWOrgCont_57_FD_152915 | JGI IMG/M metagenome (GOLD analysis project Ga0206807, IMG submission 152915) | Enriched cells from forest soil in Barre Woods Harvard Forest LTER site, Petersham, Massachusetts, United States -... | ecosystem: Environmental > Terrestrial > Soil > Temperate forest >...
GATGGTGAGTTACAACCGACGCTTGCACTCACCACAGCCGCTGAACTTAACTGCAGGAATAAACGACGGGACACTTCCGGCTTCGTTTCTTGCGTATCCATGTATGAGTTCTCCTTCGGATGTTTCTTGTGTTGCATAACTCCTATTTCACTTTCACGACTGCAGGTGGTGTCCACGTTCGGTTGAGGATGGCATCCTCAGGCCAATATGTGCGGACGTAGAGGGAGAAGTCGCCTTTCGGAGCGGGGAGCCAGTTTGTTATCTTGTCCTGGTTCGGAGGCGTGCTGGAGACGTAGATGGTGAGTGAGCCATCTGGACCCTTTTGCAGGTCTTTGTTCTTCGTTCCCAACGAGTAGCGAATCAGTTTGTTGGGCTCGAAGAAGTGGTGCTCGTTGTACATGGTGAGCGACCAGAAACCTTTGACCGGCGGGAGCTGGCCTGCGGGAAAGGTCACGTTGTACTGGTGCGCTCCGTTCAAGCGACCGCCGTCCTTGTCGAGGTCCTGATAGAAGTACTTCGTTTCGTTTTGCGAGTTTACGAAGATGTTGGACTTGGCGACGGCGGTGCGGGTGTAGTAGTCGGTTCCGAAGTCGGCTCCGTTTTTCTGGGTGGTCCAGTTGTCCGGCAGCGGAAGGCCATAGTTACGGAACTGGAAGAGGGGTGCGACAATGTCCTTCTCAGAGTCAGTTGCGGAGGTAACCAGCGCGGCCTTCAGCTTGGGGTCCTTTTGGGCAGCGTCGAGGATTCTGCGAATGTTCGCGTACATCGACTCTTCGCCCGGCAGCGGTGGAACCTCATCGAGAACGTCGCCCAGTTCGTCGAAGAACTTCTCGGGGGCGACCCACTTGGTCTCTTCCTGTCCGCCGCCTCCTGGGAAGTTCGGGATCTTGGACCAGTCCATCGTCTGCATCTGGCCGTTGAACTTGCTCAGCGGATACATGGTGATCTGCGAGATCATCGGCTGCACAGCCTGCGTGTCCTCTGGTGTGGACTCCTTGAAGACGCGCGGAATCACGATGCCGACTTTCGTGTCTGCGTGGAAGGTGCCGGTAATTCCGTTGGGTACCGTTCCATTCCATCCTGGTCCCGTAAGGAGATAGAAGCCGGGTTTGGTGCCGTACATCTTGCCAAGCTTCACGAAGGAGTCCGTACGCTGATCGACGATTTGGTAAACCCAGAAGCGGTCTTTGAAGTCCGGCACCTGGATGACAACAGCATCCTTGGAGAAGTCGAGAATGCCTAAGCCGTAGACCACGTCCTGATTGGGGCATGCCACGGCGCGTTCGCTGGGATCAACATAGTCGCGCAGCATGGTGAGTGAGTTTGAAGGGCCGACGGGAAGGACTCCACCCATATAGCCCGGCCCGGGCAGCTTCTCGAAGGTGACCCTGCGGTTGTGAATGTTGACCATGGGCCATGCCCAAAAGTAGATGGAGCGGCCCATCTGGCTGACGTAACCCTCGCTAAGCCGCGTGTTAGGAACGGGACCGGGGATGGATTTCTTCGCTTCCGGTGCAGGCGCCGTGGCTGAATTGCCAGTCGTGGAGACTGGGGGATTCGCGTTGCATCCGCCGATGCCAATACCCAGGAAACTGAACAAAGCTAGATAGAAAACTGCTAGACGCATGGTCAACATCCTTACCCTCCTCACCTTCGATACAGTTCGTACGCCGTGTACTTCTTCACTCGTTCAGGTCGCCAGTTAGGACTTTCCACGAGAAGCGTTTGATGGCGATTTTTCCTGGAGTGTCGAAAGCAGTTCTGCGCCTTGTGGGGGCTCTTGAACGCTCCCTGCAAAAATCTGCTGTCCCGAGATCTTCTTTCCGTAGACTTTTTCGTTGGCGCCAGAATCGGGACCAAGCGAGGTTCCAGAGAGCGAGACTCCACCAAATACGCCGTGGGTGCGGGAACCCGTTGCCTTCACAAACTTTTCGAATTCGGCATTGGTGGCGTCTGTCTTGTCCATGAAAAATCCATCGACATAAACTCGATGAATCGGGCGTGAGTCCAAGGTGGCCTTCATGCCGACGTCATCCATGTCCGGCGGACTCTGGGCGCCCATCGAGAATTCCCCACCCGGGATCCAGACCATGCCCACCGGATCCTTCGATGGTGGATCAGTCGTGTTAGGAATCGTAGGCCCGAATGCGACCTGTTTCATGTCAGGTGCGGAAGTGGTTTCTTGGTTTGCGGTTGAAGCCGGGACTGTCTGGGCCGTCGTGGGCACCGTCGCGTGGACACTAGCCGAATGCCTGTAAATCGCGATGTAGAGTCCGGCAGCCACTGCAATCATCAGGCCAGCGATCAAGTATCTTCTATTAGTCTTTGTGTCCGCCTTTCTCAACTCGCTTGATCTTGTCTTCTTCATTCCCCGCACCGCCATGACCATGACCCAGCTGTAGTAAGAATCATTGCTGTCCGCCTTCAAAACGTCAGCGCATCGATTTTGCCTTGCTTGCAAAGACCATGGCCTGGAATTTTTCTTCGCCCAAGACTCGCCTGAACTCCCGGAATGCGAATAGTGGAATGAACGTAACAAATACGATGATGCTGCGGGCAGCGAACTGTTCGAGGCGTAGCCCACGAGATGCTTGAGTGATGTCAGCCCCATGGATCAGTCGTTTGATGATTTCTTCTACGACGTGGAAGGCAAATACAAGTAAGCCGAATATGAGCGCTTTCCACACTGAGGAAACAAGTAATGACTTGTCCTCATATCTTCTGCCCAGCTTTGCGTACTCTCCAATCATGATGACCTTAGTGATTACTGCCGCGTTAATGAGTGCAAAGGCAAAGTTCCAGTATTCAACGTGATATTGGGCAAACAGCAGCATGTTGTAGGTCACAAGAGCGCAGAAAAAGAAAGCCAGGTAAAGGAAAAGCGCAAACATTTCTCGCAACTCGTGCTTTATCTTCTGCTTCCGATCTGAATGAGCGGAGTTCATTGGCGCCTCCTCAAGCCACCTCTTAGTGACAGCCTCTCCAGTAAAGTTCAAAGGCCGGCCGCAGCGGCAGACCCATCTGGGAAAAGACGGGCAGGCCGAACGAATCTGGCCTGCCCCTCCGCCGAATAGGGTCAATTGCTGCCAGTAAGGTTTTCCAGGTTTTCCATCGCTTCTTCTACCGCCTTCGTCATGCTGAGCGACAGCTTGGCTCGGCGGATACTGCCGCAGGTTCTTCCAGTGTGCTGCGAGGCGCTGTGCGATCCAGTTGGAGTCACATCCGACCACAGAGAGCTTGATCGGATGTGGCAGTTGTCCGTCAAGAAAGCAGCCAAATCGCTATTGCGCGTTTTGCGACGCCATCCTCCTCTGGAGCTCTTCCTTCACGGCCTCCAGATTAAAGCTGGCGCCCTTCTGCATCGGAGGAAAGTCAATGAAGGTCTGAGCATACTTAGCCACTTCCTGCTGCAAAAACACCCCACGCCAGAACACGCTCACGTACCAGCTGTAATAGTTGATCGAGCCATTGGTTTTGCCGTCGTACATGCCGGTGCGTTCGAACGGATCAAGGCGCAGATTGACGATAATAGGCCAATCAACCTTGACCGTAGCACCAAACCATCCCGTTGGCTGGTCGGTGAGGCGAAACTTGTAGTCGTCGATCCGCACGGCGCTTAGGGTCCCCTCCGTGAAGTAGAAGATTTCATGTCGCGCCGACGGGCCCTTGCCGGTTATCACGTCCATCTGGTTATAGCCATCCAGGTAGACCTTATAGTTCTGTCCGTCGATTTGCTTGCCTTGCTTTAACTCTGCAGCGATATTTGGATCGCCGGCAGCCGCAACCAGCGTCGGGAACCAGTCGAGGCCGGAAAAGATGCCGTTCTCCACTTTCCCTGCGGGAACGTGTCCCGGCCAGCGCACCATGGCTGGACACCGGAAGCCACCCTCCAGGGCGGTTCCCTTTCCGCCGGCAAATGGAGTCTGTCCGCCGTCAGGCCAGGTAAAGTTCTCGGCCCCATTATCCGTGGTGAAAACTACGATCGTGTTGTCATCCACGCCAAGGTCCTTCAGCTTCTGCATCACCCCGCCGACAATATCATCCAGTTGCGCCATTCCGGCTTCTTCTTCCGTCCAGCCATTCTCCGGCGTGCGCATCGCCTCGTACTTAGGCGAAAGGTGCGTCTCAACGTGCATACGGGTGGGGTTCACCCATACGAAGAAGGGTTTGCCATCGTTCTTCGATTTCGTCATGAAGTCCGTGGCAAATCCCAGGATCGCATCGTCCACCGTCTCCATGTTGTACTTCACGCCATCAACCGGGTGCGGAGGCAGAGGGCCCTCATCCTGGATTTTTTGTTTGCCGATCTTGCCCCAGCGCGGTTGTGTCGTCGGATCGTCCGTGTCGGTTGCCCAACAGTGCACCATATTGCGCGGGCCTACCGTGTCCTTCAGTGCCGGCGGGTAGCCACGGTGGAACGGATCCTCCATCGCGTCGAGGTGATAAAGGTATCCGAAGTATTCGTCAAAGCCGTGCACACAAGGCAGAAACTGGTTGAGATCGCCAAGATGGTTCTTGCCGAACTGCCCGGTTTCATAGCCCATGCCTTTGAGAACGGTGGCAATGGTCACCGCCTGGGCAGGTAAGCCCGTAGTAGAACCCGCCTGGCCGACCGTGGTCATTCCGGAACGTATAGGCAGCTCACCCGTAATGAAGTTTGCCCGCCCCGCCGTGCAGCTCGCCTCAGCATAGTAATCGGTGAATCGCATGCCTTCTGCGGCGAGCTGGTCCAGGTGCGGTGTCCGCCCGGCCATCATCCCCTGGTGGTAGGCACCGATGTTATACCAGCCGATATCGTCTCCCATGATGACGACAATGTTGGGCTTCGTCTGCGCGTGGAGGAATGCAGGCACCAGCATCCACAAACCGATAAAGCAGAAGATACGGCTCGACTTTTTCATGCTTCCTCCTGATCTTGTGCGCGACTGGTTATCAGTGTGGATCGCAGTTCAAAGCTGCGGATCCACGGTTACCCCACTCTCGAAGAGCGGACTCATCTCACAGCTGGGAAGAATTAAGAGGCCTGTGCCGTCGGTTCCCGAAGGTGAACCTTCGTGGATTGATGCGTGAAGAATAGGCTTGGCAGGAGCAGAGTGAAATACGCAGAACTACGCGTTTTTGAGCCGGAATCTACGCGGTGTGTGCCCTTAACGATTCACGTAGCACACGAGGTATGCTCCGTATGGATTGGTTGCAAGCATTTCAGACAGCGGCTTTAGCCCCTGTTTCGAGCGCGTAATTTTCCGCGCCGAAACAGGTAGAAGTCCGTGTAGACGGGAGCACATTGATTTCTTAACTTAGGACGTCATTGTTCTCGGGCCTGGACAGCCATTGGAAGAGATAAGCGGTAAGTACACACGATTCCCATCAGATAAGAGGCTGGGCCGTGGAAGAACTGGTAATGCTTGGGTTTGGCGATAAGTTTCGAGCAGTGGAGGTTCTCCCTCAATTGCAGCGGCTGAAATTCGATTGGAGTACTGATCTGCGAACCGCCATTGCCGTTGAAGTAGAAAACGACAACAGATTAAGGCTTCACCACAGTCAGCTGCTGGACCCTGCCGCGGGTTTGGAAGATGTAGTCCAGTGGAAAGCAATTCTAAATGCGATTATTCCGCTGCCTCATACACCGCCAGATAGCACAGCTGAAACCGCCTACCAAGCCAGCGTCATCAATTCCGAGGGGAGAAGTTGGCTTAGAAGAGTGCCGCTAGATCGGGAATTTATGCGCAACGCGGCCGCTCTCTTGCGCCCAGGAAACTCGGCGATCTTTGCACTTGTTCGCCATTCGGAATCCGCTCTTAAGGTGCTGTCGGGGTACAGCCAGATCGTGCTACATACCAGCTTTGCACGATTTCGCAGCGGGACTGAGTCTACCCCCTAGCATCAATACGAAGTGCATGATGACATGCCTGCTGCCGGACGACCGTTGTGGCTCAATACGGAGCAACATAAAATAACCGACTAAGCCGTACCTGATGTTGTCGAGAGGCATATTGTGCGTCTTCGGCTCAATCTGAGGCAACTGGCTGCGATGACGCTGCTGCTTGCCGCTTCGTTTGTTTGTCCGGTGCGGGCTGCTGAGCAGCCTAGTCCGAAACGCGTGCTCCTCGTCTTCCACCCCGATGGCGCCCTACCCGGATTAAATACGTTCGAACAGAGCCTGATACAAAGCCTTCACGCGGCGCTCGGTCCGGGAGTGGAGTTCTACCGCGAGCAACTCGACGCGATGCGATTCCCGGAATTTACAGCAGCCAGGATCGACGAATTACGCTCACGATATGCCAACCGAAAGATTGATGTGGTCGTATTCTTCGGAACCATACCGACAGTCATTCTTCCTGGAGTGCCAGTCGTTCAGGTGGACAACGGCCTCCCGGAAGTCGTCGTGAATAGTGCCTATGGCGGTAACGTGGTTCATGTTCCATTCAACATCGATCCTCGCAAAACAATTGATGTGGCCCGACGACTGCACCCTAAGGCACGAAAAGTCTTGGTCATTAGCGGAGCTTCGCGAGGTGAGCGTGTTGACGCGGAGGAATTTCGTGATCGGATCGCTGGAGAACGAGATCTGAACGTCGAACTTATCGACAATGCATCAATACCGGAGCTGTGTGCGATGCTTTCTCGCCTCCCTCGCGATGTCATTGTTTTGCCAACCGGCTACTTCCGCGATCCGCAAGGGAACAGCTATGTTCCGCGGGACGTAATCGCGCGATTGGCAGATGCTTCTGTGGCTCCCGTTTACGCGGACTCAGATACTTTCGTCGGAGTGGGCACTGTCGGCGGTTACGTGGTAAGTTGGGCAAAGACCGGAGAGCGTGCCGCAGATGCGGCCACGCAGATCATCCAGGGCAAGAAACCATCCGAAGTGCTGCTGAACTCGTCTGGATCAGGCGTGTACATCTTCGACTGGCGGCAACTCAAGAGATGGGGATTCTCTGAGAGTGATCTTCCACCTGACAGCGTAGTCCTTTACAGGGTTCCGACGGCGTGGGAGCAATATCGGTGGCGTATCGTAGGCATTGCCTTGCTCGTTGTCGCGCAGTCCCTCTTGATTGCCGGTCTCCTTATTCAGCGCTATCGGCGAAGACGTGCAGAAGAATCGTTGCGTGACATGACGGGACGATTGCTCCAGACTCAGGATGAAGAACGACGTCGTATCGCCCGCGATCTGCACGACGGAACCGGCCAGCAATTGTCGGGAATAGCGCTGAGCGTTGGGCAGGTTCTCGCCGATTTTCCTCCGGGTCACGAACGATTGCGGCAGTTACTGCAGGATTCACACGTGGCGAGCCGGCAGGCGCTCGATGAAGTACGCGCAGTCTCTTACGTGCTCCATCCCCCCATCTTGGATGGTCTGGGCCTTATACCTGCATTGCATTGGTATCTGGACGGATTGCAAAAGCGAACCAGCCTCAGCGTTGACTTCGATGCTCCAGCCGAAATCGTAGGGATCTCTCCAGACGCAGAAAGAACTCTGTTTCGTATCGTGCAGGAAAGCGTTTCCAATGTGCTGCGTCACTCCGGCGGTACGGCATTAAAGATCAGGTTATCCAACAATGCCAACGGCACAGCTCTGGAAATCGAAGATAACGGCTGTGGCATGAGCATTGAAGAGCTTGAACGAGCAGAAGGCGCCGCATCATTAGGTGTGGGAATCGCCGGAATGCGGGAACGTGTTCGACAACTTCATGGCATATTCAAAATCAGTTCCGATCCGAGTGGAACACGAGTATTCGTTTCCTTGCCAACACATAAGGAGCAATATGCTGCAAATACTGCTGGCTGATGACCATGACTTGATGCGCGCCGGCTCCGCTATCTGCTCGAAAAAGCAGGATTGGCGTGTTTGCGGCGGAGCCCCAAATGGACGCACAGCAGTGGAGTTGGCCGAAGAGCTCCGACCAGGATGTGCGAGCAGTGAATGAAGGTTGAAGACCTGTAGATGTGGCCCAGCGCGGCTGTGCGGACACAGGCCGGGATCGCGCAGCACCTTGCGTTGCTGGTCCGACAGTGCATGGCCCCCGCACATCGCGTAGATTCCGATACGAAAAACACGTAGTAATGCGTATTCACGCAACATCTCTGCGCGTCTATTCTTCTCGAATTCAAGTCTCCCACAGATTCAAATTCACGAAACGCGGGGACCGGGCCTCCAACAATATTGGCAATTGTGAATCGTTACGGCCTCCAGGAGGACAAGGCGGGGCATGCGACTATCGCATACGAATCCCCTGGCAATTAACCAATCGCTCCATGATTGCGCGGTGGTTCGAGAACCGCAGGATGAACTCATGATGCAAGTCGAACTAATCGATGCAGGAAGACAAGATCGTCATGAATCGAGATGTGAGCCGCAATCCATTTACGAAAATACGGTGCATGGCGAACCTTGCCGTCGTCCCTTCGTGCCTTTTGGACCAATGGGGTGGCGCAGCTCACGAACGCAGACGCCCATCTTTATTGGAGGTTAGCCATTTCGCACAGTAGACATCTCACGCTCTTCAATCTTGAAATGTTTCGCGAGGTAAGAAAATGATCCCCCTTAAAACTCCCTTACCGACTTCAATTAGTCCCTCTACTCCCTCGAACTCCATCACGTCAGAGACTGCATGCGCTTCTCTGAAAACGGCAGCTCGGTTTTCCGCCCTCATCACAGCCGTGTGGATTATTCTCTGCATTCCCATGGGACCCCGCGTGTTTGCCAAGACCGGCCAGGCGGCGGATGCGAAACAGCCATCCGCGATCGACCCCGACGCAATGGAAGCTCTCAACAAAATGGGCGCTTATCTTCGCAGCCTTAAGGCGTTTCAGGTCAACTCCGAGGTTACTACTGACGACGTTCTTGAAGACGGACAGATCCTTACGGACAACAAAACAAACACCCTGTTGGCTGTGAGCCCAAACCTGCTTCGCGCCGAGCTGAAAAGCGACGATAAAGACGTCTTCCTTTTCTACGATGGGAAAAACTTTACCATTTACGGAAAGCTCGTCAACTATTACGCGACTGTCCCAGCACCACCTACGACCGCTCAGTTGGTCGATAAGGTCTATGACGATTTCGGCATTGAAATTCCTTTGGTCGATCTCTTTAAGTGGGGGACCGACCAGTCCACTATCAAGCGGATCACATCCGCTATGGACGTTGGACCAAGCACAGTCCAAGGCATCACCTGCGAACACTATGCCTTCCGGCAGGAAGGGCTCGACTGGCAGATCTGGATCCAATTGGGAGACTACCCACTCCCACGAAAGTTCGTCATCCGGACCCTTACCGACGATGCCAGGCCTCAGCACACCGCCAACCTCGTGTGGAACCTGGCTCCCTCCTACGACGAAGCCGCATTCGCTTTCGATCCGCCAGCGGGTGCTCTGAGCATACCGCTAAAAGACATTAACGCCGACGGCACCAAGAAGAATCAGTAGAGGAGATTTATGAAGCGGTCCAATCTATTTCTTTCCCTCTTCGTCATCGCCACTCTGGTCTTCAGCACTGATCTCTCAGCGCAGAGACGTGGTGGAGGTAACTACGGTGGTGGCAATCGCAATGTGCGCAGCAGCGCAAACAGCAGCGTAAACCGAAACTACAATCACAACGCCAACATAAACCGAAACATCAACGTGAACCAGAACGTCAACGTTAATCGCAATGTCAACGTCAATAACAACTACCATGGCGGCTACTACGGCGGGGGCGGTTATTACGGAGGTGGATGCTGTTACCACCCAGTTGCAACCGCCGCTGCCGTCACGGCAACAGCTGCAGTGACGGCTGCCGTCGTCGGTTCGATCGTTAATCAGGCACCGGCAGGATGCGTCAGCACCATCGTCAACGGAATCGCCTACCAGCAATGCGGCAACACGTGGTATCAACCTCAAATGTATGGAACGACAACGAACTATGTGGTGGTCAACGCGCCAAGATGACTCAACCTAACTCTTAATCTCCAAGCCAGCCTTGCACACAGCGTTACTGACTGGCTTGACGATGATTTGCATTGTGATATTTGGCATTAGCCCTGGAGGTCCTCAGCAAAAGAGGGTCAGTACATTCCTGGGCAGCAAGGACTCAACTCGACGGGCCGTATACCGTCTGTTGTGACAGCTACGCAGGCAAGCGCCAAGGAAGTAGTTTGCTGTCGCGGGCCTCTATCGAGTTCACCGAGCCTCGTTGAGCCTGCGAATACGGTTCATACTCGTGACGAACATGAAAGGGGTAACCCAATGAAAGTTAACAGATTTCTAATCGCATCTTTGTGCTGTGCAATTGCGGTTGGCGCGTTCGCGGCTGATGATGAACAAAAGAATGAGGAGCAGCGGACGCAGATCCGCCAGATGGTTCAAGATACTCTCACGCGCCTTTACAAGGCAGAGCCTTCCGCCCAGACCGCTGTGGAGCATGCTTACGGATACGCAGTTTTCAGCAACACGGGCATCAAGATTCTTTTGGGCGGCTCGGGCAATGGTAAAGGCGTCGCCGTCGATAACAAGACCAAGACAGAAACGTTCATGAAGATGTTACAGATCCAGGCCGGCCTTGGCTTCGGAGTCAAGAAGTTTCGGGTCGTGTTCGTCTTCGACAATCAGAAGGTGTTCAACGATTTTGTGAATTCCGGATGGCAGTTCGGTGGGCAAGCCGACGCCGCGGCCAAAACCAGCCCTGAAAAAGGCGGATCCATGCAGGGCGCGGCGTCGGTTTCCGACGGTGTCTGGATATATCAGTTGACCGACAAAGGAC
>Ga0206807_1109_pt2 | contig 10643 bp, 6 predicted proteins | sample Alteio_BWOrgCont_57_FD_152915 | JGI IMG/M metagenome (GOLD analysis project Ga0206807, IMG submission 152915) | Enriched cells from forest soil in Barre Woods Harvard Forest LTER site, Petersham, Massachusetts, United States -... | ecosystem: Environmental > Terrestrial > Soil > Temperate forest > O...
TCACCACAATTGCCCCTTTGGTATCATATAAATGCAACAAAGCGGGAGAAAGACAAACCTCGAGCCGTGGCTTAATTATATCACTCATTGCCCATAGTACGGATTTTAAGTTTGACGCCATTAAAGCGATTGCTGTTCCAAGAACAAGTTATGTGCTTGCTGGTCAGAAAGTAGAAGCAGACATTATGTTGGCAGCATATAATAAGACAGTGCAGCCGCAGGTAACTGCCAATACCGGGAAAGTTATTCCTGCAAAGGAAGGTGTTGCTGGTTGGGAAGGTCAGGCAAGTGGTGTAGGTCTGCAGACAGTGCACGGTACTGTGTCGCTGAACATGGGTGACCGTATGGAAAATCAGACTTACGAGTTCAAATACATGGTGGGTTCCACTGGAGCTTCTATACAGCTGGATAAGATGAACGTGTTCTATATAGGTGTTCCTAATCCTATTACTGTAAGCGCTGCCGGTTATTCACTGGAAGATATTAATGTGGCTATACCTGGTGCTACCGTAGTTGCGGATGCTGCCGCCGGTAAAGGGCACTATATTATTACCGTAAGCCAGCAGGGCGAAGTGAAAGCTGGAATTGAAGCTAAAACGCCAACTGGAATGAAAGAAGTTGGTAGCATGAAAGTGCGTGTTAAAATGATTCCTGATCCTGTGGGAGAGGTAGGCGGTAAGTCTTTTGGTGGGATGGCTGCAAACGTATTCAGAGCGCAGATCGGTGTAGTGGCTTCCTTGAAGAACTTTGATTTTGATGCACGTTTCCAGGTGGTTAGTTTCCAGTTTAGTATGGCGCCAAAACGTGGTGAATATATTGGGCCGTTCTTGGTAAATAGTGCTAAATTTGATGGCAGTGCTGACGTAGAAAGAACTCGTGCAAGATGTAAACCAGGTGATCGTATTTATCTTGAAGATATTAAAGCAAGAGGCCCTGACGGTAGAATTCGTACATTATCACCAATAGCTTTATTATTAAATTAATTTAACAAAAGAAAAATCGCTTAAGGACTATGAGTATCCTCCAATCATACAGAATCGCGGCAACAGCTTCATTACTGTTAATAGGTAGTGCAGCGTTTGCTCAGAACATTTCTGATCAGGCCCAGGCGCAAAACGCTATGAATAGTGGCGCAGTAAATAAGAACTGGCAGCCATCCTTGGTAAAGGATGGTGTGTATGATCGTTTGCCGCACACAACGCTTGCGTTAACATGGCAGCCGGTTCGCGAAGCGGATATAATGTGGAAAAAGCGCGTGTGGAGAGAAATCGACACCCGCGAAAAGCAAAACGTTGCATTTCGTTTTGCAGGAGATGAAAACAGTGGCGGTGGGTTCTTTATTGAAATATTGATTGATGCTATTCAGAAAGGTAAGATTAAGGCCTATTCAAATTTTGATGACCGCTTTACCACAGCCTTAACCAAAGATCAGCTGATTGAAATGATCACTGGTAAAACGGATACTACCTGGGCGGAAGATCCTACGACCAACCAAAAGGTAATGAAGGTAAGTCATAGAGATTTTAATCCCGATGCGATAACTAAATTCAGGATTAAGGAAGATTGGATATTTGATCGTAACCTTGGTCGTATGGTTACAAGAATCGTTGGTCTAGCACCATACAAGGATATTTACGATCCGGAAACAGGAAATTATCGTGCTTCTCAGCCTATGTTCTGGTTGTTCTATCCTGAAATTCGTACTACACTTGCACAGTATGAGGTATTTAATCCTGAAAATGATGTAGCTCGTATTACTTGGGATGATTTCTTTGAAGGTCGTTTCTTCTCAAGCAGGATTATTAAAGTTACAAATCCATTTGATGTTTCTTTCAAGGAAGGTGGTTCTACCAATATGGAGGCACTTTATCAAGGCCAACATACCGCCGAAGAAATGTTCAACAAAGAGCATGACATGTGGGTGTATTAATATACTCACTGCCTGAATAATTTTAGAAAATGCGCCTTTATTAAGGCGCATTTTTGTATTTATTAACGGCCATTATTTTATCTTGCAACACTTTCTATTAGCATTCAAACGGCAATCCCTGATCTTTAAGGCGGGGTATAATTAAAACCGGATATGGTCAATGAGTGATATAATTAAGCCACGGCTCGAGGTTTGTCTTTCTCCCGCTTTGTTGCATTTATATGATACCAAAGGGGCAATTGTGGTGATAATAGACGTATTTAGGGCCACATCTACTGTCGCTGCCGCATTGCATAATGGTGCCAAATGCGTCCTGCCTGTTGCGTCTGTGCAGGAGTGCATTACACTTGGCAATGAGATTCCCAATAGCATAACCGCCGGGGAAAGAGACGGTAAGATTGCAGAAGGGCTACAGCACGGCAACTCGCCCCTTGAATACTCAGCGGGTTTTGTGCAGGGTAAAACCCTTGTACTCACTACAACTAACGGAACCCGGTTACTCCACATGGTCAAACATGCTCACCTGATCATTACTGGTTCTTTTCTCAATCTTTCCGCTGTATGTGATTTTCTTAAAGCACAGCCTCAAAATGTATTGCTTGCATGTGCGAGCTGGAAAGACCGTTTTAATATGGAGGACACTTTATTCGCAGGAGCCGTGGTAGACAGGCTTGGTGGCAGTTATGGAATGAATTGCGATAGTGCAAGGGCATCGAAAATATTATATAATCAGGCCAAAGGAGCTCATCTGATTGACTTCTTAAAAGACAGCGCGCACTATAAAAGACTTGCCGTCTATGGGCTTGAGCGGGAAATGGAATATTGCGTCACTCCCGATCTTCATCCTGTTTTACCTGTTTTAAAGGGTGGAGAACTGGTTGTAGCCGGGTGATTGCGATAACGACGAGTTAATAACGATAGCCGGTTGACTATTGCAAAAAGGGATTGTTTAAAGATTCATTTTGTACCGTTGTAGCCGGTCCATGACCAGGATAGACAATTGTCTCTCCGGGTAGTGTGAGCAACTGGTTACGTATGCTGTCTTTCAGGGTGTCAAAATTTCCACCGGGCAAATCGGTTCTCCCTACGCTGCCCGAGAATAATACATCCCCTGATATGACCCAGCCACCCTTGGGATAATAAAACGATATACTGCCTACTGAATGCCCGGGTGTAAAATAGACTTGAAGCATATCCTCCCCAACGGATAATAGTTCACCTTCTTTTATATAAAAGTCTGGCCTCGGAACCTGTTCGAAAGAAAAACCAAACAAAGAGGCGCTGCCAGCTGCATATTTGAGTACTTCCAGTTCCTTAATGTGTATTCCAAATGGTATGGTAAATCGTTCCTGTAGGGCATTTACACCAAAAATATGGTCAATATGGGCATGGGTATTAATAATTGCCTTCGGGGTTAGATTGTTTTCAACAATGTAGTTGATCAGTAATGATTCCTCTTGTTTGCCATACATGCCAGGGTCAATGATCCAGCACTCTCTTTTTTCATTGATCAGCAAATAAGTGTTTTCTTCAAATGCGTTGAATGTAAATAACTGAATATTTAACATGAGTAATAGTATTTTTTGCCTAATTTAGGGATGTTAACAACATAACCAAGTAAAATAAAAAGAAGTGTTTTTTGCCAACCTTATTGATTGCAAACATAGTCTGATTATTGGAACCATTAAACGTAACGGGATTGGAATAGTCTTACAAATGGAAGAAAGATATGAATAGCGTGAAAAGGCATCAGTTGATGCTTGTCTCTATAGCCGTAATTTTATTTACTACTATACCTTTTATCGCAAGTGCCCAGACTTATTTGGAAACCTTTGGTCAGAATAGAATCCAGTATCGAAAGTTTAGCTGGAAGTATTTCGACACAAAACATTTCAGAATATACCATTATGATCTGGCCGGGCGGCAGTTGGGTCGCTATGTGGCAGAAGAGGCCGAGCGCGATATTACAGTGGTCGAACAGAAGTTAGGGGGCCAATTTCCCAAAAGATTTAATATTATCCTCTACAATTCCTATGAAGAGTATCGTCAGACTAACGTCGGGTTGAAAAATGATGCTCAGACCGAACAAAATACACCTGCCGGCACTGTCGATCTGGTGGGCGACAAATTGGTGGTTTACTTTACCGGGCAGCACGCTGATTTAAAGCGTCAGATAAGAGCCGGAATGTCCAGAGTGGTCATGGAGCGTATGTTGTTTGGTGAGAGCTTTCGGCAGATGGTAAAAAGCGCCGTCTCCATGAATTTGCCCTTGTGGGTTACCGATGGCTACATCGCCTACCTTGTCGATGGCTGGGATGCCAATAGCAATAATAAGTGGAAGAGTCTCATGGATGCCCACCCAGGCAAAGGATTCTATGAGCTGAGCGAACTTTACCCCGAAATTGCCGGCAAGGCCTTTTGGAAATTCGTTTCAGAACAATTTGGCGAAACAACAGTTAAGAATCTGCTGTATACCATGCAGCAGAAAAGCAGCCTTAATCAGGGAATGAAAAGCCCGCAAACGTTGGGCTTAAAAGTAAGAAAGGCCTACGATTCGTGTATGGTCTTTTACAGAAATGAATATGCCCTCGATGCTAAAGTTCGCGAGCTGCCCGATAGCTCAACCGGCCTGCTGGAATTAAAAGTACCCAAAGACAATTCTGTGATCCGGAATATAAGAGTCTCTCCTAAGGGTAATGACGTTGCCTATGTTTCATGGAAAGATGGAGAATATAATGTGTTTATTCAAAAAACTCAGTTTGAAAAGCAAAGGTCAACCATATTAACAGGCGGCCGTCAGGATTTCAATGAAGCTGCCGATCCCGACTATCCTATTCTTGCCTGGTCTAACAATGGTTATAAACTGGCTATCTTATACAAGAAAGGCACGCAGACACGCATCCGCATTTACAATTCACTAAAGGCAAAAATTGAGAACTATATCATTCCTAAAAATAGATTTGATCGTGCCCTTGGAATGACCTTTATGGAGGAGGATGATAAGCTGGTCTTTTCAGCCATCAGGAAGAGCCAGACAGACCTTTATGAGTTCACTATCCGTGGGTCAAAGATGAAAAACATCACCAATGATGCGTGGGATGATACTCAGCCCTTTTTTATTAGTGGTGGCTCCCGCAGAGGCATACTGTTTCTTTCCAATCGACCCAAACCGGATTTAAATGTGCCATTACAAGTCAATGAGCTTCCTACAGGGCCAAACAATGTGTTTTTCTACGACACCAAAACGAAGCGGTCTGAATTATTACAATGCTCACGCGTCACTAGCGGGCATATTACACAACCTATTCAGTATGGCAGTGAGAATTTTGCCTACCTGTATGATTCCAACGGTATTCAAAATAAATACGTGGTCCTTTTTGGCCGCACTACAAAAAATATGGATTCTGCCTATGGTGTACCCATTACCAATTATCCTGAAAACATTATTAGTCACCAGTACAACCCTGCCAGCAACAGCGTTGCAGATGTCGTGCAGATAGGTGATGAATACAAAATATTCTTTCATGACCTCCGGATCCCGGGCGTTAACGTTGCTGCGAAAACCTTAACGCCAACTCCTTTTGCAGTCGATAAAACGGAAGAAATTGCTCCTGCCCAGCCTATCGAAAATGATAGTCGCAACCGTCGTCGTCATCACAGAGAGGAGAATAACGAACCAGCCATTAAAAGCGGTACCACCTTTCAGTCTGAATTTCCAGAGACACCTGCTGCACCGGCAAAACATAGTACCACCGAGGCAGTGTCAGTCGCAACCCCTGGAGATGATCTCAAAAAGACCACCGCTGAAGATAGCTCCTACCTACCGGTGGTCAATGATAGTGCTTATTTGAAAATGAAGCCTGCCCCGTACAAGCTTAGCTTCAAACCCGATTTCTTAACTGCAAGGGTCGACAATAGCATTCTGTTCAATCAGTACCAGTCCTACCAGAACAATGGCGGTCAGATCGTCAACCCGCCCCTTAGTGGCCTAATTACGGTCAGCTTAAACGACCTTATGGAAAATCATAGGTTCACAGCAGGCATTCAGTTGCCTATTGATGGGTCAGGGTCGGCCTACTTTTTACAGTACCAGAATTTTTCCCGTCGCGTCGATTGGGGTGTCCTGTATCTGCGCACCCAGAATTCGTACACCTATAATATTAATTACCCGGTTGACACGGCCCACTATATTCCGGAGTTGCAGCCCGGCAAAAGCATTTCCAACCTGATCCAAACCAGTTTTTCCTATCCGTTCGACCGGATAAGGAGTCTTAAGTTTCATACAGCGTTAAGACTTGACCAGCTCAATTTAAAGCCTGTTGATACTATAACCCTCAAGACATCATTACCGTACAACATTGCCAACACTTTTTGGTCTCTAAGCCGCCTGGAATATGTTTTTGATAATACAATCAGTCCGGCGCTGAATATCCGGAATGGCTTTAGATACAAGTTTTACGTTGAGTATATAGAGGGTATCAACAATGGCAACAAAGGCTGTTACAATTTCGGTCTCGATTTCCGTTACTACAAGAAAATATATAAAAACTTTATCTGGGCTAACCGGATTGCCTATGCGCATTCTGACGGCAACGATGAAGTGGTATACTTTCTGGGTGGAGTCGACAACTGGATAAGTCCTCAGCAGGATAATTTCGTTCCTGTAAATGGAAATTACGGGTTTCAGGCGGTGGCTACAAGCTTAAGAGGCTATAATCAGCAGGCCCGCAATGGCAACAATTTCGCAGTCCTGAACTCTGAATTCCGGTTGCCGGTTCTAACTACTTTCCTTAAACGGCCCATTCAGTCAGCTATTCTCAAGAATTTACAGCTCGTAGCTTTTGTCGACGCCGGTTCTGCCTGGGTGGGGTTCTTACCTGATGCGGCCAATACAACCCAGAATTATACGTTTTCCACTGGTGGCACAATGCCTGCTTATCAAAGCAACCTGATGCTTGCTACTCCTTATGGCCTCGGACTCGGGGTGGGCTATGGCGGTGGCCTGCGCACCACCCTGTTTGGCTATTTTATCCGTGTAGATGCTGCATGGAACATTGACGGCATAAAGAAACCCATCTGGTATTTTTCTCTCGGCACAGATTTCTAACGTAGCTTAGTTCCTCTATAGTCATATTATTATGAACGCGGGATATATTAGTATCCTTTTTCGTTATTTTTGCTGATTCAATTTTCTTTGAATTTATATCTATGCGTTTATCAAAAGAGGTAAGGATTGGATTATTGGTAAGTATTTCTTTACTCATTCTTTTCACGGGATTCTATTTCTTAAAGGGGGCTAATGTTTTTTCCGGTGAGCGCGAATATTACTGTTTTTATGAAAATGTTCAGGGCCTGCAGTCCTCATCCAATGTGCAGATACGTGGCTTAAATGTTGGCCGGGTATCACGTACTCAGTTGCTCGATGGCAAAGGCGTCCGGGTAGTCATTGCCATCGGTAAAAGCATTGTACTTCCTAAAGGCACAGTCGCTACACTGGCTTCTGCCGACTTATTGGGCAATAAAATGATCCGGCTCGATCTGGGAACCGGCCCTGGTGATGTCTCGCCCGGCGACTCCCTGATCACCGCTGTTGAAGGAGGGCTTATTGATAATTTGTCCGTTCAGATCAGCCCATTGCTTAAAGATGTAAGGGCGGTGATCGGGACTTTGGATACTGTGCTGGTAGGGGTCAATCACATTGTCAATAGCCAAAACCAGCAAGCCTTGTCCAACAGTATTGCGGCACTCAACACCACTACCGAAAATTTTGCCAAACTCTCTGCCACACTAAATAATTCCAGTACGGAGATCAGTAACATTGTACATAATGCCAATAGCATCACAACCAACATTGCCGGTAGTAACGATAATATAAAACGCATTTTATCTAATCTCTCCACTACCACTGATCAACTGTCTAAAGCGCCTATTTCAAAGACTTTTAGTGACTTGCAGGGTATTACCAGCCAGTTACAGCAATTGCTCAACAAGCTGAACAGTGGTCAGGGCTCCCTGGGTATGCTGGTGTCTGATAAAACGCTTTATAACAACCTCAGTAATTCACTTGCTTCGCTCAATCTTTTAATGGCCGACCTCAAAGAACATCCAAGCCATTATGTAAATGTTACTGTCTTTGGTAAAAAGAAAAAGTAAGCGCCCGCCTTTCAACGTTATGTTCACTTCCGGCTGGCTTCAAATGCGGTTCCTGTATGTGTTCTTGTTCCTTGTGTTAAGCGGTAGTGCGCTTTTAGCACAGACCGCCGATACTTCTAATAAAGATAAAGTCGTTATTGAAAATACGTCTACGTTCATCTCTATTCAAACCGACTCCGGTATCGTACAAAAGTTTCTGCTCAATGTGAGGATCAAACATGGCGATAGCTACATGTATTGCGACAGCGCTTACCTGTATTCAAAAACAAATAACCTGGAGGCATTTAGCAACGTGCGGATCGATCAGCCGGGTGGCACCGAAGCAAAGAGCGATTACATGCGCTATACAAGCAAGACCAAGGTGGCCTACATGAAGGGTAATGTAAGTTTGACAGATGGCAAAGGGAAATTGAATTGTGAGGAGCTAACTTATAGTCTAAGTGACAAAAACGGTACCTATACACAGGGTGGCACCTTGCAAAACGATGCCACAACTGTATCAAGCAATACAGGATTTTATAACGTCCGCTCCAAAGATTCTCGCTTTGTGGGCGACGTCATTGTCAGTGATCCGCAGTTCAATATCAGGTCACAAGATCTGACCTACAATACAGAAACTAAAATAATAGAGTTTTTTGCTCCGTCGGTTATCACTGATACAGATAAATCTGTCTTGCGCACCAGCAGGGGTACCTACGATAGTAAGAATAAAATAGCCCACACCGTCGGCAGGTCGTCGGTACTGCATGGTAGTGAATATATTGAGGCCGATACCCTGCGATACAACAAGTTGTCCGGATATAACTACGCCGCGGGTCAGGTGGTGGCTATTGATACTGCACATCACAGCACATTGTATTGCGGCCTCGCCGAATACTATCAGAAATCGGGCAAGCTGTGGGCTACTATTAAACCGGTACTGAAGCAAATGAACAATAAGGATAGTCTGTTTATCAGGGCGGACACTTTTTATTCCGCACCTATTTTCAAGCGAGATACACTTAAAAAGGCAAAAGCGCCGGTAGTCGCAAAAAAGAAAGACAGCAAGGAAAAACAAAAAAAATCCCCACAGCCTGCTATCCTGCCCGAAGTCATCGAAGATACCACCGCGGCTTTCGATACCTCGGCTCCGCGCTTTTACATAGGCTATCACCACGTGCTGATCTTTTCAGATTCCATGCAGGGCCGGTGCGATAGCATCAGCTACATGCAGACCGACTCAACCATTCGTATGATGTATAGCCCCGTCATATGGTCGCATAAAAGCCAGATCACCGGCGACACCATTATTATGAGATTGGACAGCAGCCGGTTAAAACGTTTGTTCGTCCCCAACAATGCATTTGTAGTTTCTCAATCCGGCCCGGCCAAAGCAAAGATGTTTGATCAGATACAGGGCAAGACGCTGGTGGCCAATTTTGTAAACAACGCAATTACAGACATCACCGTATGGCCAAATGCAGAAAGCATTTACTTTTCTAAAGACGATAAGAATTACTACCTCGGTGTCAATCAGGCTCAGGGTGAGAAAGTGAAATTGTTTTTTAAAGATCAGAAGCTGCAGCGTATACTCTACATTCAGGAAGCGAAGCAGACAATGACCCCACTTACAAAGATCAACATCTCCACCACCCGCCTCAGCCGGTTTCAATGGCTCGAAGACAAACGACCAAAGTCCAGGGAAGAACTTTTTGAGTAAAGAAGGCAAAATAAATCCTAAAACGTACTTTTGCACTCCCAAACCATATTCCGGATAAAATCAATACGGCTTTCAATTAAAGATCAATAAAATGCAGGTTTACAAATTTGGTGGTGCATCTATAGCTACTCCGCAGCGAATGGAGGGTTTATTGCCTATTATTCAGCAGGGTGCCCAACCCTTGCTGGTAGTTGTTTCAGCTATGGGCAAGACCACCAATGCATTAGAACTTATTGTAGAGGCCGCCTGCAAGGGCAATAAAGCCGGTGCGAACGATTTGGCCAAAGCGATGGGGCAGCAGCACTTGGATTATGCCCGCGCAATATTGGATGAGCCGCATTTTCGGGAAGCTACTGACCTGCTCAACATTTGTTTTACTGAACTGCACTGGGCCATTGACGATGCCTCTGCGGAAAAGTATGACTACTCATACGATCAGATCGTGTGTGTTGGTGAGTTGCTCTCTACTCGTATTTTCGCGCTCTACTTGCAGCAGCAGGGCTATTCCTGCCAATGGGTAGACATACGTGATGTCATCCGCACGGATAACACGTTCCGTGATGCGCGGGTCGACGAAGTCTACTCAAAAGACCAGGCGGCTAAGATCATTGGTAGTATCCTGAAGGAAGGGAAAAGCGTGGTTACGCAGGGATTCATTGGCGCCACCGCCGATAATGCTTCGGTTACCCTGGGTCGCGAAGGATCTGATTATACTGCAGCCCTCCTCGCCGCCATGCTGGGTGCTGAGGCGGTTACGATCTGGAAAGATGTACAGGGTCTCCAAAACGCTGATCCAAAACAGTTTAAAGAGACAGTAAAGGTAGAAGCGATTACCTATCATGAAGTGATTGAAATGGCCTA
>Ga0206807_1108_pt1 | contig 10313 bp, 10 predicted proteins | sample Alteio_BWOrgCont_57_FD_152915 | JGI IMG/M metagenome (GOLD analysis project Ga0206807, IMG submission 152915) | Enriched cells from forest soil in Barre Woods Harvard Forest LTER site, Petersham, Massachusetts, United States -... | ecosystem: Environmental > Terrestrial > Soil > Temperate forest >...
GAACACCCCGCCGAAGCCTTTGCTTATTATAGACAGGAAGGTATCCCCAAGGTGATCTGCGAAGAAAAGCACATGGGATCGCGTGCGGTCGCGGTCATTTGCCGTGATGAACAGGTGGCCCTCAAGCGTTTTGGCATTCCCCCAGAGGAAGGGGAAGGCTTCGGCGTCATTTATACACGTACGGGGAGACGTTTCTTCGAGGACCGTGCCATTGAATCCCAATTGCTATCAATTCTGCGGTCAGCCATGGGTGGGGCAGGATTCTGGGATGAACTCAAGACCGACTGGGCCTGCCTTGATTGCGAACTAATGCCCTGGTCGGCTAAGGCTCAGGAACTGATACGCACCCAGTATGCCGCAGTTGGAGCGGCTTCACAATCCAGCTTGGCCTACGCCGTCGAGGTGACAAGTGCCGTCGCGGATCGAGGCCCGGAGTTCATGGCTGTCGCGGCACGAATCAAGAACCGTTCCGAAATGGCTTCTCTCTATCGTGATTCCTATCGACGTTATTGTTGGCCAGTCAATTCCATCTCCGATTACAAGCTGGCTCCATTTCATCTTCTCGCGACGGAAGGTGGTGTCCACGTGAATCAGGACCATGTCTGGCACATGGATACTCTGGCTAAGATTTGCGGACAGGAAGCCGGAAAACCAGTGCTATTCTCCACGCCATATCAGACCATTGACGTGACTGATGAAACGAGTCAACAGAGCGGTATCAGGTGGTGGGAGGAGATGACAGCACGCGGCGGTGAAGGCATGGTGGTCAAGCCCTTCGATTTTATTGCCAAAGGAAGGCGAGGTCTGGCTCAACCCGCAGTGAAATGCCGGGGGCGTGAATATCTTCGCATCATCTATGGACCCGAATACACCGATCCGATTAATCTTCTGCGCTTGAAGTCGCGCGGACTTGGAGCCAAACGCTCACTTGCCATGCGCGAATTTGCTTTGGGTATCGAAGGCTTAGAGCGTTTTGTTCGGAGAGAACCTCTCCGTCGCATTCACGAATGCGTCTTTGGCGTGCTTGCTCTTGAAAGTGAACCGGTTGATCCGCGCCTATAGGTTGGCAATACCTCGGATGATGGAGTTTTATTTGAAGGCATGGGAGAATCTGCTTCTCAGGCCTCGACGCTTGGAACGTTGATCAGGATTGTTCTAAACAGCATCTCCGCACGATTGCGGTTGGTTTTATTGGAGAATGACATTACTGCAAATCCCATTATTCCAGCGTGTGATACTGGTTGGGACGGTGGCGCTTCCAGCAGCGTTCACTATGGGCAAATTGGTCATCCCATGATGTGGGCAGGCGCACATTACCATTGGCACGTACACGGACGCCATCGCCAATGTGGGCACATGCCCAGCGGAGCGAGCTTATGGTTTTGGGATGGCGTAGACGTCCATATGCCTTGGTGTTTCCGCGTGCGGTCAGCGGAGCATAAGCGCAGGCAACAGGGCCGGCACGAAAACGGTAGAGCTTGCGTCCAGTGTGGCGACAAACAATCCAATCCCCTTGGGCGATGCCCAATACATTATCTTGATACAAGAAGTTCCTTTCAGTGAGTTAAAACTCAATGAAAGAAATCGAACTGTGTCATGGGAGGCTGAAGGATCGGGTTAGTGAGGAGGGTGAACTGAGTGGACTATCGCGCATCCAACTGGAGAGAATTTTAGTGCTTATGGCGCTGAAATCAAGTGAGAAGCACGCTACCCTATTGCCGCTACTTAGTGGGCGTGGTAAACCCAAAAACAATGAACATCAAATTTTACGATCCACAAACTGACACCGTAATCGAGATGCCCGAAGACGAGTTAGCCCCTGGATGCGTCAGAATTACAATGGAAGGTATGGATGGTGAATACTTCATTAAGGCTGGGAGTATGGACGCAAGCAAAGACCCTTTGCTGCATGGACCATTAGGGCGGGACATGAAGGATCAGATGAAATATCTTGAGACCGTGTTTCATGAAGTCTTCCCCCAGTCTGCGCAGGGATGGGAGAAGGGCTTTCGGCAAGATGCCAATCCTGAAAGGGAAATCGCCCTCTGGCTTAAGATGGCCGAACACTACCAATACCATACGCAGTCGCCCGTACTGTCGATTAAGGCGAAGCAGGAATATTTTCAGATCATCCTCCAGTACGTAACTTCGGGCGAAAAGCATGTGCGCAAGCTTGTCCAACTCGAAGAAGTATCAAGGAATGAAATGAAGGAAGTCATCAGGCTGATGAAGGAAGGACTGCCGACCGAGTAATGGGGGCCTCTCATCCATTACAGAGGATTAGCAAATTCTTCTTGATGGAAAACCCATTCAAATCAGGAGACAAAGTTCTCACCAAAATCAAAGGCCAGCAGGTTGAGGCCATCGTCAATCAAGTCTACAACCAGGAAGTACAGGTTCGAACGGCCGACAAGAAACTGCTGTGGCGTACCGTCAAGACGGTCACCCTGGTAGAGGCTGCTGTCATTCCTCCGGCTGGGGAGCCTGAGAAGCCAGTGGCAACCACATCAGTGACACCTCCGCCGCTTCCTGAAGCCAACACTGATTCGATTCCTGCCAACAAGGAGCCCGAGAAGCCCACAGAAGCTACGCCACCTCCCCTGCCCTCAGCCAAGTATTCTGAAGGGTCTGAGGAGACCCCGAACAACGAACATTCCCCCAAATCAGCGAAGTACAAGCGCTCGCGCTCACTGTTCCCTAAGCGCAAGAAGATTTAGAACTTAGGGCAGCAGCTTCTCCCACGGACACTTGAGAGCATGCCGGATGCGGAGGATGGTGGTGACGAGGATGTTGATGTCCCCTGCCTCAATCTTCTGCACCGTTCGAATATTGAGATCAGCCAGTTCGGCCAGCTTCTCCTGAGTCATATCCTTGGCAGTACGTTCACGTCGGATGTTGGCCCCGAGATGCTTGAGTTGAGAGGTTAAGGCGCTACGTGGTGGCACGCCCCATTAAGGCGTGTGAATGGTCTTGACCGGAACGGCGCATTGGGGCGTAATCGTTAAATGACCTCGGAGGCGCTGGAGAGTGTTGTTCAAGAATTGAATGAACAAATTCTAAGCATGCAGCCTGCGGAATTGCCGATCTTTGATAGACCGCGTCAATTCTCGGGATTAATAGCAACAAAATCATGTCAACCAAATGGTTTTCTGACACACCTCCCTGTCCGGCATGTAATTAGTGAAGCTGGCGAGACTACAAAACGATTTCCCCAGCGACTACCGGTCGTAGCCCAGATTGATGAATGGAGTAAAGCCCACCAGTCTGATCTGCCATTGGTAATTGCTATTGGCATAAATTATGGCGAGTTATCCGAACGCAATATAGTCGCGCTCAGCAGAGACTACGCGAAGACAGAGATTCGGCCCCGGCTAGAACAAGCTTTTACACTGGGCATCTCAGAAGGGTTCATGGCGGACCAGCACAATCCTATACCCGCGCAGGACAAATACCATCTGGTCTTGGCGTACCTATTTCCTTGGATCACCGCAAAACCGTGGCCGGAGCTAAGGCTAAATCCGCTTGAAGAAAGCCTCCTGCTCCAAGGATTCGGATACCGCGACCCATTGCTCGCGTTGAACAAGCTGCTCGATTTAATCGAACATCTGAATAACAGACCTTCGAATGCATGGGTCGTCTTTCATGGCTCTTCTCCAGCGATTTCACAAAATGCTACGCGGTTTGCGATTCAACGGAAACCAGACGGGCCGGATGTACTGATTTGCGATGATTTGAATGCCGCGCCGCCAATAAACAACAGCGTCATTCTTGAGCGTCCCTATCTTGGGCGAGCCGATACCGTGAGCATGAACGTAGACGAATGAGCAAACCCGTCTATCATGGCAACAAATAACCTGTTAAATTCGTCCGACTACATAGAGCCTCGCTTACCGCCTTTCCTCTTCACCTATTGGAATCCGTTTTCCAAAGATTCTCATCTACTGACCAGTTGGTTCGATTACGTCAAAGACGTTACAGTCGTACGCTATGCCGCCGATTCGGTTGGCCGATACATACAGCAAACTTCTGCCGAGCAAATCGACGCTCTCTACAATGTTGGGAACGCCATTTGTGGCCAGGTTTCAGACCTCCAACACGGCATTTCTGAAGTGCAGTACGGAATTGCGCACTTGCAGGTTCAGTTAGACAGGGTAGGAGACTTGGTTGAGGGAGTCAATCACCGTCTAGACTTGGTGGTTGACGCCGTCAGGACAAACAACATCTTGCAGGAAAACGTCGCCGAGCTATTGAGAATCCCCGAGAGCCAGAAACAGCGCCAGCATCATGTCGAGATGGGACTGAAGTTCTTGCAACACGCGCTGAAGGACAACGATCTCTACAGTGACGCCCTTCATGAGTTGCTGGAGGCAGAAAAGTTAATGCCTTATGACTATTTTGTACTTCATCGCATCGGGATGATTTATTTATATGTGCCGGACCTAGGCGATCTGACAAAGGCACTCGAATACTTCACGAGAGCGGGGAAATACGCGGCTGTCGAAAGTGATCCCGGCGCTGTTCGCTTGAATAATATTTTAACGAAGCGGATTGGAAAGAGCTTCAACGACCAGATGCAGTCTTCTGCCAAGGACGTGAGCGAACTTGCAGCCGAATCATACCTGCAAGCGGCGACAGCGCTCTACGCTCTGGGAGAGTTCCCAAAGGCCGTAGCTATGTCCGAAAAGGCCGTTAAATACAATCCTGCCCAAGCTAAACACTGGTTCTTTCTTGCCAAGTATCTGACGCGAGCCGGTGAAGTTGACGCCGCGGCACCCACCCTACAAAAAGCAGTGGAATTAGTCCCGGCCATGGCATTGGCCGCGTTAGGTGACTTTGATCTGAATAGTTGCCCTACCATCCTGCAATTGCTGACACATCTCGACACTCAAGCCAAAGCTGACATTGAAGGAATCGTCGAGGTGATAAGGAAATCGCTACAAAACCGATATCCGAAGGAAGAAGTGTCGCAGTTGATATCAGAAGTACGGCGAGTAGCGGTCTCGGGGAATTACCCAGACAAAACATTACTCATTTCACAGGCGCTTTTGAAGTATGAGCAATTGGTGTTTTGGACCGTGACACTTTCAGAGCATGAAAACCAAGCGATCAACTGTCAGATATGGTCCTTACAACAACTTCAGATTCCGTTTAGCTATGCAGACGCCCACTTTCATCTCGCAGATATACTCAAGAACGGCATGGGGCCTCTAGATGCATACTATTACGGTAAATACCCCATATTTAGGCTAGATAAACTCAAGGACCTGGAACCGAATGTTCGCTCCTTTATAGATAGAAAGCTGCAAACTACAACGCTAGGTCGTATATTGTTAACAACATCGCGCTACTTAATTAAATTAAACAGATATAATCTTGATCTAAGTAAAGCCCAAGCTTTTTGGATTCCGTATTGCGAGTGCGTCCTGCTAGGACTGATCAGAGAAAAGCAACCGACAAGCATTCGTCCTTCGTTCCTACGATCTGCTTTTGAGTCAGCTAATTTTCCCCTCCAAGGAGGAGTCAGGGGGATCAGTGACACCGACTTTTCGTTCATCATTCATTATCTAGAAGTGGTCGGCGTCTTATCTACAAGTGAAGGAGATAACCCTCGTGACATTCTTGTGAACGAAAGCTTCCTGCTGGGTCCAGGCTTGCAAATCCCTCGATGACTAGGATAGTGCTTGGAGGCTGATTACCTTAGAAATTCTTCTAAGGTAAAGGGGCAAAAACACACACTTCGATGAGATGCCCATTGCTCAGCAGGGGTACCGTTCTCAGTTCTAATTTTATATGATCGAACATGCTTGCTTCTCGTATGCCTCCTTACCCCAATGGGAGAAGGATATTATTTTCCGTTATCCCGACATTTACCTTACACCCAATGTGGTGATTGCCTCCCACTACGTTGAGGGTAACAGCTCATTCTGCAATCTGCGCATGGGGTTTGAATTTGATGAGGGATGGAAAGGACTGGCAGAGGAGTTCTCGGGTGTAGCAGATCAGTTGGTCAAACAGTTACGTCAGTCCGGACTACAACCACATGCTTCCATCCGAGCCTATGTGTTCAAGGAGAAGTTTGGTAGGCTAATACTGCCAGCGTAGGGGGTGGACGGTGGCCGAGGAGATCACGGATGTGGCATCAGGCGGTAAGTGCAGCAGGGAGGGCCTGGATCGCCTTATGGTGCAGGTACGGCGCGGGAGGGTGGAGACCGTAGTCGTGTTCCGTCTCGACCGTCTGGCACGATCCTTGAGCCATCTGGCCCAGATGCTGGGGGAATTCCAGCTCCACAAAACGGCACTGATGTGTCCCGGTCAAGGCATTGATACCTCCAATACCAATCCAGCCGCCCAGCTTCAGGTGAACATCCTGGCCGCGGTGGCCCAATTCGAGCGTGAGCTGATCGTGGAGCGCATTAAGGCCGGTGTGAATGCGGCGAAGGCGCGGGGAGTGAAGATGGGGAGGCCGTCGAAGCATGACAGTTTAATACCGCAGGTCCGTGCTCTGGTTGAGGATGGCAAGGGTGCTGCGGCCATTGGTCGTGCGTTAGGCATTCCACCCAGTACTGCGGGTGAGCTTATTGCCAAGGCCGTAACCACTCCCATGCCTTTCACTGCCCCTCTCCCTCTTACCCCTAAAACCTTCTAACTGAAAATTAAGGGGGATAGGGGGCAGGTTTTCAAAAATGCGGCGGGAAAGAAGGAGGGCCAGAGAAGGGCGGTAAAAACCTGAAAACCAACCCCCGAGCCACCGCACTGGTTAACTAAGAGCCGTTAGGGGGTCGATTTTTCACCACGCTTCGCCACCCGCTCCGCTAACCTTTGGGCGCAGGTTTTACCGTCGGCAGGAATGCGGGGATGTTTTTGCCGATATGCGGTTTTGCCCTCAGGAGGATATATCGTCCACATTTCATAATGATCTTTCGTAGTAGTGGCCTCGACTCGTTCGGGATTGTCAGTTGCAAGCCGCTTCAAGTATCTCCCACAGACTGCGGGCGACCGCAACAGGTCGCTGGCCTCCTTCGCCCGCGCCGCGTCCTTGGAACCGGTAAGTTCACGATACAGGTCACGGGCGCGACCAAACCAATCGCCAGACTTGGGCTTCGGCCACGTATAGAACTCCTCGTCGATCAATTCAACGAGAATTTCCTCCGGTGTGGTCTGCTTCAGCGCGGCCACGAGGTCCGGGTGATGGTAAGGGATTACCCCCAGTCGATCACACACCAGGTTGCTCGGAATTTGCCAATCAAGGATAAAATCGATAAAGGCCGGAAGCTCACTATCCAACGCTTGATGAAACAATGCCACTTCTGCGTTCGTCGAAGTGGGCATCGGCATCGGATGCTTGGCAACCTTAAAGAGCATCAATTTATCTTCGATGTCTCCACGCAGAGGCGGGAGAACTTGCAACAGCTCGGGATCGTCGTTCAGCGAAATTGTCATCCGCCAACGTGGCGTCAAAGTGATCGCGTCCGCATGTTTCCGTTCACATGCATGAGTCTTATTGGCAACAATTTTTTTGATGTAGGACCCGGCGTGCTTGCGGGCCCGGATATCGACCGACTCGGCCGCATCCTCAATGGCCAAATGTTCTGCCCCGAACAATTCCGAATTAAAATTGGTCCGATCCGTCATGGCTTTGAACGGGCACGCGGAACGACCGCCGAACATCTTCGTCAGAAGACCTTGAAGTAGGGACTTACCACTATTTTTTTTCCCAGCCAAAGCCACCGCCTGCCCCACGCTGGATGTCTTACCCAGATAAAACATTTGAAGTGAGAGGTGAAGCCAAGCGTAAAAATAGGGCAATTGGCTTTCAAACATTTTCTCCACGATCCCCTTAATCAACGGAAACTCACCCTTCTGGCGAGGGATGAGCGTCGGGGAGGACGTGACCAAAATGCGCTTTCCTCCGATAATATAGTGACCGGCGTTGTAACCCGCCAACGCAGCGCAGTAATCCACAAACTGACGCTGTTGCACATGGTCGAGCGCGTAGTCGAGTTCGCTTCCAAGGCCACGGGGCGACCGCGTCGAATCGTACCCGCGCAGCGTGAGATGACGAATGACGTCGCTCTGATTGCCGCTGACCCAGCCACCGCACGCGTTCGGAATCACCCAATTCTTGCCCACGCCGTCATAGTAAACCTGCGGCAACGGAACAAGGTCGTCCAGGTTGCAGGTACCGTTTGACCCAACGGCATCAAGATAAAGGAGCCGTTGGTAGTCGCCGGTATCAACGGCTATGTCACGACCTACGACTACGATAACCTGAATCGGGTCACCCAAATCACCTATCCCGATAGCACCACGGATCAGAACGTCTACGCCAATTTGGATCGTACCCTGAGCAAGGATCGGCAGGGCCGATGGACTCAGTACCTCTACAATCCGATTCGCCAAGTGGTCGGAGTGGTTGATCCGCAGGGCCGGGTGACTACTTACGAACGGTGCATTTGCGGAGAGCTGAAAGCCATCGTCGATCCGAACGGTCATCGCACCTCTTGGGGTAAGGATCTCGAAGGTCGCACCACCAGCAAGACCTTCGCCGATGGTCACGGGTACACCTATGCCTACGACACCGGCTACACCAGCCGTCTTCTTACGGTGACCGATCCGCTTAGTCAGGTGGCTACCTACACCTACAATCACGACGACACGCTCAACCAAGTCGCGTATACCAGTGCCGTCGTCTCGACCCCCACGGTCAGCTATGCTTATGACAGCTATTATCCGAGGCTCACCAGCATGACCGATGGTACAGGGACGACTAGCTACACCTACAACTCGGTTTGGACCAGCGGTGCGGCCATCACCGGTGGAGGTCGGCTCAACACCGTCACCGGGCCGTTAGGCAGCACAGCGGCGATCACCTCTGCCTACGACGCCTTGGGCCGAGCGACGGGAACATCGATCAACAGCGTCAGTTCCAGCGTGTCATTCGATTCACTTGGGAGAGTCACGGGCGCAAGTAACCCACTGGGGAGTTTTGTCTACAGCTACTACGGCGTGACGCCCCGACTCGAAACGCTCACCTACCCCAACGGCCAAAGCACCAGCTACAGCTACCAGAGCGGCTCGACCCAGGATTTTCGCCTGACCGACATCACCAATTATCTCACCGGCACGACAGTTTTATCGAAGTTTGATTACACCTACAACCCGGTGGGAACCATCGCCACCGAGCAGATGCAAGCCGATAGCAGCACGCCAACGCTCTGGACCTACGGATACGATAAGGCCGACCAGTTGGTCTCGGCTACACAGACCAACACCTCAACCAGCGCGGTGCTGGCGCAGGATTTTTACGGCTATGACTTGGCTGGTAATCGGCTCACCGAACAGCTAGGCTTGAGCGTGACCCAGACGAGCTTCAATAACGTCAACCAGATCACGGGTGCAAGCGCGGGTGGGCCGCTTCTCTTCACGGGCACCCTGAGCAAGCCTTCCCAAGTTACCGTGGCTGGCAACACGGCGACCTACGGCAACTACTACAGCACCAACTTTGCCGGCAGCGCCAGTGTGACAACGGGGACTAATTCGGTCCCGGTGATCGCGCACGACGTCAACGGCAACGCGGCCACCAATAATTACCAGGTGGTGGTGCCTTCCGGCACCGGTACTTCGCCGACCTATGACTATAACGGTAACATGCTCACCAGCGGCACGGGCCAAACCTATGCCTGGGACGCGAAGAATGAATTGGTTTCGATTGTCTATACGGCGGGGGCTAATTCCGGTAACCACACGGAATTCACCTATGACGGTTTGGGGCGGCGAGTGGCCATCGTGGAAAGAACCGGCGCGACCGTCGGCAGCGGCACCATCAACCGCACCAAACAATACGTTTGGATCGGCAACAGCATCGCCGAGGAACGTGATGCCAGTGGCACCACCGTGACCAAGCGATTCTTCCCGCAAGGAGAGCAATGGGTTTCAGGAGGCACTGGAACTCCCTATTACTACACAAGAGACCACCTCGGTTCTGTGAGGGAATTAGTCGATGGTTCGGGAAACTTGTTGTCCCGTTACAGCTACGATGCCTATGGGAGGGTGACGCCCACTTATACGAGCGCCAATACCTCGACACCTCCCATCGACGCCACGTTCCAGTACACCGGCGACTATGTGCATCAAACCAGTGGGCTGAATTTGACGCAGTACCGGGCTTACGATCCGAACACTGGAAGATGGCTATCACGGGATCCAAGCGGTGAACGCGTTGGACTTAACCTATATGACTATGTTCACAATAATCCTGTGGGTGAATTTGATCGTACAGGCCTCGATTCGATTACAGTTGAGAGGGCCGACGG
>Ga0206807_1114_pt2 | contig 10199 bp, 8 predicted proteins | sample Alteio_BWOrgCont_57_FD_152915 | JGI IMG/M metagenome (GOLD analysis project Ga0206807, IMG submission 152915) | Enriched cells from forest soil in Barre Woods Harvard Forest LTER site, Petersham, Massachusetts, United States -... | ecosystem: Environmental > Terrestrial > Soil > Temperate forest > O...
CCCAGCGAATCGCAGTTGATGACCGCCTTCAGCGTCTCGAAGAAATCGGGCTCGCGCGTCGTGCCATCCGGATTCGCACTGGCGGGAGTGGTTGCGGGAGGAATCTGGTATAGATCATAAATCCTCGTCGGATCGCCGTGGCTATAGGTCCAGCCGTTGCAGGCCAAGCCGCCCGGGATTTCGGTGCCGCTTGGTGCAGCGCCCCAGGTTAGCCCGAAATAATCATAGATCTTACTCGCCTGGCTTGTTGGATCACTCACCGAGCCTATCGATCCCCCAGCCCGTACGGTATCTGCTGCCTTCTCCATCAGGGCAAGTCGACTGAGCGGAAAGCGCCGCCTCATGACCAACTGCCCGCTTGGATCGCGCACGGTGAGCAACGAAGGATTGATCAGGTTCTGATTTGCCCCGGAGGTATCGGCGGAATTGGTCGTACCGCAAGTATCATTGGAGTTATCTTTATCGATCAGCCACTGGTTTTTTGGCCGCAAGTAATTTGTATCGCTGCTGCCGAGCGCCGTGACCGCGGGATTGTACAGATTGGGATCGGGATAAAAGGATGGCTGCTCCACGTCGCGGGAGAAGGTGCCGAGGTACTGGAGAGCATCCTGGGGAAAGCCGGTGGCCCGCTGGAATTTCAGCAGCGCCTGCCGGGTGGCGAAGACCTGGTCGGTGCGGCCATTATAAGTCGTGGGGTTGACGGTCAGGAACTGGTTCGTGGCGGTTGCGGCATTCGTGATATAGTTGTAGTAGTTGGATCCCGTGGGAGACGGGAAGGTGTAACTTCCCAGGGAACCCGAGGGTTGGATCGTGGCGTAATTTCTCCAGCCGACCAGGCTGTCCATGTTCGCGCTGGTGACGGTCCAGAGCGGAGTGGCGTTCGTATCGGAGAGGGCCTTCAAATCGGCCAGGGCGACCGAATTTTTTCCATTAAACGTGGTGGTCACTCCATCAATCTGTTGTGGATTGGTGCTGGGATTGGGATTGATCGTCAGACTGGAGGGATAGCCAGCGACATTGGCGTCGAGCAGTCCGCCCTCGTCGTAGATGGCATAGGCATAGCGGCCGATGGTGGTCTGATCCGGAGTGGTGAGGACTTTGGGACCGCTGGTAGTGACCATGACCCAATCGGGAGGCTGAAAATAATTGGTCGGCGTGGTGTCGATGGTGGGGCTGCCGGCCGCGGCGCGGGGAATCAAGTAATGCGAGTTCCAGCGGGCGAGGCTGATGGAACGACCATTGTAGGAAGAATTCGTGCTCGAGACTGCCGAGGCGCGGCTGGGCACGCTTATCGTGGTCGTATCCCAACGCACGCTGCGGCGAACAAGGTTCACCGCATAATCGACCCCGGCTGAGTTCGTAGCCAGTCCGGTGCGCTGGGGGACCATGTTGGTTACTGAGATGGGAAAATAAATGGTCGATTGATTGGGAGATGTCCCAACGACAATATTCGTTGAACAGGTGTTGGTGGTGATCTCCTGCTTCAGGTCGCCGGTAATCATATCGACGGCGCTGCGGGCCAGGATATCGACCTTGGTCTGGTTGGCGCTGCTGCCGGAGACTTTTTCCTCGATCAGCGCGCGGGACAGGAAGATCGCGACTATCCCGGTCAAAAGGACCAGAAAGGCCAGGATGATGACCAAGGCCGCGCTCCGTTGCCTTTTAAACCGGCGGGCGCGTCGGGCAAAGAGGGTTTCCATGGAACGACAGCTAGGGCGAGCTGTTCAAATAAAAATAGCGCTCGTAGACATGCACGGCTGAGGCGGCGGTCTTGGGGATACCTGCAGCCGTGGTAAAAGTGGCGGAATTGACATTGGCATTCCAGGCGGCCGCCGGGGTCGCGCCGTTCACGGCATCAGGGAAGGTCGTAGCCGATCCAGAGATGAGATTCGCGTAGTTCTTCACGAGGAGACGGCTGGAATTGTCCAGCATCGCGATCGTGACCACGATGGCCGCCACGTCCTTGAACCCGTTGACGGTGGTATGTCCCGAGGTGTTATAGAAGGGAGTGATGGAGAGCGTGGCCGGCGCGGTTGACGTCGGCTTGAGCAGGTAGGTGTATTCCATCCGGAAGACCAGGTCGCCGACGCTGCGGTAATCGGGATCGAGCGCAGTGGTGGTGGTGAAGAGACTCGGCCAGCGCGCATTGGAACCACTGACCAGCGTGGCAGGAAGATAGGCGACGTTGGACCACGCTCCAGCTCCCGACGTATCCGGTTCCCAGCCGAGTCCTTTGCCGAGGCGTTGCAGGACCGGCGTTCCGGCGGCGGTGTCCAGGCTGCCGTTGCTGTCGACGGGAGCCACCATGTAGGCCACCAGAGACAAATCGGCCTTGCTCGTCCCCGCGGGCTGGATCGTGCCGGAAAAGTAGCCGTGGGTTTCGGAATAGAAGGCGAGTTGATCGTTGTGAGACGTATTGCCCGTATCGGTGCCATCCTGGGCATTCGAAGTCATCGCGTTTTTGAACGTCGAGTAATCGACGTCGGTGCGTTTCATCATCCCGGAAAAATCGACCGCCATGCGGTTGAAGATGAGACGCGCCTGCGTGTCCGCATCCAAGTGCTTGCCGCTCGCGCTCATCACGGCCGCCGCGCTGCTGACGAGTTGATTCACCATCAAGAGCATCAGCGTCAGCACGGTTACGGCGGTGAGGATCTCGATCAGCGTGAAACCGCTTCGGCGCAAGGCGACTATCCGCGAGGGCAGGTGGTGCGTTTTCATTTAGTTTCGATCCAGGGCGATAAAAGCCGAAACCGCGTTCAACGCATTGGGCGACGCCGCGGGCCAACTGACGATCACGCTGCCGTACGTGGCGGTTCTTGCGCCCGTGGGCGGTTGGGTCAGCGTGACGGCGACCTTGTAGTGCGAGGTGGGAGTCAGCGTGGTGAAAGGGGCGGTGCCGGTATTGCTGCCGCTGTCATCGAGATAAAAGTTGAACGGGGACGTGGCGAAGTTGATTTTGTAAGTGGGCGATATTGCCGTCAGGGAACCACCGGAAGCTGCAACCGCGGGGGCGCTGGGAGTTTGACGAAGATCGGCCACGATCGCGGTGGCGAGATTGACGGCGGCGGTTTGTTGAATCGAGGCCTGATTCGCGCCCAACCCGGCGGGGAGCAGGGCGAGAATGGTCACAAGGGCAAACACCGAGATGCCGAGGGCCAGCACGACCTCGATGAGCGAAAAGCCCTTGGTGTTTGATTGGTTGCTTTTCATGGCCGATAGACCCGGACTTGTCCGCTGAGACCTTCCACTTGAATGGCGACGGCAGCGGTGGTGGTGCCTGAATAGGGCGGTGCCACCACATTGCCGTGAGTCGGCTGCAGGGCGATTTCGATCTCGCTGGGCGGGCCCACCCCGGAAAAGGTGTTTTCCACGATTTTACTGGCCTCGCCCTGCGGGTTGAATTCGATGATTTTGGAAAAAGTATATTGCGCCGCCGGGGATCCGGTCGTCTTCAGTGGGTAGGCAAAGGTCGTTGGGTTGCTGGTGGCGGAGCCGGCATGGAGGGCGAAAAGGCCGGTCGCATTGATCACCGTCAGGCCGGGGTCCCCCACTTGGTAAGCAGTGAGCGCCGCCGGGCGAGCCGGGTTATTACCCGTGCCGGTGCCATTATTAACTGCGACCATGTGGGTATTATCGAATTTAATCACTGGAGTGATCTGCGTTAGCACGACGGCATTGCTGGAATCCCCCGCGCCAAAAGCGGCCGGATGCGCGCCATCGATCGTGCTGTCACTATAGCGAGTTCCGTCTTGGGATGCCACCAGGGAAACGACCAGCCGGCCGACCCCACCGGCCGCGGGATTACTCGACGATTGGGAGCCGTCTTCCTCGAAAAAGCCCACCCAGTCATAGGTGTTATTGGCCAGCGCATAGCTACGGGCCTGCTCGAGAACGCCTGCCACGGCATAAGCGCTTTTCGTGATATCCCGGCTGCCCTTAATGGAAGGAATCATGAGCATGACGAACGTGGAGAGGATGGCGATCACCGCGATGACGCTTAGCATCTCGACAAGCGAGAAGCCCCGAGTTTCCATGGACACTTCGAGCACCTTTGAGGTGTTCCTGGAAGTGATATTTCTACTCATGGGCGGCAAAGCTACTTTTGCAATATATACACGCTTTCGAGCTAAGATGACATGAGAAAAACAGCCCAGTTCTTGACATTTTCAACCATCGTGTTTACAAACCGCGCGTGCCTCTGATTTACTGGAAGCATGTTAAACGGCTTGAAGCCGGCGGGTTTCCCAGCCGGCATCTGACTACCCCCGTTGTCGCCCATGTTCCTTGTATACTGCAATGACGGCAAACGGAACTATGCTCCCAAGGACCCGAGCAAACACTATGTGTATCCTCATTCGCGCAAAGCATGGGCCTTTCAATTCATCCTGAAGGGGTCATGCATCAGGGTAAATCGTGAGAATAATGCGACGCGGGAGGAACCGGTGGTTGGTCCCATGCTTGTGGTATCCGGTCCCGATTGCGTCCATGGATGGAGCGCCCGGCCGAAAGAGACGTGTTCGGTTCTGATTTTTGAGTTTGATGAGGCCGATTACAGCTTGCGCCATATCGTCGAACGGGCGGGCTACAGGTGCGTTAAATTTCCGGCCAGCGACATCCCTAAATTGCGTGCGATCTACGACCGTTGTATTCAAGCCAAAAAAAGCCGCGATTTCTTTTCGCCAACGATCTACCACATTATCTCCCTCGAACTGGCGTTGTTTTTCCTGGCGCTTTTACCCCGCACCGAACTCGACAGCGGGACGGATTTTGGAAAAACCAAAGTCATCGAAGCGCTCGCCTGGTATAAGGCGAACCTGACGCTCGGTCCCAACATTGAAGAGGTGGCCCATGCCGTCCACCTTTCTTCCACCCATCTGCGCCGCTTGTTTCACAAGGAGCGGGGCATGTCTCCACAAGAGGCTTTTACCCACGCGCAATTCGAGCGGGCCAAGGAGCTCATGCTCGATCCGAGCATTTCGATCGAGCTGATAGCCGAGAATTCAGGATTTGGCAGCGCCAGCGCCTTTTCCCGCGCCTTCAAGACGGAATTGGGAGTTTCGCCGAAAATTTATCGTACCAAATTACAGGCGGAATATCGGGCCGCGACCGCCCCGGCGGGAGTGATTCCTAAAGGATGAGCGAAAATGTCAAACACTTGGGCGCAATTGCTATTCACGTATAGCATTCCGCGCCTCATAATCCTACCAATTGACTAAGGTGTGTACGAAGAGTCGATTCGGCGTCACACCCAGGCGATGACTTGGATCCAAGGCTTCCTATCATGCAGAAAATTTTCCCCACTGAACATTCGACTTATGCCGACAAGGATACGGCCCAGACCGTGATTCAATGGACAAGCATGCCATGCACGAACCAGCATCTTTACTTCACCAGCCTGAGCGTGACGACGGATGACCGCTGGCTCACCATCATCTCGGATCGTGATGGAAACCCCAACCTCTACGCCATCGACCGCCGTGACGGGGCGATGCGCCGGTTGAGCCATAACGAGAGTGGCCTTCTGCGCAGTTACGTCTATCCCACGGGTGGGTTGGTGGGCTTCAGCAAAGTCTCGCCCTGCCTCGATCCGGTGAACAACCGCATTTTCTATATTCGCGATGACGAGGTCTATGCCGTCGATCTTGACGATCCCGCCGGCACGGAGCGTAAGCTGTGCGAGCTTCCGCCAAAATGGTACGGCGCGTACACCCACATCTCGCCGGATGGAAAGACCTTCTGTGTGCCCTGCACCGATCCGCGCGCCTTTGCCGATGAAAAGACGCAATGGGAGCAATTGGGCAAAGTGCCCCTGCGGATGAAGAAGGAGGGTTTAGTCACCCGCATCTACCTGATCGACGTGGCGACCGGCAAGGCCCGGGTGGCGGCAGAAGTGCCGTTCTGGGTCACCCATGTTCAATTCGATCCGGCCGGAACCGGGCGAATCGTTTTTAATCTCGAAGGACATGACGGCACGGGTTCGCCGCTCCCCAATCGCATCTGGTGCCTGGAAACGGACGGGTCGTTTCGACCGATCTCAGAGGAGCCGCAGGGTGAATGGCGGTCCCACGAAAATTGGGCGCCGGATGGCCGGAGCATTATCTATCACGGGGGCCGCGCCGGGAAGGCCTTCGTCGGGTCGCGAACGTGGGAGGGCAAGCTGCTCCATGAGACCAGCCTGGAGGGAATCGAATTCTGGCACGCCACCGGTGCGCTGGATGGCCGGCGCAAGTTCGTGGATCGCCGCGACGGAATGATTTCGATCCTCGATCCGGGCGCGAAGGAAAACCGCCTCATCGATCTTTGCCGTCACGACACCGCCTACGACATCCAGGATGCGCACGCCCATCCCCTGACCACGCCCATCGGCAACAGCGTCATCTTTACCTCAAACCGCACCGGTCACTGCCAGGTCTACGAAGTTTTGTTGCCTTCCTGAATCCGTCCCTGCCGATAGCTCCTTCCATGCGCAATCAACCCGCCATCACCTCCGCTGGAGCATGATCCGCCTCGGCTTTATTGGTGCCGGTGGATATGGCCGGGTGCAAATTGACGGCTTCGTGAAATTGCAGGCGGAAGGGCTGGTGAAAATCACCGCCATTGCCGATTCGTCTTCTGCCATCCTGGGCGCCCTCGGCGAATTGCCGGAATTGAAGACAGCCCGTTATTTCCAGGACTATCGCGACCTGCTGGCCTTTGAGGAACTCGACGCCGTCGTCATCTGCGCCCCCATTCCCCTGCACGACGAAATGGCCCTGGCCGCGCTCGATCGGGATTTGTTCATTCTGCTGGAAAAGCCGCCGCTGCCTCTTCTTTCCCAGCTCGAAAGGCTGATTACTGCCGACACTAATGACCGTGTGATGGTGGCCTTCCAGCATATTTATTCGGGTTTGATCAGAAAATTGAAACAGGATTTGGTCGCCGGGTGCATTGGACGGATCACTTCCATCTCCGCTCACGGCCTCTGGCCGCGGCATACGGGCTATTACGAGCGTGCCGCGTGGGCCGGTCTTTTGGAGTGGGATGGCAAAGTCGTTCTCGATGGACCCTGCACCAACGGCTTTGCTCATTTTGTGAACATCGTACTTTATCTGGCCGGCGATGAAGCAGACGCATTTGCGATGCCCGTGCAAGTGTCGGGGGAAGCGTATCGAGCCCGGCCCGGTCTGCAAACCTATGACACCGGATGTCTCTCCGGTTCTTTGGACAACGACGTTCGCTTCTTTATCGGCTTTTCCCACACTGCCGCCGAGGCTTCTCCAGTCAAAGTCCAGCTCCAGGGCGCGGAAGGAAAGCTCAGTCTTTTGGAGGATTGTCTGACTTTGCAATCCGAGGACGGCCGGGGCATCCGCGGGGATGATGGCCGGGATAATCTGCGTCGGGCCTTCACAGCCTTCGCCAGCGGCGACGCATCCCAAAATAAAACCCCGCTTTGCGCGATGAGGCCCTATGTCATGGCCACCAACCTCATGCTTTGTTCCTCGGGCGGAATTCATCAGATTCCGGAGGAGTACGTCCAAACCGTCAACACCGGCATCGAGACGGTTTTTGTCGTTGAAAATATCGCGGATTATCTTGCCCAAGGCGCCAGGCAAATCGCGCCGCTATGCAAGACTCCCGCGCGATGGGCGCAAAAAGGCCATTCCCTCCTTGCCGCAAACTTCTCTGAAGCCGACCTGATCCACAACTTGGGTCTCTTTGAATCTGTGAATGGGTGAGCGAGTGGCGGCGCGAAAAAGCCGATTGCCTCCGACGTCTTCTGTCAGCCTGCGCCTAAACGGTGCCTTTTTCTTCTGGCGTGTGCCATATCACTACTGTCTATTAGGAGGGACCTCATGTTGATCACGATTCCCGATGTCCTCAACGCCGAACAAGTCGTCCAGGCGCGTAAACTCCTCGACGCAGCCGAGTGGGTCGATGGCCGCGTAACGGCCGGGCATCAGTCGGCCAGGGCCAAGGACAACGTGCAGATTCCCGAACTGCATCCAATCGCACAACAAGTTGGCGCGACCATTCTTCAGGCGCTGAGCAAGAATCTGCTTTTCCTCTCGGCGGCACTGCCCCTGCATGTCGTTCCGCCTCTCTTCAATCGCTATTCCGGCGGCCAGGCCTACGGCACCCATATCGACGGATCGATCCGGAATCTTCCCGGCACCTCGCACCGAATCCGGACCGACATTTCAGCGACGCTCTTTTTCAACGCGCCCGAGGAATACGACGGTGGCGAACTGGTGGTGGAAGATACCTATGGCGCCAAGAGCGTGAAACTGCCGCCGGGACATCTGGTGCTCTACCCGTCGACCAGTCTGCACCACGTCAGGCCGGTCACCCGCGGCGCGCGCCTCTGCTCTTTTTTCTGGATTCAGAGCATGGTGCGGGACGATGGCAAGCGGACGTTGCTCTTCGATCTCGACCAGGGCATCCAGCGGTTGGGACGCGATCTGCCCGAGCACGCGTCGGCGAAGCAATCGGCGGTGCAGCTCACCGGCGTTTATCACAACTTGCTCCGCCAGTGGGCGGAGGTTTGATTTGCACCGGGACCGCCGGTCAAACTTGGGAGTGGAGAATTTCCAGCGTCCGCACGGCGTAAGCCGTCACGAGCGTGGGATCCTTTTCCCACCAGCGACCGCTGGAGTTGACCCACGCCCCGTCCGTCTGCTGGAGATCGATTAGTTTCAAGGCCAACTCGCTGGCCCAGGCAACCTCTTTGCCGTCAGCCATCGCCAACGTTTCCGTGCCGTGGGCGGAGAGCGCCTTGGACATCATGTGATAATAGTAATAGAGACCGTCGGCGCCCATGCCGGGATTTTCCTCCAGCGTATAATTGTGCTTCAGCCAGTCGAAGACGGCGGTTACGCGCGGATCGTCCTTTTTCAAATCCGCATGGATGTAACTGAGCAGGCCCGCGTAGCTCATGCTGCCATACGAAAGTAGTCCCTTCTTATTCAGCGGTTCGTAGACAAATCCGCCGAGATTCTTGGCATCGGTCTTGACCCAGGCTGCATGATTGGTTCCGGGCAGGTTCTGGCACCGTTCCAGAAAGCCGATGGCGGCAGACCAATTCAGGTCCCTTGCGCCATCCACGCTTCGGTCGGCGAGATAGTGAGTTTCGCGTATCGCCTCGAGCGCGAACGAAGTGTTGGAAAGATCGTAGTGCAGGTGCGCGACCGGCATACCGGCTTTCGGCGTCGCTGGGGTAGAACCTACTGCAGCCGGCGTGGGGGATTTCAGATCTGTTATCGGGACGTCCTGCGGATCGTAGCCGATGCCGCCATTATAAGCTTCGCCCTCTGAACCCGGCGGATAATTCCCCTGCAAGTTGATCAGGAACCCGCGGGCGCGCCGCAGCACGGGCTCGTAGGTCGCGGGATCGGCAGCCAAGAGGGCCTGGACGCTGACCGCCGTGCTGTAGTTGGCGAGCCCCTTGACATAAATTCCGCCATCCGGCTGTTGGCATTGTGAAAGGTAGTCGAAGCCTTTTTGGACAAATTCAGGCGGTTGCGCTTTGATGGCGCCGGTCGGTTCCTTGACGATAGCCGTGAGCACGAGCGCAGTCAGGCCGGGTGTCTCCGGCATGGACCAATAACCGGCGGCATTCTGCTTGTCTTTCAGCGCGTAAAGCCCGCGGTCGATGGCGTGCTCGATTTCCAATTGCAGGGAGCGATCCTTGGCTGGGGGTGGCGTGTTCGGCGCCGCCGCTATTTTAGGCAGTTGTGCCCGTGCGGGGCGAATGGCCGCACCGAATGCGCTGACGCCGCCCAGGATCAGTCGTAGAAAGGTGGATCGTTTCATGAAGCGGTTTTAGAAAGGTGACCCGAGGATGAGCGGACGCTACGTCCACGTCGAGATTCAATTTCCCAAGCCAGAGGCAAGGGGAGGCTTCCTATTAAAACTGCGCGAAGGCGGAAGAGTTGCGATGCAAACCCGCAGGACAACGAATCATCAATAAACCACAAAGGACCGCTAATTTTTTCCGTGGCTTTATTGAAACTCTTCCCGGAATCTGAAGTTGACTGTTACGACCTTGCCTTTCCCCATGGATCTTTCGCCTCAAACCCTTTTTCCAAATGCGAAGGCTGATCCGCCGAAGCCGCGGCCGATGGTGAGAAGATATTGGTCGAGATCGATGAGCCGTCGTTCGCTTTCGATCCTGGCTCTCGTCAATGCGATTATGCTCGCCGGGACCGCGAAGGCGGCCG
>Ga0206807_1124_pt1 | contig 10086 bp, 10 predicted proteins | sample Alteio_BWOrgCont_57_FD_152915 | JGI IMG/M metagenome (GOLD analysis project Ga0206807, IMG submission 152915) | Enriched cells from forest soil in Barre Woods Harvard Forest LTER site, Petersham, Massachusetts, United States -... | ecosystem: Environmental > Terrestrial > Soil > Temperate forest >...
CGGTGTGTGAGGCCGCCGTTTGGCCGACTTGCACCAGTGGATCTATCCGGATCCGTGTCGGTCGCGCCCAAATCCCGCTGTTGTGGGGGAGTATAGTTTTGGCTCAGCTGGGGGTTTGTAGCGTTCGGGTTGGTTACATTAGGCGACGTGATCGGTTCTTGAGCGGTCTGAGCCACCAATGAATCTGCCTTGTTCGCAGCAGCTCGGTTGTAGTACTTTGCGGCGCCTATCCCCAGGCACACCATAAGCACAACCGCCGCTACCGCGCCGATGGCGGCAGACCGTCGATCAGGTGGTTGGGTCGCGAGTTGGACGCTCACGGAAAGTTTGGTGCGAAGTTGATTTCGCTTGATCTTGTCGAGTTCGGAATCGGGATTGAGGTCGACGATCATATCGGCGCACTCAAGAGCCTCGGCGAGTTCGCCTCTGCGCTCATGGCAAAGCGACTTCAACGACAGGGCAGCGGTAGATGAAGGGTTTGACAAGTGCGCCGATTCGGCAACGGCCAGAGCCTCATCCGTTCTGCCTTCGTTAAAGGCGGTGTTGCCTTGGGCAATGAGAGCCGTCAGCTTTTCTTGGGCAGTCTGAACATCTTCTGCCGGCAGTGCTGTACCACAGCGCTTGCAAAAAGTGCTGTCCAAACTGTTTGGTGTTGAGCAATGCTTACACGTGACCATAAAGATCCGATTCTCCTAGCTGCAAATGAGCCCCGGTATTTTACCGTTGCATGTGGCGACAATCCGTAAACTTAAATGTACAAGACCTACGGATAAGGACGGGCATTCCCACGGAAATTTCTTAAACAACGCACAAAAAAGTCTCATGTCTCTTGTAGAACACTCGATCGGAGGCTGGCTAACCGAAAAGATAACGCGCGGGTACGATCCCTGTATGAGCGAGAACCTCCTTCGAACACCCCTCTTCCAAAAACACGTCGAGGCTGGTGGCCGAATGGTCCCGTTCGCAGGCTACGAGATGCCAGTGCAGTATGCCAGCATCATGTCCGAGGCAAAAGCCGTGCGCGACGGCGCCGGCATGTTCGACGTGAGCCACATGGCTCGCCTTAGCTTCAAAGGCGACCAAGTCTTGGAGTTCCTCGAAAAGGTTACTGCCAACGACGTTTCCAAGCTCAGCGATGGGACCGGCGAGTATTCGTTGCTACCAAACGACGCAGGCGGTTGCGTCGACGACATCATCGTGTATCGCATAAACGAAACTGAATATCGGATGGTGGTTAATGCCAGCAACCATGAAAAGGACGTAGCCTGGCTGAAATCGCACAACAACGAAGGAGTTGAAATTGCCGACTACACGGACACAACCGCCATGATCGCTGTGCAGGGCCCCAATGCAGTTTCGATACTCGCGAAGCTCAGCGACGCACCCGAGGCGATTCAATCCGCAGGAACCTTTGGTGTTGTTGAAACTAAAATCGCGGGTGTCGATTGTTTCTCGGCGCGATCCGGATATACCGGAGAAGATGGTTACGAACTGATCTGTTCGGCGACCGACGCACCTGCTCTTTGGCAGTCATTGCTGGATGCAGGAGTCGCCGCCTGCGGCCTTGGTTCACGCGATACGCTAAGGGTAGAGGCAGGTTTGCCGCTCTACGGACATGAGTTGGAAGAGGATTTGAATCCGATCGCTGCCGGTCTAGCTTGGGTGGTCAGCAAGACCAAGACGTTCATTGGCAGCGGAGCTATCAACGAGGCCCGAAAAAACGGAGTTAATCGAAAGCTGCAGGGGGTAAGGCTCGAATCCAAACGCCTCATTACGCCAGGGATGAAGGTCTATGTAGGCGGTCAGGAAGTTGGCGAAGTTAGCAGCGGAGTGGTTTCACCGCTCCTTGATCGTGGAATCGCCTTCGCCTTCATTGACAGCACCATTCCAATCGACACTCCATGCACGATCGACGTTCGAGGCAAACACGAGCCTGGAACCGTTGTCAACAAGCGATTCTTCAAGCGGTCTAAGTGACTACGCGTCCGCGCTTCGCAGACAGATTTCGTATGGGTATATCGCCGTGTCCATTGGCGCAAAGAGGGCAATCATGCAGATGAACAAGCGTCTAATCCGCTATTCGGAACATATATACCGTAAAGCGGAATGTATATTCCGAAAAAGGCGTTATAATGAACGTATGGATTCAGTCGGCAATGTTGAGCTTTTTGGAACGACGACTCGCACTAGCACTCTACTTGTAATCCAAATGCTGGGCGAGACCCACGGGGCCGAGATAGCAAGGATTCTAGGGCGCAGCCCGAGCCGAATCAAGGACTCTGTGGACAGTCTGGAACGAGCGGGCATTATCATTAGCAACGAGGTGGGGAAGACAAGACGGGTCAGGCTGAATCCTAGATTTGCAGCGAGTGAAGAGCTACGGGCCCTCCTCGCGAAACTAGGCATGATGGACTTGGAGTTACAGAAGCAACTCGCAACCATTCGTAGACGACCTCGAAGGGCTGGGAAAGCGATTTGAGCATCGGGCCATTGACGAGCTTGCGTGAAATGGCATTTATTGTCGGTACAGCACTGTACACAGCGGAAATCTCGGCGGTTTTATCGGGAGGTGGCGCTGCCACCGTGTATGCCCCTGACGCGAACCAGTCAGGTGACCTTGACTTTGTCCTCAGTTTCTGGTCTTCACAAGGAGTGTCAGCCAAGGCTATCTTCGATCTCGGATTCGTGGAGAAGGATGGAGGCTACGTTCATCCCGCAACCAAATTCACTCTTGAATTTCCACCAGGACCACTTGCAATCGGCGATGAAGTTATTACGCAATGGGATACGCTCCGCGAATGCGAGAAAGTGCTTCAAATCCTGAGCCCAACCGACTGCGTTCGCGACCGACTGTCCTGGTTTCTCTTCTATACCAACGTTGATTACAGTGCCTTGGACCAGGCACTTGCCGTGGCCGCTCGGCATGAAATTAATCTGGATAAGATCAGGGGATGGTGTGAAGCCGAGCACGTCACCGATGGGTATGCAATCTTCGAAGCTCGATACTTAAAGACGTTCGGCTAACAAGACTGGACACGGCGATATACCCGTAAGATTTCGCTTAAAATAGTGGACAATAGGTGGGCGAAATGCTCGGGAGTCAAATTTGAATAGACAGGTCATTTGCGCGCTCGATACGCCTTATTTGGATGAGGCGCTTGAGACCGTTTCTAAGTTGAAATCGTACGTCGGCGCGTTCAAAATTGGACATGCATTGACGCTTTCCCATGGCCTCGATGTTTTGGACAGACTAAGGGACGCCGGCGCAGCTCGAATTTTTTTGGATCTTAAATTCCACGATATTCCCAACTCAGTTGCCCTAGCTGTGGCAGAAGCAGCCAAGCGCGGCGTCTGGATGATGACGCTGCACATCGCAGGCGGGCCGGCAATGATGACGGCTGCAGTAGAAGAGGCAAGATCCGCCGGTGAAGACGCGCGACCGCTGTTGGTGGGTGTGTCGGTTCTTACATCGCTCGACGAACGGGTACTGAATGACCATCTCGGCGTTCACAGGACGGTGGAACAGCATATGGTTCACCTTTCTCGCCTCGCGATGGAATTTGACCTAGATGGGGTGGTGTGCTCGACCCAAGAAGTCCGGCCCATTCGAGAGGCAATTGGACCGCGTGGTGTAATCGTGACCCCCGGTATTCGACTCCCCAACACCGAGACTCACGACCAGAAGCGAGTAGGAGACGCCGGATCTGCTCTGGAGCAGGGCGCGGATTATCTCGTGATCGGCCGCGCTCTGACAGGAAGTCCAGACGTCGGGAAGACGCTTGAGCAGTTCGGTCTCATCGCAACGTAGGCTTTGGAGATGATCGACGATCACCGCCCTGGCGCACCCTCGCTTTCAGGCAAGGCGGGCGGATCTTTGTTGGCTTGGTTCGATCGAGAAAAACGCGACTTGCCCTGGCGTCGAACACACGATCCTTACGCGATCTGGGTAAGCGAGATAATGTTGCAGCAAACCCAAGTCGCAACCGTAATTCCGTATTGGGGACGATGGATTGAGCGATTCCCCACGGTCGAAGCACTCGCTTCCGCGAATGAGCAAGACGTCCTCTTGCTTTGGCAGGGCCTAGGCTACTACCGGCGCTGCCGGATGCTGTTGCAAGGCGCCAGGTGGGTTGTGGCGAATGGAATTCCTCGTACTGTATCAGCATGGCAACAAGTTCCCGGTGTTGGCCGGTACACCTCTGCAGCGATCGCTTCGATCGCCTTTGATGAGCCGGCGCCGCTCGTTGATGGGAATGTCGAGCGAGTTTATGCGCGGCTGACGGGGGACGATTCCGCCAGCCGAGACTTGCACGAAGCAGCATGGAGATGGGCGGCACAGAACATCTTTATAAAGCGGCCAGGCGATTGGAATCAGGCCCTCATGGAGCTTGGAGCGACGGTCTGCAGACCGGTCGCGCCCGAATGCAAGCGCTGCCCTCTTTCCAAGCAGTGCGTTGCATTTCAATCGTGGCGCGTGGACGAACTCCCGACAAAACCGATCAAGGTAAAGACCGTCCAATTGCGTCACGTGGTATGGGTGCCTCTTTTTGCGGAGCGGTTTGGCGTTCGCCAGGTTCCAGCCGGACAGTGGTGGGAGGGAATGTGGGAGTTTCCCCGGGCGGATGCCGATGGGACACTGGAAGTTGCGGCACTAAGAGAAGCTGTGGGAGAAGGCTGGCCGCAATCCGTTGGGGGAATTAGGCACTCGGTGACGCATCACCGTATTGGCATCGACGTCAGCTATGTCCGCTGCGATGCTCCATCGGTCGGTCTTCGATGGGTTACCCGTGACGAACTTGCCTCCCTCCCCATGCCGGCACCGCAAAGGAAGATCCTCAAACTTGTGCTAAATCAGCTAGGGCTGTAGCTCAGTCGATTTCCAGCGACTTGAATCGTTTTTCCGTGGTATCGATTCCGTCGGTCAAGATCGCATATGCCTGCTGAACTCTAAGCTGAATACCGGCAGCTTGGATGGCTTCCTGAGAACCGGCAGGGAACTTGCCTGGATCGCTCCTCGAATTGAGCCGCTCAAACGCCTTTCGGATTTCAGTGAACTCTGCGGAGGGAGTGACTCCCAGAATCTTGCGAGCCCAATCTTGAGGATCGATGGATATGAATTCCTGTTGAAGTGTGACCGATCGCTCCACTCGAATCGAAGAAACGCTCAGCGATTGATCAAGCTCTGTTTCTGCGTCTTTATCATCGACGCCACGGATTCGCTCCCACTCCTGATTGACGTAACCACGAAGCACGTCGTAGGCTCGCCGTCCGGTACTCATTCCGCTAGTCTACCGCTGCCCGCAATCCTTAGAACTTTGAGAATCGATGTTTAAACAACGTCCAAAACGCATCGGGTGCGTCGGTCCATCGAATTTTCTTCCCGGCTTCTTTCGACCGAGGAACGTAGCTGATGGGCAATTCGAGGATGGTTTCTCCAAGTCGGATGGATTTGGCAGTGACCTCGGGACAAAACTCGAAGCGACGGCACGTTAGGTTCATGCGGCGAATCAGGTCGGTGTCAAAGGCCTTATAGCAAGTCGCCTCGTCGGTTACTTGCTGGCGGAAGAGGAGGCGCACGCTCCACGCCAACATGACGTTCACAATTTTGTTCGGCAGGGCCATTCCCTTGGGTAAGCCATGCGAAAACCGCGTTCCGTATACAACTTTAGCCCGCCCATCAAGGATCGGCCGTATCAGGTTTGGAATCTCTTCGGGCGCGTATTCTAGGTCAGCGTCTTGCACGATGACCGTAGCTCCAGTTGCGAAGGGAAGGGCTTGGCGTATCGCGCTGCCCTTGCCCCCCGGCTTTTCATTACGAATGATCTTCACGCGATCCGAATATCCGGCCAAAATCTCGGTCGTTCGATCGGTGCTGCCGTCGTCAATGACGATGATCTCAACTCGTAATGGAAGTTTGAGAACGCGTTCGACGACCTCGGCTATCGTGTGCTCTTCGTTGAGCGCGGGGACAAGGACGGTCACCTCTGGCCCGCCGGGTTGTGGCATATCTGGCAGAGGATACTCCTTAAGGCGCTCGTGCGCGAGACTCATTCCTCAAGCAACACGAAGCCGGCTCGTTTTGTGCCTTACCGAGGGAAATATTTAGTCTAAAGTTCGCTTTTGTTTGAGGAGGGTTCCTACACCGCGCACACCCTGAACCCTTGTGTCGTATTCCATAATGAAACCGGAGCGAAAACCTCCTGGGGAAGTTTGGTCCGATGTTTGAATTAGACACGCAAGTCAGCGACGAAACGCTGAAAGGTTACGAACTCCTACGCGATGACTCCGGACTGCTTAACCTACCGCATCTTGCGTTGCTGAGCTTGGCTGGGGACGACCGGAAGGGGTGGCTTCAGGGCCAGGCCACAAACGACGTTCGAAAGCTTGAAAACGGGGCATCCAGCGTTTTCTGCCTAACGGCAATCACCGGGCACCTGATGAGCGTGTGCGAGTCATGGGCGGTTAGTGATCGGATTCTGATCACCTGCCCAGACCAGACGAAGCTCAACGTGCTAAAGCGCGTGGAGCAAATGGTGATCATGGAAGATGTCGTGGGAGAGGACGTTTCCGACGTATATCGACTTCTCAGCATCCAAGGCCCTACGGCAACCGCCCGCCTGTCAAAAATGCTTGCTTTGCCGAATCTTGATTCGGGGGAATCGGAATTCAAGGGGGCTTCGGTCTTTGTTCTGCGTTCGAATCGAACAGGATTGGGCGGATGGGACGTATGGGTTGCAGTTTCGGAAACAGCAGCGATCGAAGCCCTGAGCCGCGAATTCAAGGCAGTTTCTCATGAGGCATACAACATTGCGAGGCTAGAGGCCGGTATTCCGCTGTTTGGATCCGACATGGGTGAAAGGACCTTTCCGCCGGAAATAGGTCGGGCTTTCGAAGAGCGGCACGTAAGCTACAACAAGGGTTGTTACATGGGCCAGGAAGTGCTCATGCGCATTCACAGTCGGGGCCATACCAATCGGACCTGGGTAGGTCTGTTGGCTGACGCACCCATGGATCTCGGAGCCACTGTGTCACAGGATCGGCGGTCCGACGCGGGAATTGTCACCAGTTCCGCCCTGTCGCCCGACTTCGGCCACATAGCCGCTGCCATGATCCGAAACGAATTCGCCTTCGAAGGAGAAACCGTCCAAGTCCTCACCGAGCGAGGGACGGTCGATGCCGAAGTCAAAATCATGCCGTTCCTAAGATAATCCGGATTTTGAGCAATTGCGGTCGAGTCCGGGTCCCAGCCTCGAAGAGGCGATCCGAGCATAGCCGTGGCGCAAGCGAAGCGCAGCCCACGGATTAGGGAGCTCGATTTCGCGTCCCCGCAGGGGGCGAAGAATCCCAACGATGCGTGCACGAAGTCCGCGGTTTTCACCCATCACCGCGTTCGGCTCGCCCTTTCGGGCTACATGGAGCTACTTCTTCTCTGCCGCTTCGCGAGCCTTTTTGGCTTTCATTCCCATCATGTGTCCAGCACAGAGGCAAATAATCACAACAAGCGAGCACACGAACATGATCCCGGCGGGATAGAGCTGGTTCTGGAAGGCCTTAGGTGCGAATCTACCTAAGAGGAGAACGGCGACAATCAGCGACGTAATCCGGCCAGAACGCGGATTCGTCCTCGTCCAGACCATCGATGCAAGAATGACAATCGCCGCCGTGACACCGGCGATCAGTGAAATTAGGCTCCCCTTATTGATGTACCCGAGGGTGCCCATCACGACGTTCAGCAAACAATACAGCAAGAGAATAATGTTGAGCCACGGCATGCGGAGATGCTACCCGAGGGGCTGTAATGCTCAGCCTCGGCCACACAGGCCGGGACGGCGAAGAGCCATGATCGGCTAACACACCAAAACGGCAAAATGGTTGCCCCGGAAAAAGAAAAAGGCTGCCGAGTTGCTTACGCTCAGCAGCCGATGCCACTTCCTACTAGAGTAGGGTTTTGCGGCCCCCCGTAAGATAAACCCCGAGGTGTGCCTTTATGGTTTGAAACTTTGAAGTCCGAGAGATTAAACGTGTTTCAGAGCCGATTCGTTCTGTAAATTTAGAGAAATCTCTATAGCTCGTACGACACTATGAATTTTTGTGTTCCTAGGTTAGAGGAAACTTAGAAAACTACGCTTTTTAGGCTCAAAATCGCCTCAAATCCGTTTATACACTGTTTTTGGCCACAGGAAAATTGCTTGGAGAAATCTTACCGATTTCGCGAATTACGATCTCCATGCACCTTAGTGTATGCGGCCCTATGATTGACCTAACTAAAGCGGATGCGTGCCAAACTCCGCATGATGAGCTTCCGAAAGGTCGAGGCGCCGATTTTGGCTGCGGTTTTTCTAGACCTGCTTGGGTTTGGAATGATCATTGCCGACATCCAACTGCGAGCTGAATCGATGGTTCCTCACGGATGGCCAACGGGCCTAATTGTCGGTTGCCTCCTGGCGAGCACGTTTATTACCCAGTTGATCGTTTCGCCGCGATGGGGCTCTTATAGCGATCAGAAGGGAAGAAAGGCGGTCGTGGTTGGATGCACGTTAATTTCCGCCGTGGCGATGCTGACGTACGGTCTTGCTGGCAGCATTTGGATCCTCTTGCTCAGCCGTATCCTGTCAGGGTTTGGGGCGGCAAACGTCGCCGTGGCTCAAGCACTTATTTCTGACATGTATGGGCCGGAGCAGCGAACCGCGGCACTCGGAAGGATTGGTGCCGCGCTGTCGGCGGGCTTGGTAGTAGGCCCATCGGTGGGTGGATTCTTGGCCGCATCAGGTGGAAACCTCTTGGTGGGCTTCGTTGCTGGAACTGCATCTCTCATTGGCGCTGTTTGGATGTTGCTGGCCTTGCCCAATCCTCGTCCAAAGGAAGCCAAAGAGCGAAAGAAAATCGTGGGCCTAAACTTGGGCCTGCTTCGAGACCTGCCGAAGCTGAAACCCTTAGTAGTCATTGCAGTTGTGGCTTGGTTATCGCTCGCGACACTTGAAGGAACGTTTGCGCGGTTGATCTCACATCTTTTTCGGTACGACCAGCGGGAGTTCGGAGTCATTTTTGGCTATGAGTCCATTTTGGGAGTTGCGGTTCAGGGTCTGTTGCTGGCTTGGATCGTTACAAAGTTTCGCCCGACGAATCTGCTAAGGGGTGCATATCTAACCCAGGGCGTTGGTTTGGCACTGAATCCTTTTGCAGGATTGCTAATGCCAGCGGTGGCGCCGTTTGTGCTGCTGATCGTCGCAAGCACGCTGTACGCGATCGGGTCTAGCATTTCGAATCCAACTGTAAATGGCCTGTGCAGCCAACTTGCCCCTGACTCGCGCCAAGGCGAGCTGTTTGGGCTCCTGCAAGGCGCGAGGTCGTTTGGGTTTGTCGTGGGTCCTCTTGTTGGGGGAGTGCTCTTCGACTGGCACCCGGCTGCACCCTATTTGTTGGCAGGCGCAGTCTGTGTGGGAGCGGCGTTCCTGGTTCCTCGTATCGATCCTTAAATCTTTGCGCTTGTACAGTCGAATTTGCTGTCATGCTTTACGCGGCCAGGAGTTTTTTTATGATTCGCGCAGCATTTACTCTCATCGAGCTATTGGTCGTGATTGCGATCATCGCAATTTTGGCGGCTATCCTCTTCCCGGTTTTTTCCCAGGCAAAGGCTGCGGCGAAAAGCATAGCGTGTCTCTCAAACACCAAAGAGATTGGACTCGCCACTCAACTCTACATTGGCGACTACGATTCATACTATCCGCAATCGAAGATGACCGACGCCAATCCTCAGGCCGATGACTACGACGGGAGTATTGAGAACCCGGACAATGGTTCGATCTTCGCGAAGATTCTTCCTTACACCGGTCACGGTGGATCGACTTCCGAAGACGTCATGTATCAGCAGAAACTGTTTATGTGCCCTTCCGATCCAAACCCGTTTGACTTAAGCTGCCCAGATGTCCTCAATATTGGCGGCCCGCACGTCATCTCGTATCTGATCAACGGCTACTTTGTCTGGGGTCTTAACGAGTCGTCAGTCGGCTATCCGGCAAGTGTTATTGAATACGCTGAGCGGCGCAGCGTGCTAGCAAATGGCGTGCCGGCGTACTGTGACGATAT
>Ga0206807_1125_pt1 | contig 9882 bp, 10 predicted proteins | sample Alteio_BWOrgCont_57_FD_152915 | JGI IMG/M metagenome (GOLD analysis project Ga0206807, IMG submission 152915) | Enriched cells from forest soil in Barre Woods Harvard Forest LTER site, Petersham, Massachusetts, United States -... | ecosystem: Environmental > Terrestrial > Soil > Temperate forest > O...
CATTTTATCGGCGTAGGGTCTTGCGTCCAAAACCCGATCCGTCGCCTTCTTGAGACGTGCGGCCGCAACCAGCTTCATCGCCTTCGTGATCTGCTGGATATTCTTGGCCGCTTTAATGCGGGCTCGGATTTCCTTAAGTGTTGCCATTCTGGAGTCTTAGCCCTTGAACTGTCCGGCGAACTCTTGCACGGCCTTCTTGAGAGTAGCGTCGACGTCTTTGCTGATTGCCTTGGTCGTCCTAATGCTCTCTTCGACATCAGGATACTTATCCTTGACGTACTTGAGCAAACCAGATTCGAATGCCTTCACCTGTGCGTTAGTCAGGACATCTAAGACTCCTTGACCGCCGGCGAAGATCGATATAATCTGGTCGACGACGTTCATCGGGCTTGCGAGGTCCTGCTTCAAAAGCTCAGTAAGGCGCTGTCCACGGATAAGCTGGTTTTGGGTGGCTTTATCGAGGTCGGAGGCGAACTGACTAAAGGAGGCAACGTCGCGGTACTGCGCCATTTCCAGCTTCAGTTTGCCGGCAACCGTCTTCATTGCCTTGATCTGAGCGTTTCCACCGACGCGGCTAACGGATATGCCGACGTTGATTGCTGGGCGAACACCCGCGAAGAAGAGGTCTGGCTCAAGATAAATCTGCCCATCCGTAATGGAGATTACGTTTGTCGGAATATAGGCTGAAACGTCGCCGGACTGTGTCTCGATAATCGGCAGAGCGGTAAGCGATCCCCCACCGCGTTCGTCGGAAAGCTTTGCCGCTCGCTCCAGCAGGCGGCTATGCAGGTAGAAAACGTCTCCGGGATACGCTTCACGGCCTGGCGGGCGTCGCAGCAGAAGCGAGAGTGCGCGATAGGCTTGGGCGTGCTTCGAAAGGTCATCGTAGATAACCAAAGCATGCTGGCCATTGTCGCGGAAATACTCGCCAATCGTTGCGCCGGCAAACGGCGCTAGATATTGCATCGCGTTGGAGTCTGCGGCTGAGGCAACGACGATGGTGGTATAAGCCATCGCACCGAACTCATTTAGGGTTTGAACGACGCGGGCCACGTTCGCCATCTTCTGTCCGCAGGCGACATAGATGCAATAGACAGGCTCGCCGCCTGGCTCGTGAGTTGACTTCTGGTTGAGAATCGTGTCGATGCAGATCGAAGTCTTGCCGGTTTGACGATCGCCGATGACCAACTCGCGCTGGCCGCGTCCGATCGGGATCATGGCGTCGATGGCTTTGATTCCAGTTTGCAGAGGCTGGGTAACCGGCTGTCGGTCGACAACGCCGGGGGCTACCATCTCGATGCGGCTAAAAGAATCGGAAGCAATCGCGCCCTGGTTATCCAGCGGATGGCCCAGCGAGTTCACGACTCGTCCCAGCATGCCGGTTCCGACCGGGATTTCGATGATTCGTCCCGTTTGCTTGACCGTGTCTCCCTCGATGATCTTGGTATCGTCGCCGATAAGGACGACGCCAACAGATTCTTCTTCGAGGTTGAGCGCGAGTCCCATAACGCCTCCTGGGAACTCAAGCAACTCGCCCATTTGGCAATCGGGCAAGCCGTACACGCGAGCGATTCCATCTCCAACTTGGAGAACGGTCCCGACATGTTGAGTGTCGACCGCTTTCTCGAATCGTTCTAGCTCCTGACGGAGGATATCTGTAATTTCTTCTGGTCTAATGCTGGCCATTAAGGTCTCTGGGGTTTCCCGTGGTTGGGTTCGAGATTATGATTGTTTGAGCAAGTCGTGTCTTAGCTTGTCGCGAAGATTGCTCAATGCTCCGCGAATGCTTCCATCAAGGACGTAGTTGCCGTACGCGACCCTGATTCCGCCGATGAGTTGAGGCTCAAGCTTGAACTCCGCTTCGATCGTCTTGCCGATCGTCTTTTCAAGTTTGGCAAGGAGGGCAGTCTTTTGCTTGGCATCAATCTCGAATGCCGAGGTGACGGTTGCAAAGATGACCCCTTCGTGTTCTCTTCTGAGGGTAACGAATTCGTCCCTCATGCCGGTGATTTCGTCTTCTCGCCGCTTGACTAGCATTAGGCGCAAGACCTGCATGGTAAGAGCGGTGACTCGGTCCGAAAAGAGCTTTTCGACAATCGCGATCTTTTCTTCGCGCCCAGTGTAGGGCGCAGTCACGAATTCTCGGAATTGCTCATCGTTTTCGAGCAAGCCGACGATGCTGTTCAGGTCACTTTCAACGCTCTTGACGACTTCGTACTTAAGCGCGGTAGCGAAAAGAGCCTCTGCATATCGTCGGGCGACTTGGTGATTGGCCATGGCTAGGAAGCCACCTCAACCGTATCGATGAACTCCGCGATGAGGCGTCGGTTTTTCTCTGAATCCATGTTCTCTCCGATGACCTTCTGCGCGGCGGCCAAGGTGAGGTCGACTACATGGGTTCGAATCGTTGCAATCGCATGGGCCTTTTCTTGCTCGATTTCCAACTGTGCCTGTCGAACGAGAGCGTCTGCGCGTTCGGCGGCTTCGGTCATCAGTTGCTGTCGAAGGTTTTGAGCCTCTTTGATCTGATTCTGAATTTGAAAACGAGCCTCGGCTTCGGTCTCGGTGAGTCGAGCCTCGTAGTCCGTTTTCAATGTCTGCATCTGTGTGCGAAGCTGTTCCGCCTCTGAGAAGGTGGACTCCAATTCTTGGTTTCGCGCATCCATTGCCTCCTTTAGAGGCACATAGAAGTACATGTTGATGACTGGGATGAACACCAGGAACACACCGATGTTGGTGATCGTCTTGCCCAGATCCAACTGTAATCCAGAAAACATCTCTGGACGAGTCCAAGATTGGTCCTTGACCGCAAAGCCAATAACAATGAAAACAATTCCAAGACCGATGAGCGCGTACTTGTTCAAATTTTCACCTTGAGTTGCGGAGCAGATTGTTTGTTAGTCAAAAGATGCATTCGATATACCGATTTAGCGGCTGATATGGCCAGGCGGAAATCTGAGCCTGGCCGGCAATCAGTTCTCTTAGTGGATCTTGCCCATCAGAAGAAAGCCCAGAACGAAGGTGAGCAGGAAGACGAGCTCAAGGAAAACCAGCGCCAGCAGCATCGAGTTGTTGATCTGCTTCGCAGCCTCCGGCTGTCGAGCCATACCCTGCAAGCCGCCATTAGCGGCCAATCCCTGACCTATACCGACACCAAGACCTGCAATTCCAACGGCGAGTCCAATTCCTACTGCGATGCTTTCCATTTGATTAAGTTCCTCCAAGTTAGCGAAAAAAGATTAAAGATTTATGCGTGAGCGGCGATGACGGCTGGATGCTGTTCATGATCGCCGTGGGCCTCGTGATGCTCACCTTCGTCACCGTGCGAGGTTGCGATCGAAAGATAAGTACACGTAAGGATCGTCCATACGAACGCTTGAATGATGCAAGTAAAAAACTTGATGGGCAGCAAGATGCCGCCGATTGGAATACCCGCAATAATCGAATCAAGGCTTGTTCGGACAATATGACCGCCCTCGATATTTCCATAAAGCCTCAACGAGAGCGAGACCAGCTTCATGCACTCCGAGACGATCTCCACAACGAAGATCAGCCCACTGATGATTACCATCGCCCCGCCGAGCCTCGGGCCTGCGAAATGCTTAATATGTCCTAGAACACCGTTCTGCTTGATTCCCTCATATTGAACATAAACGACGGTAATGATTGCCATCGAAATATTCAAGCTCCAGTCGGCCGTCGGAGTTGCAGCAAGCAGCAACCCCATGATGTTGCCAACGAAGATGAACGACCAGAGTGCTAAAAGAAATGGGACGTACTTTTTGCCTTGCGGGCCAATTACATTGACGGTCATCCCTTCAAGAAAAAGGTAAAGGTGCTCGGCAAGTCTCGAAGGTAAGGAAGTGTATACCCTTGCATTCAATCCTTTCCTGGCCAGCGCCGCAAACCCTAGGACCACGGCAATAGTTAGGCCCGTGTAGAAGAAGATGTTCCAACCAATTCCTTCGCCTTCCGCAGCAGCGGCAAGGGGCAGATTTGAATGCAGAAGTAAACCCATGGATGCTTCAATTGCCTACGCGTCAGAGAACGCCCAGAACGCTATGAAGCAGGAGTATACCAGGCCGATAGTCGCCAAAAAGCAATCTACGCCAACGCGAGATAGGCTTGTACCAAAAAAAATGAAAGCCAGCAAAACCGGCAGTTTTAGGATCGTTACTAGGACAGTACGATGAACTCCTTCCTTCTGTTGCGTTTCAACGCCGAGAAATGATCGTGTGAGTTTCGTCAAGGACCAAATACTGAATCCAGACAGAACGGATCCAAGCAGGATGCCTATCCAGGCCTGCGATCCCCCCTGGTATCCGCCAATTGCAGCGATCAACGCTAGGCCAACGGCGCCTATCCCGATCGAAGTTCGCTGACCAACCGTTATTACTTGCCTCCGCTGTCGCGGTTGATGAGAAAAACCGCCGAAGCGATGCCCAAAATGGAGCCTAACACTGCGCCGACCGGTTGCCCGTATGTGCTGTGGGTGAAATGGTCGAACACCCACCCAAGTCCGAAGCCAACTGCCATGCTGCCGATCAGCGAATAGGCGGCGCTCATCCCTATTCCCAGAGAGCGGTAGTTGTATGCGCCAGGCGTACCGTTGGCAGCCGGCTTAATGGGGCGTTTGATTTCGAATTCGGGCACTTCCGGCATCTTGTAAGAACTTTTTTGCGAAGTGACGCCCTCGATTCGAGCGCGTAACTTCTCGTCGTCTGGAAGATCTGGAAGGTCCATGTGCTTCAGATCTTCCCGAATTCGCTCGAAACGCGCCGCGATGTCATCATCGCTAGGCATAGACGGCTTTTCCGGCTTCCCCAAATCATCGGACATGACTCAGGGTACCGCACGTTTTGAGGCGGGGAGCTTCGCGAGGCGGCAAAGGCGGAGAGGCGGTCAAGGCGAGGAATTCGGACCACGCACTAGCACCGCTTCGTGTCCGATCCGCAATACCGTGAGGTGATTTCAAAAGGGGGCTGGAACAGCTTCTTTTAGGGTCGGCACGTCTCTTGTTTTGTGAAAACGTATTTAGAAACGACCGAGCCCTGCACAAATATAGCACCGTATTGGCGTGATCTTCCTCGTTCCTTATTTGGCTACCTTGAGGATGTTGTTGGCGAGTTGACGAGTGCTCATCAGCGGGTAGCGATGGTGTTGGAGATTATCCGTGTTGAGGCGTTTGTTTTGGATCATCGCTGTTGGTGCGGGCGCCCTCCAGCCTCACGCAAACCAATCGCCAGAGCGTTCATCGCCAAGTCGGTTTTGAACATCCCTACGACTAAAGACCTCATTGAGCGATTGCGAAGCGACCCCAGGTTGCGACGTTTGTGTGGGTTCGTTTGGAAAGTGGAGAGCGAGGCGACTTTCTCACGAGTATTCCAGGAACTCGCCAACTCGAGGATCCTAGACAAAGTTCACGAGGCTGTCGTTCAGTCCCACTATTCTGACTCTGTGGTCCAGCATGTTTCTCGCGACTCGACCGCTATAAAGGTCCGGGAAGAGCCCGCTCCCAAGCCGAAGAAAACTCCCAGAGAAAAGCAGAAGTGCGGACGCAAGAACAAGGGTGAGTCCCGCGAACTCACACGTCAGGAAAGGCAGCTCACACAGGTTTGGTCTGAGGCTTTGGCAGAACTTCCAACAGCGTGTGCCATTGGTGTCAAGCTCAATTCGAAGGGCAGGAGTGAGTATTGGATTGGTTACAAGGGCCATGCGGATGTCGCCGACGGGGGTGTTCCGCTATCTTTCTGGACAACCTCTGCGACGCTACACGATTCACAAGCAGCGATTCCGATGATGAAGATGACCGCCTCGCGTGTTGGGACAATCTTCTACCAGCTTATGGACAAGGCTTATTTTGGAGAGCTTGTTTTCAAAGCGGCAAAGGCACTCGGCCAGGTTGCGATCATCCCAAGCAAAGCCAACCCACCCCATCCGGCGATACCTCTTGATAAAGCGCAACTCAAGCGGTTTGAAAACCGAACAACGGCGGAGCGATTCTTTTCAGACCTGAAAGAAAACCACGGCGGCGATAATATTCGCGTCACGGGCCCAGAAAAGGTTCACGCTCACCTGATGTGCGGGGTCCTCACAATCTTCGCGCAAGCTCAATACCGCATCCGATAGCTCGGGTCACCAATGCACGGAAATCCGCCCTTTAAAACAGGAGGGCGTTGCGAAAGCTCGCCCAAATCGCCAAGCTACACCCCAAAAACACTCGATACACGCCAGAAAATCTTGACCGGAAATTAAACCGAAACTGAAACCGGTCCAAGTTATAAACTTGAACCGATGGGACGGGGCATTCAGACGGTTTTGAAATCGCCTCACCGTATCACCGCCTTAGCCGTCTTGACCGCCTAGCGCAAAGCGCGACCCGCCTTCCTCGGGTTGATCCGATCGAACGCACGCGACAGATATTGGGTTTCCGGCATGCCGAGGGCTTTGGTGATGAAGTAGTACACCCAGGCGACGACGCAGAACGTTATGGTGAAGAGGATGAAGACGAAAATCTTTCGCGTATCGGGGGGGACGAAGTAGAACACTCCGTAGGCCAATCCACCCATCGCTGCCGAACCAGCCAGGCTCTTAAGAAGCGTTTGCACGACGCCCTTTCGGTCCAAAACGCCCACCTCCCGTTCTAAAGCAAAGAAAAGGGCGATAACCAAGAGTATCGCTGCGACGTTGGTTGCCGCCGGCAGGACGAGGTAACCGATGTTGGAACGGGTACCGAGCAAGCACATCAAGATAAATACTGCCGTCATGACGGTTCCGATGATAATCGGGCGAGCCGTTTGATGGATCGAGAAGAAGCCGCGCATCAGAATGGGCTGCATGCACCATGCCCAAATGGCGAGCGAAAATACTTGGAGGGCACAAGCGGTGTTAGCAAGCTGGTCGGCCTCTGCTTTTCCATATCCATAAGCGAGATTCACAATTTGCGGGGCCAGTGCAAGCAAGAAAGCGCTCGCGGGCATGCTCAAATAGATAGTGGTGCGAAGCGTCTTCGAGACCTGATCTCGATACATGTCCATGCGGTTCTGGGCAAAGAACTGGGAAAGAACCGGAAAGGCGGCAAGTGCCAATGAGTGCCCGAAAATGCCGAGAGGGGCCATCATCAGGTTGTTCGACAAGCTAAGCACTGAATTGATGCCAACGGGGTACACCGATGCAAACTTTTGAGTGATGAGCGCACAGACACTGGGAAGCGAAAAGCCGAGAATTACCGGAAGCAACAACTTGAAAAACTTGCCAACGCCGGGTGCGTGAATGTCTAGCGACGGCTTAAACCAGCCTCCGTTTCCGACCATGAACAGGGTAGGCAAAACCAAGTTCCCAAGAACAGCTCCTATCAGAGCGCCCCATGCCATTCCTGCGATCCCGATTCCGATCGAAGAGCCGACGAGCGCACCGACAATGATTCCAACGTTGTAAACGTTTGGGGCGAGACCCGGTGCCAGGAATCTCTTTCTAGCATAGAGCGTCCCCAGCAAAATCGACCCGATAAGAAACGCAAATTGGGCAGGGAGCATGATGCGTCCGAGCCTGGCAACCGTTGGCGTGATAATGTGGTCAACCCCGACGTTTACGCCGGCGATCTCGATCGTCTTTCCCGCGGACATAAAGGCGGCAATTTGGGGGGCAAGGACCCATGCCAACCCGATCAGCAGCGACACCGCGATTGCGCAGATCGTGGTGACGACGCTGAAAACCTTCCATGCGTCCTCGTCGCGATCCGTGTAGATGAATTCGCTGAAAACCGGAATGAACGCCGAACTGAGGCCACCTCCCGCGATGAGCATGAAAATCGTGTCGGGGATGCTTACAGCGAGGCGATAGGAGTCGGTGTCCAACTGAATGCCGAACTTGCTCGCCATTACTGTGTCGCGCAGCAGTCCCAAAATCCGGCTGAGCAAAAGGCTCGCCATCATAATCCCACCCGCCGCTGTTACAGAGTTGCCCTTCTTGGCAGGCGGTTCAATGGGAACTTCAGCAGATTCAGACAAGGGACACTATTAAACCTGAAGCGCGTTGCGCTTCAGGTTTAGGGACGTGGGTGGAGGTCTACTGGTTGCAAAGGGAGATGGGGAGATGGGGAGATGGGGAGAATTAATTCGTCACGAGAGTTCGTCGTGCAAGCCAAAGCCCAGTCTCTCCCCTTTTCGCCCTCTACCCGTCTCCCCAGGTTCCTACAGCGCCCGATCGATAAGGGCTGCGATTTGTGCTTTGGGGGCGGCGCCGACCATCCGGTCGACTTCTTTTCCACCCTTGAACACGAGAAGGGCGGGAATGCTCATTACGCCGTACTGCTGAGCGAGATCGCCTTCTGAGTCAACGTCAAGCTTGAAGACCTTGGCTTTGCCGGCGTACTCGGTGGCCAATTGCTCGATGGACGGGCCGATTGCTTTACAAGGTCCGCACCACTCGGCCCAAAAGTCCACGAGAACGGGAACGTCTGACTTGAGAACGCTCTGATCAAAACTGGAAGATGTCACCGCGAGGTTAGATGCCATTTAAATATGTGTCTCCAAAAAGTTCTACGAGGGGTATACCCCAGTGGACAGCGGCGCTTGTTTTGAAAACCTGTACCAACGTGTGACGTAAATGGGTTTTGTCGTCGTCTACTATTACTGTCTGAACTCGAACTATTTCGAGCCTTAGGAGGAATTGTTGAAACCGGTGAAAATGAGGTGGACTGAAATAGCCTTGGCGCTTGGCTTAGCGCTGGTTGTAACTACAGGCGCGGAAGCGGCGCAAAATAAGCACAAGCCAAAACCGCCCGCGAAGAAGGCTAAGCCTTGGACCGGCGCCGAGAATTCGCTCGTTGGCATCAAGCTATACGATACGGGCCTAAAGGTCATTGAAGTCTACGGTACGCCTGACGAAATTGAAGCGCTTAGCTTTAACGGTGTTACTGCAGGCGGCGGAGCCGGAGGCGGTATGGGTGGCCCGGGTGGTCCAGGAGGACCTGGTGGCCCTGGCATGAGGGGCGGCCCTCCAGGCGGAATGGGTGGTCCTCGCGGCGGTCCTGGCCGTGGAGGTCCAGGCATGGGTGGCCCCGCTGGAGCGGGAGCCGATGTTTCGACAGACGACTCGTTTGACTTTGGCGACACGATGTTCTTGCAAGGGCGAAAAGGCGGCGGAGCTGGCATGGGCCCTCCGGGCCTTCCTCCCGGAGCGGGCGGCGGCCCTCCAGGCGGTCCTGGCGGAAGAATTCCCGGCGGTGCCGGTGGGGGAGTGCCTGGTCTAAACGGCGGAGCTCAAGATCGGGTGACCTTCACTCGTTGGGTTTACAACCGTGAGGGCAGCAAATATGCCTTCATCATCGACAAAGTTGGTCATGTCGTTCAGATTGAGGCGATCGGCCTTGACAACGGCAAGGTCAAAACGAAGCGTGGCATTGGCTTCGGATCAACTTTTGCCTCGATCGTGAAGACTTACTCACAGCCAGACGGCTACGAGATTGGCGGAGAAAACCTAATGGTTAAGTATCTGGTCCATGACAACGTTGCCTTCCGTCTGTCACGCCTTGGCACAAAGAAGCCGCAAGTTGTAACCGGAATTGTGGTTGCAGCGGGCAAGTCCTAAGGAAGTTAGTTGGCCGACGAGCGAGACGACATACGGTCGCGCATCGATATCGTCGAACTTGTCGGCCGAGAAATACACCTCACCCAGCAGGGGAAAACTTGGAAGGGTCTCTGTCCGTTTCACCAGGACAAGAACCCTTCTTTTACTGTTAGCCGGCAGACAGGCAGGTATAAGTGCTGGTCCTGTGGCGAAGCAGGTGATATTTTCACCTGGGTGATGAAGCGGCAAAACGTTGATTTTGCTGACGCGCTTCGAACACTCGCGAAGGAAGCAGGCGTCACGCTTGCAGTT
>Ga0206807_1126_pt1 | contig 9869 bp, 3 predicted proteins | sample Alteio_BWOrgCont_57_FD_152915 | JGI IMG/M metagenome (GOLD analysis project Ga0206807, IMG submission 152915) | Enriched cells from forest soil in Barre Woods Harvard Forest LTER site, Petersham, Massachusetts, United States -... | ecosystem: Environmental > Terrestrial > Soil > Temperate forest > O...
CTTTGATGGGGGACGCGGTGGACAATATCCCCGGTGTCCCGGGAGTCGGGTCAAAAACCGCCGCCGGATTGCTGAATCAATTTGGGTCGGTTGAGGGGCTGCTCGCGCGGCTCGCGGAAGTGAAGTCTGAGAAAATTCAGGCGGCGTTGCGCGGGGCGGCGGAAGTGGTAAGAAAAAATCTGGAACTGGTGCGGTTGCAGGTCGTGCCGTGTGAATTTGTGCCGGAGAAACTGAAACCGCAACTGGCGGATAATGAGCAGTTGCGCGTTTTGTTCCGGCTTTGGGGCTTTAAGGGAATGCTGGCGGAATTGGACGGAACGTTGCAAGGGCAGCAGGCGGAGTTGATTTGAACATGAATTTGCGAAATTGGAACAGGAATGTGGCCGGCGCCGTTATAAAAAACGCGGCCGCGCTGATAATTTTTCGACAAAATTACCGACATGGATTATTGTCACCGCGTCTCATGATATTATTGCCCATGCGAATTCAAAATATGCTGGCTGTCTTGGTTTTGGCTTCGACGTTGGCGGCGGCGTCCACTGCCCTGGCGCAGGATAATTATTACACAACGAATGGCACGGAATACGCCATTGTCGGCAACTTGCCCGGCGACCAGATGATGCCGGATGTGGCGCTTGCTTCGAGCGGCGGATTTTTGGTTTGGCAGGATAACATCACGGATGGTGACGGCTGGGGTATCAGCGCCGAGCAAGTGAACGGCACTTTGTCCGGCATCTTAAGTCCGTTCCGGGTGAATGTGCAGGGTACAAACGACCAGGAGAATCCGCGGGTGACGTTGTTGAAGAATGGCGGCGCGGCTTTTGTCTGGCAGGGAGGATTGAAAGGTTTTCAGCACATTTATGCCCGATTCCTGGCTGCCAACAATACGTTTCTAACGACCACGGACTTGATGGTCAGCCGCTTTACCAATTCTTTTCAAATCACCCCGGCAATCACCACTTTGAACAATTCCAACGTGGTGGTCGTGTGGGCAAGCTATGATCAGGCGAGCGCGCGCAGCATGCTGGATGTGTATGCCAAAATTCTATCACCTTCGGGGACAACCATCAGCAACGAATTTTTGGTTAATCAGGCTACTGGTTATAATCAGCGCTCCCCGGCCGTGAAGGCATTGATTAACGGCGGATTTTTGGTAACCTGGGTTTCCGAGCAGGAGCAGGTGCCCGCGGCCAGTCTGGGAACTAACACGACGCTGACCCCGGCGACTAATACCGTGACTCCAAGTGTGGATATTTACGCGCGGTTATATAAAACCAATGGCGCGCCCGCAGGCAATGAGTTTCTCGTGGATACCAACGCAATCACTTGCGCCAATCCCGATGTGGCGGTTGGGTCGGATGGCGGATTTGTGGTGGCGTGGAGCGGACGTGATCCCCTGGTCGTTTCCGATGGCTGGGATGTTTACGCCCGGATCTTTAACAGTGCCGGCGCCGGCGGGATGACGGAAAAGCTGAATACGTTTTTGTTGGGTGACCAGTTTGCTCCCCGGCTCAGTGCCTTGGGCACCGACTACATGGCGGTGTGGACCAGCATGGGTGAGGATGGCTCAATGCAAGGAGTTTACGGCCGGTTCCTGCAAGGCAACGGCGCGTTGGTGGGCGGTGAAATCCGGGTGAATACGACCACGGTCAGCGAACAGATACAGCCCGTGGTGGCTTCCGACGGAGTGGATGGATTTGTTTCCGTGTGGTCGAGCTACACCGGCGGCGCGTCCAGTTTTGATCTGTTTGCGCAACGGTACATCAACGTTACGGCGATATTGAATGCGATGCCCGCGCCGTTTGTGTATGCGCCGTTCACGTTGAGCAATGACGCTTACGTGCCGCAACTGGTGGTTTCCTGGTCGCCGCTTTTGGGTATTTCCGTATCCAACTATGAGGTTTATGTGAATGGCTCATCCTCCCCGATGGGCCTTGTGGCCACCAACCAATGGACCATGACCACATTGAACGGCCTGACCGCCAGCAGTACCAATTATTTCCAGGTGGATTACGTTACCACCGCCGGCCTCCGTTCGCCGCTGTCGCCGGCCACCTATGGCGCGACTTGGAGCGGCCTCAGTTGGGGCGGCATCCCCTACGAATGGATGCAACAGATTTTTGGCGCTGACACTAACGGCTGGCCTCAAGCTCAGGCAGCGATCGCGGCGGGTGGCCCGACCGTTTATCAGATTTTCTTGAGTGGCGGCACGGCTGATCCGTCAACGTGGCTGCATCAGGCATTGGTCCAGACTTCGCAGGGCTTGTTTTTGAACTGGAATACACAACCCGGGGCGACCTATCAGGTGCAAACAACGGCTAATTTGACGACCTGGACCAATTTGGGAGCGCCACGGTTTGCGGCCGGAACAACGGATTCAATGTATGTCGGCGGCAGCGCGGCCGGTTATTACCGGGTGGTGTTACTACGCCAGTAAAGAATTATATGCGACAAGTGATGAAGACAATTTTGCTGGCAGGTTTGGTGATATTCGGACTATTGCGTTCGGCTTCAGCTTTCACGCTGGCGGGGCCGGTGGCAAACGGCCCTGATACCTGGCAGGTTCAAAACATTGGTTATGGACCGCCCAGTGATGATGTAGCGCCAAAGAACTATGGCGAAGGTTTTCGCCGTAATACGCCGGTCATGTATTACGCGTGCGATGCGACGTTCCTTCAATATTTCGGTGCCAACGGCATGGCGGCGGTGTCCAGCGCATTCAAGATCATGAACAGCGTGTTTACCAACAATCCAACCGGGCTGACGAACGGTTTGGATGGCTACAGCACAAACCTGACTGAATTTGCCTTTGATACACGCCATGTCAATTATCAGGCGCAAGCTTCGGGAATCTGGGATGTGAAATCGTTTGTTTTGGGCATACTGGTGCGTCAGATGGGACTGGCGGATCCGGTGCAATACGATTGGACGCTCCATGATCGTTACGCCGCTCCCCCGGGGACTTGCCCGATAGATATGGAATACAGCGTCATTATGAGAAATTTCGATACCGGGGGGTACCCGGTGCCGGGCAGCCAAACCATCACCAGCCTGTATTCTCCCTACGTCAACAACGTTCTCTATTACTATTATATTTTGGAATTTTGCACTGGTCCAACCGTTTTGGCGAGGCCAGTACCGATTACGGTGGATCCCACTGCGAATCCTGATTCGTCAGTGGCTACCCAGTTCGGGATTACTTGGGGCGAATATTATACGGGTTTGACACGGGACGATGTGATGGGTTTGCGTTATCTGCTTACGTCCAAAACTATTAACACCGAGTCACCGGTGCCCGGAGCCCTGGTGACGGCTGGAACCCCCACCGGCAGTTACACCGCGTTTCCTTCCAATACGAATAGTCCTTCTAACTTGGGAACTTTCGACCTGGGCGCGCTGCTGAGTTCCGCGTATACGAATGACCCGGTGACCCTGGAAGCCTTGTTTCCCGGGGTACTGGTCGGCAACACGATTACGAATGTGGGTTTGATCACCAATTTCACCGTGTTCGCTTATTTCACCAATTTTCCCGGTTCGGCGCTGGGGTCTCCACCGACACTGGTTGTCGCCACGAATACCTCGTTTGGCATCGGGACGAACTACACGGAAACTTTCCTCAATGTGATCACCAATCACTACTATTCCAACACTGTGGTCACCTTGCAGACGGTGACGGTCGGTCCGCCACCCGGGTCGGCCGTTCCGGTGACGACGATCCAAACCAACATAACCAGTACCAAAGTTACTTTGAAGGGCGTGCCTTCCGGTGATTATTATTTTATTCCAACGAATATGCCCTGCGGTTTGGAGATTGCCAACGTGCTCCTGACGAATGTGATTTCGCAGACCAATTTGTCGTCCTCCTTTTTTGGGACAAATATCACCGTTGCCACGACCACTAATAGCGCTGGCATCAGTTTCACCTATGCACAAACTGTCAGTAAATACACCAATTATGTATTTCGCATTCCGATACTAAGCTGCAGCCAGACCACCAACTCGCCGGGATTATATCGGGGGATTCAAAAAATAAGTTTTGTCGAAACTTATTATGACGATTATATCGGCACTTTCTACCAGCCGATCACCAATACTTACACGGCGCCTTTTGTGAACACCAACGGGCAATACCAGCCGCAAACGCTCGTGCGGGTGGTGACGACTCCTGATTTTCTATTCCAGTCGGCCGATTTGTCACCTGGAGCCGGGGCTCCCGTGGGAAGAACGGTTGACCAGGTCAGTATTCCTAATTTTGACACGATTGACGTGCCAACCAACTCGGCCGGACCGGGAACGATTAATCCGCAAACCATCATCTCGCTTGACCGGGTCGGCCCGCTTCTTTTCAACAATTTCTTTGAATTGACCGGTACCAATTATTTTTCTGAATCACCCGTCGACAGCGGTGGCATTGACAATGGTGCCGTTGATACCTTATACGACCTGTATTTTGTCTGGGGAAGTTTTGACGGCACCACGAATCCACCAATTGTTTATCCTGATGGCGCCAGTATTGACACCTTGGAAGGCTTGATCCAGATTCAAATTTCCCCGTTAACCTTGCCCAATGGACATGTCAACGAAATTTATCCAACCACCAATGCTCCGGCTATTACTTTCACTGCCAGTGGCGGCACTGTCACCGCCGGCTCTTATAGCTGGTCGGCCACTGGCTTGCCCGGCGGGTTGAATCTTTCTCCGGGAGGAACCCTTTCCGGCACGCCGACGCAAGCCGGTTCTTTTGTTTTCCAGCTTACGTTGACGAATACGAACAACCAGTACCAAGCCGTCAACTGGAATTACCCGCTTATAATCCAATGAACAGCACGGAACACATTCAACACCGGTCAAGGCTTATGAATCGTTTGACGTCGTGGCTGTTGCTTTGCGGATTATTGAGCTTGCTCCCGCTGCACGAGGCCCGGGCGCAGTATCTGGGTTATACCAATAGCGGGGTGCTTAACTATCCGGGAACAGTTGCCGCTCCCCCCCAGATTGACGCGCTTAATTTCATCAATACGGGTTCCTTCACTATTGATTTTAATCTCGCAACCATTTCCGCGATCCAACCTTTCTACGAAACGTCGGACACCACCAATTACGTCAACACCGGCAGCATGGCCATCAATAGCGGTTTTCTATTCGACTTGTCGCCCAGCACCGGCGATAACCCAACGCGTACAATGTCAGGCAGCATTTTCAACTCGGGAACAATTGATTGTACTTTCAACACCAATGAAGTCCTCAACATCTTTATTAATGAAAACCTGGTGTTTTTCGGGAATGAACTTTCAATTCTGTCTGGATTTCAAGGGTTTGACGGTTGGGCCACGAATATCGTCAATTCCGGAACCGTTGATGTGGGTGATGGCGGGCTGCTGCAATTGACCGGCCACAACTTGAACTTAAGTCGTGGCACCCTGCTCGTGGAAGGAAGTGGCGCCAATGCGTACGGCATCGCGGCGGAGGTCGGGACGAATGTTTGGTCGCCCGCTGATGATTTGGGAGCAACTTTTGCCACGCCGCCCCTTATCGATTTGACAGACTCCACGCCGTTTATTGTGACTAATTCCGCTGATAACGGAAGCAACAATATTATTCGCGCTATCTTTATCCAGGATAACAGCCTCAGCAACGTGTCCTATCAGGTTTATTTTCAGGCGCCCAATCTCGGGATTGGTAGCGGTACTGCGACCATTCAATGGACTGGCACCTATCTGGATGTGGCCACGGGTCAAATTCTGACCAATTATCTTTATCTTAACAACGACTATGTTCTGGGTTCGGCCACCAATGTCGCCATCATCGGCGGCTATCCCGATAATTTTACCTTTTTTCAAAGCAGTGTCCCGATTAACTTCGGAGTATTGCCGACACCAGCCGGGTTCCTCAACTTGTTCAACGATTTATCGGTTACCAATCGCTTTGCCTATGGTAACGTTCAGTTGATTTCAACGACCGAACCAACCAACGTAATTGCCAACCGGGCGTTGACCAATATCGTCGGGCGGATTGAAATTGGCGCCAGCAATGAGCTGAACCTGGCGAACGCGCAAATTTCCGGGGCGAATTATCTTTCCGTTCAGTCGCCGAATCAATTTGACGGCAGCGCGGGCGCCTCAATCGGATCACCATTTTCTGATTTGAATTTGGGGGTGACCAATGGTTTCCTTACGATTTCTAATCTTCTGATCCCGCAAGTTCCGATCTGGAGTGGCACCGTTCAAGCATATAGTTCCCGGTGGGTGGATAGCGCCAACGGCATAACCAATGACTACCGCGTTCTGGTGGTCGGCAGTCAAGTGAGTCCGACGACCCTGGCGCAGGTGCAATACTTCTTCCTTCACAGCACCAATAGCACCGTGCTCAGCGATGCCATGAACGTGATGACGGCGGTGACTGACGATTCCCAAAATCTGACGTTGACCACCAATGGAGTCGGAATTGGCTCGACCTCGCTGGACGGTGAATTGAATGTGCAAGCCCCGACTATTTTCTGGCAGACGTCTTTCCCCTACTTGCGGAATCTGACGAATAATGGAGCCATTCGTCTTGGGAATGTGAACCAGTTCATTGGTATTTCCAATAGCCTGGCAATCGTTCCGATGACGCCGGCCACAGCGGCGACCGGCACCTTGTCGGAAATCAGCGGCCGAACCAACGTGCTGGCCAATAACGGAGTCACCATCGGTTCGAGCCAGTATGTCTTTGTGAGCAAGTTGACTAACACGGTCGCGAACCAGGTCAAGCTGGCTTCGACGTTTGACGGCTCCCTGAGTAATCTGATCGCAGCGATCAATCACGCCTCCGGTTCCGGCACAAGCTATAGCACAAACACCCCGGCAAATGCGCTGGTTGCCGCGGGTTCGCTGGCGAGCCACGCCTTCACGGTGACGGCAACCACCAATGGTTCGGCAGCCAACTCGATCGCTATCTCAACGACTTCAACCAACTTGACCTGGAACGGCGAACTCACCCTGGCCGGCGGGACGAATTATTTTGTCGGCAGCACGAATGCGCTTTCCAGTTCAGTCCCGTACTACAACTTCATCAACACCGGCTTGCTCTTGGATCAAGGCTCAACGATTTGGGCTGATAATTTCTTCAGCAGCGGCACCATCTCGAATGGCATTGGTTCCTTTGATCTCGATTCCCTGACCACAACCTTGACCAACGGCATTCTTTACGCCGGCGGCGACATCGCCATCACTGCCGACAGTCTGGTGACCAGTAACCTGACTTTGCAGACCGCCCGTTCGCTCACTTTGCAGGTGACGAATTTGCTCACGGATACGGGGGTTACCAATGGCAGTATCTGGCAGGTGGGCGGGGCGGCTTCCGTGGGAATGATTTTGCCGGTCAAGCCGGTGGCGGGTGATTTGTTGGGCACCACGATTACCAACTTCATACCGTTTAATAAAAACGTGGTCAGCACCTGGGCCGGCCAGGATTTCGGAGCTTCCGCTTCCGGCTATACGAACAACGCGGCCATTGGCCGGTTGATTGTCGAAGGCAGCACCAACGGAGTGTTAACCTTTGCCGGCACCGGCACGAGCAACGCCATCTATGTGGATTATCTTGAGTTGCGCGACCAGGCAACCAACCTCGACAACCATGGCAACCCGATCGCGTTGACCAACAGTTCGAACCTGGTGATCTATTACGCGCAGGCGGTCATGGATGGTTTCTCGGTGGCGGAACTCTTGAACCATGAGAACAACGATCACCTGCGCTGGGTACCTTCATATGCCGGTCACTTCAGCTCAACGAACCTTTATTACGCCGGTGCCACCAATACGATCAATGCCGCGCTGGCCGCGAGCCAGGACATTGATTCATCCGGCACCGGAGTCGTAAACGGCGATAATAAGGAGCCGGTTTTTGTGTCCGGACAGGTGCAATTCGGTGTCGCGGTCACGAATGTGCCGCCGCTTAAAGTCAGGCTGGTTTGGAATACGATTCCGGATGCGACGAACTATGTGTTATATACTACCAATCTGGCCGCGTCCGATTGGATCACGCTCACGAATTTTGTCACGCCTTCCGCTCCGCCCGCGCCGATCACCGATATTTTCTATGATACGGTCACCAATTCAGCTGTTTCCAAATATTACCGCGTGCGGGTGGATCCAAACGTGACGGATTTGTATGGACCATAATTTTTTTAAAAAAGCAGGTATGCTTTCATCGGTAGTATTTTCCATCGTGGCGGCTAAATCGGCAAAAGATAATATGAAAAAGTTCACAAGCCCTGGATTGCAAAACCTGGCCGGAAGTCTCAGTCTTCTGGCCATCGGGGTGATTACCTTGCTCGCGATGACGACGGACGTCAGCCGGGCGCAGACCAACTTTGCCTCTGCGGAAGCGCTTGGCGGATTCTACGGAACGGTGGTCAACACCAACAACGCGGTTGTCGCCGATGTCGGAGCCCCGCCCATTGATGGTTTTGCTCCCAATGCTCCGCTCTGGTATAAATGGACGGCGCCGCAGAGCGGCGTGGTCACGATTGATACCATCGGCAGCACTAATCTAGTGGTTGACACCGGCACAAATGCGCAGGAAATCGTCAGCAGCAATTTGGACACTGTCCTGGCGGTCTATACCGGAAATAGCCTGGGAACGCTCGATCAGGTTGCCGCGAATGACAACCTTTTCCCGATCAATAGTAGTGGCAACACTGCCTCGCAGGGCGCCGTAACGTCTCAGTTCACCGAGAGCGGCAGCGGCGACTACATTGGAGCGATCGGGCGGCCTCTTTTTGACTATGTCCAGCCTTTTTATGGTCCCAGCGGTCTGCGATTTAACGCCGTGGGCAACCAGACCTATTATTTCGCGGTTGATACCAAAATAGTGCCGACGAGTCCTTTTTTCTTGAATCCTGCCACCGGGAAAGGGTCGGTCTCGCTAAGTTGGGCGTACGAGCCGTCCGGGGTTTTTCGGTTTGCCAGCGAAGACATGGATCCGACCAGCGGGATGTTGCTGTACCAGACTGCGGAAACGGAAAGCCAGCCGATTGACGGAAGCACACCCGCCGGCAATTCCACCATACTTACTTATTATGATTACAATGCTCCGGGTGTGCTGGTGACGGTAACCCGGGTTGCCGGTTCAACCGGCCGGGCGACGGTTGATTACCAGACCGTGGATGGCACGGCTTTGAATTTGGCGCCAAATGATCTGCCGGCCTTTGGCGAGGTCACGAACATGATTGAGATAACCACCAATGGCTTGGGTAAATCGGTGACGAACAACGTCTTTGTTTTGCCTTCTTACCAACCCGTCAGCGGCACTCTGGTTTTTGACGACTTTGAGATGAGCAAAACGATTCTTATTCCGATTAATTATATACCCACGGCGGGTGATCAGACTAACCGGGTTTTTGGAGTCCAATTATCCAGCCCCGCGCTTGATCCCCTGGAGAATTCGCAGGCTGTGTCACCGCCGCGGGTGGATCCGGTATTCAGCACGGCTGAAGTCAGAATCTTGAATTCTGATGCTGATCCTTATGGGCCAGATATGGTTCAAGTGGTTACTAACGCGCCGGGCAGCACCAACATGGTGACCAACTCGGTTGTGGCTGAATTCCCGACGAACGCTATTTTCAATTTTGAAAAAGCGAATTACCGCGTCCCGGAGGATGTGAATACAACGCCGGGAGGCTATGCCCAGGTGACGCTCTGGGTAGAACGATTTGGCACGAATTTGTCCCAACAAACGGTTGATTATCGCGTGAACAATTTTCTCGGCGATGATCAGGACGCCTCTGAGGAGCAAAATATAGTTTGCCCGCTGCAACCAGGTTCCGATTTTGCCGTGCCCACGCTACCCAACCAGGGAGATATTCGTGGAACCAACTCCGACTTTGCGAT
>Ga0206807_1128_pt1 | contig 9725 bp, 11 predicted proteins | sample Alteio_BWOrgCont_57_FD_152915 | JGI IMG/M metagenome (GOLD analysis project Ga0206807, IMG submission 152915) | Enriched cells from forest soil in Barre Woods Harvard Forest LTER site, Petersham, Massachusetts, United States -... | ecosystem: Environmental > Terrestrial > Soil > Temperate forest > O...
TGGTGATATTGGTTCGTTGTTTTGATCGATGGGTCCGGCGTCACGCTGGTTAGAGAGTCGCGGTGCGGGTGGCGATGCGGCGAACTTTCAACATTTGCGGAACGGTAGTCGTGCCGCCCGCGCCCGTTTCCTCGGCGATCCAATCGTAAAGGCCCGCGCCCGCGCCGGCCTGCGGTTTGTAGAGCTGGCCGAAAGCATTCGGGTTGAGCGAGAGCGCGTCGCCGGGATTGCAACTGCCGCTGAAAGCAATCCGGCAGTTTTCGCCGACATCCGGTGACTCGGCGGCAACCGTATTGCCCGCCACATCGCCGGAAGCGCCGGCGTAATACGCATAATCGCTGGTGGACGTGGGCAGCGCGAAGTTGGCCGCGCTGTTATTGTTGACGATCTTCCAGAGATAATTCTCCAGGCCCGTCAGGTTGACAGCGGCAGGGAGCGTGATGTCGCCTTCCTTGGTATCGGATTGCAATGGATTTAAGATGATGTTCATGATGTGTGTTTAAACGATGGTTAGTGGTTGGTTAATAATTGGCTCCCGCGTCGCGCTGATAATCGGGTCCAGCGTCACGCTGGTCTAATTCCCGTTGCGCCATGATTACGGCGGTGGCATCGCACAAATTCGGCGCTATCTTTTGCAATTCCCGCGCGCGGTTCATGATCTTGACCGCCTTGGCCGGATCAGCCCCCGGCGCCGGGTCAATCGCCGGCTCACCCGGTTTGCCGGGCTGCGGTGGCCGCGTATCGCGATTCCGCAATTTCACCTGCGATGCCGTGGCCGGTGCCGGCCCGGTGAACGTTGGCGCGGGCTCCGGTTTGAATCCGCAATCGTCCAGGAAAGCCACGCGCTCATCGCGCGACGCGTAATTTGCGAGCACCGGCTTCAAACGATTCAGAATTCGTTCATCCGTGATTTTTCGTTCCGCGAGCAATCCGGCCACCGCGTCCTCGTCAATTTGCCGGATACGATTCTTCAGCTTGAAGTTCTCCGCTTCCAGCGGTTCCAGCGTGGCCAGTCGGCTCTGCAACCTCGCGACTTCCGCGAGCATCGCGTCTTCGCCGGCCTCCGCGGCGAGACCAAGTTTTTGGGCAATGTTGTTCATGTTATGTTTTTTTGTGTTGGTTACAGTCGCCGGTGTGCCGGCATCAATTTTCAGCAATGGATTTTTCCTATGGGTTCAAACCGTCCCCCGGATGGGGTTTCGCGTGAGGAGTGGAAATTGAATTCGCAGTGCCCGGTGCTTTTTCCGGCGCGCGATCCTGGCCGCTTTCGGGGTCCGTCGCCGCCGGTGCGTCCGAAAGCTGATACCCCGTTTTTTCCGCCAGCCACACCGTGTCCGCATTTTTGCCGGCCTGTTTCAGGCTCAGCACATTCGCGCACAAGCTGCCCAGATCCTCCTCTTCCTCCGCGCCAAAATCGAAATACACCAGGTGCGGTTCACCCGGATGTTCCCGGTTCAAAATCTCGCCGTCGAACTGCCGGATGAAACATTCCGCGCAGGATTTCGCCCGGCCATTCGCGATCTCGCCAAAACTCTTGTCATGCACGCGGCTATTCCCGCGCGAATCGCCCGATTTCTCCGTCAGCATCGCCAGTTTCCCGCCCGTGCCCGCCAGAACGAGCGCCTCGTCCAGGTGCGCGATTCGCGGCGTGAACGGATCCACCCCCCGCGGACCCGCGTTCGCCCGGTAATCGCTCCCATAGGGCAGGGCGCCCGTCGCCCCTTCGGCGATGTTTTTTGCCGCCGCTTCATATTCGCCCTCTTTTCCCTGCGGCACCTCCTGCGGCATGATGACCACCCCGCCCGGGATGCCGTAAATTTCAATGAAGCCGTCCCAATCCTTTTCGCAAAGCCCCCGGCGCACCGTGTCAATCAAACCAATCTCATTCACTGGTCGCGGCGTTTCCCGGATGATGAAATCCCGCAGCGGCAAGTTATTTCCGCCCAGGCAATACTCCTTACCCAGGAACTGCAGCGGCGCCGAAGTCGAGTGCGAATCCGGATTCCAGAACCAATTCCCCTCCAGGCCGTCCCGGCAAAGGCACCACTGATGCAAGGGCTCCAGGTGATAAACCTCCCCGTCATGGTTCCGGTGTTTTTGTAAATGCGCGTATCCCCGGAAATCCGCTGAATGCAGGTGCAGCAACGCCGCCCGCAAATTATCAATGTAATCATACGCGTCCGTGAGCGATTGCTTCTGCCGCTCCGCCATCGCCTTCGTTCCGCCCGGCGGCAGCGTGGACTTCACCCGCACGCTCCAGTCAAAACTCGCGAACGGCGCTTCGCACCGGCTGATCAATCCGCTCAAGGTCGGATTCCGCCGCTCAATGAACCGGTACGTCCACTGCAAATAAGCCGTGTCCCCGCGCTGCCCCAGCTCGAATAACTCCACCGCCCGCCGCATCGTCAATCCCCGGAGCGGATTATAATTTTCCCGCCAACGGTTCGCGGCCGTCACGATCTGGCCCGGCCGGCCGGCCGATTGTCCGCCGCGGATCAATTTCTCCGACGGCTTCGGCGGCGGCGTCACCAGCGGCTGCTCCACGATGCCGTGAACTTTTACCTCGCCCGTCGCCGGCGTCGAAAGTGCCGCCGGCCGCCGATTCCTTTTTTTCTGAAAAGATTTAGTCATGCCTGGATTGGGGTTGAATTCGCCCGGAAAAATAAAAGCGTCGCGCGCTGGCCGGGTTGGTTTCTCTCTGCTCTATCCGGGAGGACGGCAGCGGGGGCGAGCCTGGGTTGGGAGAGAGTGACACCGACGACCGCTGTGGTCTTGGAGAGGCTGCCGTCATCCCGGATATGTCTCGTCGCATGTCGCGCATTCCTCGTGACTCTAGCGGCTCCCAAAATAAATAAAACGGGACTATCCCGTTTTATGCGCTTTTTTCGAAAATATTTTTTTGAGGCTAAAAATCGGCGAATTGTACCGGGCAAATTTATCCGTGAATGACGCAAATTTATCCGCGAATGGGGCGAGGGCCACGCTAAGAGCCTGACTTAAAATTCAGCGGCGTCACCAGTAGGTAGGGTTAGACCTTATAGCCTTTGACCAGCCGGCGGGCAAGGATGTGCCTGTAAATAAACAAACCAAACAATAAAAAATCAAATATGAATAAAATTATCCTTTCCTGTATCGCTGCCGCCGGTCTCCTCTCCATAACGGGTTGCAGCACGGACAAACCGACCCAGAGCGAAACCACCACCACGCAACAAACCACAACGCCTGCGCCCGTTACCACCACGACCACCGATACAAAATCTCAATAAGATTAAGTGTTTCGCAACGGCGCGCGCCGTTAATTACCCGTCGCCTAGCCTGTCTGAAAATTCAAAATGAGCCGGCGACGAAATATTTTGCGGTTGCGACGGCGGCGAAGCCCGCACATCCCCCAAAGCCGGGCGTGTCCTCAAAATTTTTGGGGACCGCGCCCGTGCATTACCTCGGCGTTGGCCTGCCGCGCTTAAATCAAGGCGTTCTGCAAAAAGCTCTGCGCTCTTTTCCTGAATCTTGCACGATCAGAGCTTCGAATTATGAGGATTACCCCTAAAAAACGACTTGGCGCCTTTCAGGCTAAATTCGTCCCATATGAATAAAGCCATTGGAATAGCCCTGCTCGTCATCGGCGTCATCTTGATCATCTATGGGATTAACGGTTCAAATTCGATTAGTTCCAACATTTCCCAGACCTTCACCGGTTCGCCCACCAATAAAACACTGTGGTTGCTGGTCGGCGGCAGCGCCGCCGCCATCGTCGGATTTGTCCTCACCTTGATGGGATTCAAAAGTTTTCCCAAAAAGTAAAATGTTTGATTTCTAAAATTTATGGGAACGGCTCTGCTGATTATCCTGACCCTGCTTTGGATTGGATCGCTGCCATCGTGGGCAAATAATAACGGCTGGGGTTACCGCTGGAATTATTATCCCAGCGGCGGACTCGGATTGATCATCCTTGTTCTCCTCGTTTTCCGGCTACTGGGCAAATTATAATACCTTTTTATAATGCTTTTGAGGGAAACCAAGAGCAGGAGTCACGCAGACGCGAAGGTACACAGTGAGCGGGGATGAGACGCGAAGGCGTAAAGTGAGCTGGTGTGAAGTGTTTATTTGGTCAAGCCCTTGTTCTAATTCGGTAAATTCTGTTAATTCTGTCTAAAACCCGGCCGGAGGAGCATGGTTCTTTTTCCACCCTTGACTGCACCTCGGGTTTTTAACCCATCACTCATCACTCATCACTCATCACTCATCACTCATCACTCATCACTCATCACTCATCACTCATCAATTTGGCTGGCACTAATTATGCGTTCAGCACACATGGACAGTGTTGCACGCTGTAAACTTTGTAAAGTTTGTGTTTTTTGTGTCATAAAATGGTAAACGGCGGCAAAGGGTGCACATAAATTAGACATTGAATTATGAATCCGATCAAAGAGCTGGGCGCCAAACTGGTGCGTGACTCTAAACTTAATGAAGAGTTCTCCGCCCAGCGCGGGCTGGTTAATCAGCTCTTTCCCTTCATTTACGAGGCCTCCAAGCGCATGAGCTCGCGGGCCATCAGCCGCTGGCTCGAGACCAACGAAACCAAACTCAGCGTCGCCACCATCGCCCGCGCCCTTCGCGATCCCAAGCCTTACTGGCAGGACATCTTCGACGATTGCGAACCCGCCGCCCTCGTTTTTGCCGATGTGCATGAACTCGATGTCCGTGCCTTGCTCTCCGATCACGAACTCTTTTTCAATCTCGTCCACGAAGGCAACACCTTTCCAACCCTCGAAAACCGAACCGAAGATCATCCCCGCGATAAGTACGATGATTACCTGGAAGCCTGTGCCAAACTTCAGGAAGACTGGTTCTCCATGCCGCCGCCCATGATCGAAGTTTGCCTCGCCTACGTCTTTGACGAGGTCAAAACTCCCGCCGTTTCCTCCGAAGAACCGACCAACCCCGCCGCCTTCGTAATGTCCGACACCCGTCGAATCACCGCGATGAAGGTTGCGCAAATGAAAGTTGAAGAGTAGAGCGGTTGAAGGGTTAAACGATTAAACAGTCTCCAACTTCTAGCTCCTATCTTCTAACTCCCTCATCTGCTTCAACCCCATTAGTCGCGGCGGCGCCCTTGATGATTTCGGCCGCAATTTCATCAGACAAATCACCGCTGGTTGGAAAGACCATTTGCAGCCGGCCGCTGGCATCAATGATCAGCGTGCGGAAATTATGGTTGATGCCACCGTCCCGGTTTTCGATCGTCACGCCCGCTCGCCGGGCGAGTTCGCGGATCTTGTCCTTCGGCCCGGTTAGGAAACTCCAGTGCGCGGGATCATATTGATAAAACTGGCCGTAGGCCTTCAGCACCGCCGGCGAGTCGAATTCCGGGTCGAAGGAAATCGAGAGAAAATGCCAGTTCATCGGCGCACCCGGCCGGGCCTCAAGTTTTTCCGCGGCGGACTGGAAGTTTTTTGACAGGCGCGGACAATAATCCGGCAGCGGACAGCGCGTGTAAAAAAAAGTGATGGCCAGAGCCTGGCCGGAAAAATCACCGATGCTGACAGCCCGGCCAAGTTCGTTGGTGAATTTATAATGGAGCACTTCGTATTTCGGGTCCGCGTCATTTGAGCCCATCGCCGGCGCCGTGGCGGTCTTGGTTGGCAGAGGCGGCAACGCAACGGTTCCGGTCCTGACGATTTTGGCGATCCAACTTTCGTCCTCCGCGACGTGCAACTGAAAATCAATTTTACTGCCGCGCTGTAAACCAGCGAGTTCGTTCGTATCTTTGACTTTGAAAGGCATTGTCATCGCGCCCATGTAGTTGGCAATCGCCTCGTGCCGGACGATAATCGTCCGGCTTGCCGGCTTGATTTCCTCGACCACCCCGCAGGCGGAAAAAACGCGCACAGCCTGGTCGGGCGATAATGCCGGCTGCGCGCGGATCGCCGCCGGCAAAATGAGCGAAAACAGAATGAGAGTGAAGAGCCAGGACCGCATAAAACCGGCGAAAAATTTCAAGGATTCGGCCTGAGTTCGACCCGGTAGAAAGCCGCCCGGCCACCGGCGTTTTTATTCGTGAAAACCTCCGGATTGACCGTCGCCGCATTGGTCACGAGCGGAGTCCAGGCCGATAAATTCGTGGAAACCTGGACGACATAACTCAGGCCGATGGTGGTGGAGTAAGCGAACTGAAAGGTTTCCGGCGAAACCCACAACGGCGTTCCCACCACTACGGGCGCGGCGACGACCACGGTGATAGAAACTGAATTGGTGGCGCTTAACCCGTTATTGTCCGTGGCAATGGCGGATAATTTGTACGCCCCGGCCGGCAGCTGATTGGTGACCGCAAAAAACGGCGCCGTCGCGCAATTGGTTAAAACCGTTGCGCCAATGAGAAATTGCACGTTGGTTACGTCGCCGCCGCTGTCGAACGCCGAAGCCTGAATGGTCAAGTTGGCCGGCGCGCTGAAAACCTGGCCCGCGACCGGATTCGTGAGGTCAACGATGGGCGGCGGCGGTGGCGGGTTCACTATTACCGTACCCACCATGCCTTCGTCCACATGCAAGGTGCAATCATAAGGAAACGAGCCGGTCGAACTAAAAGTATTGGTAAAAGAAAATGGACTGCCCCGCGTATTGGCGCTGTTCTGGTCCGCTGCCGTGCCCGGGCTGCCATCCGGGCTGGGGAACAGCCAGGCATACGGCGTCGTGGTGCTGACCACATTATGGTAGTCGGAATCGTTGCCCCAGGTCCAGATCACCGTATCGCCGGCATGGATGCTCGTAGTCGAGGGTGAGAAATAGTCATCGAAGACCGATACCGTGGCCACGGCCGCGCCGACGGTCGCCGGCCGCGCCAGGGAAATCATGACGACACCGGCGAGAACCAGGCAACTTTTGATAACTTTCATGGGCGGATTAAGCGATTACGGTGCTCAGACAATTTGGTTTCAGCCCGGCCCGCAAGGAGGAACGTCCCGCGACCTTCGCCGCCAACATTCTGCCTCCGGGCAACCAATGAACTAAGCCCCGTGAGCATACCATATCCGCCGCCGTTCTCAAATGATCAGGAGACCCACGCGCCGCAGACCTTCATTTGACGGAATATCGGCAAAAAACAACCCGCCCTCATTCTAGCTTCTAACTCCTAAATTCTAGCTTCTAAATTCTGCCCCAATCACGCCAGTCCCCCATTCACACGAATATTTTGTCCACTGACCCAACTCGCCGCGCTACTCGCCAGGAACGCCACCGCTTCCGCGATTTCCGCCGGCTGCCCCAGCCGGCCAAAAGCCGACTGCTTGCCAAAAAAATCAATCTGTTCCGGCGTCTTGCCCGTCACGAATAGCTCCGTCTCCGTCGGCCCGGGCGAAATCGCATTCACCGTGATACCGCGCGGCCCCAGTTCCTTCGCCAGCGAACGCGTGAGTTGTTCCACCGCGCCCTTCGTTGCCACATACGCCCCGTAGGTCGGCATGAACCGCGCCGTCGTGGAACTGGAAAGATTGATGATCCGGCCGCCCTCTGCCAGGCGCGTGGCCGCCTGCTGGCACGCGAAAAAAGTCCCCTTCACATTGATCGCAAAAATCCGGTCAAAGTCCGCCTCGGTGGTCGCGCTCACCGGCTTCGTGAACATGATGCCCGCATTATTCACCAGAATATCCAGCCGCCCGAAATGCCCGATCGTTTCATCGAATAACCGGTTGATTTCGGAGACCTTGCCAATATCCGCCTGCACCGCCCACGCCTCGCCGCCCGCCGCCAGAATGGCCGCGACAACTTTTTGTGCCTCCCCGGCGCTGTTCGCATAATTCACCGCCACCGAGGCGCCGCCCCGCGCCAATCGTTCCGCAATGGCTCTGCCAATCCCGCGTGAAGCGCCGGTCACCAGCGCAATTTTACCTTTTAATAATTGATCGCTCATAAAATTTCTTTGTTTTAATAATGATTCAGAAAAACGGTTTATGCAAGAGGCTGAAAAAGGGGCGAACATCAAAACCAACTTAAAAAAATCCGCTTATTTCGCCAACCCGATGTTAGAGCACCGTCAGGCGCGGCATATTTGTAGAACTCAGGCCACCCTATGACAAAAGCCCCGTGAGGGGCGACATCTTCGGGATATAGATAACCAACTTCAACTATTGGGATTTTGAACCTTGATTTGCAAATTTAATGTTGTATTCGCAGCTAAAACGTCTAAGAGTAGCTCGGGCACGTGTCTTGCGCATGTCGTAATGTTCGCGGTACGCTTTCAACCATTGTTTGGTGGGAAACCGAATCAGCCATTGGAAATGCCCTGTGGGTAATTGTCCATAGGCGGATTTGGCGATTTCCTGAACGGTTTAACATCTCTCCCAAGAAACTGCTTTTAATGATTGTCGATAAGCTTCAACAAATTAAGTGGTGCTTTGAAGATTTGACTCCTTCACAAACTCACACTCCGATCCCTCCGCCCCGCTACAATCTCCGCCCTCCGCCCTGAAGGAATGATGATTCTCCCGCCGTTACCTGCAAACAACGCCAGCTCCGCCAATTTGCCCGAATCAAACGTATCCCCGTGCGCCCCGGTTTGGACGTCCGGTACGCAGACATATCGCCCCGCGTCTTTCAATACCATGCGATAATCCGCTTTCACATAGTCATCGGCGGGCAGCGCCAGACGGCCGTCGTTCACGTTGGCGGCTTCCAAGTCGCCCAGCCAGGTTTTATAATTGATGTTGCCATCGCGTTCGGCATAGCCGGTGGGGCGCGGGTCAACGGAGTTGCCGGCGACCACCAGTTGCACGGGAATCAGCGATGCCAACAGGTCGGCAGTTTCTTCGGCAAAATACCGCTCGTTGCTCGCGTCAATGCACAAGCGCCGGGCGCGTCCGCCAGCGGGACGCTGGCGAATGGCCTGGATAACCGCCTCCAGGCGTTGCCGGGCGACTTGCGGCTTGCGTTCTTTCCAAACCAGTTTCAACCGGTCAAAACGTTCCATACCGATTTTTTCCCGGACGGTAAGGCTGGACGGATTGCTCACCTGCGCCGTCGTCGTCGCCACGTCAAACCCGATCCCCACCTCGCCGTGACGAAGGCATCCGCGCAGCAGATTCAAGGCATAATGAAAATCCGCGTCGTTCTGGACGTAAACAAAATTGCACTGCGGCACCCCGTTGCGAATTTCCGCGCCGCGCCGCTGCGCGCTGACCATCGCCACGATGTCCAGGACGCTCGATCCACCGGGTTTATGGTTTAACGCATAACTCACGTCCCAGCCGCCGCGCATTTGCGGAAAACTCTGGCATTGCGGATAGGTCATGGGCCGGCCCTCGTCATCATAGAGCAAATGTCCGGCGGCGTAGGCATCTTTCAACGCCACCCGATGGATCAACATCCCGGTCTGTCCGATATATAAATGGCCGTCCGGGTTGGCGGGGAATTCTTCCTCCTCATCGTTGCCCGTCACGGATCGCGGCATCGTCATCTCAAACCACGGATGATTATCGCCCAGCGAAAGGTTGCAGAAGAAAAGCATCCGACGATCCGGCGTATCGCGCATCATCGCATCGGCGGATTGGATCAAGTCCCGCGCCATGTTCACCGGCATATAGCCGAACTCATCAAACCCCACCAGGGCACGGTAGCTGCGAAAAGTATGGACGCTGGGCGCGAGGATCAATTCGCGCGAATATTCCCCCGGGTCGAAATACAGCCGCAACTCCATGGCTCGCGCCTGATAGAGGTCGGTGAAATCCTGC
>Ga0206807_1129_pt1 | contig 9669 bp, 10 predicted proteins | sample Alteio_BWOrgCont_57_FD_152915 | JGI IMG/M metagenome (GOLD analysis project Ga0206807, IMG submission 152915) | Enriched cells from forest soil in Barre Woods Harvard Forest LTER site, Petersham, Massachusetts, United States -... | ecosystem: Environmental > Terrestrial > Soil > Temperate forest > O...
TCCTCTTTTTTGAGGATGCCCAAACGCACTCCGGGAGCGGTCGTCAGGAGGGCCAATGACCCCACGCCGAATCCTAAAAATGATCAATCCAGTGTTCCTGGCCTTTCAGAGGTGGCGTATAAAAGAATGAACGAATATTTTCCTCAACAGTCAAAAGGCCATGGTCAAATTCCGCATCAAAGCCCGCCACTGGTGGCGGAATGAAATCCGGCCGCTCTTGATTCTTGCCGTGGCCATGTTTTCCGCCCGTTCCTCCCTCGCCGATTGGAATATCGTGCCCAGCGGCTCCATGAAACCGACCACCCTGGAAGGCGACCGCGTTTTGGTGAATAAACTCGCCTACGATCTTAAAGTACCGTTCACCACCTAGCACATCGCGGAGTGGAGCAATCCGCAGCGGGGTGATATCGTCGTTTTCTTTTCACCCAAAGATGGCACCCGCCTGGTCAAACGCGTCATTGGCTTGCCCGGCGACACCGTTGAATTGCGAAACGAACGGCTGTTCATCAACGGCCAGCCGGTGGACTATGCGAACCCGGATCCGAAATCGTCGCTGCCACTTTCCGCAACTGAACGCGCTCGCGGCGTTTTCGCGACGGAAAATCTCTCCGCCCACCCGCACGCGGTCATGGTCATCAATGGAGTTTCGGCGATGCGCACCTTCGGGCCGGTGCATGTTCCCGACGGCCACTATTTCATGATGGGCGATAATCGCGATGACAGCTTTGACTCACGATATTTTGGCACCGTTGCGCGCGGTCAAATCGTGGGTCGAACCACCCGCGTCGTGCTTTCATTCGATAAAGACAATTATTGGCTGCCGCGTTGGATCGCACCGCAAAATAAATCAAATCAGGCCATTCTTTGATTTCTGACTGTCCCCGCCGGACTTGGTGAACCCGTTTTTTTCACGGCCCCTTCAAACGTCACCCCGGACAACTCCTGATAATGGGAATTGTTAAGATATGGCAACAAACGGGACGACTGATTGAAAATGCGTGGCCGGCTTGATAATACTCAGGTTGTGTCAACCCCGCAGACAGTCAAACCCGTGGATTTGCGCCAATTGATCGGGCACCGGGAATGCGTGCAAGCCTCCGATACGCTGGAAATGGTGCATAAACGTTTTGCCGGCCATGAATACGAATTCATGCTCGTGATGAATGGCGAACGTTTCGTGGGACTCTGTGAGCGCAAAAAAATCGGGATGGTTCTGGGGGCGCGCTTCGGTTTCGCCATGCACTCCCGGCAACCGGCGCAGGAAGCCATCCTCCCGCAAGTCACCACCGTCAAAACCACCTGGCCGCTTTCGGAAATCCTGGCCGTCGCCTGTTCCCGCCCGGATGCGACGCTCTACGATGACATCGTCTTGCTGGACGAATCGGAAACGGTGCTCGGGGTGATTTTTTCACAAACGCTCGTCCGTTTGCAGAACCAATTATTGCAGGAAAACGTCCGGCAACTCGAGCACCAGCAGCGGGAATTAAATAAAAAGAACGACGAAATGCAGGGAGACCTGCTGTTAGCGCGGGAAATCCAGATGGCTATGCTGCCAGCCCAAATGCCGGAAATCACGAGCCCCGGCTCCGGGCAAAATATATGCCTGCGCTTCCGCCATCGCTACGAATCCATCGGCGCGGTGAGCGGCGATTTTTTTCATCTGCTTAAAATATCCGACACTTCCGTGGGCATTTTTATTTGCGACGTCATGGGGCACGGGGTGCGTTCGGCCTTTGTCACCGCCATGCTTCGCGCGCTGGTGGAGGAAATGCGCGCCCTGGGCGATCATCCCGGCCAAATATTGACCAGCATCAATGCCGAACTCATGCACATCCTCAAACCGATGGACGGTCTGCTCTATGCCACGGCTTTTTATCTGGTGGCCGATGTGAAAAACCGGCAAATCCGTTTTGCCCGGGCCGGGCATCCAAATCCGCTGGTGATCTGCCGCCAGACCGGTGAAGTAAAAACGCTGAAATGCGCCGCTGAATTGCAGGGGCCGGCGCTCGGCATTTCCGCCAACGCCCGTTACGGCAGCAACGAATACCCGCTGGAACCGGATACCCTGATCCTGCTCTTCACCGATGGAATTTACGAAGTATTTGATGCCGCTGAAAACGAGTTTGGTTTGGCGGGAATGACAGCCATCGTCCAGGAACACCGCCAGCAACCCCTGGACATCATCGTTGACCACTTGATCGCCGGCGCCAGAAATCATTCGGCCACAAAAGTTTTTGATGATGATATTTGCCTCGTGGCCTTGGAGGCCACGCCAGCATGAACGCCAACCGGTCTTTCGTCGGGCGTTCGCATAGGCTGCTCTGTTACTGGCAAATAACGCGAACCCGATTCGCCAGGAACGAGACTGGACTTCCGGGCTGAACTATGATTGACTGAAGCGTCTATGAATGCATTCCTTGTCAAAGCCGCGCCGCAAGGTAATTTTACCGAAGTCAGCATTTTGATGAATGATTGGAAATCCCAATTCCAGACGTTGGTCAGCCAAAAACGTCCCATCAAATGTGATATTTATCCCCTGCCCAATGTCCCCGATGAAATTCGCCATGCCCTCGACGAAGAAGGCTACAGCGACCTGATTCCAGCCAATGACCGCTGGCAACATTTTCTGATCCCCGATTCAAATTAAGCCATCCTCAATGACGGTGGGGCGAGACTCCGTCGAGCCCTGATTAAAAAAACTAGACTGCCGTCTTAAAATGCTCGAAGAAATGGCCGCTCAAACGGTTGAAATTCAATTCTGAAAGTTCTGTTTGCGCCCGATCATCGGGGTTCCGTCTAAATTTTCCTTCGCGTTCAGCCAGGGCCAACTGATAGCGCAATTAGCCCATATCACAGGCAGTGCTGAACGGCAATCTGCACGACGTGAAGGAGAATAACCGCGAATACGCTGATAATCCGCATGGTATGCTTCAGGCTTGAGAAGTAATCCTATGAATACACTCGAAATCAAAGGCGACTGGAACATTACCAAAGGCAAACTGAAACAAAAATGGGCCAAGCTCACTGACAATGACCTGGACTATGCCGATGGCCAGCAAGATGAACTCATCGGCCGGATTCAAAAATGCACCGGTGAAACCCGTGAGGCCGTTGAAAAAGCCATCAAGGAAGCCTCCCGGCCATAAGACAAATGGCCGATTTGATAATCGCCATTTAAAATCGCCTGCCATACCCGGCACTTACCTCACATCATCCTGCCACCTTAATGGGTGGCGGGAATTATCAGTCTTGGCATAGCTCTCAAAACGAGTTAAACGGAACCGCCGTTTTAGATTTCAATAATCAAAGGATGGTCGCTCACTGTCAGCGGTATGGAACTGACCGCCTTTAAAATGTGAATGGGCGAAACGCCCGTCGTCGGATCATAGATTTTTACCGTTTCGCAAATCTTGCCCAGATTCACCATAACCTGGCTCGTCCCTTGCGTCTGTTCGCCCCAGATCACCAGTTCGAAGGTGCCATTGCTTTTCTGCAACAACATTTCGTGGACCGTCGCCGACAGTGTCGGAATCGAATAATCCAGCCGGCCCGGCGGCGAAACGGATTGGTCATCCGCCAGAATGGTCGTGAAGCTATGAACATAATCCGCCGATTTCCTGGCCGTCACATAATCACTTTTATAGAAGCCGCATGCGCCGTCCGGGTCATCCATCATTTCATAAATGAAAGTGTGCTTCCATCCGGCGTGATATTGATCCAGAAAAACATTGAGGAAAACCTTGCCCTGAATAGCGTCGCCGGTTGGCGTATTATCTGTCCACCAACCGGTTTCGGTGGTCACCTTCGGCAACGTTGCCAACTCGTCCGCCGTATAACCGGCAAAATGCTTCAGCCAGGTAATGCCGTGATTGCCGAAAATCCCGTCTATGCCCGGGACATTCGTATGCGTTGCCGCCAGAAACGCCTGATTATCCCGCAAACCTTTGAAATGGCCGCAAACATAATTATGAACATTGGCATCATCGGCAAATTGTGTGCCTGCGGGCATCAGGCAATTCGCCCCGGCCGGAATCGTCAGGAATTGCAAACCCACATTGTCTGTCTCCGCGCCCATCTCACTCGAACCGAACACCGGATATTTTTTCAGCACGGCATCGTTTTTAACCGCCCGGTATAAATCCCTTTGAAATTCCGCAACCGGCAGCCAGGTGCCCGGCTTGCCCCCGGAATTCCGGCCCTGATAAGTGACGCCGCCGAAATTATTCGGCTCATTCGGTCCTTCCACCGCGAGCAAAGCCCCCGCAGCGGCCAATTGCCTCGCGGCCGTGATCGTGGCCGTCAACGCGTTGTTGGTCGCGCCAGTTGCCCGGTTGATGAAGGCATCCGAAGCCCCGCTGCCGGGACCGAAAGCCACGCGCACACCCGCGCGCTCATGCAGTAAAATCAGGCCGGACATGTTGTAATTCTGATCCGCTCCGTCCCGCACAGCGCGTACCCCGAGATACTGCAACGGCGCGACTAATTTCGCCGCCGCCTGCCCATGTTGAATATGCACACAGACGCCGATGGAATTCAGAAAATCATTGGCGCTGGCGGCGGTCACTTCCGCGCCATTGATAGACGCCAAACCGCAGGCAAAAATGATTGCTGAAATAATGCCGAACTTTGTACCCGCCATAATATGGATACAAACCACCAGCCGGCCAAAATTTTTAAGAATTTGCATTATGCAATAGACCTGGACCGTAACCGTGAATGCGAGAGATTACCGGTTGCGAGACAAAGTCCAATCCCAAAACTGGATTTGAGATCATGACAAAAACTCCGCCAGTGCCTGATGAGAAGCCCCCGTTTTTATCTGCATACGCCCGGGAACTTTTTCCGGCGCCATCACTCTTATTTCAGGCAATAAACCTAAACTTTAAAAATATTATGAAGAAACTGCTTCTTTACCGATTGGACGGATGCCGTTTATCCGTTTTCTCCAGCATTGTCGCCCTGATATTAATCAACCCCGGCAATGTTTCGGCTCGTCAGCCAAAAATCAACCCTCACTTCAATCAACCGGGCAACATTCTCATCGCCGACCAATTCAATAACCGGGTGATTGAAATTAATAAGGATGGGGACATCGTTTGGTCGTTCGGACTTGGTCCCGACAACTTTTCCGGCCGAGGCATCGTCGGCGTGAACGACGCGCAACGTGTTGGCCCGTTGACGCTCATGGCCGGCACCGGCACACCCGCCGGCGTGATTCCACAGGCGCCCAATGGTGTGGCTGATAATCGTGTGATTTTGGCGGATCCTTTTGGCAATATTGTCTGGCAATACGGCAGGTTCGGCCAAACCGGCTCGGGTCCTGACCTGCTGAATACACCGGTGCAATGCACTTGGCTCCCCACGGCCGACGTCCTCATCACCGACCAGGCCAATAACCGGATCATCGAAGTGAACCTCGATAAAAAAATCGTCTGGCAATATCCGGGGATGAACACCAATGAAGCCGATCAGTTAAACGGCCCTAACTCCGCCGAATTGCTGGCGAATGGCCATATCCTGATTGCCGATCAAGGCAATAACCGCGCGATTGAAGTCACTCGCGGCGATAAAATAGTACGGACTTTTACCGCCGGCGGCACCGTCAGCATCGTGGCCTTTGCCAGCCGGCTCGATAATGGAGACACTTTGTTGACTGATTCCGGCAATTCCCGCGCGGTCGAAGTGGACGCCAATGACAATATAGTCTGGCAATACGTGACGGATACCGATCCCCTCAGTGTGCCGGCTCCATTGCCCACACGAGCAATCCGTTTGCACAATGGCAACACCTTGATCAGCGACCAGTTCAATAACCGGGTGATTGAAGTGACTCCGGCGGGCGATATTGTCGCCGATTACGGATTGCCGCTCGACGGCGGTCCTGTAAACCCATTCCCTTTCGGAAACAATTTTGGCTATAACCTTTACACTGCTCAAGAGGGCTTATATTCCCCTTATGATGCCAAAGTCATCGGTGATTATACCGGATTAACTCCGCCATTCGGCTTTAAAAAATTCGACCCGCGTTAACCGTGGGCCGGTTCGCCAGGCGTTGGCAGCCGCGCAAGGGAATCCGTCATCTATCAATTGTGCGAATGATTCCAGAAATGAAACAGGCTGTTGTCGAACGTGAATTGATACGCCACGTAACACTGAAAGTTAATCGGGCCGTCAATGGATCGTCCCGCCGAAAATAACAAATGATGCTGGTCGCTCAGGTCAATCACCGTGCCGATATTGAACGCCGTGCCTTTATTCGGAAAGTCTGTCTCGTACGCGGTTTGATGATACACCTCCGCGCCGATGGCCACGTTCGACCAGACCTGTTTCTGCAACACCGCGCCCGCAAATCCCCAATTATGATAACCGGAAAAAGAGTTAACCCCGTAACCACCGCCGCCATACACTGTCCACGAGCCCCAGCTCTTTTGCAGCCACACCGGCAGGTAAGCCTGTAAATGTTGGTTGCCCAAATTATCTTTAGACCCGCCATCCGGCACTTCGAGTAACGGGAATATCGCTACTTCCGGAATATAATTCATCTCATGAATGAACCGGTATTTCACGCCGAGTTCAATGTCGCCGAGACCGTAATGCGCGCTGCCGGCGGGCGGCACGTCGTAAGCCAATGGCGTGATCAAATGCAATTGCACATCGGGAATGACCCCGTAATTCAATTCAAAATGCGGCGCCGTGCCCGACCAATCCCCGCTCATCTTGGAATCCATGGACGCCACATAAAACTCCCAGTGCTGGTAATCCACCGGCTCCGGATCATCGGTGACGAACGGCGGCCCGGCCAAAGCTACGCCCGCCATGCTGACAACTGCCACTACGGTCACTCGAAGGAAATTTTTGACAACTCGCATGACGGATGATTTTTTAATCGGCCATCAAGTAAAAGCTCACGATCATCACGCCCGCAGCCAGGATTCCCGCAACCATCGTTTTGATTAAAGCATTAGCGGTCATCGTCATTCCTCGACCGCCTCGAACCTGGGCCAACAAAAATCCCAGGACGACAAACAGCGCCACCACCACCACGCTGTGGGTGATCCAATGATGGCCGGTCAGCTTTTTCATTTCCGCCTGCACCGCCGGACTTTTCTCCTTCGCAATCACCAGCAGCGCGTTGATCACACTGCTGATCACCAGGGATAATCCGAACGAAACCGTGTATTTTGAAATTGAATTATTTGTTTCCATAGAATTTCTCCCGGTTCAATGGGGCTGCGCCAGTAACCCCGCCTTCACTCCCATGGCAATCACCGCGCCGTGACCTTCAATCATCAGCCCGAGCAACGGAATCAACGCTGCCACCCACAAGACCAACCGCCGCGCGGCGGGATTGGCCGCGAGATTATTCGCGGTGGCAATCGGCAGATACGTCACCAGCAACAATAACATGATGACCAGATGCTCCTTCGTCTCCATGAAATAGTTGTGCGCGAACGGCCACGGACCCTTCAAGATAATTGCCTTGTCCGCCGGGTAAAAAACCACGTACCAATAACCACCCGCGAGAAAAGCGCACCACATGAAAACCGCCGCCGCCACGCTCATCCGCCGAATCCGCATCAAATTCGCCACCCGCGCGTTCAATGTGTCTACAAAAACCCAGACCGTTGAGAGGATGCACCCAACCCCGAACATCACATGCGCCATCAAAAGAATTTCGTTCATAATTTCTTTCTCTGTTTTTCTTCAGCGGCTTCGACCACCACTTCTTCATAAAGCTCCGCCACTTGTTCCCGGATTAATTGGAGCACTTTTTTCCCTTTGGCCGTCAACCGGTAATCCTTCTGCGCCCGTTTGCCGCCACCCCGTTCGCGCGTGCAGGAAAGCCAGCCGCGCCTCACCAGCCGGCCCAGCAACGGATAAAGCGTCCCCGGGCTGATGTCATAGCCGTGCCGGCGCAATTCGTGGACAATCCACTGCCCATGCACCGGCGCTTCATTGGCATGATGCAGGATATGCACCTTCCAAAAACTCAGCAAAATTTCGCGGTCAACTTCTGGCATTGGTTTAATAACGGTTTTCGACGTCGAAAAATGATATTATACCCTCTCCTGCTCCGTCAAGATGAGTGATGAGTGACGGGTGGCCTGTTAAAGAGAGGAGGCTGTAGCGACGGTCTATGACCGCCGAATTTCCACCTATATATTGTGTTCAAACCAAATAAGCCTCAGCCTTCTTCCATTCTATGTGCCGGAGGCACACCGGAAATTAGCCAGATGCAAAGTCTCTGATAGCGTTTTGCCAATCACCCCCCATCCTGAATAGGCGGCGGAAAGATCCAACCCGCGATGTTGCTTCCGTATTTGTTAGTGTTCATCCGTGGTTGAAATGAGAAATCCGTGCAACTTCCATGTTCCATCCGTGACTACAACTTTGATGGAAATGCTCTAATGCCAATAAGATCTGCTTTTGCCGGAGAAAATCGGTAATCAACCGGCAAAACAACTTGCAAATCCATGGAGCGAGCGCACAATCACAAAAGCGGTCCAAGCTGCTTCGTGGGCCGGAAATCAAATGGATAAACCTGGTTAAAGGAAACTTAACCGCTGTTATAAAATAAATTTACAGCATAGCTTGCGTTATGAAATCCGCCTTCACAAAAATTGCCCTGCTGCAGTCTGTGATCATGCTAGCCGCCGCCAGCAGGCTCGAAGCCCAGACCTACACCAACTATCACAATTTTGCCGCCATCAAGCAAAGTCTTGTGACTTATGCCCAAACCAACAAGGACGGAGGGAATCCTTATGCGACCATGATCACATCCGGCCATACCCTCTATGGCACGACTGCCGGCGGGGGCACCAACGGACTGGGCACCGTATTCAAAATCAACACCGATGGGACGGGCTTTACCAACATCTTCACTTTTACTTTCATCAAAGACCAGCCCACTAACGGGGACAACGGTTCGGGTCCCCTCGGAGGACTTGTCCTTTCCGGCAACACCATTTACGGAACCACCCGTGAAGGCGGGTTACGCACCAATTATTATGGATCAATCTTTGCCCTCCAAACCGATGGGACGGGCTTCACCAACCTCCATTACTTCAGCACGGTGATTTCCAACAGAAACTCCGAGGGAGGCTTCCCCAGCGCAAGCCTGACCCTGGTCGGTAACACACTCTATGGTGTCGCTTACAACGGGGGCATTTATACCAATGGAACCATCTTCGCCATCAACACCAATGGGATGAGCTTCACCAATCTTTACAACTTTGATTTCACCAATGGAGCCAATCCAGACGCGCCATTGTGCTTTGCGAGCAACATGCTTTATGGCACCACTTATTTAGGCGGCGCATACAGCAACGGCGTTATTTTTGCCATCAATACCAACGGAACCGGATTCACCAATTATCACAGCTTTTCGGCTCTCGGTTATCCCTATCCGGCCAACGTTGACGGCGCCAATTCACAGTCGCCTTTAGTGGCCTCCGGGAATATTCTTTATGGCGCCGCCGCGCGCGGCGGCAGCACCGGAGACGGGTACGGAACCTTGTTTTCCATCCACACCGATGGCTCCAGCTTTTCCCCGATTTACTATTTTGATTATTATCATGGAGCGGGTCCCTTATGCCAGTTGTTGCTCACCAATAACCTGCTGTATGGGACCACTTCCGAAGGAGGCTCCAATGCCGCTGGAACAGTTTT
>Ga0206807_1131_pt1 | contig 9619 bp, 5 predicted proteins | sample Alteio_BWOrgCont_57_FD_152915 | JGI IMG/M metagenome (GOLD analysis project Ga0206807, IMG submission 152915) | Enriched cells from forest soil in Barre Woods Harvard Forest LTER site, Petersham, Massachusetts, United States -... | ecosystem: Environmental > Terrestrial > Soil > Temperate forest > O...
TTGTGGATCGGAATTGCAGTTGTTGTAGTGATTTTTCTGGCCGTGCTGCTGGTTTTTGGCAGCTACGTGAGTGCGAAGAACCAGATGGTAGCCAAGCAGGAGGCGGTGCACGCGCAGTGGTCGCAGGTAGATGTCGTGTTGCAACGGCGCTCGGACCTGATTCCGAACCTGGTGGCAACCGTGAAAGGCTATGCGACGCACGAGGAGACGGTGTTTGCCGATGTTGCCAACGCGCGCTCGGCGCTCCTGAGCGCACGCGATCCGCAAAGCAAGATTGCCGCGAATGGTCAGCTGGATGGGGCTATCGGACGCTTGTTGGTGCTCTCAGAAAATTATCCAAATCTGAAAGCTGACCAGAACTTCCTGTCGCTGCAAGATCAACTGGAGGGCTGTGAGAACCGCATTGCCGTGGAACGCCGACGCTATAACCAGACGCTGCAGGACTACAACACCTTCATCCGCCAATTTCCGAACAGCATCTGGGCGGGGATCGCAGGATTTCAGGCTGACAACGCATACTTCCAGGCAAGCGAGGCGTCGAAGCAAGCCCCAACCGTCAAGTTCTAGCGCGATGGGCATGGGCTAACCGGCTGACGTTTCATTTAGCATGGAAATAGCTGGGACATAAGCAGTGCCCGGATGGCGAAATCGGCAGACGCAGCGGACTTAAAATCCGCAGGGAGCAATCCCATGGGGGTTCGAGTCCCCCTCCGGGCACCATCCTACAATTACGCTATGTAGTTCAATCTATGCAACTTAATAGCCACTCAAATGCGCTATTGCTGCGGGTCTTCGACGTAATCGTTTAGATCTAGGTACAAAGTCAGGTACAGTGCGCATCCTCTTTATTTTCAATGCGGAACGACTTGTCCGTTCTTGCAGCGGGCACGGCCCTGCGCGAAATTTATATCGTTTACGCTCGATTACGCAATGCGCTGCGGATCCTTGTGCGAATTCAGTTATCAGGCATCGCTGAGTTTGCGATCAATAGAAGTCCACCCGAACCTGAAAAACTCCCCCGGAAAGCTACGCCACTGATCGACGGGTCACTCAATGAAAACCTTAGCGAATCAAATTGGCCGCACCACTTGTACGAGAAGTCGGTTTTTCGGCAACTTGGATTATTTCCCAGTTGTCGTGATCCGGGATCAATGCAGCAATGCCAGGGTAGAACAGCGGATCGCTTCCGCTATTCCGACTTGTCGTTACCGATCCAGTGTCGATTGGTGAATTGGGGGAAGGCGCATTCCTTCGGAGAAGGGGCCTGAACACCTCGAGCTGATTTGACAGTCACGGTCTACCAGAATCTTCACGGGGCCAACCGCTACAGGCTGAATTCCCCTGTTGTCATTTAGGTCCGGCTTCGTGAATCCGGAATCTCCGAGTCCATTGTGATCTTCGTGCACCGCATCACATATGCGAGGTGGACAGTCAGCATGTTCAGAGCAGCCTCCGATGCGCTATAGCTATGAACTTGGTGTTGTTGCTGAGCCACGAATTATCGGTTTGAGCATGAGGTTTGCGTCATTCAAGCAGGAAAAGATTGGTATTTTCTTCAACTCCAAGGATGTCAGCAGGCGCCTGGTGTCCCTCTTTCTGTGCGGGCAGCACGGGTCCAGGGCCAAGGTTTTCGGTATGGGGCGGCATATCATGCACTGAAACAACAAGAGCGACGAACTCCGGAAATGAGTCAAATTCAGTTCTCAAATATTCCCACTCACGCACAAATAACGGACTGCGGAACCTCCGCTCAGCGGAACGGAACATCAACTCCCACATTCGTTTTGGTATGCGGCGTTCGCAAAACAGAAGATAGGTTAGTGAAACCAGGGTGCAGAATCGCAACATCGAGATGGTTAAATCGTCCGTCCGCTCAGGAAGCTCCGTGCCAACTGGCACACTCAACCAGAATGCCGCCGAAGAGTTCTTCAATAGTTCGTCATACTGGGCAGACATTGCCAGGAAGATCTGCGTCTTCACCTGCTCGCGGTGATTTAAGACCGCGACAACCACACCGAGACCTCCCATCAGAAGCGACAATAATGTTGCGTATTGGACGATGTGCCCAAAGTTCATATCGGTCACGCATGCACCCCCGATATTGCAGGCATCTCTGCCGGTTTCTCTGAAGCAGCCGAAGCCGTGTGCTCCGTTTGTTCCCAACGGATCAACTTCAGATCCAGCACGACGAAGGAATAGAGGACGGGAACGAGCAGAAGCGTCACGAAAGTAGCGATCGTCAGTCCCCCAATCTGCGCATAGCAAAGAGGCTCCCAAAGCGGGCCGCCGTGTGCAGCCAACGGAAACAGCGCAATCACTGTGGCCGCGACCGTGATCATCACTGGCCGCAAACGAAGGATGCCGGCATCGATCAGCGCCAACTCCAATTCCTCGCCCTCTTCTCGTCGCTCCTCGATAAATTCAAACAGCACAATGATGTGGCTCACAATTACACCGATGAGGCTGATGATCCCAAGGAATGCCATAAATCCAAAGGGCTGGCCCATAATGGCAAGTGAAAAGATTGCACCGACAACGCCATACGGAATGGCAGCAAAGACGATGAGGGGCTTGAAGGCATTCTTGAACTGTGCGAGGAGTGCCAAGTAAATGGCGCTGACGCAAATGAGGAGCACCGTAGTGAGATCAGCAAAGCCGCTGACCTGCTCTTTTTGCTCGCCTGCGAAGCGGAATATGAACCCGTCGGGAAGCTGTTTCTGGAATACCTCCAGCTTTGGCATCGCCGCTGCGATTACCTCCGAAGGTAAATGCCCCTGCGTAGGCCAGCACTGCACGGTAATGGTCCGGTACTGATCGAAGCGTCGGATTTTAGGCGTTACCGGACTCAGGGCAGTCGTCGCCACCTGATCGAGTGGCACTGGAGGGGTGTCTTGCCGCGAGAAGACGTATAGACTGCGCAGATCGGAGAGTTGGGACCGCTCCTCCATCTGCATGCGTCCAACAATCGGAACCTGCTTGTTGCCATCTCTCAAAACCCCAGCCGTAATGCCATGAAGAGCCGCACCGACGGAATCGGAGACATCTGCGTTTGTGACGTGCGCCAGGTTTACCCGGTCCGCATCGACGTGCACCACTTCTCTTGAACTCGGCTCGCCCCAATCGTCTCGAACTCGGACGGCGATGGGAATGTCGCGAAAGATTTGCTTTAGCTGCTCGGCTTCCGCTCTGAGACGTGGCAGATCTTCGCCGGAGATTCTGACCTGAATCGGAATTCCAACCGGCTTGCCCGTTTCGAGAGTCCGCGTATCGATGATTGCTCCAGGGATTTGCCTGTCCAGTTCTGCCTGCAAAAGGGCAAGCAGTGGGGTCGTATCATGATTGTCTTTCGTTCGCAGAATCACCTGAGCATAGTTGGTTTGCCTGTCCTCGGGTGTGGCGCTGCTCCAGAAGCGAGGACCGCCACCGCCCACAAAAGTCGTCATCGATTGCAGAACATCCTTCGGATGTCCGTGCTCCGGGTGGCTTCTACCATACTCTTCCGCTACCCGGCGGGTATCTATGCCGACACGCTGGGCGTGTTGTTACTCGATCGATGCTTCTCTCCGAAGTGTGGGGAATGCGAATTCAACCTAACACCAATGTTGTCGACGTACATATCTACCGGCTGCGCGGCAAGGTAGATACGGAAGGCCGTGAGCCGCTGATTAAGACTTTACGAGGTATTGGCTATGTCCTCAAAGACCACTAATCCCGTTATGCATAGCGCCGCATGGCGTATCTCTCTGTGGGCAACTCTAGCATTTGCCATCGGGACAATGTTGGTTGTTGCGATGCTTCATCGCTTCGTGGCAAACGACATTCAGCGGAGGAGCGACGCGTGGCTCTCTGGAGAGGTGGCAGTCCTCGGCGATGTAGCCGGAAGAACGCCAAAGGACCGACTCTACGGTCGGGTAGTGGGAGAAGTCCCAGAACTTGCAAGTAGAGAGGTGCCGAACAAACTGCTCTCCAGTGGCAATGAGAACAACTCGGTCTTCTTTCTCCAGGCCGGAGACGACGGAACTCTGAAACTTTGGGTTGGTGCTGGTGACGGGAAGCCGAACCTGGCTTCCATTCGGCGCACGTAAATTTGTTTCCGACGTGCCTTACGACTTGAATGTCAAAGGATTCAATCATCCCTTTCGGGTGGCCTCGGTTCGCTCGGAAGATGGGAGCCACATTTATCTCGGACTTTCGGAACGAGATGAACTGAGGGTGCTGAGGGCGCTTCGCTTCCGCTTTTTCTGTCTTTGGCTTTCTCATCGTGCTGTTCGGCTCTGCGATTGTCTTCTACGTGACTAGGCGCATGCTCGGCCATGTCCGTGAAATCACTGAAGCCGCATCCACGATTGGGCAATCCGATTTGAGAAGCAGGGTTCCAACCACCAAGCGCAACGATGAAGTGGGGCATCTGGCGCTAACACTTAATCGCATGTTGGATCAGATAGAAAGCTCGGTGCACCAACTTCACACCATTACTGAGTCCCTTGCCCACGATCTTCGTAGCCCGCTGACGGCGATTCGAGGAAAGCTGGAGATCGTTCTGTCGGGCGATCTAAAGACCGAGCAGGGTGAATCAATCGTCTCGGTCATCGATGAACTGGATCGGCTAACAGATTTTCTGAATACTTCTCTCGATGTTGCCGAAGCGAAGGCTGACGCACTTAGACTTTCGCTCACAGAAGTCGATCTTGATGAACTGATTCGAGTCATGATTGATCTGTACGAGCCTTGCATGTCAGAGAAAGGGCTTCGAATGAATTTGCGCAGTTCTGGTCCTGTCACTGTACTGGCAGACGCCGCTCTTTTGCATCGAGTGATCGCAAACCTTCTCGATAACGAACTTAACCACTTGCCCGCGTCATGCACCGTTTCCATAAAACTTGGCGCAAGCGAGGACGCTGCGACGCTGATCGTGGAGGATGATGGTCCGGGATTTGCTTCGGAGATTGGCCTCCACATGTTCGAGCAGAGGGTGAAAGGAAGAGACTCCAAGGGGCATGGCCTTGGGCTTGCATTTGTTGAAGCCGTAGTGCGCGCTCACGGAGGAAGTGTGACGGCGTCGAACCGTCCAGAAGGAGGGGCATTGCTGTCGATTTCCTGGCCTCGTGAGACCGGAGAGAAGATCGAAGCTCCTCACTCTCTGACACTGGTCAACAGGTAAGCACATGCAAGCCTTGCATAAGATCGGTGTGATCTTTGCAGCTCCTCCTGGCGCCTCATCAACACATCAGCATCCACACTGTTAGAAAAAGGTTTCGTGGCTGTACGATCGTAAGCGTCAGACGAAGACACGGTTGACGACGTCAACACAGCGCGGTGATCCAAGCGACCCATTCCGGTCAATGTTGGAAATATCGCGGCTTCGCCAGCAATTCTCAGTTAGCGAAATCGCTGTTTGCATGTATGCGTCCGCCGCTATCCTTGCGGCTTCGTTTAAAGTCCCGGTTTACAGTAAAGTGCTGGGGGATGACCATAGCCGATTTGCAATCCATGATGCTAACGCTCAGAGCATGGCTGCCAGGATAAACAGAAAAACACGGAGTCCCGGGTGTACAAAACTGGTTTCAGATTCAGCTCTGACCCGAACCGGCGCAACTGGGAAAACTCCCAGGTGACGCATCCCGCCGGGCCGGATCAGCGCTTCTGATCGGCTGGGAGTTTCCTAGTGGTCACGAGGGAGCGCGACAAGTATCCTCTTAATGCCAGATCGAATTCATGTTGAGGAGTCCGTCTCGATGACGAATGTTGAAGGCATACCCAGGACACGTTTTGAAGCCATGTTTCTTCCAGCAAGTGGAGGTGCTGTGGCAGTCGCGGGGCAAGTTGTCCTGCTCCTGGCATTGATCTTGTGTTCCAGGGCATCGGCGCAGAATGGGCATGAAGCCGACTATACTCATAGCTCACAGCCGCCGCTGTTGAACTATCAGGAACTGGTAGCTCTCGGCGACCAGGAAACGGTCGATCCTGTTCTGGCGAAAAAGCTCAACACTCTACTGACAACCCCTTTTATCAATAATGAGGCGTACTTCGCTGGAACAAAGCCTCTTCGCCCCGATCTCAAGGGCATGGGGCCTTCGCTGCGCCTCGTCGAATGGAACATCGAAAGGGGAATCGAACTCGATGCGATCAAGTTATTGCTGACAGATAAGCAAGGCTTCCTTGCCAAAGTACACAGCGAGGCTGCCAGCAATACGAGCGCCGCAAAGGTAGACGATCAGGTACTAAATGCGCAGATGGACATACTTCAATCGGCAGATGTGCTCGTGCTGAACGAGGTCGACTGGGGCATGAAGAGAAGCGACTACAGGGCGGTGGTAAAGGATCTCGCCGATGCGCTCAAGATGAATTGGGCTTATGGCGTCGAGTTTGTAGAAGTTGATCCCAAAGTGTTAGGTACCCAATCGTTCGCGGCTGTGGAAAATGAAACCGAGCGCAAGGAGTTGGACGAACTGTTCAGCACCGACAAGAAGCGCCTTCTTGGACTGCATGGCACCGCAATTCTTTCTCGCTATCCTCTTCGTGATGTAAAGCTCGTTCCTTTTAAGTATCAGGCTTACGACTGGTACAACGGCGAGAAGAAGTATGGAACTGTCGAGGCCGGTAAACGTAAGGGCGCAAGTTTGCTCTTCGGAGAAAGTATCGTGCGCGAGGTACGCCGGGGAGGCCGCACCAACCTCATTGCGACGATCGACGTGCCTGGTCTACAGGGACAGCAGGTGACCATCGTTGCGGCTCACCTTGAGAACCGCACGACGCCGAAAGGACGAGTCAAGGAGGCGGAGGAGCTCCTCGACATGATTCGTCCGATTTCCAATCCTGTGGTCGTCGCCGGGGATATGAATACGACGGGGCAGGATGGCTCGGTTATGAGCATAAAATCGGCGATGCTGAAAAAGATAAACAATCCCGCGTTTTGGGCCACACAAGGCATCAAGTACGCGACGGGAGTGGGACTCGTCATGGATGTTGCCAGTTTCGGCTTTAAGACGACGAAATTCCAAGGCGACCCAACCGCATCAGGAGTTCCATTACTGGCGGCCAATCCCGAACAGGGATTCTTTAAGGACCTGGATAAGTCTCGTTTCGATGACGGAACCCGGATCGATTATCGCGGGGATTCGGAACTCTCGGTGAACGGCCGCGAGGGAACTCTGGGCAATTCAAATGAACGCGCCAGCAAGGGATTCGTTACAACTTTCGCCTTGCCTCGAACCATGGGGGCAGTAGGAAAATTCAGGCTCGACTGGATATTTGTGAAAGGCTATCTCAAAGACGATCCTAGAACGCCTGACTCTTACCGCTTTGCGCCAGGCTTTGCACGCACCATGAACGAATCGAACGAAGCGCTGAACCCACGCCTATCAGACCATGCTGCCATCAGTGTAGATTTGCCAATCGCACAGCCCACTTTGCCGGGCTCAAAGAAATGAATAGTATGAGATGGACCGCTTCAAGCTGTTTCTGAAAAAGTGAGGGCCTCACTGCTGACTTGTTTGCCGCCGGACTGATGGAGCAGTTATCGGGCTGGGCCGACCCGGCCTCCGGCGGAGAGACAAAAGACGATCTTACGCTGTTTGCGATCCACTTCAACTGCACTTCGAATGCATGAACAACTATGACGAATCCGTCAGGCTGGAAGAAGCGCGAACAGCTAACGTGCCGTGGAAACGTTGGGGTCCCTATCTCAGCGAGAGACAGTGGGGTACTGTACGAGAGGATTACAGCGAGAATGGAAACGCATGGGATTATTTCCCCCACGATCAAGCCCGCTCCCGTGCCTATCGATGGGGGGAGGACGGCCTTGCCGGTATCAGCGATGACAAACAGTTGGTCTGCTTTGGCGTGGCCCTCTGGAACGGCCGCGACCCTATCCTGAAGGAGCGCCTTTTCGGGCTGACAAACGGCGAAGGCAATCACGGTGAGGACGTAAAGGAATATTACTTTTATCTCGACAACACTCCGACCCATTCCTACATGAAGTACCTCTATAAGTATCCTCATGCGGCGTTTCCGTATGACGATCTGGTCGCGACGAACAAGCGGCGCACCCGTACCGATCCGGAGTACGAGTTACTGGACACGGGCGTCTTCAACGATGATCGCTACTTCGACATCTTTGTGGAATATGCCAAGCAGACCCCAGAGGACATCTTGATCCAGATAAGCGCTACTAATCGCGGCCCCGAGGCCGCCATTCTGCATCTTCTGCCGACTATTTGGTTTCGCAATACCTGGACCTGGGGGCGCATCACGGCGAGGCCGACATTACGAGAGATCGCTGGCAGGCGAGGTTCTCACGTTGTTGCTGCGTCGCACGCTCTTCTTGGTGACCGCTACCTCTATTGCGAAGGAGAAGTCCCATTATTGTTCACGGAAAACGAGACGAACAACGAACGGATATTTGGAACGTGCAACCCGTCGCCGTATGTCAAGGATGGCATCAACGACTACGTCGTAAATGAAAAGCAGACGACCGTAAATGCTGAGCGGACCGGCACAAAAGCGGCAGCTCACTACAAAATTGCAGTCGGCGCAGGTGATACCGTCACGCTTCGTCTTCGACTGAGTGACTTGCCCCCTGCAACAACGGACGATCCCTTTCAGAGCTTCGCTGAAATCATGCGGGCTCGCCAGCGCGAAGCAGACGAGTTTTACTGCGCCCTTATTCCTGACAAAGTCAGTGAGGACAAGGCCCGCGTGATACGTCAGGCGCTGGCGGGCATGCTGTGGTCCAAGCAGTACTTTAACTTAGATTTGACCCAGTGGCTTAAAGACCATGGGGTCGACCCGATGCACCCTGGCGCGCGGGCTGTGAGGAACAGCGAATGGTTCCACATGGTGAACGACGACATCATCTCGATGCCCGACAAATGGGAGTTCCCCTGGTATGCCGCGTGGGATCTAGCCTTTCATGCGATGGCACTCTCGATGGTGGACTTGGATTTTGCCAAGGAACAGCTCGAACTGATGCTTCAGAATTACTACCTCCATGCAACTGGTCAGATTCCCGCCTACGAATGGAACTTCAGCGATGTCAACCCGCCTGTGCATGCCTGGGCCACAATCTTTGTGTATCGAATGCAGCAGGCCTTTCAAGGCCAGGAAGACCTGGAATTCCTCAAGAGGTCATTTGCAAAGCTGCTACTGAACTTCACCTGGTGGGTTAACCGCCATGATCGTTTGGGCAGGAACCTCTTTTCCGGTGGTTTTCTTGGCCTCGACAACATCGGCATCTTTGATCGAAGTGCTCCGCTGCCCACCGGAGGGCACCTTGAACAGGCTGACGGCACTGCCTGGGTTGCACTCTTTTGCCAGAACATGCTGGAAATTGGCGTCGAACTCGCTGCCCATGACTCTACGTATGAGGATATGGCAATCAAATTCCTCGATCATCTCCTTTGGATCGCCCATGCCATGAACGGGACCGGCGTCGACGGGATGTGGGACGAGGAAGATGGCTTCTACTATGATGTCTTGTGCCTTCCCGATGGAAGCGCCACACGACTCAAAGTGCGCTCCATGGTCGGCCTCCTGCCTTTATGCGCCACGACCGTTATAGAACCGTGGCAACGGGAGCGAGTACCTCGGCTATTAGTCGTCGGAGCAGACCGCCTCAAGC
>Ga0206807_1118_pt2 | contig 9576 bp, 7 predicted proteins | sample Alteio_BWOrgCont_57_FD_152915 | JGI IMG/M metagenome (GOLD analysis project Ga0206807, IMG submission 152915) | Enriched cells from forest soil in Barre Woods Harvard Forest LTER site, Petersham, Massachusetts, United States -... | ecosystem: Environmental > Terrestrial > Soil > Temperate forest > O...
CCTCTTTTTTTGCGTTCTCTGCGTTCTTTTGCGGCTAACCTGATTCCGATGAAAGTCTCCCTCTTCATCCCCTGCTTCATCGACCAGATTTATCCGCAGGTCGGCATCAGCATCGTCAAGGTCCTCGAGCGGCTCGGCTGCGACGTCGATTATCCCGAGGGCCAGACCTGCTGCGGCCAGCCGCCGTTCAACTCCGGATACTGGGACGAAGCCCGCTCCGTCGCCGAGCACCAGCTCGACATCTTCAAGGATTGCGACGTCGTCGTCAGCGCGTCCGGCTCCTGCGGCGCGATGATGAAAGTCTTCTACCCGGAACTTTTCCAGGGCACCACGCGCCACTTCGACGCCCTTGTCGTGATTGGCGAGATATTTCGCGGCTTTTTCGATCAGCGTGAGCGTAAGCTCGTAACATTCCTTGTCGTCGTTGGCCCAGTTGATTAGGCCGTGCTGCCCCATGATCGCGCCCTTGGCCTTCGGATACTTCTTGCAGATTTCCTGGAGCTGCAGGCCGAGGTCGAAGCCGGGCCGCTGCCAGGGGGTCCAGATGACTTCGTCGCCGTAGATTTTCTTCGTCAGCTCGGCGGAATTCTTCGAGGCGGCGATGGCGATCGCGGCGTTGGGATGGGTGTGGTCGACGTGCTTGTACGGGACGAAGCTGTGCAGCGGCGTGTCGATGGAGGGCGCGCGCGGGTTGAGGTTGAACGTGCAATGGAGATAGCTTTCCACCATGGCGTCCTCGACGGGCGTCTTTGGGCCTTTTTCCTTCGCGGCGCCGTAGATGTCCTGCAGCGCGATGAGCTTGTCCTGGTAGAGCGAAGAGAAGTTTTCGCGCTTGGAGGTGCGCAGGTCGCCGCCGGAGCCCTTGACCCAAAGCACCTCGACCGATTTGCCGGTGAGGGGATCCTTCTCCGCGAACTTGGCCGAGGTGTTGCCGCCGCCGGTGTTGGTGATGCGCTGGTCGGAGCCGAGCAGGTTGGAGCGGTAGATGAGGCGGCCGACCGGATCGAGCGTGGCGGCGTGCTGGTCGTCCCAAAGATAATTGACGAAGGAGTAGCTGGTGGTGCTCATGATTTTTGGATGGATAGTTTTTGGAACCGCGCCCGGACCGAACCGGGGAAGCCCTCGCCGGGGAAGAAGATTTGCGTGGGAAAGGATTTTTCAACGATCCGGCGGAGATGGCCAGCCGATTCGAGATGGCCGAGCGCGAGCGCCTGGATGAGGATGTTGCCGATGGCGGTGGCCTCGACCGGGCCGGTGACGACGGTGAGCTGGGTGGCATCCGCCGCAAGCTGGTTGAGGAGATTGCTGCGGCTGCCACCACCCACGATGTGGAGTTTCTCGAATTTGCGGCCGACGAGTTCTTCCAACTGGCGGAGGGTTTCCGCGTAGGTCAGCGCGAGGCTTTCGAGGATGGTGCGGACGAATTGGCCGGTGGTGGCGGGCGCGGTCTGTGCGGTCTCGCGGCAGAAGGCGGCGATTTTCCCGGGCATGTCGCCGGGGGAGAGGAAGCGCGCGTCGTTGAGGGAGATGTGGGCGTTGGCGGGTCCGTTCTCGACGGCGAGGCTGGTGAGTTCCTCGTAGGTATACGATTGGCCGGCGGCTTCCCACGCGCGGCGGCATTCCTGCAGGACCCAGAGGCCGGCGATGTTTTTGAGGAAGCGGATGGTGCCGCCGAGGCCGACTTCGTTGGTGAAGCCGTCTGCGCGCGCGGCGTCGCTGATGACCGGGCCGGGAAGTTCCGCGCCGAGGAGCGACCAGGTGCCGGAGCTGAGATAGCACCAATTGTCGCCCGAGGCGGGGACGGCGGCGACGGCGGCGCCGGTATCATGCGAGCAAGTGGCGATGATTTTCGTTCGCGCGAGCGCAGGATGCTTCGCAAATTCACCTGTGATCGGGCCGAGAACCGTGCCGCTGGGGACGGTCCGGGGTAATAGAGACCTCTTGAAGCCGAGCGCGGAGACGATTTTCTCAGACCACGCCTGCGTGCGGGGATTGTAGACCTGGGTGGTGCTGGCCAGCGATTGCTCGGCGGCTTCGACGCCGGAGAGCTGCGCGTTGAAGTAGTCCGCGATGTTGAGGAAATGATCGGCGCTGGAGAGGACAACCGGGTCTTCGTGCTGCTGAGCTTCCAGGTGATAGATCGTGTTGATCGTCATGAACTGGATGCCGGTCTCCTGGTAAATATCGGCGAAGGGGAGCTTCTTGAAGAGGCGGGCTGTGGCGTCGTGGGTCCAGGGATTGCGGTAGCAATAGGGGTTGGAGATCGCGGCGCCCTTGGCGTCGAGCAGGACATAATCGACGCCCCACGAATCGGTGCTGATGCCCGCGATGGGCAGGCCGCGCGCGGCGGCTTTCTCGACGCCGAGGAAAATGGCGGTCTGGAGGTGGTCGAGGTCCCAGTGGAGATGCTTCCCGACGGTCAGGGTGCGGTTGGGGAAGCGGTGAATTTCTTCCAAGGCCACGCGGCCATCGTCCAGCGTACCGAGCATGACGCGGCCGCTTTCGGCTCCCAGATCGACGGCAAGGTAGTGGGTGGCGCTCATTATTTCGTGGGTGAACGGGGGCAGTATGATCTATTTATATGATCGAGTTCAATCATATATTGTAAAAATTGTATTCCATGGATTTTGGATGATGAGGGCCATGAAGCGATCCGTTTGAATAGGAAAGCGAGGGGCTACTTCTTGTCGCCTTTGGCGACCCGGACAACTTGAGACCTCTGCGAAAGTCATCAGATAAGCCAGAGGCTTTATAGAACCGTAGCCGGTGGTTGAGCCCGCCGCGGGTGATTACCACCGGTATAAAATAAAATCGGGCTTTACCCCGGCAGGGGTTACAGAACTTTTGAGAGATAGAAATTTTGTATCGCAGGTTCTGCGACCCCTGCCGGGGTCGGACCGCTTTTTTAACGTGTACCGGTGGTGTCGGCCTGCTGGCCTCAACCACCGGCTAGGGTTCTGGAATCCCTCCGGGATTCCCAAAAGCACTTTCGCAGAGGTTTCGCCTCGTTGTCCGGGCTACCCGGCGGGAGCATGCTTCAAGATCTGGCTGGTTTCCTTGACCAGCGACGCAAATAGCTCGGAGGCCTTGTGGTGACGGCAAAGCGGCGCGGCCTGGCCGGCCCAAAGGGAAATGAGGTCTTGGCGGCCTTGCGTGAGGGCTGCCGCCCGCAACGGCGCGACAATCCAGCTATGCGCGGGATACTTCGCGAAAAGTGGCTCATGCACCTTCATCTCGGAGGCGAAACGATTGTACAGGCCCCGCGCCAGCCGGCCGGTGTACGCGCGCGACAGCCCGGTGTTCCCAGCCTCTGCCTGAAAAAGGAGCTGGCGATGGAGATCGCTGGCGCCCGATTCGTCGCAGGCGAGGAAGGCGGTCCCGATCTGGACTGCGCCGGCGCCAAGCGTCAGGGCCGCGACGATCCCGCGGCCATCCGCAATGCCGCCCGCCGCGATGACCGGAATTTTCACCTTGTCGGCGACTTGCGGCACCAGGGCGAATGTTCCCAGGAGCGATTCTTCCGACGGCTTCAAGAACGAGGGGCGATGGCCGCCGGCCTCGAATCCCGATGCGGCCACGCAATCGACGCCGGCTTGCTCACACGCGATCGCCTCATCGACCGTCGTTGCGGCGCCGACCGTGACGATGCCTTTCTCCCGGCACGCCCGAAGAATCTCCGGCGAGGGAAGGCCGAAGACAAAACTGAACACGGCGGGGCGCGCCTCGATCAGCGCTGCGACCTGGTCGTCGAAATTTTGCGGTTTCGAATTTGGGGCCGGTGGAACATCGACTTTCAGCTCCTTATAATAGGGCTCGAGCAGCCTCGTGACTCGCTCATAGGTTTCGGCGGTGAGCTTTTCTCCTCCCGGATCATAAGTCGACACCCACAGGTTCATCCCGAACGGTTTTTCCGTCAGCTTGCGGATTTCCGCGGCAATTCTGATGATGTCGGACGGCCCCTGGTCATTCGCGCCGTAGGAACCGAGACCGCCTGCATTTGAAACCGTCGCGGCCAGCAGGGCGGACGATCCGCCGCGCCCGAAGGGGCCCTGGATAATCGGGTAAGGAATATCGAGCCGCCGGGTGATTTCTGTTTCAGTCCACTTGCCCATGGGTTCCTTTTCGCGTTATTCCACCTCGAAGACCGCATCGACCATGACAGGCGCGCCGATCGGCATGCTCTGCACGCCGTAGACGACGCGGACGTGGCCTGTCTCCGGCCCGAAGAGCTGGGCGAAGAGATTCGACGCGCCGTCGCCGACGGACGCATGTTCGAAGAAGGTCTCCGTGGTGACCATGAGGACAATAAGCTTCACCAGCTTCTTCACGCGGTCCAAGTCGCCGAGATGCTCGTGCGCCAGGGCCAGGGCGTTCAGGGCGGCCAGGCGCGCGGCTTCGCGGCCCTGCTCAACCGAAAGATTTTCGCCCAGCCGCCCGGTGAAGGCCAGTTTGCGATCGACGATGGGAAGCGTGCCACTCAGGAAGAGGAGCGAGCCGACCTGGTTCACCTCAACATAATTTCCCAGCGGCGTCGGGGGCTTGGGAAGCAGCAGGCCGAGTTCGCGCAAACGCGAGCCGGGTTTCGTCGCGGTGGATTTAGGCGCGACCGGCATGCACGCCTCCGTCGACCCGAATATTTTCGCCCGTCACGAAGGTCGCCTTCTGGAGATAAAGCACCGCATCGACGACATCCGAAATCTCGCCCATGCGTCCGAGGGGATGAAACTTCGCCAGGGCCTCGTGATTGTCGTTGGCATGCATCGGTGTGTTAACGTTCCCGGGTGAAACGGTGTTGAACCGGATGTTGTGCGCGGCAAATTCCAGCGCGAGGGCCTTGCTGACCGCCGGCATGGGCGATTTCGACAGGACGGCCAGCAGTGCCGTCACACTCCCGCTGGGTTGGTCTGCCAGGACCGCCGAGATGTAGACGACATGCCCAGACTTTTGCTTCTTCATCTGCGGGATCACTTGTTGGGTCATATAGAAGAAGCTGGCCACGTTCGTGTTCATCACCTGGTTGAAGTCGTCCTCGGTATATTCGAGGAACGGCTTGGGGATGAAGATGCCGGCATTGTTGACCAGGAGATCGATGCGGCCAAAATGCTTCACCGTCGCTTCCGCGACTCGAACCGCGGTCTCTTTCCTGCTGACTTCTCCATCGACCAGAACGAGGTCGGGAGAAGCCTTGAGTTCCTTCGACTTGGTGATGGATCGCGACGTGCCGAGAACACGGTAGCCGTGTCCAAGCAGCGCCTGTGCAATGCCCAACCCGATTCCGCTCGAGGCCCCCGTGACGATGGCGACCGGCTTTTCATTGCTATTCATACGGTTCCTTTCGGAGGTTGAAGGGCTGCCCGAATACAAGGCCCGAGAAAGACGGGTCGGGAGAAATGGAGTGTCGTTATCCATCGACCCAATCGACCCGGTTGTCAACCGACTTAAATAGCGACGGCGGCTCCCTCTTTCTCCCCTGCCTGAAAGGCTCACGGACCGGGAACGTTTCTCACTAGTTAAGTTAACTGTTTACTTGTCCTGTTATCGCCATTATTTTACGCGGATAGTACATTTTGACATGTCCTTAGCGGTTCCATCGCCCTCTCGTCAATTGAGCGAAGAAGAGGGTTGTTGCTGGCTCCGTCAGAGATCCGGTTATACGCTGTTGGAAATTCTCGTCGTGATTGCTATTATATCCATCATGGCCGTGCTCGCTATTCCCGCCTTTAGGGCCATGAATGGGGCAGGGAACATGACGTCCGCGAGTTATACCATTTCGGGGGCAATCGATTCCGCGCGCAGTTATGCGATGACGCATGATACCTACACGTGGCTCGGCTTTTTTGAGGAGGACGGCACAATGTCTTCAGCCAATCCCGCGCAGGCAGGGGTGGGCAGAATTGTCCTTTCGACGGTAGCTTCCGCCGACGGGACGATGATCTACAGCTCGACCGCCAGTGCCCCCGTCTACGTCGATCCGACCCGCCTCGTTCAGGTCAGTAAGCTTACCCGCATCCCGAACGTCCATTTGAAATCGTATGGAAACGGGGCCGGGACCGGCACGACCTTCCCGACGCGTCCGGCTCTTGGTTCCGCAAATGGACGGATCGGAGACACCGCTACGCCCAGTGGCGCGCTTCCTTTTTTTCAATATCCGGTGGGGGCGTCTGGAGGAGCGCAGTACACCTTCACCAACGTGCTTCAATTCAGTCCCCGCGGAGAAGTGCTGGTCAGCGGTATGGCCGGTGTGATGACGCCGCTGATCGAGGTCGGCCTGCAACCCGTGCACGGGGACGTCGTGGATGCCATCAGCCCGAATCTCGTTGCGCTGCAAGTCGCCGGCATTTCAGGAAACGTTATTTTATACCGACCATGAGTGGCTTCAAACCAACCGGAAGATTTTCTTTGAGGGAGGTCGCCTTCTCCTGGGCGATTCCCGCGGTTTATCTTGCCGTCTCTTTGATGCTCCTACCCTTTGGATTCAATGATGAAACGCTCTAGGCAAAGAAACGGATTTGCTTTGGTGGAAGTCGCCCTGGCGCTTGCCATTGCCGTGTTTTGCCTTGTCACCCTCATGGCGCTGTTGCCCGTGGGATTAAACAACGGCCAGACGATCAGCGGAGAGACGGGGGCCAACGGCATCCTCAACGAAGTCGTGGCCGATCTCCGCGCGACCAGCCCGACGACGCCGTTGGGTGGGACCGCAATCTCGCAACAGTTTGGGATAACGATTCCCGCTACCGGGGCCAGTTCGCAAACCACGCTTTATTTCACGCCGCAGGGAGTGTCTTCCACCACGATGACGGCGAACACCCGGTTTCGGCTGACCGTTGTCTTCCCGGCCACGACAGGCAAAGCCGCGTCGATCGCGATTGCCAAAGTGAGTTGGCCGGCTCCGGCCGCCAACCCGTCCGGGATGGTGGAAAACTTCGTCGGTTTGGACAGGAACTAATTATGTATTCGTCCCATTCACGAAATTGCGCGGGCAGTTCCGCAGGCTTCACGCTGGTGGAGATGCTGGTTGCCATTTCGGTGATCGCGCTGCTGACGGCATTCATGGCCCAGATGCTTAACAGTTCCTCCTCTCTCGTCGCCATGAGCGACAAGCACATGGACGCCGACAGCCAGGCTCGCGCGATCCTGGATCGCATGGCGGTCGATCTGGGGCAGCTCGTGAAGCGCTGCGATGCCAGTTATTATCTCAAGGACACAGTCACCTTTCCGCAGACGGGCAACGACCAGCTTGCTTTTTTCAGCGTGGTTCCCGGCTATTTGAGCGGATCTCCATCCCCGGTCCCCGCGGCGCCGAGCCCGGTTTCCCTGGTGGCTTACCGGGTCAACTCCACGACGATGGGCATGGAGCGGCTGGGCAAGGGACTTATCTGGAATGGCGCTTCGGGGGCCAACTCACCGGTGGTGTTTCTGCCACTGACCATCCAGGGCGTCTGGCCCCAGGCGACGAACATGAGTGCCGATGCGAATTACGAATCAATCGCGCCGGGGATCTTCCGGTTCGAATATTACTATCTTTTGAAGGGACAGACGCTGAATGGAACCCAGGAACCGGCCATCCTGAGCGGCACCCCCTGGGATACGCGGATGGGGCACACCGCCGTGACCGGATTGTGCGATGTGGCCGCCGTCGGCGTGGCCATCGCGGTGGTGGATCCGGCAAGCCGCAATCTCGTGACAAATGCGCAGCTTACCACCCTGGCGGGGCAGATGAACGACTTTGCGGCCACGATCTCGGGTAATCCCGCGGTGCCGGGCCAGATGGAGACGCAATGGACCTCCGCCATCGCGGCCAGCAGTTTGCCGCACGCCGCAACCTCTTCCATTCGCGTTTACGGGCGCATGCTCTATCTATCTCCAAGCATTCAGTGATGAGTCGTGATGTCGCCCGATACCTTTTATTTGCGGCGCCGCCGTCACGAGAGCGGTGTCGCGCTGATTTTGGTGCTTAGCTTCGTCGTTCTCCTCACGGCGGTGGTGCTGGTCTTCCTGTCCCGCGCCATGACGGCGCGCCGGCTTTCAAGCGGCAGCCTGAAGCAATCCAGCGCCGATCAGTTGGCGGTGAGCGCCCTCGACGTTGTCACCGGTAATCTCAAGCAGGAGATCGCCAGTGCCTCCAATTCCAACCCGACCACGTACAACGGGACCGCTCCCGCGGTCTATACCGTCTACCGGCCGCTGGCCCCGGCGAATGTTCCGCCCATCCGGTTTGGGAATCCCGTCTTCACTTCCCCGTCGCCGGATCCCGCGCCCAATCTGGTCCGCATCAGTTCGCGTTCCGACACCGGCCAGCCATTTCCCTCGAGCCTGGCTTCGGCGATCAATTCCACGACGGATGTTTCCGCCAATGGCCGATCGGTCACACTGCCGCGATGGAACAGCCACTACCTGCTTCCCGTCAAAAATCCCGCCACCGCCAATACGGACCCAACTCCCGTCGCCAGTTTCAACGCGCCGGATTGGGTTTTGGTGACCGACGCCGGCGGTCCGACGGTCTTGACGACACCCAATACGAGCGTGATTGGCCGCTATGCCTATGCCATCTATGACGAAGGCGGTCTCCTGGATGTCAACGTCGCGGGCTATCCGTCGAAATCGACTTCGAGTCAATACGGGGACAAGCCCGCACTGGCTTACGCCGACTTGACGCAACTGGCGCTGCCCGCAACGCCCACGGTGCCGATCCTTTCCAGCACCGATGTCGATAATCTGGTCGGCTGGCGCAATTATGCCTCGGTCCAACCGTCCGGCGCCTTCGGCAGCTTCACGATGACGACGACGGCGCAGTTGCTCAATTTCTTCAACCTGACTACCGGCAATACTTCCGGATTCATGACGGTCAACACGGCGACGTGGAATAATCTGACGGACCAGGCGTTCCTCAGCCGGCAGCAACTTCTGCAATACCGGGCCAGCGCGGGCTTCAGCGCCAATGCTCTCCAATATCTCGGGACCTTCTCGCGCGACCTGAACGCGCCCGCCTGGAGCCCATCGACACCCTCGGGCAGCACCATCGATTATGCGGGACAAAAGAACGTCTCCACCTCGGCGAATCGCGATGTGCTGGGCGTGCGGGTCGTAACTTCTTTTGTCAGGGCGGACGGGACGACGGCCCAGGTCGGCGATCCGCTCTTGAAATACCGCTTTCCGCTCAACCGTCTGGCCGGGCTGACCTATCAGGGTATCGACATCACGGACAAGACCACGCTGATTGGCGGCGTCCTGTCAGCGGCAACGGCGGCAACCATTCAACGCGACTTTGGCTTGGTCTGGAGCACCGATCATTGGAATTATTGCGGGCCGACCGGTGCGACGATTCAATCTTCCATTGCCACGCTGGACACGGTGGCGAAAAGTACGCCGGGACGTGAGCCGAATTTCTTTGAACTCCTCAAGGCGGCGATTTTGAACGGATCCCTGGGCCGCGATGCGGGACCGAGCGGCACCTATCTGGTAAACTATGAGCGGGGACCCGCGTCGGGGCGACAGGAAGCCGATCAGAGCGTGGATCTCCAGGTCATTCAGCTCGGGGCCAATATCATCGACCAGTCGGACACGGACAGCTATCCC
>Ga0206807_1133_pt1 | contig 9558 bp, 7 predicted proteins | sample Alteio_BWOrgCont_57_FD_152915 | JGI IMG/M metagenome (GOLD analysis project Ga0206807, IMG submission 152915) | Enriched cells from forest soil in Barre Woods Harvard Forest LTER site, Petersham, Massachusetts, United States -... | ecosystem: Environmental > Terrestrial > Soil > Temperate forest > O...
GCCGCTCAGCGTGAACTGCCACCACTCCCCGTCGTGTTTCTCCCAGTACAGCGGCGAATCCCACCCGCTGGATTGCACCGTAGACCATCCTTCTGCCAGCCATAGTTCGGGGCGTCGATACCCGCCATCCTGCATGAACGCCAGATATTCGCCCGCCGTCACCGGCGTCGACCCGAGCGCGAACGGCTGCAAGTAAACCTGATGTCGTGGCCCTTCGTTGTCGAATGCAAAGCTGCTGCCATCGTGCCCGGTCCACACGAGCCCGCCGTCGAAGTCGACCCAGTTTGCCGGACGGGAGGGCGAGTCCTGATGGGCAATAGGAACCGTTCCCTGAGCATGGAGATGCATCCCTGCCAGGCTCCCCTCGACCGCAATACGCCCTATATCTGTCGGCCGGAATGCCGGCCGCAGCGGATTCTCCCAGAAGACATACTTGATATCCGTGAGCATCAGTTCCTGATGCTGTTGCTCGTGATGCAGCCCGATCGTAACGAGTGGCTCGATCTCCTGTAGGGTTTCAGCCGACGCCGACGCCAGTAAGTCGAGCAGGGCTGTGTCGACATGCTCGCGGTAGGTGTACGTATCCGCCACGGTTGGTCGGGAGATCAGTCCGCGCTTCGGCCGGCAATGACGTGCCCCGACCGCATTGTAATAGGAGTTGAAGAGGAAGTCGTACTGTGGATGGGGTGATCGATACCCATCGACGTGGTTTTTGAGCACGAACGTCTCGAAAAACCAGCTCGTATGCGCGAGGTGCCACTTCGTCGGGCTACAGTCGGCCATCGGCTGGATGACGTAATCCTCTGTCATCAGGGTTTCGCATAACTTTTCGCTTAACGCTCGCACCGACCGGTACTGGTCTGCCAACTTGGCGCCAAGATTCTCTGCTTTGTGCAGCGTGGACATGATGTGCCTCCTACATACCGATCCCAGGCCACACCTGGCTTCGCGACAAGCGGTTGCGGTCGAAGCACGCTATCACTTGCGCCACTCCAAGGAACCGAAAGGAACGGATAATCGGTGTAGCCGCGCGACTCACCCGCGATAACTGCAACTTTACCTTCAAGCTTTCTCATTTTTTCCCTTTGGTGTCGGGCAACACCTCCGTTCCCAATGTTCCCAATGTTCCCAAATGCACGGTATCAAGTGCAGTCAGTTGGCGGCGCTACCGGTTTGATCGGCGCAGATGTCACACGATCTCCTGATCGATGTAACACCAGCGCCAGTCCTCTCCTTGTTCTGCGGATTTCATAATCGGGTGTCCGGTCGCATGATAGTGCTTGGTAGCGTGCTTATTCTTGGATGAGTCGCAGCAGCCGACGTGCCCGCATATCAGGCACATCCGCAGGTGAACCCAGTGGTCACCTATCTTCAAACACTCTTCACAGCCGTCTGTGTTCGGCGTGACAGGTTTAATCTGATCCAAATGCGTGCAGTTCGGCATGGCGTTCCTTTCCTCATCTTATCATTACGGGCTTTAGCAGGCAATCCGCAGCCCTGCCTGGGTTCACGCCATCACGGGGCCCGCGCCAGCGCTTGCTTGTCGACGTACTCCCGTATGTCCGTCACTTTGCCGTCTCGGACGGTCATGGCGAAAACCCAATTGTCCTCAAACGTCTTATTGGTGGCTTTGACTTTCCCGTTAGCGAAGCCGACGACCAGAACCTGGCGGGGTTGGATGGCCAGCCACGGGACCGCGCCGGGATCAGACCTGCGCCATGCCCCCGTCGACTGCGAGATCCACGCCGGTGATGAAAGAACTTTCATCGGAGGCGAGGAATACGGCGGCGGCCGCGATTTCCTCGGCCCTGCCTCTGCGACCGAGCGGGATCTCCGTGGCCCACTGATCGGCCACCTGCTTGACCTGTTCAGGGGTAAGGCCCGTTTTTTCGAGGGCCGGAGTGTCGATTGGTCCCGGGCTTATCGAATTCACGCGGATGTTGCGGCGTTTCAGCTCCATTGTCCAACCGCGCGCGAAGCTCCGTACAGCCGCCTTGCTCGCGGCGTAGGCGGTAAATGACGGCAATCCCTTCACGTTCGAGACTGAAGAGTTCAGGATGATCGAGCCGCCATCTTTGAAGAGGAAGGGCTTTCTGCGCCGTAAAGAACGTTCCCTTTACGTTTAAGTCGAAGGTCCGGTCGAAATGGGTCTCGGTAGCCGTTTCGAGCGGTGCGACTTCACCCCAGCCGGCATTTGCGAAGAGTACGTCGATGTGACCATGCTTCTCTTTCACAACAGCATAGAGCTGGTCCAGATCTTCCAAGCACGACACGTCGCCCGCGACCGTCGTTACGTTTCTCCCGATAACGGCTGCGGCATCGAGGTCGGGACCGGCGACGATACGCTAGTCGTCCTGCACGGCGGCGCGCGAACGGCGTACCGGACGGACAGAGCGACCTCTACCAAATGATCAGGTCCTCCTTCCGGCCCAGACCCCTGCTTCAGCGATTGCGAGTGAGCTAAGCCTAGGATCATCCGAAGAGGTGAGGCACAAAGCTGGAGAGTTCGTCGGTAATTCGACTGGCGGACTCGCGGATTCCAATTCCGCGCGACATGCCGTCGATGACCCAACTTCCGATCACCGGGTACTTGCCATCGAAGCAGGGCAGCGGGAACCGCTCTTGGTAGATAAAGCCTTCCGCGCCATAGCCGACGTCGTGGCTGGCCTCAGACGCTTCGTCCATGATCCGGATATTGCCTCCCTCTCGGCCCAATAAGGGCTTCTCGACCCATGCCGCAAGGTCTCGTGGGCCATCGGCATAAGCCGGCAATAGGTTGGGGTGTTCGGGGTAGAGCTCCCAGAGAATGGGAAGGATGCCCTTGTTGGAAAGGATCATCTTCCAGATCGGCTCGATCCACTGAGTTTCTCCAAATGATTCGTAGAGTTGGGGTGCAAAGTCATCCCTTAGAATCCACTCCCAAGGATAGAGCTTGAAGATCGTTCGCATTCGGTGGTTGTGGAGGTCCACGAAGTATTTTCGGTCCCTGTCCCAACCGATCTCCGACATCCACATTGCTTCTGAAGGCACTCCCGCTTCTTGAGCGGTGTCCCGAAGCAGGGCCACTGTCATCGCCTCTTCGACATTGTCTTGGTGGCCAAAGTGAACGACCGCTCCCGCCAAAACGCGATCGTCGCGAAGCTGCTTCCACTTCTCGACGAGCCCTTCCCAGATTGAGTTAAATTGATCGGAGTCTGGAAAACGATCTTCGAGCCACTTCCACTGGACGACCGCGGCTTCAAGCAGGGCAATGGGAGTGTCCGCGTTGTACTCAAGCAGTTTGGGTGGATTGACGCCATCGAATGCGAGGTCAAAGCGCCCGTAAATCGACGGCTGCATCGTCGACCAACTTCGCTCGATGAATGGGATTGCCCGAGCAGGAATCGCCAGCTCGCTGTATCGTCGGTTATCGATCACATGTTGAACTGCGCTGAGGCACATCTCATGAAGTTCGTTGGTAGCAGCCTCTAAGATGTCTACTTCGTCGGCCGTGAACCAGTAGTAAGCCGACTCGTTCCAGTAATCGTCCGGCGCGGTTCGACCTTCGTTGCGATTGTCGTGATATAGCAGGCCCCACTGCTCCACCTGCTCTTGCCAGTCAGGACGCGCCTCAATTGCTATTCGGTCCAAGGATAGAGCTTAGCCTCCGCCCCCGAAGCCTTCGCCGGACCCGCCAAAGCCGCCCCGGGATACGCCACCACTGATAGCGCCACCACCGCCTCTGTAACCGACCCCGCCACCTCCACCACTAATGTAGTGGCCGCCGCTATACACCTGCCCCGCATACCCCCAATGCCCCACAACCACGCCAGAAGATGTCGCCTGCCTACACATAATCTCGGGCACGATCGCCCCGGACGCATCAACGCATTGCCGCTCTTGAGCCATTCGCGACGAACACCCGGCCAGCATCGCGGCAGCCACCCCCGCGACCAACGTTGCCGGTACGTGCTTCGATTTCTTCATACGGTCACCCACAAGACGGTTGGACCATTATCTCACGTTGCGCAGGTCCGATCTATTTGCCGGCTGGACTGGTAGACTTTCAAAGAATGGGTCAAGACTCGGGAGTAGACCTCCGAAAAGGCCCCATTTATAGGATCGGGGCGGCAGCGTTGGTGGCCGTCATGGCAGCATTCTTTGTTGCGGTCTGGATCATCTGCCTCAAACATACCGACGGGTACTTCACGTACACGCTCGATGACCCGTACATCCACCTCGGCATTGCCAAGAATATGGCGTTCCACGGCGTGTGGGGAGTCACTGAATACGGAAACACATCGGCATCTTCGTCCCCACTTTGGACAGGCCTTCTCGCTTTGACGATTTGGGTCGCCGGCGACTCCGTTTATTGGCCGCTGGCTTTTGGGATCCTATTCTCAGTAGCAGCCACTCTGCTGATTTACGTTCGGTTCGTCAGCCGGGGCATGGCGGTTGTCCTCTCAGTCATCGCGGCGACCGCTATCTTCCTTGCTGGTCCACTCCACGTCCTGCCCTTTACAGGAATGGAACACAGCCTCCAGATCTTTCTCGACTTGCTGTTTGTGTTTTGGCTGGTTGACGTTCTCGGGCGAAAGTCGGGATCAAGGGATCTCATCATCGCGGTTTTGCTGCCTGCCTTGATGTGTCTCTCGCGGTATGAAAGCGTGTTTGTGATCTTCGTTCCTGTAATCGTGTGTCTCTGCAGGCGCGAATGGCGTCTGGCCCTGTTCCTGATTGCAGGGCCTATTGTCGGAATCGGGGGATTTGCGCTGTACTCGCACGCAATGGGAATGCCCGCGATTCCCAACTCGATCATGATCAAGGGCAACATGCCGAAGACCACGGCGGCTGATTTCTTCGCCAGTATTTTTGGCAGAATTCGCGCGCTTCTCCAGGCAGAAACCCTTACCATTTCCGATCTCCTAATACTGGCGGTGATCTCTGGCCTCGTCCTTCGATTCACGAGTCTGAGAGCCTCGACTGGCCCACTAAGGACGGCGATATGGACTGCCGTTTCAGCGTGCATTTTGCATGCCAGCCTGGCCTCATTCGGTTGGTTCTTTCGTTACGAGGCCTATCTGGTCGTGCTCCTGGCAACTGTCTGCATCCTTGCTTGGAGGGAAATGCTGGCGTTCAGGGGGCCGAGGGAAGAGGCGTCTGTTACGACACGTGCTTGGATCGCGGTAGTCGTTTCAATCTGTGCCGCGCAATTCGCATTGGCGAAGGTCTTCTCCTACCGAACCCCGAGAGAGGATCTCATCATCCTGGCGATTGTTGTCGGTGGACTTGCTGCTTTACGCAAGGGAGCTCTCACACGGGGAAGATTAGCGCGAACCGTCCTGATCTGGGTCGTCCCGATATCGTTCTACTTTATGATCCAAGATCGCCCAATGCTTTCGATGGAGGACGTGCCAAAGGGCTCGAGAGATATCTACATCCAGCAGATCCAGATGTCCCGCTTCATCGCACGCTTCTATCCAACGGGTCGCTTGGCTTGCAATGACATCGGGGCGGTCACCTACTACTCGCAGGTTCACCTGCTCGACTTGTACGGTCTCGCGACCGACGAGATTCGGCGTCAAAAACTTGCCCGCAAGTTCGGTACCGAATCCATTGGCAAGCAGATCGACCTGTTTAAGCCCGATGTGATCATCGCTTACCCGAGCTGGTTTGCCGGCGATCATAAGTTTCCCGACTCCATTATTAGCGTCGCCAGTTGGATCATCCCCCCCATCACATCCGCCGGCAGCAGCACCGTCACGTTCTACGCGACGAACCGGCAGAATGCTGATCAAGTGAGGCGGCACCTGCAACAGTTTCAGCCCTCCCTACCCAATTCGGTGAGGGTCGAATGGTACAAGGCGCCCGGTTAATCCGGTAGCCCGAAAGACTTGCGCAATAAAGCGAAGGGTTGCCCCGTGGTTCGTCGGGGCTACCCTGGTACTGCCGCAACACAAAATTACCCGGAACGGGTTCCGTAGTCGAGAATTAGCCCTTTGTCGTCGGATGTGGCTGACTCGCATAATTACTTGTTATGTGTACTTAACATTTTTCTCATTGCGAATCAACGCTAGTTGTAGTAGATTTCAATCAGTGAAAGGTCCCATTGCAAGTAAATTCATGCAGTCCATTGCGTCTGCCGTACCCATTTCGACCGAGACTGATGAAATATTGCATGGGAGGACTCTCGCTTCGGGCAAACAAGTACAGATTGCATCATGCAACACCACCTGGCGGCCAATTAAACTCATCTTTTTGCTCGTTGCTCTGCTCCTCCCGGTCCTAAGCACCGCGCAATCCGTAACCGGACTATCATTGAACCCAACCACCGTGCTTGCCCCCGCCGGCTCGGTTGGTACTGTTACCATCAGCAGCGCCGCTCCAACTGGTGGTTTCACCGTAAATCTGACAACGAGCGTTTCGGCCGCTACCGTCCCCGCATCGGTCACTGTTGCTGAGGGCGCCACGTCCGCGACGTTCAATATCGCAACCGTCGTTCAAGCCCACGACATTAATTCGACCATCACCGCGACTGGAGGTGGAACGGCGACCGCCGTCCTGACCGTCAACACGCCGACTCTCATCACCTTTAATCTGAGCCCGACTTCCGTTGTCGGTGGATCGACGGCAACAGGTACCGTCGTCATTCCGGTCCCCGCCCCCGTTGGCGGTTCGGTCGTCACTTTGTCCTCCAACAACGCCGCCGCCGTTGTCCCTTCTTCGGTAACCGTTCCGCAGAACAACACCCAGGTGAGTTTCTCCATCGTCACGAACCCCATTGCCACCGGCACGACGGCCGACCTCACCGCCAGCTTCAACGGCAACCCAATCACGAAGTACCTCACCATAACCGCAACGCCGGTTGCCCTGACCGGGCTTAGCCTATCGCCAACATCGGTACTGGGCGGATCGTCCTCGACGGCGACCGTCACGCTCAACGTGGCCGCACCAACCGGAGGAACCGTCGTCAATTTGAGTTCGAGCGATGCCAACGCGTCCGTTCCCGCGACAGTTACGGTCCCTGCCGGATCGATTACTGCAAGTGCAACCGTGACGACGAGCGCGGTTGTGGCAACGGACACGCCAACCATCACCGCGACCCTTGGCAGCGTCTCGGAGACCGCGTCCCTCACCATAACCCCACCCGTCATAGCCGGCTTGGCAATGAGTCCGACACTCGTAAGTTCGGGAGGAACCTCAACTGGAACCGTCACCATTAGCGGCCCTGCTCCCTCCGGCGGTATCACCGTCGCCCTAACTTCCAGCAGCACTTCGACCGCTACTGTGCCTGCCACTGTCGCCATCGCAGCCGGAGCGACGTCAGGAAGCTTTGTCGCCGCTGCTCAAACGGTGGCCAGCAGTTCATCGACAACCATTACCGCCACGCTATCCGGACAGTCGGCAACCGCGAGCCTGACTGTCGTGCCTCTTGGCGTTGCCAGCCTTTCCTTGAACCCAACAACCGTTCTCGCTCCCGCCAGTTCGGTTGGAACGGTAACGCTTTATGGTCCTGCACCATCTGGCGGCTTCACCGTAACGTTGACCTCAAGCGTCTCGGCCGCCACCGTTCCCGCATCGGTCACTGTAGCCGCAGGAGCTTCGTCCGCAACGTTCAATATCAGCACCGTCGTTCAGGCCCACGACATCAATTCGACCATCACCGCAACCGGAGGCGGTACCGAGACTGCTGTATTGACGGTAAACACTCCCACTCTCATCACGTTTAATCTGAGTCCGACTTCGGTTGTCGGCGGATCGACGGCAACGGGCACCGTCGTCATTCCTGTGCCCGCCCCCGCCGGGGGCTCGGTTGTCACCTTGTCCTCCAGCAACGCCGCCGCCGTTGTGCCTTCTTCGGTGACTGTTACGCAAAACAACACCCAGGTGAGCTTCTCCATCGTAACCAGCGCCGTTAGCTCAAATACCACCGCCAACCTCACCGCTACGTTCAACGGAAATTCGATCACGAAGTACCTCAGCATCACCTCCGCGACCCTGACCGCTTTCACCCTCTCCCCAACCACCGTAGTCGGCGGAAACCCCTCCACCGCAACCGTAACTCTAAGCGGCCCCGCCCCCGCCGGCGGAACCGTCGTCAACCTAAATTCCAGCATCACCGCAACCGCAACTGTTCCTTCGACGGTAACAGTTGCTGCGGGCCAAACGACCGGAACCGCGACCGTCACCACTACCGCCGTCTCGGCCACCACCTCGCCCGTCATCACCGCAACCCTCGGCTCCGCCTCGTTCCCGGCAACGTTGACGGTCACACTACCGGCGGTTCCCGCCGCGCCAACTGGCTTGACTGCGACGGCTGCCAACAATAGCGTAAGCCTAGCCTGGACTGCTTCGAGTGGGGCAGCCACTTACGCCGTCCTAAGATCGACCACGAATGGATCGGGCTATGCAGCCCTGACATCAACCCTAACTGCACCGTCGTATACGGACTCATCCGCAGTAAACGGCACGACCTACTACTATGTCGTGACCGCCACCAACGCGGGTGGTACTAGCGGTTACAGCAATCAAGCGAGCGCCACACCCGAGCCTCCCGCCCCGTCTGCGCCTACGGGATTAACGGCAACGGCAGGGAACAACACCGTAGCTCTATCCTGGACAGGGTCATCAGGCGCCAGCTCCTACGGTGTTCTCAGATCCACAACTTCCGGCTCAGGCTACGCGTCGATCGCCACTGGCCTCACATCAACGTCTTACAACGATAGCACCGCAGCAAACGGCTCGACATACTACTACGTAGTCACCGCCTCCGGCCCTGGAGGCACAAGCGGATACAGTAACCAAGCCAGCACGACGCTCATTCCAAACCCGCCAGCTGGACTTTCGGCGATGCCTGGAAACGACACTGTTGCGTTAACATGGTCAGGTTCGTCAGGTGCAACATCCTACAACGTGCTTAGATCGACGATAAGTGGATCGGGTTACGCGTCGATCGCAACAGGTCAGACGGTGACGACCTATACGGATGGAACTGCGCAAAATGGTTCGACCTATTACTATGTCGTTACTGCCGCTAACTCGGCAGGCACCAGTGGATACAGCAACCAAGCCGGCGCTACCCTTGGTACTGCTGGGCCGTCGGGCCTCACCGCAACCGCCGGCAACGGCCAAGTATCCCTGACCTGGAACTCAATCTCAGGCGCACCATCTTACACGCTATACCGGTCAGCTTCGTCTGCAGGACCCTTTTATGCCTTCGTATTCGGAATCTCTTCCACCTCTTACGTCGATAGGCAGGTGTTCAATGGGTCGACCTACTACTACGTTGTCTCTGTCGCGCCTGGCGGTCTATACACAAACGAAGCTTGGGCAACTCCAACCGTCCCCATAACAGATGCACCCGTCGGTCTAGTTGCTGCTCCTGGAAACCAACAGGTAGCTCTCTCGTGGACACCGTATGCCGGTGCCGTTAGCTACTCAGTCTATCGGTCGACCACTCCGTGGTACAGCTATAGCAGGAACAATAATAACAACTTCTCTGGGGGGCCCTATACGTTGATCGCGAGCGGTTTCAGCTCTCCGACCTATGTCGACAGCAACGTTTCAAACCTCACCACC
>Ga0206807_1134_pt1 | contig 9474 bp, 7 predicted proteins | sample Alteio_BWOrgCont_57_FD_152915 | JGI IMG/M metagenome (GOLD analysis project Ga0206807, IMG submission 152915) | Enriched cells from forest soil in Barre Woods Harvard Forest LTER site, Petersham, Massachusetts, United States -... | ecosystem: Environmental > Terrestrial > Soil > Temperate forest > O...
CCGAAGAAAGATTTGAGTTAATTTTGAATATGCCGATAAAACATTTTGTACCCCTTGGATTATTTTTGGCGGTATTGGCGAGCCTTTCAGGTTATCTTTTATCAAAGGCTTCGTGGTTGGGAAGAGTGGGCATCAGCTTGTTATATACCCAATACAGCTTTCTGAAAGTATGGTGGCAAGGGGCATTGGTTATATTCATAATCTTATTCACGCTACTGATTATACAGGCAATTCTCAAGAGAAATCTAAATCAAGTGAGTGGCGGGCTTGTTCAGACCATCGCATGTCTATTGGCGCTGTTCGGCTTGTATTTAACCTACCATGATTTCAGAAATGATCTTTCGCACAGGTGGTTGGGAGAACGATTTCATATTGGCGCCTATTTATTTTGGATTGATTGGATGGTCATTAGTCTTTCACTTATGTTATTAAGGAACGATAATAAGAATGTCATAAATTCAGATAAAAAGGACCAAGTAAACTGATTGCCTCTTTGCTGTAACCGTTGTCAAAATCATAGATAAACATATTCTCAGTTTCCGATACCTTAGTCGGGCTTTTCGTAATCAAAGTGACCACCCTATTTTGGGTGGCATTAGCGCGCGGAGCAATATTTAACTGCCGGATAATGCAATACCCTTTATCCGATAATAATTTCTTCCATTCGTCAAGAGCAGAAAACGGCAGCAACACCGAGGCATGTCCATTTAAGAACAGTAGTTTGTCAAAAGTATTAACCAGTTGGGCATGGGCTAACGAAACAGTATGGCGGGCAATATTGCGCGCCTTGTCAGGGCTTTGCAGGCTATTTTGGAAGAAAGGTGGATTGCAGACTATAAGGTCATACTTCTTTTGGAAGTCAAAAGAAAGAACATCATCCTGAATTACATTAATACGGCTACTATAGGGTGACGAGACTGTATTTTCCATAGCTTGCCCTGCAGCACTCGAATCCAGCTCAATGGCATCAATTGAGATGCCGCGATTCCTTTGAGCCAGCATTAATGCCAATAACCCTGTGCCTGTGCCAATATCCAAAACGTTTTTCGCATGTTCAGAAATAGGTGTCCATGCACCCAGAATACACGCATCGGTCGAAACTTTCATAGCACATTTATCGTGCTCTATCCTGAATCGTTTGAATTGGAAATAAGCATTGCTCATGACCAAGTAGCCCTCGCGCTGGCGGTGGTTGCTAGATCAGCAAACTCGCCTTTCCTGTATTTATAGTATCCTGTTATACCTATCATTGCAGCATTATCAGTACAATACTCCATTTTGGGAATATAAATTTGCCAGCCGTTCTTTTTACCCGCCTCCACGATTGCCTTTCTAAGTCCGCTATTGGCCGAAACGCCACCGGCTATGCCAATATGCGTAATGTTGAGGTCTTTAGAGGCCTTTTGAAGCTTGTTCATTAGCATGCAAATAATAGTGTATTGAACCGAAGCACAGATATCATTCATATTGCGTTCTATGAATGTAGAATCGGCCTTTATTTGCGTTTTTAGAAAATACATCACGGCAGTCTTAATGCCACTGAACGTAAAATCATACCCTTTCATATCAGAAACCGGGAAAGAAAATTTTTTTTCATCTCCAAATTCCGCGTACTTATCGACCAATGGACCACCTGGATAGGGCAAACCCAGCATTCTGGCAACTTTATCAAATGCTTCACCCGCAGCGTCATCGATTGTGGTACCTATTACCTCCATTTCGAGGTAACCGCGACATAAAACAATTTGAGTGTGCCCTCCAGAGACAGTAAGACAAAGAAAGGGGAAGGGTGGTTTGGGGTTATCAATGAAATGCGCCAACACGTGTGCCTGCATATGATGGGCAGCAATCAATGGTATATTCATTGTTTGAGCAAATCCCTTTGCGAAACAAGCGCCAACGAGTAACGCACCGATTAAACCCGGCGCCTGCGTAAACGCTACTGCCGAAATATCGGATTTATCGATGGACGCTTGTTTCAACGCCAAATCTACAACAGGAAGAATATTTTGAAGGTGTGCTCGGGAGGCCATCTCTGGAACCACCCCTCCATATAACTCGTGTATTGACTGGCTTGCTATTACATTGCTTAAAACCAGGCCGTCTTTTACTACCGATGCGCTGGTTTCATCACAAGATGATTCTATACCTAAAATACTTATCGACTGGATACTCATGAAAGTGGAGCAAAATTCGGCTAACGGAGGACAAATTCAAAATTTGCTTAGATCTGTCACAAAATAAAAAGCCCCCAATAGCACTGTCCGACAGCGAATGGGGAATCTTTCATGCACAACTTGTGTGAAAACAAGTACTTAGGTGCAATTATTATCAATCAATTTTTATGCCACAATATCATCGGAGGCGACGTTACGATCGCCAATTGGCGTTTCGCTATCTTCTTCCCGCTCTTTGTTCCAATCAAGAATAAAGTTATTTCGGCCTTCACCTATTAGAATTGTGAGAAACTTTTGCTGGATCAATTCAAGCAATGCAAGAAAAGTGAATATAGCGTGTATTCTTGTTTCACAATTGGTGAAAAGGATTTCAAAAGGCACACGGGAGTTAGTCTTAACAAATTCAAATATAAAATCACGCTGACCCTCGAGGCTATAGTTATATTTAACAACTACGTGCTGGGGCTTGTTATTTCGATCTTTGAATTTTTTTATCACCCGCTCATATGCTTGCATCAGCTTGTACATAGTAACCGTCTGAATTTCCGTACCCTCAGCATATTCATGCCCTAACGTCTCGAGTTCAAGTCTTATATTACCACGTTTTTGCTGAAGGAGTCTTTCGGCCTCTAGCATCATCATTTCTTCCGATGCTTCTTTGAAACGTTTGTATTCCAAAATCTTATCCACAAGCTCCTGGCGCGGATCAATTTCATTTCCCAGCGCATCCAGTTCCTTTCTTGGTAGGAGCATCTTCGACTTAATGCGCATAAGGGTAGAAATGAAAAGAATAAACTCACTTGCAAGTTCTATGTTAAGCGACTCGAGTGTGTGAATGTGGTCTAGGAATTCATTGGTGATCTTAAAAATCGGTATGTTATAGATATCCAGCTCGTCTCTTTCTATGAAGAACAATAGTAGATCGAAAGGCCCCTCGAACTGCGGCAACTTAATTTGGTAGGACGTAGACATGGGTAAAACTCAAAAATAAACAATAAATGAACTGGTATACTGCATATTAAAACTTGTATTCAAAGCCAATACTGAATATTTGCTTTAACTGGACCCATCCCAAACCCTGACCTGCAACTTCCGAAGGAGCAGTCGCTGGTTTTACATACGGGATGTTATTGTCATATATGGCGGTAGCACCTATTGTAATATTCAGATACCTGGACACTTTATAAGAATAAAGATTATCCCAGAGCCAGCTCACGTTGCCAGGATTGTCTTTGATAACCATACCATTTGCGTCAAATCGATCTTTCGCGAGGTAATTGGCGTACATATCGAGTCGTGTACTAAATACACTCTTCTTACTAATGTTGATCATGTAACGTCCGGAGAAATAAGCCCCAAATGCCATAAATGATTTCTTTCCATATGGGATACCAAAAGCTCCCGCCGGTGTCATCCGTGTGTAATATTGGTCCGCTATAGTTAACCGAGCGGTTGCAGGTGACACGAACAAGCTAATATCGGTTCCTTTGCGGTATTCCCAACCCAAACCAAGCGTAAAGTACGCGGGAGATAAAAACTTCGAATTAGACGCATTTTGCCAGGATGGAAGCGAGTAATCGTAACCATGTGTAAACTGTGACTTGAAATTAACCAAACCCGTAAAGTAAATATCCTTATTGGTGTCTAAACGGTAGCCGTATTTCGAGGTAAAATCTATCCGATCATCCGTTTTCCTGGGAATAAAACTATTTGAATACGCATAATTTAAGCCGTAATTCAAATCCAGATTGTTACTCCAAACTTCTCTCTTATGAAGATGTGTCACAAAGCCATTAAAGATACCGTTTACGTTCATTGACGCAATTTCACCTCCGGCAGCCCAATTGTGAAGGAACCCTTCGTTAAGTCCAACGTTAACTACGCCACCGTATATCCATGCTGTGGTATCTTTATTGCGGGTTTCCAATTGCTTTTTAACCTCATCCGTATTTTTAAGTTGGCCGAAAGAGATGACAGCACCCATACAAAACAATATAACTAAAACAAATGTTTTCCTCATAATTTACTTGATAATGAATTGATTCACAACGGGGTAGAAATAATCTATCTGGGTTTATATTTTGATTCCTGCAGAAAATTCTGCGCATCAATATGCTGTTCTATTAATTGTTGAAGTGTCACGGATGGGTGTGTTTGAACATATGACTTAACTATTTGCAATCCCATCCAGGTACCTATGTTCCCTGGACTCTGAGCAGGCATACCCACTGAGGTCGGCCCATCAAAAACATAACGGTATATTTTTTGTCCATCTTTGCTGTAAAGTAACTGTTGGCTGATAAAAAAATTATACACCATTACCTCGTTTGCATTGCACCAATCCATTTGATTCGAAGTATAACCCAATCTGACAGAATCCGGAGTATGAGGTATTATCTTCGTCAAAAAATACTGTTCCTTTCCCTTTTGTATCATCATGTCAAGAAGGCTCCTATTGTCGGGAACAAAGGGATGTGTATCCTGATATATGGTGCTGAATACCGCAACTGGTATATATACTGCCTGACGATGGGTTGTTAAATATTCCGGCAATCCGACAGAATTGTAAAAAGGATAGGAAGCCCCCAGAAACATGTCTAATCCAATTCCCACTTTGTTGCTTTCATAGGTGAAAGCGCCCCAATTATGTAAGCCTGATACAAGGTAGATGATTTTGGGTATTTCATACTTCGGGAAATAGTGCTTCATAAACTGAAAACCCTGAGTCAGGCGATTATCGATCTCTTTGGTATCCGGATAGTGCGCGGCGACCGAATCAAACAAGCCACGGTAATCTTTAAACGTCAGAAACGTCTTTAGTCCTAACTGCATGCCCTTGGCAGTATCAGAATAATTTCCCTTAATGTCAAAACCCATCAAAGTATCCAAGTAGAAATTTAGGAAATCAGGGTATTTTTGATACAATTGCTGAACTCCTATCGAGATATGGTTGGTATCTATTTTGGCAAGGTCAAGGTCCAGCCGTCGGGTGTCCAACGATACCTTAACCGATGACACATCAGGTATTTCTTCACTATTACTGCAGCCAAGCAGCGATATGAAAAACAGAATCACAACTGCAGCCATACAGCAAAACTGCAATGGGCTCACTTTTTTTCTCTTCCCTAAAAAATCCATCATTAAATAAGTATTTTGCCGCAAAAATAACAAGGCAAACCATATCTTCATGCTATTACTTCAATTTAACTCATCCAAGATATTTCCAATGAAGGGAACCATGCGAAGAACAGTCTTATTTATTGTGTTTTTATCCCTGCTCTTAACCAAAATAAAGGCTCAGGAAATTGAAGGCGGCGCCCCAGCTGAACCGGAAAACAGAATGGAGTTAAATAAAATCAAATTTGGCGCATTTGTAGCGCCAAATATTTCCTGGATGCACCCTACTGCCTCTAAAAGCGACAATGGACAGTATTTTGTGACGCAGAAAGGAGGGAAGGCCGGTTTTACATGGGGCTTGATGGCTGAATATATGTTTACCGAAAACTACGGCTTTGCTACAGGCTTTGATCTCAATACCACCGGTGGAAGAATAGCAACCGTAATAAATCCCAATATTGCTAACCAGCTTGCTCCTAATACGGTTTTAAATACTGATTTCAGGTATGATTACCAGCTCCTTGAAATACCTGCGGCACTAAAACTTCGTTCAGACCCACTGACGGATGGTGGATTAAGAATAGTAGGTGAGATCGGGTTGACACTTTGTATTAATATCGGTCGAAAAGTGTCTTATGACGTGACTTATAATAACGAGCAAGGAAAAGAAATGACTATAAGCGGCGATAACGAAAAATTGCAAGGTACTTTAGCGGTCCCACCGGTAATGTTACAAATGAATTTGGGCGCCGGCGTCGAAATACCGATTACGGAAAAGATGTCTTTTTACACTTCCCTATTTTTTAATAATGGGTTTCTTCCTGATGCTACCAACCCGGAAAATTATACAATTGGGTATAAAGGCACATTCACGGATGGCACTATACGACTTAATAATTTTGGTTTGCGTCTTGGCCTGTTTTTTTAGACAAATCTTAATTGATGAACATCTTCCTTGCACAACAGAATTATCACATTGGCAACTTTGAGTTAAATACCGATAAGATCATAGAAGCAATAGAGGAGGCAAAAAAACAAAGTGCTGATCTTGTTGTATTTTCTGAATTGGCTGTCTGTGGCTATCCCCCGCGCGATTTTTTAGAGTTCAATGATTTTGTTGAACAAAGTCTGACGTGCATTGACAGAATCAAGGAGCATACAGAGAGCATAGGCGTTTTAGTAGGTGCCCCTTCCCGCAATTTAGATCCCAGAGGCAAAAACCTCTTTAACAGTGCCTATTTATTGTATGAAAAGGAGATAAAAGGAATTGTGCATAAAACCCTTCTACCTAACTATGATATTTTTGACGAATACCGGTATTTTGAACCTGCCTACAATTGGGAGGTGCTTCAATTTAAAGGGCGCAGGCTAGCCGTCACCATATGTGAGGATATCTGGAATATTGGCGACGACCCTCTTTATAGAATTTGTCCGATGGATATGCTGATGCAGCAGCATCCAGATCTTATGATCAATCTGAGCGCTTCTCCATTTGATTATGTACATACGGCTGGAAGGAAGGAAACAATACTTAAAAACGTAACAAAATATCAGTTGCCGATGATCTACTGTAACACAGTTGGGTCGCAAACCGAAATTGTATTCGATGGTGGATCATTAGTTGCAGGCGCTAATGGTCAGATTATTGCGGAACTACCTTATTTTATTGAAGCAACTTACACTGTTAAACTAAAAGACAATACAGACTTTGATGAGGATCTGGTCGAACACCGTAATGATATTTCCATCAACCTTCAGACTTCTCCTATATTTGATGAACACATTGGCATTGAATTAATTCATTCAGCTTTGCTGCTCGGCATTAAAGACTATTTTAGAAAGATGGGGTTTGCAAAGGCAATTGTAGCATCTTCTGGCGGTATTGACAGTGCTGTTGTTTTGGCACTTGCATGTCAAGCGCTTGGCCCTGAAAGTGTAACCGCGCTATTGATGCCCTCACAATTTTCAACGGACCATTCTCTAATAGATGCCAAACAATTATCGAAAAATTTAGGCAACCATTATGAAGTAATAGATATCAGGCATATTTTCGAAAACTATTTGCACGCACTCTATCCTATATTTAAAGAACTTCCTTTTAATGTAGCGGAAGAAAACCTGCAATCGAGAATAAGGGGCACACTTGTGATGGCGTTATCAAACAAATTCGGTTCGATATTATTAAACACGTCAAATAAGAGCGAGCTGGCAACAGGCTACGGCACCTTGTATGGAGATATGGCCGGCGGATTAGGAGTGATCGGTGATCTTTATAAAATGCAGGTATACGCTCTTGCGAGATATATAAACAAGGACAAAGAAATCATACCCCTAAATATTATTAAAAAAGAGCCAAGTGCAGAGTTGCGGCCTGAACAAAAAGACATTGACAGCTTACCAGCTTACACAGATCTTGACCCAATATTATTTCAGTATATAGAGCACCGACTGGGTCCAAAGGAAATAATCGCGTTAGGATATAAATCTGAATTGGTTATCCGGATATTAAAAATGGTAAACGTCAATGAATATAAGAGAAATCAATTTTGCCCTATCATCCGCGTTTCACCTAAGGCATTCGGCATAGGAAGAAGGGTGCCCATAGTTGGCAAGTACTTAAGTTGATAATATTAAATCCGCATTTTCGATCATTAGCATTGTTTGCTAATCCAGATAATTGTTAAAAAAAAGCCCTCAATATTGAGGGCTTTTTTATTGGATAATTAATTTACTATCTAAGCAACGTTACGTTGCCGTGTTTGTTAAATCCGACACCTTCATATGAAGTAGCTTCAACTGAGTATATGTAAACACCCATTGGCTGTGGTTGTCCATTATAGGTGCCATCCCATCCTTGATTGACATCATGAGTTTCAAACAGCTTTACTCCCCACCGATTGTATATTACGAAAGATTTCAGCGTGGCTGTTCCCAGGTGCAATACTTTAAGTACCGCGTTTGGACCATGTCCAGGCGCAAAAGCGTTGGCAATGTTAATATAGGAATCAGGTACTCTGATGATTTGGATGGTATCACTAACTATACATCCACCTTCAGTCACACCAGTTACAAAATATCTGGTACTTACCGCGGGGTTTGCTGTAGGATTAGATATATTGGTAGTATCTAACCCAAGAGCCGGCGACCAGGAAAAATTATTGCAATTGGTCAGCGGATTCATCTGATAGGTATCTCCCGGATACAATGTAATCGTATCTGGTAAGCTAATGCTAGCACCTGGTTTGATATAGACAAATACTGTGGCAGTATCCCGGCATAGAGTACTATCCACACCGTATACAGTGAATGAAGTTGTTGTGACTGGGAATACAAATGGATCTGCATTTGTCACATCACCTATGTATTCGTTCTTTTTCCAGTTAAAATACATCAGTGAATCGCCGGTTATGTGTATCTGCACCACTGCATGAGGGCAAATAGTTGTATCGGGAGAAATATGCAGGAAGTTATTTTTAACAACTGTTACCGTCAAATTATCTGAACCAGTACAACCAGCAGTAGTACTAACATTAAGTGTCATCCCTGTTGTAACCAGCGCACTAAATATAGCATGTATGTTTGAGGGGCTATCTACAGCTCCACCGGGAGCCCAGGTATACGTATATACCCTGTTCTTGGGACTAACAGAACCTCTTAAATGCGCAGTGTCACCAGTACAAATAATTCTATCGGGCCCGGCATCCACAACAGGAAACGGCTGCATGTCCACGAAGAACGAAGCAACACTATCACTACAGCCCGGATAAGAAGCTGTTACTGTATATAACCGCGACGTATCTGGTTTAATAAGTGGAGTCCTCGAATGAATATCGGTAACGTTGATGCCGACTGCTGGCGTCCAGGTATAACTATACTGACTTGTTCCGGATAGGTTAACAATAAGTGAATCCCCCACGCACATAGCTGTGTCATGATTGAAGAGTGTAAAGCCCTGCAATACGTTTACATGAATTGTGTCGATCTTGGTACACTGTCCCAAACCTCCAATGGGTACTACAGTAATAAAATATGCCGTGGTAACACTCGGCTTTACAAATGGAGTAAGACTAAGGGGGTTGCTGACCGTTGCAGCCGGTTGCCATACAGAGGTGTAAGTGACACCCGGTGGTGTTGTGACATTTGCGAATAACTGCACCGAATCATGAACGCACGTTGTTGT